>Ga0208645_1000135_pt1 | contig 112436 bp, 107 predicted proteins | sample VirMetDEL_Sep_01_FD_184519 | JGI IMG/M metagenome (GOLD analysis project Ga0208645, IMG submission 184519) | Aqueous microbial communities from the Delaware River and Bay under freshwater to marine salinity gradient to study organic matter... | ecosystem: Environmental > Aquatic > Marine >...
GTATCCCCGCTCACTAGGATTTTAGGGGCGACCTGTCAACGATCCATGTTACAGAAGGACGTCTTTGCGAAAACTGTCAATCACTTCTTGTTAAGTGACTCCACCCACGGGTCCAACTTATGGAATAGTTTGGGATAGCGCCCTTTCAGATCTTTCTTCACCTCGGCGTAGGTACTGCGCCAGAAGTTCGCCAGATCCTGGGTCACCTGCACCGGCCGTCGCGCCGGGGACAGCAGGTGCAACTTGACCACCTGGCGCCCGCCGGCAATGCGCGGTGTATCCGCCAGGCCGAACAATTCCTGCAGGCGCACCGCCAGAATCGGCGGATGCTCGCTGTAGTCCAAGCGCACCGACGAACCCGAAGGCACTTTCAAATGGTGCGGTGCCAGTTCGTCCAGGCGTTGGGGCAACGGCCAGGGCAACAGGTTGTGCAGGTAGCTGGAAATATCCAGGTTGGCGAAATGACTGAGGCGCGAAACCTTGCCCAGGTAAGGCATCAGCCAGTGCTCCAGGCTGGCGAGCAAGGCGCTGTCGCTGACGTCGGGCCATTCGCTGGTGGTGCCGGTGTCCAGCTGGCGCAGCAACATCACGCGAGCCTGCCATTGGCGCAGTTCCGGCGTCCAGGGCAACAGCTCCAGGCCTTTGCGCCGAACCAGGTTGACCAGCGCCTGGCTGCGAGCGTTTTCGTCGAGGCCGCTGAGGGGTTCGCGGCTGAGCACCAGTTCGCCGACTTTGCGCTGGCGCTCGGCGCGCAGCACGCCTTCGCGCTCGTCCCAATCCAATTGGTCGACGGTGCGTACTTGTTCGGCGAGGACCGTGTCGAACAGCGCCGAATCAAAATCCGCCGCCAGGTAGATGCGTTCTTCGCGCTGGCCCTGGCGGCTGCCCAGGTCGGCAATCACCAGCCAGGCTTGTTTCATCAGGCTATCGGCCTCGGCGAACAAGGCGGCGCGGCCATTGGCCAGGCGGTATTCGGCGCCGCCGGGGCGGCGTTGTTGGGCCACGCGGTCGGGATACGCCAACGCCAGCAGCGCGCCGAGCCAACGCGGGTGTTCGGGGTCGGCCACCGGCTTGGTCGCCTGGCCGCGCAAATAGCCGCGATATTGCCGGGCCAACTGCTTGGCGCGCTGAACACCACCCTGAGTGCCCCGCGCGCGTTCTTCACCGGACAATAACGCCAGGCGACTGTGCAGATCCGCGCCGCCCCCGCGCAGGATGTCGCGCTCGCCCAGCAGCGCGGCGACATCACACGCGGTGGCCGCCAGCCCCAGATCCTGCCCGCGCAGCAACAGATGGGCGATGCGCGGATGGGCCGGCAGCTCGGCCATCTTCTGGCCGTGGGCGGTCAGTTTGTCGTCATTCAAGGCGCCGAGGCGTTGCAGCAGGTCCTGAGCCTGGGCATACGCGGCAGCGGGCGGCATGTCGAGCCACACCAACTGCGCGGGCGCAACGCCCCAACGCGCCAGTTGCAAGGCCAACCCGGCGAGGTCGGCGGCGAGAATTTCCGCGCTGCCATAGGCGGCCAGGCCTTCGTGCTGGTCCTCGGACCACAAGCGATAGCACACGCCCGGTTCCAGGCGCCCGGCCCGGCCGGCACGCTGGGTGGCGCTGGCGCGGGAGATGCGCTGGGTGTCGAGGCGGGTCATGCCGCTGCCGGGGTCGAAACGCGGCACACGCGCCAACCCGGCGTCGATCACCACGCGCACGCCATCGATGGTCAGGCTGGTCTCGGCGATGTTGGTGGCCAGCACCACTTTGCGCTTGCCGGCGGGCGCCGGGTCGATGGCGGCACGCTGGGCGTTCAGGTCGAGTTCGCCATGCAGCGGGCAGAGCAGCACATCGCGGCGATCACCGAGCGCGTCCGCCAGTTGCTGGTTGACCCGGCGGATCTCCGCCTGGCCGGGCAGGAACACCAGCACGCTGCCGGTTTCGTCATGCAAAGCGTCGAGGATGGTCTGCACCAGGCGCGGCTCGATGAATTCACCGGCCTGGTACGGCCGCCCCCAGCGCATCTGCACCGGGAACATACGCCCTTCGCTGCGCAGGATCGGCGCGTTGTCCAGCAGCGCGGCCAGGCGCTCGCCTTCGAGGGTGGCGGACATCAGCAGGATTTTCAGCGGCTGCTCATCGCGAAACAGGTCGCGGCCATTCAGGCTCAGGGCCAGCGCCAGGTCGGCGTCGAGGCTGCGTTCGTGGAATTCGTCGAAGATCAGCAGGCCCACGCCGTCCAGCGCCGGGTCGTCCTGCAGGCGGCGGGTGAGGATGCCTTCGGTGACCACTTCGATGCGTGTGTTGGGCCCCACTTTACTGTCGAGGCGGATGCGGTAGCCGACGGTTTCACCGACCTTTTCCCCCAGCTCGCTGGCCAGGCGCTCGGCGGCGGCGCGCGCGGCCAGGCGTCGGGGTTCGAGCATCAGGATGGTCTGCCCGGCCAGCCAAGGCTCATTCAACAAGGCCAAGGGTACGCGGGTGGTTTTACCGGCGCCGGGCGGTGCTTCCAGCACGGCTTCATGGCGATTCGCCAAGGCGTCACGCAGGGCGGGTAAAACATCATCGATCGGCAACGAATTCATACTGGCTCCAAAGCAGAGCGGCGAGTATAACGGCGAACTGTCGGATACCGGTGGTGGTCTCCCGTAGGCGCGAGCCTGCTCGCGAAAAATCACAGAGCACCACGCACATTCAGGCAGCACGCGGTATCGTTAACGTCTTTCGCGAGCAAGCTCGCTCCTACAGTGACTGACAGGAGATTTTCCATGCGTATCGCTTCCCGGGTCATCGGCGGTGTCCTCGCCGTCACTCTGCTGAGCCAACTGACGGCCTGCGGTTCGATTTTCTATCCCGATCGCCGCGGCCAGATCGACGGCAAGATCGACCCGACGATTGCCGTGCTCGATGCCGTGGGCCTGCTGTTCTACGTGATCCCTGGCCTGATCGCCTTCGGCGTCGACTTCGCCACCGGCGCGATCTACTTCGAACCGGGCAAGACCGCACAAGTCGCCCCGGAGAAACTGCAGCAAGCCATCGGTGCCGACGGCAAGGTCGACACCGCCAAGCTGCAGACCATCATCCAGCAGGAAACCGGTCGCACGCTGCCGCTGGACGACCCGCGCATGATCCAGTTCAAGGGCAGCGTGCAACAACTGGCGGCCCTCGGCTTACAACCGTCCGCCTAAGGATCTGACCCGCTTATGACCAGCAGTCCCGAACACGCCCGGCTCTTGCGCCTGGCCACGCGCGCCTCGGTGGGCGTGGCCTCTGTGCTGATTGTGACCAAGGCCATCGCCTGGTGGCTCAGCGGCTCGGTGAGCATGCTCGCCGGGTTGACCGATTCGCTACTCGATGGTGTCACCTCGCTGCTCAATCTGCTGGCGGTGCATTACGCCCTGCGCCCGGCCGATGACGATCACCGTTACGGGCATGGCAAGGCCGAGTCGCTGGCCGGGATGGCGCAGGCGCTGTTTATCGCCGGCAGTGCGGTGCTGATTGCGTTGCAGGCATTCGAACGGATCAAGCATCCCGAGCCGGTGGGCGCGCCGTGGCTGAGCATTGGCGTGATTATCTTGTCCCTGGCGCTGACCGTGGCCCTGCTGGTCCTGCAACACCACGTGGTGCGGGAAACCGGCTCAAGCGCCGTGCGCGCCGACTCGCTGCACTACCGCTCGGACCTGCTGCTCAATGGCAGTATCTTGATTGCGCTGATCCTGGCCGGTTTCGGCTTCCATCAGATCGACGCCTGGTTTGGCCTGGGCATCGCGGCCTACATTCTGTGGAGCGCGATCCAGATCGCCCGGGAAAGCTTTGCCGTGCTGATGGACGAAGAACTGCCGCCGGACGTCAGCCGGCACATGCTGGAATTGGCGCGTGGTGTACCCGGCGTGCTGGGCGCACACGACTTGCGCACGCGGATTTCCGGCAACCACTGGTTTGTGCAACTGCACCTGGAATTGCCGGGGGAATTGACGTTGTCTGTCGCCCACGGCATCAGCGACCAGGCCGCCGATGCCATTCACAAAGCCTACCCGCGGGCCGAAGTGCTGGTACACGCCGACCCGTTGGATGTGGTGAGTGGCGCCCAGGCCTAGTACTGCACCTGATAGCCGCGACTGCTCAGGCAGTTGCCCTGGGCCTGGCGGTAGGCTTGCACCACTGCCGGGGCCGGAGCGTAGGTGACCGCTTGCGGGTCGAAGCCACTTTGCTGCACGGCCCAGCGATAACAGTCGTAACCATCCTGCTGCACCTGCGCCGGTGACTGGCCGTTGGCGGGATAGGCCACCACGTCATAACCGTTACCCTGGGGTGCTGGCTGCGGTGCCGCTACGGCGGTCGGCGGTTCCACCACCACGTACTGCTGGGTACTGTTTTCGTAGGTGTAATAGGCACCCGCCGCGAGGAAGAACAGCGCACCGCCCACCCACACTTCGCGCGCGTAGTCCGGCAAGTAATGCACGCGGATGCCATACGGCGGCGCCACCACTACATAGCGCGGGCCTTGCGGGCGATACCAGTAGCCGCCGGAGAAGAAATAATCCTGGCCACGGTAAGGCACGCGGTAATTACGCTCGGGAAAACGATCCACCATATACCCCGGGCGATACTGCGGGCCGGGGCCCCAGCCGTTGCCGTGCCCATCGGGGCGACCTGGCCAGCGATTATCACCGGGACGCTCATTGTGGTAACCGCCGTCGTTGCCTGGACGTGAACCGGGGCCGCCGGCCTCCCAATGTTGATTGCCGTCGTTGCGGCGCGGGATATCGCGGTAGTAACCCTCACGCGGTTCCTGGGTCTGGCGCACCGTATCGGGCCGCCCCTGGATCGGCAGGCTGTTCGACGGTTGTGGCTGCGGTGCCGGGCGACCCGGCTCATTGCCCTGGGGCCGGCCTTGCCCCTGACCGCCGCCGTTCGGGCCGCCGCGATCAAAATGCGGGTTCTCCGGGCGTGGCTGATTGTTCTCAGGCCGAGGCGGCGCGATCTGCGGGCGCGGCTGATTATTCTCGGGCCGTGACGGCGGGCTCTGCGGGCGCGGCTGATTATTCTCGGGCCGCCCGCCACCTTCAGGGCCGCGTTCATGCTGCCCGCCGCCCTGCGGCCGCTCGGGTGAATTATCGCGCTCGTCCGCTGTTACCTGCGCGCTGACGCTGACCACCAACAAACCAACACCTGCCATTCGCCAGATGCGCTTCATGCTCTTCCTCACTGCGGTTTAGGGCTTATCAATGAGACTGGAAAAGCCTCGCCCGGTTCTGGAACAGGTTATCAGTCACGAGAACTATTTTCTTAAGGCAAAAAGAAAGGGGCAGCCCGTCGGCCGCCCCTTGAGAACTTCGTCCTGGCTCAACGCTTATGACGTTGGCTCACCTCACGCCGTCTTGTGGACAGTGTGCAGCCTGGAGGCCGGCTCAACCCTGCTGGGGTGGCGGCCGCAGCGGGCCTGATTGGGCGAGCTGCAGTGGACTATGTCCAGGCGGTGATTCTGTTGGTAATCATAGGCGCAGCGCCCCGGCAGATGATTGCGAAGATTGCGTCAATAAACAGTGCTTGCGCAATTTTTAACCCTTAAGGGATAATTCACCGCAATAGTTACGACAAAGGCCAGCCCCATGAGCAAACTTGACCGATACGACCTGAGTATTTTGGCGGAATTGCAGCGCGACGCGAGGATCTCCAACCAGGAGTTGGCCGAGCGTATCGGGCTGTCGCCGTCGCCCTGCTCGCGCCGGGTCAAGCAATTGGAGGACGACGGCTACATCGCCCGCCAGGTCGCGCTGCTCGACCGCAAGATGCTCGGCCTGAGCCTCACCGCCTACGTGCTGATCGGCATGGACCGCCACACCCCCGAGCGCTTCGAGAACTTCGAAGCCGCCATCCGCACCCTGCCGCAGGTGCTGGAATGCAGCCTGGTGACCGGGATGGATGCCGACTATCAGTTGAAAGTGGTGGTGCCCGACATGGATCACTACCAGAAGCTGCTGCTGGGCCACCTCACTCGGATCGAAGGCGTGACCAGCGTGCGCTCGAGCTTTGTGCTGAACCAGGTATTGAACAGCACCGAGCTGCCGCTGACCCACCTGCGTACTTGAGATCGGTGACGGTCAAAGGTGGGAGTGGGCTTGCTCCCTCCCACATTCAGCCTGTGTTTCAACCGTGAAGTCTGCCTGCGACGCACCGACGCAGGTCAATGCCCAGCCCGAGCACTGCCGTATACTTGCCGCCTGCCCTGTCGGAAGAAACCAATGAACTCGATTGACCCCGCACTATTCGAAGAATGGATGATGACCGGCCTGGTCACGATTCTGATCATTTTCATGGGCTTCATCGTCTGGGACCTGGCGAAGAAATCCAAGGCCGGGCGTTTTGGCTCGTTCATTCTGTTCTTCGTGCTGGGCCTGGGCGTGGCCGCGTTCGTCATCAAGAGCGTGGTGATCGGCCTGATCGAGTCCGGCGCCTTATAAGCGCGCCGGTACGGCCTTCCATTGGCCCTGATCCAGGCCGTCGATGGACCAATCGCCAATCCGCACGCGCACCAGGCGCAAGGTGGGCAACCCCACCGCCGCGGTCATGCGCCGCACCTGGCGGTTTCGCCCCTCACGAATCACCAACTCCAGCCAGTGGGTCGGCACGCTTTTGCGAAAACGCACCGGCGGGTTGCGTGGCCATAACTCAGGCTCGTCCAGTTGCCGGGCTTCGGCGGGCAAGGTCATGCCGTCGTTGAGCTCCACCCCGTCGCGCAGGCGTTGCAGTTGTTCTTCGGTAGGTTCGCCTTCCACCTGCACCCAGTAGGTTTTCGCCAGCTTGTGCTTGGGGTCGGCAATCCGCGCCTGCAATTGACCGTCGTTGGTCAACAGCAGCAGGCCTTCGCTGTCACGGTCCAGGCGGCCCGCCGGGTAGATGCCGGGGATGTCGATAAAATCCTTGAGGGTCGCCCGCCCGCCTTCGTCGCTGAACTGGGTCAGCACGTCGAACGGTTTATTGAACAGGATCAGCTTCGGCTCGGCCGGTGGCGCCTTGGCGACGCGACGGGCTGCGGAATACGGGGCTTTCACGCCAGGGCGACGCGAATCGGGACGGCTGGGACGGGACATGGCGAAGGAACATCTAACGGTCAGGACCGACAATGCTAGTGGCCTGACCGCTAAATGACCATCCCAACCGCTTAGCGGAACGGCGGCTCGTCGAAGCTGCGCAGTTTACGCGAGTGCAGCGAGTTGAGCTCGGTGCGCAACAGGTCGACCGCCTCGATGCCGATCTTCAAGTGCTGGCTGACCGCCCGCTCATAGAACGCGTTGGCCGAGCCCGGCAGCTTGATCTCACTGTGCAACGGCTTGTCCGAGACACACAGCAACGTGCCGTAAGGCACACGCAAACGGTAGCCTTGGGCGGCGATGGTGCCGCTTTCCATGTCCACCGCGACGGCGCGGGACAGGTTGATCAGCGGCCGTTCCTGGGCCCAGCGCAGTTCCCAGTTGCGGTCGTCGTAGGTCAGCACGGTGCCGGTGCGCAGGCGCTTTTTCAGCTCTTCGCCTTTTTCGCCGGTGACATTGGCCGCTGCTTGCTGCAAGGCCATCTGCACTTCGGCCAGGGCCGGGATCGGGATGTTCGGCGGCACTACGCGGTCGAGAATGCCGTCACGGCGCATATAGGCGTGAGCCAGGACATAGTCGCCGATGGTCTGGGATTGGCGCAGGCCGCCGCAGTGGCCGATCATCAGCCAGCAATGCGGACGCAGCACGGCCAGGTGGTCGGTGATGTTCTTGGCGTTGGACGGGCCGACGCCGATGTTGACCAGCGTCACCCCGTGGCCGTCACTGGCCTGCAGGTGGTAGGCCGGCATCTGGTAACGGTGCCAGACCACGCCTGCGGCAATGGCGGACGCTTCGCCGTGGTCCATGCTCTTGTCGATGATCACGTTGCCCGGCAACACCATGCGGATAAAACGCGGGTCGCTGCGCAGTTGCTCCAGGCCATGCACGATGAACTGGTCGACATAACGGTGGTAGTTGGTCAGCAGGATCCACGGCTGTACATGGCGCCAATCGCTGCCGGTGTAATGCACCAGGCGGCGCAGGGAAAAGTCCACGCGGGCCGCATCGAACAGGGCCAGGGGCAGCGGGTCGGTGTTTTCCCAGTCGTACAGGCCGTCGGCGATGCCATCGGTGGCGGCCGACAGGTCGGTGCTGGGGAACACCCGCGCCAGGGTCGCGGCGGTCACGCCGGAGCCGGCCAGTTCGTCGCCCTGCTCGACCACATACGGGTAAGGAATATTCTGCTGGCTGACGCCGACTTCCACCGTCACGGTGAAGTCGTGCATCAGCGGCACCAATTGCTCCAGCAGGTATTTACGGAATGCCGACGGATGGGTGACGGTGACGCTGTAAGTCCCCGGCAGTTGGACCTTGGCATACGCCCGGGTGGTCTGTGGGACTTCGCCATGGCATTGGTAAGTCAGGCGCAGCTCCGGGTAACGAAACATCGCGCGTTGTTCGGCGTCGGGCTCGACGCGGTCCTTGAGGTATTGCTTGAGGGCCTGATTGAGCGCGCCGGTAGCACGCTCATGCAGAGCCGCCAGCCGGTCCACGGCTTCTTCGGCGGTTTGAACGACAACAAAAGCTTCGGTCACGGTAAGCATCCTGTGTGCTGACTTGCAGACCTTTATCTTGCCTGTATCCCGGCCAGACGCAAACTTTGAATTGGCATTCCTACTCAAGAAGAGCTCAGTCCCTGTGGGAGTCGGGCTTGCCCGCGATAGCGGTGGGTCATTGCCATATCGGGAGGCTGGCACACCGCGATCGCAGGCAAGCCAGCTCCCACATGTTGACCGCGTGTATTCAAAGGGCCTGTGGCGTGGACCGCGCGACAATCGCCTCAACATCCACACCTCGTGGCAAGGTGCCATACACGCGTCCCGACGACTGGCCCAAACGGCTGGCGATAAACCCATCGCTGACCGCCGCGTTCCCGGCCTCCAGCAACAACTTGGCCTGCAACGCTACGGCAATATCCTCGGTCAGTTGCCGCGCGCGGTACTGGATATCCTGGGTGTCCATGAACGCCGATTTCAGTTGCTCGACATGCCGCGCCAACTGCCTGTCGCCATGCCCGTCGCCCAGTTCGACGAACAGCGCTTCCAGCACGCCCGGTTCTTTGGACAAGGCGCGCAGCACGTCCAGGCACTGCACATTGCCGGAACCTTCCCACGTCGAATTCACCGGCGCCTCACGATACAAGCGCGGCAGGATACTGTCCTCCACATAACCGGCACCGCCCATGCACTCGGCGGCTTCGTTGATCATCGCCGGCGCGCGCTTGCAGATCCAATACTTGCCCACCGCCGTCACCAGCCGGGAGAACTTGGCCTCCTGCTCATCGCCCAAATGATCGAGGGCGCGGCCCATGCGCAAGCTCAAGGCCAGCGAGGCCTCGCTTTCCAGCGCCAGGTCGGCCAGCACGTTTTGCATCAGCGGCTGCTCGCTGAGTACGCGACCGCCGACCGAACGATGGGCGCAATGATGGCTGGCCTGGGTCAGCGCCTGGCGCATCAAGGCGCTGGAGCCGACCATGCAATCGAAGCGGGTCATGGCGACCATCTCGATGATGGTCGGCACGCCACGGCCTTCTTCGCCGACCATCCAGGCCAGGGCGCCGCGGAACTCCACTTCGCTGGACGCGTTGGAGCAATTGCCGAGTTTGTTTTTCAGACGCTGGATATAGAACTGGTTGCGCGTGTCGTCCGGACGGTGCCGAGGCAGCAGGAAACAGGTGAGGCCCTTGTCGGTCTGGGCCAGAGTGAGGAACGCATCGCACATCGGCGCCGAGCAGAACCACTTGTGCCCCACCAGTTCATAGGCTTGGCCGGGACCGCCCGCGCCCACGGGGTAAGCACGGGTGGTGTTGGCGCGCACGTCGGTGCCGCCCTGTTTCTCGGTCATCGCCATGCCGATGGTGGCACCGGCCTTGTGGGCGATGCCGACGTTGCGCGGGTCGTAGTCGGTGCTGAGGATTTTCGGCAGCCAGGTCTGCGCCAGGTCCGGTTGCAGGCGCAGGGCCGGGACGCTGGCAAAGGTCATGGTCAACGGGCAGCCGGTGCCGGCCTCGGCCTGGCTGTGCAAGTACGTCAGGGCAGCACGGGCCACATGGGCGCCGGATTGTGGATGAGCCCACGGCAGCGACGGCAGGCCATGCTCGACGGCGGTGTGCATCAGCTCATGGTAGGCCGGGTGAAACTCCACCAGGTCGACACGGTGACCATAGCGGTCATGGCTGCTGAACTGTGGCTTGTTCTGGTTCGCCAGGAACCCGGCCGCCATCAGCGGCCCACCGGCCAACGCGCCATACGCATCGAAGCGCGGTGCTGCCCAGCCGGCACCGAAGCGGTGCGACCAGTCTTGCAGCGGCACATCGATGCGGTACAGGTTGATGCCGTCCAGGGAGGGCGGCTGGTTGGTGACGTCGTGGGTTTCGGCGAACTGGTGCAGGTTCATGACGGGCCTCCTGGAAAAAAGGCCACCTGGAGTTGCGGCCCGAATTTCAGTTAAGCACCGTCATCTCGCTTAAAAAAGTGGCATACGCGCCGAATGTCCGGCGCTTTCGCCCTCTGACGGACACAGCAGCCGACGTTCCAGCAGCGCTTGCAGCGCGTCGAAACGTACCGGCTTGACCAGGCGCTCGGTGATGCCGATGCCATGGCAGCGCTCGCGTTCGGACACATTCAACGTGGTGCTCAGGGCGATCACCGGTAACTCGCCGCAGCCGGGCAACGCGCGAATCTGACAGCACAACGAGAAACCGCCTTCCGGTATATCCAGCAACACTGCGTCGAAGGTTTCCCCCTGCAACGCCGCCAACGCCGCCGGCCCGCTGTCGACGGTTTTCACCCGATAACCGAGCTTGAGCAACATGCCGCGCACCACCAACTGGCCGACGCTGTTGTCGTCCACCAGCAGCACCGCACACTGCGCAGGCGTGCGTGCGTGCGCGGGGCTTGCCGGGCGTGGCTCGGGCTGCAGTGGGGTGACCGCCAGTTCCAGCTGAAAACGACTGCCCTTGCGCGGTTCAGAATGATGGGTGAGGCGCCCGCCGAGTAATTCGATCAGTTGCCGGCAGATCGCCAGACCAATCCCCAGGCCGCCGTATTCGCGGGTCGTCGAGCCATCGAGCTGGAAGAACCGCTGGTACAGGGTGGCCTCGTCGAGGAACGCAAAGCCGATGCCCGTGTCGGTGACGATAAAACTCAGGCGCACTGCACCATCGCTCAGGGGCACGCCGACCACCCGCAGACGCACGACGCCTTCGTGGGTGAACTTGAAGGCGTTGTCCAACAGGCAATCCAGGCACTGGCTGAGTTTGTCGGCATCGCCGCGCAGGCGATCGGGCAAGTCGTCGGCGATATCGATGGAAAAGGCCAGGCCTTTGCTCTGGGCGCTGGCGCTGAACTGCTGGCGCAAGGTGTCGAGCACGCCGCGCAGGCTGAACACCCTGGGCTGGGCACTCAGGCGCCCGGCCTGCAACTCGGTGAGGGTGAGGATGCCATTGACCATCCGCATCATGTCCCGCGCCGAGCCGGCGGCGGTTTGTTGGTAGTTCGCCAGGTCGTCGTCCAGGGGCACGGTCTGCATCAACTCCAGGGAGCCGATCACCCCATTCATCGGCGTGCGCAGTTCGTGGGTCAGGGTGGCGAGGAATTCGTCCTTGAGCCGGTTACTGCGGGCCAACTGCTGGTTGAGCACTTCGAGCTTCTGGCTCGCATCGTAGAGGATCTGCGCCTGTTGCTCGCGCATGGCGTTGATGCGGTCCGCCAGGGCCAGGGACAACAGCGCCACTTCGATCGCCGAGCCGATCTGGCTGGCGTACATGGTGAGGAACACATTCGGCAGGTAACCCAGCACCATCAAGGTGTTGACCACGCCGCCCAGCAGGAACGCCGACCAGGCGATGATGAAATAACGCGCCACCCGCTGGCCGCAGTACCAGGCCTTGATGGCGGCGACGAAGATAGTCACGGTGAACACCAGCGCCAGGCCGGTGGCCAGGCGCAGCGCGAGGGCGTAGCTGGTCATCAGTGAGAGCAGCATCACCACCGCGCCACAGGCCACCAGCGCCAGCAACAGGCGATTGATCCAGCGGCTGTGCTGGGCGGTGTGCAGGAAGCTGCGGGCGAACAAGCTGCCGAACAACGCCGCCGAGCCGATCATGAACGGCGTCGCGGCATTCGCCCACCAGGGGTTGTTCGGCCAGAAATACTCCACCGCCGCACCGTTCACCGACAGCTGGTACAGACCGAACGAGGCGATATAGAAGATGTAATAAAGGTAGCTGGTGTCGCGCACGCTGAGGTAGATGAACAGGTTGTACACCAGCATCCCCAGCAACACGCCATAGATCAGGCCCAATACATATAGGCGCAGCGGTTGTTGTTCCAGATAGGCAGTGCTGGACCACAGCGTCAGCGGCGCCTGGATCGAACCTTCGCTTTGCAGGCGCAGGTAGACGGTCTTGGTTTCGCCCGGCGTGAAGTCGACCTTGAACAGGTAGTTGTTCTGGCGAATCTCGCGGCTGGAGAACGCCAAGGCGTCCCCGGTGCGACCGGCCAGGCGATAGTTGCCGGTGCTGTCGGGCAAGTACAGGTCAAGGTGGTCGAGGGGCGGATAGGCCAACTCCAGCAGCCAGGTGCGCTGGGTTTCAGGCGGCTTGGGCTGGTAACGCAGGTTGACCTTGAGCCAGAACACCGAGCGCGAATAGCCGGCGTTGAGGGTGTCTTTGTCGTGGGGCTTGAACTGTGTGGCAGCGGCGGGAGCGCTCACATCAGCGATGGTCAGGGTGTTGGTCGGGTCTTCGAGCACTTGCATGGCCCGGCCCAGCGGCAGGCTTCGAGTGTCTTGGGTGAACTCAATGGCGTCGGCGAGCAGCGGTAGCCCGCACAATAATAAAATCAGCAAATAACGCATAGAGCCCCAGCGTGACCTGTCCGGTCATGTCAAAAAGCCCCCCATTCCTTTTGAGAAGACGTATACCGGCGATACAGTAAGTTGTTTCGAATCACTTTAGCATAGCTGCTAAAGGCCATTAGACACCATTGATATAATTTTTCTAAAGGCTCTAGAACAAGGCTTTCAGCAGACTTCACAACTAAAATCCGATACTAGCAAACAGCCATAACCGCCCATGGATCCGGGCAAAATTCAGCCATCGCCAGACGGCCACGCCAAAAGCGTTTGGTGGTAAGCTCGCGCACCATGAATATCTACAGCTCTCGCCCCGTTGTCCTCTGTCTCTCCGGCCATGATCCCAGTGGTGGCGCCGGCTTGCAGGCAGATATCGAAGCCCTGCTCGCCCAGGGTTGCCATGCGGCCCCGGCCGTTACCGCGCTGACGGTGCAGAACACCGTCAACGTCAGTGATTTCCGCGTGCTCGACCGCGAGTGGGTGCTGGCCCAGGCCAACGCCGTGCTCAGCGATTCGCCAGTGGCGGCGGTCAAGCTGGGCATGCTCGGCTCCACCGCGATGGTCGACACCGTGGTCGAACTGCTGCAGGCGCACCCGCACCTGCCGGTGGTGTGCGACCCCGTGCTGCGCGCCGGCGGCGGCGGCAGCCTGGGCAAGGACGAAGTCGGCTACGCCATGCGCGAGCGGCTGTTGCCGTTGTCGCTGATCGCCACGCCCAACCTGCCTGAAGCACGCATCCTTGCCGAACTGCCTGAGGGCACGGCGGACGAATGCGCGGAAAAGCTGTTGCCGTTTATCAAGCACCTGCTGATTACCGGCGGCCATGGCGATGAGCACCAAGTCCACAACCGCCTGTACAGCCGCGACGGCACGCGCCAGACCTTTACCTGCCAGCGCCTGCCCGGCAGCTATCACGGTTCGGGGTGTACGCTGGCCAGCGCGCTGGCGGGCCGGATCGCCCAGGGTGAAGGCCTGGTCAGCGCCGTGCAATCGGCCCTCAACTACACTTGGCGCACCCTGCGTGACGCCGAACAACTCGGCCAGGGCCAGTTCGTGCCTCGCCGGCTGCCGCTGGATTTCTGCTCGTAACACCAAGAGGCCTGCCCGATGAAACTACGTGGCCTTTATGCCATTACCGACAGCCAATTATTGGCCGGCAAATTCCTCGCCTACGTCGAAGCGGCGCTGGATGGCGGCGTGACCCTGCTGCAGTACCGTGACAAAAGCAGCGACGAGGCCCGGCGCCTGCGTGAAGCGGAAAAACTCCGCGAATTGTGCTCGCGCTACAAGACCCAACTGATCATCAACGATGACGCCGAACTGGCCGCGCGCCTGGGCGTCGGCGTCCACCTGGGCCAGACCGATGGCCCCCTGACCACGGCGCGTGCGTTGCTGGGCTCCAAGGCGATCATCGGCGCCACCTGCCACAGCCAGATCGAACTGGCCGAACAGGCCGCGAAAGAAGGCGCCAGCTACGTCGCCTTCGGCCGCTTCTTCAACTCCAGCACCAAGCCCGGCGCCCCCGCCGCCAGCCTCGAAATGCTGGCCCAGGCCCGCGCGCGCCTGCAGTTGCCGATCTGCGTGATCGGCGGCGTCACCCTGGAGAATGCCGAACCGCTGGTAGCCCACGGGGCCGACTTGCTCGCCGTGGTACACGGCCTGTTTGGTGCCGACAGCACCCAGGAAGTCACGCGCCGCGCCCGCGCTTTCAACGATCTTCTTAAATCTTCAGTTTAGAGAGCCCGATCATGTCCCGTTCCGAAACCCTGTTTGCCGATGCCCAGAAACACATCCCCGGCGGTGTGAACTCCCCCGTGCGTGCATTCAAGAGCGTCGGCGGCACGCCGCTGTTCTTCAAGCATGCCGAAGGCGCCTACGTCACCGACGAAGACGACAAGCGCTATGTGGACTACGTCGGATCCTGGGGCCCGATGATCCTCGGCCACAGCCACCCGGACGTACTCGACGCCGTGCGCCAGCAGTTGCAACACGGCCTGTCCTACGGCGCCCCGACCTCGATGGAAACCGAGATGGCCGATCTGGTCTGCTCGATCGTGCCGTCGATGGAGATGGTGCGGATGGTCAGCTCCGGCACCGAAGCCACCATGAGCGCGATTCGCCTGGCCCGCGGTTTCACCGGCCGCGACAGCATCATCAAGTTCGAAGGCTGCTACCACGGTCACTCCGACAGCCTGCTGGTCAAGGCCGGGTCCGGCGCGCTGACCCAGGGCGTGCCAAGCTCGGCCGGTGTGCCGGCAGACTTCGCCAAACACACCCTGACCCTGCCGTTCAACAACATCGCCGCCGTCGAGCAGATGCTCAATGAAGTGGGCCAGGAGGTGGCGTGCATCATCGTCGAGCCAGTCGCCGGCAACATGAACTGCGTACCGCCGACCCCGGGCTTCCTCGAAGGCCTGCGCGCACAGTGCGACAAGCATGGCGTGGTGCTGATTTTCGACGAAGTGATGACCGGCTTCCGCGTGGCCCTCGGTGGCGCCCAGGCGCATTACGGCGTAACGCCGGACCTGAGCACCTTCGGCAAGATCATCGGTGGCGGCATGCCGGTGGGCTGCTTCGGCGGCAAGCGCGAAATCATGCAATACATCGCGCCGCTGGGCCCGGTGTACCAGGCGGGCACCCTATCCGGTAACCCGCTGGCCATGGCCGCCGGCCTGACCACCCTGCGCCTGATCAGCCGCCCGGGCTTCCATGCCGAGCTGACCGACTACACCTCCCGCCTGCTCGACGGTCTGCAACAGCGCGCCGATGCCGCCGGCATTCCGTTTGTCACCACGCAAGCAGGCGGCATGTTCGGCCTGTATTTCAGCGGCGCCGACGATATCGTCACCTTTGAGGACGTGATGGGCAGCGACGCCGGCCTGTTCAAGCGCTTCTTCCACCTGATGCTGGACGGCGGCGTGTACCTGGCACCGAGCGCCTTTGAAGCCGGCTTCACCTCGATCGCCCATGGCGACGCCGAGTTGAAACTGACCCTGGATGCTGCCGAGCGCGCCTTCGCCGCCCTGAAATAACCGGCACAGCATTCTGACGTCGCCCCCGGCGGCGTCAGATTTGCTACTTTGCTTACAGACTTTTCCTGGTTTTCTCGAGAAATCACCTGCAATCCGGCAGATAACTTGCCCAACCGGCAGAAAAACGAGTAAAGACTTTGTAAGCAGAGGTCTGCTTATTTCATAATGCGCGCTTATTGGACCCCCGAGGGTCCGCGTGCCCCGTCAGAGGTAAGTCGATTCCCATGAAACGCACCGGCCGCACCCTGGTCCTGGGCTGCCTGTTGCTCCTTCAGCCGCTGCTGGCACATGCACAAGCAGGCGGCAACTCGTTGTTAATCCCAGCGATGGGTCGTTGCACCCTCAATACCCAGCCAGACAGCCAGGCCGAAGCTCTGAGCGCGTGCCAGAAACAGGCCGACGGCGGGGATGCGCAGGCGCAATACGAGTTGGGCGAGTACTACCACGACGGCAAGAACCCCGCGCGCGACCTCAACAAAGCGTTGAACTACTTCGAAAAAGCCTCGCTGCAGGGCCACGCCCAGGCGCAATTCCAGCTGGGCACCATGTTCTTCAAAGGCGAAGGGGTGCCGGCCAATAACGTCCAGGCGTATATCGTGCTGAAAATGGCCGCGGTCAACGGCGCCGAAGACGCGCTGGACACCGCCGACGAAGTTGCCGAACACATGCAGCGCGATGAACTGGAACTGGCGACCCAGGTGCTGGGCCAGATCTTCCGCAATTATCTGCAGGAACTGCAGAGTGCGGATGGGCGCTCACCGTTCTCGCCCCTGCCCTGATCGACCGGTGACGAGGGAGCCAGCGCCCTCGCTACAAACGCCCTACTTCTCAGGCATCGGCATCGGAAACGGCATGACATTGCTCGTGCCACGCGCTTCGCTGATCTTCGGCGTGCCCAGGCGCTCGACTTCATCGATACGCACGATCGAATGCATCGGCACAAAACTGCGCACCACGCCTTCGAACTGGGCCTTGAGTTTTTCCTCGCCCGGGTCGACGACCAGCTGTGTGCGCTCGCCAAAGACGAACTCTTCCACTTCCAGGAAGCCCCACAGATCACTTTGATAGATCTGCTTGGCGTACATTTCGAACACCTGGCCCTGGTTGAGGAAAATCACCTTATAGATTGGAGCTTCACGTTTGGTCATGGTGGGCGGGGAACACATCGGGGATATAAAAGAGGGCGCGAACTATAGCATGGCACCCGATGCACAGTGCTAGGAACCGATGGACATGACCCCTATAATGCGCGGTTCTTTACCACCAGTTGACGATTCCCATGGCCAAGAAGCTCTACATTGAAACCCACGGTTGCCAGATGAACGAGTACGACAGCTCGCGCATGGTCGATCTGCTGGGTGAACATCAGGCTCTGGAAGTCACCGCCCGCGCCGAAGATGCCGACGTAATCCTGCTCAATACCTGCTCGATCCGCGAACGGGCACAGGACCGCGTGTATTCGCAGCTGGGCCGCTGGCGTGAATTGAAACTGGCCAACCCGGAGATGGTGATTGCCGTCGGCGGCTGCGTCGCCAGCCAGGAAGGCGCAGCCATCCGCGACCGCGCGCCCTACGTGGACGTGGTCTTCGGCCCGCAAACCTTGCACCGCCTGCCGGAAATGATCGACGCCGCACGCCTCACCAAGCTGCCCCAGGTCGACGTCTCGTTCCCGGAAATCGAAAAATTCGACCATCTGCCCGAGCCGCGCATCGATGGGCCGAGCGCCTACGTGTCGGTGATGGAAGGTTGCAGCAAGTACTGCACCTTCTGCGTGGTGCCCTACACCCGCGGTGAAGAAGTCAGCCGGCCGTTTGACGATGTAATGTCAGAAATCATCCACCTGGCCGAAAACGGCGTGCGTGAAGTGACCCTGCTGGGCCAGAACGTCAACGGCTATCGCGGCCAGACCCACGACGGGCGCCTGGCCGACCTCGCGGAGCTGATCCGGGTTGTCGCCGCGGTGGATGGCATCGAGCGCATTCGCTACACCACCTCGCACCCGCTGGAGTTCTCCGACAGCCTGATCCAGGCCCACGCCGAAGTGCCGGAACTGGTCAAGCACCTGCACTTGCCGGTGCAATCGGGTTCGGACCGCATCCTGTCGGCGATGAAACGCAACCACACCGCCCTGGAATACAAATCCAAACTGCGCAAGTTACGCGCGGCAGTGCCGGGCATCTGCATCAGTTCGGACTTTATCGTCGGCTTCCCCGGCGAGACCGAGAAAGACTTCCAGCAGACCATGAAGCTGATTGAAGACGTCGGTTTCGACTTTTCCTACTCGTTTGTCTACAGCCAGCGCCCCGGCACGCCTGCCGCCGACCTGCTGGACGAGACCCCGGAAGAGCTGAAAAAAGAGCGCCTGAACGCCCTGCAACATCGCCTGAACCAGCAGGGGTTCGAGATCAGTCGACAAATGGTCGGGTCCACCCAGCGCATCCTGGTCACCGACTACTCGAAAAAAGACCCGGGCGAACTGCAAGGGCGCACCGAGAACAACCGCATCGTCAACTTCCGTTGCGACAACCCGACCCTGATCGGCCAGTTCGCCGATGTCCACATCGATGCGGCGCAACCGCACTCGTTGCGCGGCTCTCTGGTGTAATAAATGTGCGAGGGGGCTTGCCCCCGATTGCGGTACATCAGCAGCACATGAGCTGCCTGACACTCCGCTATCGGGGGCAAGCTCCCTCCCACACTGGATCGGGTTGGATAAGTGCTTTCGCACACTGGCGCGTGGCGTTATCCTCTCTTTCACCTCAACAGCCAAAGGGCGGCTAAAAGCGACCTTGAACGCACCCATCGAACCCCATCGTTTTCTCCTCGAGCCGTTTGAGGCTCGCCGTTTCGCCAATTTGTGCGGACAGTTCGACGAGCACCTGCGCCTGATCGAACAACGCCTGAGCATCGAGATCCGCAACCGCGGCAATCAATTCGAGCTGATTGGTGAACCCCAGCACACCACGTCTGCAGAAAACCTGCTCCGCCGCCTCTACCGCGAAACCAAGGGTAGTGAGCTGTCGCCGGAAACGGTCCACCTGTACCTGCAGGAATCGGCCGTGGAAGACCTGGCCAACAACCCGGTGGCCGAAGCCAGCGTGGCCTTGCGCACCAAAAAGGGCATGATTCGCCCACGCGGCTTGAATCAGCAGCGCTACGTCAAAGAAATTCTCGGTAACGATATCAACTTCGGCATCGGCCCCGCCGGTACCGGCAAGACCTACCTGGCCGTGGCCTGTGCCGTCGACGCCCTGGAGCGCGAGCAAGTGCGCCGCATCCTGCTGGTGCGCCCGGCGGTCGAGGCCGGCGAAAAGCTCGGCTTCCTGCCCGGCGACCTGGCACAGAAAATCGACCCGTACCTGCGCCCGCTCTACGACGCGCTCTACGAGATGCTCGGCTTTGAATACGTGGCCAAGCTCATCGAGCGCCAGGTGATCGAGATCGCCCCGCTCGCCTACATGCGCGGCCGGACGCTGAACAACAGCTTCATCATTCTCGACGAAAGCCAGAACACCACCGTCGAACAGATGAAAATGTTCCTCACCCGTATCGGTTTCGGCTCCACCGCCGTGATCACCGGCGACGTCACCCAGGTCGACCTGCCCAAGGGCACCAAGTCGGGCCTGGCCCAGGTGATCGAGGTGCTCAAAGACGTGCCGGGGATCAGCTTCACGCACTTCATGCCCAAGGACGTCGTCCGCCACCCGCTGGTCCAGCGCATTGTCGAAGCCTACGAGCGCTTCGAGCACCGCGACGACGCCCCGGCCAAGGACACCCGCCGCGATGCTTGAGCTTGACCTGCAACTGGCAACCGACGCGCCCGCCCCCAGTGAAGAGCAGTTCCGTCAATGGTGCGCCCTGGCCCTGCGCCAGCGCACCGCCGACTCGGAGCTGACCATCCGCCTGGTGGACGAACCCGAAGGCCGCGAACTGAATCACACCTGGCGCCAGAAGGATTACGCGACCAACGTGCTGTCCTTCCCCGCCGACGTACCCGACGAACTGCTGGATATCCCGTTGCTGGGCGACCTGGTGATCTGCGTCGAAGTCGTCGAGCGTGAGGCGCAGGAACAAGGCAAGGCCCTTGAAGCCCATTGGGCTCATCTGGTCATCCACGGCTGCTTGCATCTGTTGGGTTACGACCATATAGACGATGACGAAGCCGAAGAAATGGAAGCACTGGAACGATCGTTGCTTGCAGAATTGGGTCACCCTGATCCGTATGCAGATGACGAAAACTGATCAACACTCAACTGAAACATCAAAGGATTTAGAGTAATCGCTATGAGCGAAGACCGATCGAGCAACGGGCAAAAGTCATGGCTGGGTAAACTGACCCAGGCTTTTGCCCACGAGCCGAAAAACCGCCAGGAGCTGCTGGAGCTGCTGCGCGAGGCCCATCAGAACAAGTTGCTGGACAGCGAAGCGCTGGCCATCGTCGAAGGCGCCATCCAGGTGGCTGACCTGCAAGTTCGGGACATCATGGTCCCGCGTTCGCAGATGATCAGCATCAAGGCGCCCCAGACCCCACGGGAATTCCTCCCGGCCGTGATCGACTCGGCGCACTCGCGCTACCCGGTGATCGGCGAAAGCCATGACGACGTCATGGGTGTCCTGTTGGCCAAGGACTTGCTGCCGCTGATCCTCAAGGAGAACGGCGACAGCTTCAACATCAAGGACCTGCTGCGTCCGGCCACCTTCGTCCCCGAATCCAAGCGCCTGAATGTGCTGCTGCGCGAGTTTCGCGCCAACCACAACCACATGGCCATCGTGATTGACGAATACGGCGGCGTCGCCGGCCTGGTGACCATCGAAGACGTGCTGGAACAGATCGTCGGCGATATCGAAGACGAGCACGACGTCGAAGAAGACAGCTACATCAAGCCGCTGCCGAGCGGTGACTTCCTGATCAAGGCGTTGACGCCGATCGAGAACTTCAACGAGTTCTTCGACAGCGAATTTTCCGACGACGAGTTCGACACCGTCGGCGGCCTGGTGATGAGTGCGTTCGGGCACTTGCCCAAGCGTAACGAGACCACCGAGATCGGCGCTTATCGCTTCCGCATCCTGAATGCCGATAGCCGCCGGATTCATCTGATTCGCCTGACACCTATTGCCCGTTAAGGACTGACATGCGCCGTTTCATCGCTCCCGGCTGGCCCGGCAACTTGTTGGCCGTGGTGGCTGGCGCCATCACCACCCTGGCGCTGGCGCCATTCGATCTGTGGCCGCTTGCGCTGGTCGCGGCCGGATTGTTCTATATCGGGCTGCGCGAGTTGTCCCCACGCCAGGCCCTCGGCCGTGGCTGGTGTTTCGGTTTCGGCCTGTTTGGCGCCGGCACCAGCTGGATCTACTACAGCATCCACCACTTCGGCGGCGCTTCGGTGTTGCTGGCTGGCTTGCTGATGCTGGCGTTCACCGCCGCCATTGCCTTGTTCTTCGCCCTGCCCGCCTGGTTGTGGGCGCGCTGGCTGCGGCGCAATGAAGCGCCACTGGCCGATGCCCTGACGTTTGCGGCGCTGTGGGTCGGCCAGGAAGCGTTCCGGGGCTGGTTCCTGACCGGTTTTCCCTGGTTGTACTCCGGTTACAGCCAACTTGACGGCCCCCTCACCGGCCTCGCGCCGCTGGGTGGGATGTGGCTGATTTCCTTCGCCCTGGCCCTGACCGCCGCCCTGCTGTGCAACCTGCCGCGCCTGCTGGCGACCCAGCGCAACGCCTTCATCGGCGCTGGCCTGTTGCTGCTGGTGGCGCCCTGGGCCATCGGCCTGGCCCTCAAGCATCACGCCTGGACCTCACCGTCCGGCGACCCGCTGAGCGTGGCGGCGATCCAGGGTAACGTCGAACAAAGCATGAAGTGGGACCCCGAGCAGCTCAATGCACAACTGGCGCTGTACCGCGACATGAGCTTCAGCTCCAAGCGGGTCGACCTGCTGATATGGCCGGAAACGGCCGTGCCGGTGCTCAAGGAGTCCGTCGAGGGCTACCTCGGGATGATGGGCAAGTTCGCCGCCGAACGGCACACCGCGCTGATTACCGGCGTGCCGATTCGCCAGGAAGTGCATCACCAGAAGCGCTACTACAACGGCATCACCGTCGTGGGCGAAGGTGACGGCACCTACCTCAAGCAGAAGCTGGTGCCCTTCGGCGAGTACGTGCCGCTGCAGGACATGCTGCGCGGCTTGATTGCCTTCTTCGACCTGCCCATGTCGGACTTCGCCCGCGGCCCGTCCGACCAGGCGATGCTACAGGCCAAGGGCTATCAGATTGCGCCGTTCATTTGCTATGAAGTGGTCTACCCGGAATTCGCCGCCAGCCTCTCGGCCCAGAGCGACTTGCTGCTGACCATCAGCAACGACACCTGGTTCGGCACCTCCATCGGCCCCTTGCAGCACCTGCAAATGGCGCAGATGCGTGCGCTGGAAGCCGGTCGCTGGATGATCCGCGCCACCAACAACGGCGTGACCGGGCTGATCAACCCGTATGGGCAGATCACCGCGCAGATCCCGCAGTTCGAGCGCGGCATCCTCTATGGCGAAGTGGTGCCGATGCACAACCTCACGCCGTACCTGCAATGGCGTTCGTGGCCGCTGATCGTGGTGTGCCTGGTGTTGTTTGGTTGGGCGCTGCTGGCCGGCCGAATGTCCAAAACCGTCTAACAGAATCAAACCGAACCCAATGTGGGAGGGGGCTTGCCCCCGATAGCAGTGTGTCAGTCAGTACATTTGATACTGATACACCGCAATCGGGGGCAAGCCCCCTCCCACATTTTGATTTGCGGTGCTATCGGTAGAACAACCGATACCCCACCTGCCCCACCGCCTCATTGAGCAACTGCCCGCTCTGCCACACCGACTTGAACTCCGGCATCCAACCGCCCAGCGGCCGCGCGTTATCCTCGCCGAGGAAGCCGACCGGCGCCGGCACCACGCTGAAACCGGCTTTTTCAAAGCTCCAGACCGCACGCGGCATATGCCAGGCCTGGGTCACCACCACGACGCGCTTGACCCCCTCGGGCAACAGAATCTCGGCACTCATCTGCGCATTTTCCCAGGTGGTGCGGCTGCGCTCTTCCTTCCAGCGCACCGCCACATCGAAGTCGTCCCGCATCGACACCGCCATCAACTCAGCTTCGCTGGGCGGTGTGCCATAATGCAAACCGCCGCTGGTCAGCACCGGCAGCCCGGAGGCCTTGGCCAATCGCGCGGCGTAGCGCTGACGCTCCAGCCCGATGCCGGTTGGCTGGTCCGAACCCCAGGCCGGGTCGCCACGCTCGCGCCCCGAACCCAGCACCACAATGGCATCGGCGCGCCGGGCCAGGCTCGACCAGTCCTCCCGGGCCAACGGCGGCGCCGTCTCCAGGGCGCGCGCGCCCCACTCCACGATGATCGGCAGGCTCATCAGCCACATCCCGCCCAGGCCGAGGGCAAAGCAGCAGCCGGCCAGGCGCGGGCGGCTGCGGCGAAACCACCAGGCAAGGGCCAGCAACAGCAAGAGAATGCCGGGCGGCAACAGCAGTTGTTTGATGAAATAACGAATAGGCATCGAGCATCTCCATAGATGCCCGAAGCCTAAGGTGTAACGGGGTTTAGCGACAATCTTTACAAGAACGAAGCAGTGTCAGCGATGATCAGGAAACTAAGGGGCATGTATTACTTGAACCGCACGGACCGATGTTTTTCCGGGCCGCGAGCGGCTGACACATCCTTGAGCCACACCACCTTGGCCGACCGCACGGGCTCGTTGGGCGGCGTGCTCGCCACGCCGGTAAAAGCCGAACGCTCGTTCCTTGCCAGGTAAGCCTTGATCAGTTCCAGCTCCGCGTGGCTCAAGCCTCGCAGTTCCAACTCGACGGGCTGCTCATCACGCAATCGACCCGCCGTACTTGCTGCATCCAATGCACGACCCAAACGGTCGATGAGTCCTTGGTACACATCCGGTTTAGATAACATTCGCTGCGATTCCACCATCCCCTCACCTCATTGAAGATAAGACTCACTCCCCAATAAACAGCGTAGCCCCCATGGCTGCGCCTGCCCGGCGCCGCGACAGACGGCCTCGACCGCGCAATCAGGGTTTCCCTCGATAGAGTGGGGTCATGTATGCTACGGCGCTTCCTGTAACTCCACTTCCCGCAGGGTTTGGGCACGGACGCGGCGCTTTATGGTGTCGGCCAGCTCGGACAATGCACCGAAGAGGATTAGGCCACCCCTATTCAGTTCAAAAGTAGCCATGCACGAACAATATCAGCCCCGTGAAATAGAAAATGCCGCCCAAACCTTCTGGGACGAGCAAAAGTCCTTTGAAGTCAGTGAACAGCCGGGCAAGGAGACGTTCTATTGCCTATCGATGTTCCCTTACCCCAGCGGCAAGCTACACATGGGGCACGTGCGTAACTACACCATCGGCGACGTGATTTCCCGTTACCAGCGCATGCAAGGCAAGAATGTCCTGCAACCCATGGGTTGGGACGCCTTCGGCATGCCGGCGGAAAACGCCGCGATGAAGAACAACGTAGCGCCCGCCAAGTGGACCTACGAAAACATCGCCTACATGAAGACCCAGCTGCGCAGCCTGGGCCTGGCGGTGGACTGGTCCCGCGAAGTGACCACCTGCAAGCCGGACTACTATCGCTGGGAACAATGGCTGTTCACCCGCCTGTTCGAAAAAGGCGTGATCTACCGCAAGAACGGTACCGTGAACTGGGACCCGATCGACCAGACCGTGCTCGCCAACGAGCAGGTGATCGACGGTCGCGGCTGGCGTTCCGGCGCGCTGATCGAAAAACGCGAAATCCCGATGTACTACTTCAAGATCACCGCCTACGCGGATGAACTCTTGTCGAGCCTCGACGACCTGCCGGGCTGGCCTGAACAGGTCAAGACCATGCAACGCAACTGGATCGGCAAGTCCAAGGGCATGGAAGTGCAGTTCCCGTACAACGTCGATTCGATCGGCGAAGCGGGCACCCTCAAAGTCTTCACCACCCGTCCGGACACCCTGATGGGCGCGACTTACGTCGCCGTGGCCGCGGAACACCCGCTGGCCAGCCAGGCCGCACAGAACAACCCTGAGCTGCAGGCGTTCATCGCCGAATGCAAAGGCGGCAGCGTGGCGGAAGCCGACGTCGCCACCCAGGAGAAAAAAGGCCTGCCGACCGGGCTGTTCGTCGAGCACCCGCTGACTGGCGAAAAATTGCCGGTATGGGTCGCCAACTACGTGCTGATGCACTACGGCGATGGCGCAGTAATGGCTGTGCCGGCCCACGACGAACGCGATTTCGAATTCGCCACCCAGTACAACCTGCCGATCAAATCCGTGGTACGCACCAGCTCGGGCGACACCAACCCGGCCCCGTGGCAAGACGCCTACGGCGAGCACGGTGAATTGATCAACTCCGGCGAGTTCGACGGCCTGGACTTCGCCGGCGCCTTCGACGCCATCGAAGTCGCGCTGATCAAGAAAAACCTCGGTGCCTCGCGCACCCAGTTCCGCCTGCGCGACTGGGGCATCAGCCGCCAGCGTTACTGGGGCTGCCCGATCCCGATCATCCACTGCGAAACCTGCGGTGACGTGCCGGTGCCGGAAGACCAGTTGCCGGTGGTCCTGCCGGAAGACGTGGTGCCGGACGGCGCCGGTTCGCCTTTGGCGCGCATGCCTGAGTTCTACGAGTGCAGCTGCCCGAAATGCGGCCAGCCAGCCAAGCGCGAAACCGACACCATGGACACTTTCGTCGAGTCCTCGTGGTACTACGCCCGTTATGCCTCGCCGCACTACGAGGGTGGCCTGGTCGAGAAATCGGCGGCCGACCACTGGTTGCCGGTGGATCAGTACATCGGCGGTATCGAACACGCCATTCTTCACCTGCTGTACGCGCGCTTCTTCCACAAGCTGATGCGCGACGAAGGCCTGGTCAGTTCCAACGAGCCGTTCAAGAACCTGCTGACCCAGGGCATGGTGATCGCCGAGACGTATTACCGTCGCGAAGCCAATGGCAGCTACACCTGGTTCAACCCGGCGGATGTCGAGCTCGAGCGCGACAGCAAAGCCAAGGTCATCAGCGCCAAGCTGATCGCCGACGGCCTGCCGGTGGAAATCGGTGGCACCGAGAAGATGGCCAAGTCGAAGAACAACGGCGTCGACCCACAGTCGATGATCGACCAGTTCGGCGCCGACACCTGCCGCCTGTTCATGATGTTCGCCTCGCCGCCGGACATGAGCGCCGAATGGTCCGACTCCGGCGTCGAAGGTTCGCACCGTTTCCTCAAGCGCGTCTGGCGCCTGGCCCATGCCCATGTCAGCCAGGGCCTGCCGGGCAAGCTGGATGTGGCCGCCTTGAGCGACGAGCAGAAAGCCATTCGCCGCAGCACCCACCTGGCCATCAAGCAAGCCAGCCAGGATGTGGGCCAGAACCACAAGTTCAACACCGCCATCGCCCAGGTGATGACACTGATGAACGTGCTGGAAAAAGCCCCGCAAGCCACCGAACAGGAGCGTGCGCTGGTGCACGAAGGCCTCGAGACGGTCACCCTGCTGCTGGCCCCGATCACGCCGCACATCAGCCACGAACTGTGGCACCGCCTGGGCCACAGCGAAGCCGTCATTGACGCCCGCTGGCCGGTGCAGGATGACAGCGCGCTGGTTCAGGACACGCTGCAACTGGTAATTCAGGTCAACGGCAAACTGCGTGGCCAGATCGACATGCCGGCCAGCGCCAGCCGCGAAGACGTCGAAGCGGCCGCGCGCTGCAACGAGAACGTACTGCGCTTTACCGAAGGCCTGACGATCCGCAAAGTGATCGTCGTGCCGGGTAAACTGGTCAATATCGTCGCCAGCTAAATCGGATCGGGCGCAGGGCTTGAGCGCTGCGCCGAACTAAACCTTCAGGGCCTCGATAAGGCCCGCATGGTTTCAAGGGGAGCAATAAAATGATCAAACGCAATTTGCTGGTGATGGGCCTTGCTGTGCTGCTGAGCGCTTGCGGCTTCCAGCTGCGCGGTACCGGCACCAATGAACTGACCATCAAGGAATTGGACGTCAGCGCCCGCAACGCCTACGGCGAAACCGTTGTGCAACTGCGCGACACCCTGAAAAACAGTGGCGTACACGTCTACACCGGCGCGACCTACAAGCTGTTCCTGGCCGACGAGAAAGAAACCCAGCGTAACCTCAGCTACGCCAGCGCTGGCCGTGCGTCCGATATCGAGCTGATCACTTCGTTGACGTTTGAAATGCAGGGCCGCGACCATCTGCCGTTGATGGGTGACAAGATCGAAGTGCAAAAGGTCGTGAGCCACGATGGCAACAACCTGGTGGGCTCGGACTCGGAAATGACCCAGGTGCGCAAAGAAATGCGTCGTGAGCTGGTCCAACGCGTGATGCTGCGCCTGCAACAGCTGACGCCGGAAAAACTGGAACTGCTGCAACAGACCGCCGACAACAAGGCCAAGGCTGACGCCGACGCCCTGAAAGCCGCGCAAGAGTACGAAAACAACACGCCGAAACAATCGCCTGTTGAAGTCCCTGTAGACTAAGCCAGACGGGGCGCCCCAGGCGCCCCGTTCATCGCGCCTATGAAACTCGCCCCCGCCCAACTCGCCAAACACCTGCAAGGTGCTCTCGCGCCTGTCTATATCGTCAGCGGCGATGACCCGTTGCTGTGCCAGGAAGCGGCAGACGCCATTCGCACCGCCGCGCGCCAGCAAGGCTTCGACGAACGCCAGGTGTTCAGCGCCGACGCCAGTTTCGACTGGGGCACGCTGCTGCAAGCCGGCGCGAGCATGTCGCTGTTTGCCGAAAAACGCCTGCTGGAACTGCGCCTGCCGTCGGGCAAGCCCGGCGACAAGGGCGCGGCGGCCTTCATCGAGTACTGTTCGCGGCCTGCCGAAGACACGGTGTTGCTGATCAGCCTGCCCAAGCTCGACGGCAGCGCGCAGAAAACCAAGTGGGGCAAAGCGCTGGTGGAAGGGGCACAGACCCAGTTCATCCAGATCTGGCCGGTGGACAGCAATCAGTTGCCGCAGTGGATTCGTCAGCGCCTGTCCCAATCGGGGCTGTCGGCCACGCAGGACGCCGTGGAACTGATCGCCGCCCGGGTCGAAGGCAACCTGCTTGCCGCCGCCCAAGAGATCGAAAAGCTCAAGCTGATGGCCGAAGACGGGCAGATCACCGTCGAAACCGTGCAAGGCGCGGTGGCTGACAGCGCGCGTTTTGACGTGTTCGGGCTGGTGGACGCCATCCTCAACGGCGAGCCTGCACACGCCCTGCGCATGCTCGAAGGGTTGCGCGGTGAAGGCGTGGAACCGCCGGTGATTCTCTGGGCGCTGGCTCGCGAGTTGCGGGTACTGGCCAATATTGCGCTGCAATACAGCCAGGGCACGCCGTTGGACAAATGCTTCAGCCAAGCCAGACCGCCGGTCTGGGACAAGCGCAAACCGCTGATGAGCAAAGCCCTGCAGCGGCACTCGGCGCAACGCTGGGCGCAACTGTTGCTCGAAGCCCAGCGCATCGATGCGCAAATCAAGGGCCAGGCAGCGGGTTCGCCGTGGATGAGCCTGAGCCGTTTGTCACTGCTGATGTCTGGCCAGCGCCTGACATTACCTGCCGAATAACCCCCCGCTTAAAAACACCGCAAAACCAATGTGGAATGGGGCAAGCCCCCTCCCACATGTTGGCTGCATTTTTATTTCAAAAAACTTGCCGGGCTTTACAGCGGCCAGACTTCGGCAGATGATTTGCACCGCTGCATCCCACCTGAAGAGAGTAACGACCATGAGCAAAAAGCCATCTAAGCATGGCCCCAACAAGGCCAAATCCATCATCGCCCAGCCACTGTTCCGCAGCCGTCAGGAACGCGCCGGCAAGGGCAAAGGCAGCTACCGCCGCGAAGCCTTCCAGTCTAATAGCTGGGAGGCTTCTTACTTTCTGGCCGCCTGAAGGCAAGCGCCCCTCCGGCATGATAAGGTCAGCACTTGATTTGTAATCCCTGGACCTGTGCATGCCCTCTAGTCTTTCCCGTCGTTGGCACCTTCGCCAATTGATCGCTGCCTCCAGCCTCATTCTGCTTGTCGCCTGCGCGGAAAAACCTACCGCCGCAGATGCTCAACCCTTGCCGACACTGTCGACCGCACCGGTCGTAGCGCCCGCTGTCGTGGCCCCGCTGGCTGTGGATAACCTGGACATCCAGCCCACCCAGACCTTTGCCGAATGGCAGGCCGGTTTCCGTGCGCAAGCCTTGAAGGCCGGCATTACCCCAGCCGTGTTTGATATCGCCTTCGCCAACGTCACCCCGGACATGGCGGTGATCCGCGCCGACCGCAGCCAACCGGAATTTTCCCGCCCGGTGTGGGAATACCTCGACGGCGCCCTGTCGCCAGTACGTGTGCGTAATGGCCAGGCACTATTGGTCAAGTACGCCGACATCCTGCAAAGCATCGAGCAACGTTATGGCGTCGACCGCCAGGCGCTGGTCTCGGTGTGGGGCATGGAAAGTAACTTCGGTCAGTTCCAGGGCAATAACTCGGTGATCCGTTCCCTCGCGACCCTGGCCTACGAAGGCCGGCGCCCGGCCTTTGCCCAGGCGCAATTGCTTGCGGCGCTGCAAATCATCCAGCACGGCGATATCCAGGCCGACCAGATGCGCGGTTCGTGGGCCGGCGCCATGGGCCAGACCCAGTTCATCCCGACCACCTACAACACCCACGCCGTGGACTTCGACGGCGACGGTCGCCGCGACATCTGGAACAGCCCGGCCGACGCCCTCGCCTCCACTGCGCATTACCTGCAAAGCTCCGGCTGGCAGAAAGGCCAGCCGTGGGGTTTCGAAGTCAAACAACTGCCGGCCAACTTCGATTACACCCTGGCCGACGGTGGCGTGCGCAAGACCGTCGCCGACTGGCTGAAGCTGGGCATCCAGCTGCCACCGGGAGCGAGCATGCCGCCTAACGTCGACCAGCTCTCCGCCGCCCTGCTGCTGCCAGCGGGTTACCGTGGCCCGGCGTTCCTGGTGCTGGATAACTTCCGCGCAATCCTCAAGTACAACAACTCGTCGTCCTACGCACTGGCCGTGGGCCTGCTGTCGGAACGGTTCGGCGGAAGTGGTGTGATTCGTGGCGATTGGCCGAAAGATGAACTGCCGCTGAGTCGTTCCCAGCGCATTGACCTGCAGACCGTACTCAGCAGCAATGGCTATGACGCGGGCAACCCGGACGGGATTATCGGCGCCAACACGCGCAAGGCGATCCGTGCGGCGCAACAGTCACTGGGCTGGCCGGCGGATGGTTATCCGACGGTGAAATTGCTGGAGTCGTTGCAGAACCGTTAGATCGGCTTATGGCGACTACCGCTATCGGGGGCAAGCCCCCTCCCACATTTTGACCGCGTACATCCTTTGAAATGCGGTCAAAATGTGGGAGGGAGCTTGCTCCCGATAGCGGTTTAGCAGACGACAGATTCAGCGGTTGAACACCACATCCTGCTCCAACACCACCCGCTGCTCCCCCGCATCCAACCGCACCCGCGCGCCCATCGGCAGCGTCACGTTCGGATCGCAATGCCCACTGCGCCAGCCAGACAGCACCGGAATGCACAGCGGTTCGAAGGTCTGCTTCAGCAGCCGCTCCAGCGCGGTGCTATCCACCCCCGCCACGTCCCCCACCAACACACCCGCTACCTGAGCCAGCTTGCCGGTCAGGCGCAGATGCGTCAGCAAGCGGTCGATGCGGTAGATCGGCTCATTGACGTCTTCGATAAACAGGATGATGCCCTCGGCATCGATTTCGTAGGACGTCCCCATCATGGCCGCGATCATCGACAGGTTGCCGCCGAGCAAGCGCCCACAGGCGATACCGGGCTCGATCGTGGTCAATGGGTAGGCCACCGGGTGCGCCAGCACGCTGCCTGCACCTACCTGGCCACGCAGCATGTTGAACAACGACGACTCGGTGGGTGGCTGCTTGTCGCCGAGCAGGTCGGCATTCAGCATCGGGCCGTGGAAGGTCACAAAACCGGCATAGCGGTTGATTGCCAGGTGCAACGCAGTGATATCACTGTAACCCACGAAAGGCTTGGGGTTGGCGCGCAGCAGGTCGAAGTCCAGGCGGTCCAGCAGGCGGGGCGTGCCGTAGCCGCCGCGCAGGCAGAAGATCGCATCGATATCAGGGTTGGCGAAGGCGGCGTGCAGGTCGCGCAAGCGCACGTCATCGCTGCCGGCCAGGTAGCCGTCGCGTTCATATACTCCGGGGAAGATGCGTAGCTCATAGCCACGGGCGCGCATCCACTGCCCGGCTTTTTCCACGTCCAGCGCGGCAGGGCCGGCGGGTGCGATCAGGCCGATGGTGGCTTCAGAACGCAATGCAGGTACGGCGGCGGCTAGTCGACTGGTCATCCCTGATTCTCCCTATATGACGCGGAACGAAATGTGGGAGGGGGCTTGCCCCCGATAGCACTGAATCAGCCAGTACCTGTAGCGACTGACACACTGCCATCGGGGGCAAGCCCCCTCCCACATTGGATCTGCGGTGTTGCGCAGATCTGTATTACGAAATCAGGCTAGCCTTGACCAGCTTGGCCTGCTCATCGGCGTGGTACGAGGAACGTACCAGCGGGCCCGACGCGACGTTCTTGAAGCCCATCTTGTAACCTTCCTCGGCGAACCAGGCGAAGGTGTCCGGGTGAACGAAACGCTGTACCGGCAAGTGGCTGCGCGATGGTTGCAGGTATTGGCCGAGGGTCAGCATGTCGATGTCGTGTTCGCGCATGCGCTGCATGACTTCGATCACTTCCTCGTCGGTTTCGCCCAGGCCGAGCATCAGGCCGGATTTGGTCGGGATGTGCGGCATCATCTGCTTGAATTTCTGCAGCAGGGTCAGCGACCACTGGTAGTCCGAACCTGGACGCGCCGCCTTGTACAGGCGTGGCACGGTTTCCAGGTTGTGGTTGAACACATCCGGCGGCTCGGCGGCGGTGATTTCCAGCGCGACGTCCATGCGGCCACGGTAGTCCGGCACCAGGGTTTCGAGCATCACGTCCGGCGACAGCTTGCGGATTTCGCGGATGCAGTCGGCAAAGTGCTGGGCACCGCCGTCACGCAGGTCGTCGCGGTCGACAGAAGTGATTACCACGTACTTGAGTTTCAGGTCGGCGATGGCGATGGCCAGGCTTTCCGGCTCGTTGACGTCCAGTGGCTTCGGCCGGCCGTGGCCGACGTCGCAGAACGGGCAGCGACGGGTGCAGATGTCACCCATGATCATGAACGTGGCAGTGCCGCCGGAGAAGCATTCGCCCAGGTTCGGGCAGGACGCTTCTTCGCACACGCTGTGCAGCTTGTGCTTGCGCAGCAACGCCTTGATACGGTCGACTTCCGGCGAGACCGGGATACGCACGCGAATCCAGTCAGGTTTTTTCGGCAGTTCGGTGGTCGGGATGATCTTGACCGGGATGCGTGCAACCTTCTCGGCGCCGCGCAGCTTGACGCCGGCTTCCACCTTGGCACGCGGGGCCTGGGCCGGACGTTCGGTGACGTCCAGCGTCGGGATCATGGTTTGCACTGCATCAGTAGTCATAATCAGTCGATTCCGCCCGTAAGGGTCGTCTGCTCAGCATAGTCGAGGTGTTTGACGAGCTGCGCACGCAGCCGGGCACTTACCTCGGCAAATTTAATCGGTGTGGCGTGGTCGCTCAACTGGGTCATCGCCAACCCGGCATAACCGCACGGGTTGATGCGCCGGAACGGCGCCAGGTCCATGTCCACGTTCAACGCCAGGCCATGAAACGAACAACCGTGGCGAATGCGCAGCCCCAGGGAAGCGATTTTCGCACCATCCACATACACACCGGGTGCATCGGGCTTGGCCACGGCGCTCACGCCGTAACTGGCCAACAGCTCGATCAGGCAAGCCTCCATACGGTTCACCAGGTCGCGCACGCCAAACCCCAGCTTGCGCACATCCAGCAGCAGATACGCCACCAGTTGACCGGGCCCATGGTAAGTCACTTGACCCCCTCGGTCGACCTGCACCACCGGAATATCACCCGGAAGTAGCAGATGCTCGGCCTTGCCGGCCTGGCCCTGGGTGAACACCGGCGGGTGTTCCACCAGCCAGATCTCATCGGGTGCCGAGGTGCCGCGCTCGTTGGTGAAGCGCTGCATCGCGTGCCAGACGGGCTCGTAGTCCATCCGGCCGAGCTCGCGAAAGCCCAGGACCTGTGGCATCACAGCACCATATGTACGAAGCCGGTGGCCCGCAGTTCGCTGTTGATGTCGTAAAGCTGGTCTTGACCGGTCGCAACGATGTGCAACTGGATCGTGGTGTACTTACCGTTGGTGCTCGAACGCTCATCCACACGGTTGTCGTTGATCGTCGCGTGTTTACGCACGATGTCGAGAATCTTGTCCTTGTTGCCCACACCGGTATCGCTGATCACCTTGACGGGATAATCCGTCACCGGGAATTCGATCTTTGGCGCCTTTACTTCTTTATCGGTCATGGCGTAACGGCCTCGTAAGCGTAAGCCGTGGCGACGGGCAAAGCCCCGCGTCGGATCAACACGGGGCTTTGCAGGTGCACACTTATCAGTTGAACAAGCTGTAGAAGAACAGGCGGATGCTATCCCACACGCGGCGGAAGATACCACCCTCGTCGACGGCATCCAGGGCGATCAGGTCGGCACTGTGTACCACTTTATCGTCCAGCTTCACTTCGACCTTGCCGATCACGTCGCCCTTGGCGATTGGCGCAACCAGGTGCGGGTTCATGGTCATGCTGGCCGCGAGCTTTTTCAGCTGGCCTTTAGGCATGGTCAGGGTCAGGTCTTCAGCCAGGCCGGCCTTGACTTGCGAGGTTGCGCCTTTCCATACCGGCGCGGTCGCCAGTTCAGCACCCTTCTGATAGAAGGTCTGGGTTTCGAAGAAGCGGAAACCGTAGGTCAGCAGTTTTTGCGTCTCGGCCGCACGGGCCTGCTCGCTGTTGGTGCCGAAGACCACGGCGATCAGGCGCTGACCATCACGCACGGCGGACGACACCATGCAGTAGCCGGCTTCTTCGGTGTGGCCGGTTTTCAGACCGTCGACGGTCTTGTCGCGCCACAGCAACAGGTTGCGGTTAGGCTGTTTGATGTTGTTCCAGAAGAATTCCTTCTGGGAGTAGATCGCGTAGTGGACCGGGTCGACACGAATGATCGCGCGCGCCAGGATCGCCATGTCGTGAGCCGACGAGTAGTGCTCTGGGTTCGGCAGACCGGTCGGGTTCATGAAGTGGCTGTTGGTCATGCCCAGGTCGGCCACGGTTTTGTTCATCATGTCGGCGAACGCGTCTTCGCTGCCGGCGATGTGCTCGGACAGGGCAACGCTGGCGTCGTTACCGGACTGGATGATGATGCCGTGCAGCAGGTCGCTGACCGTCACCTGCGAGCCGACCTTGATGAACATCCGCGAACCACCGGTGCGCCAGGCGTTTTCGCTGACGGTCACCGGGTCGTTTTCGCCGATCTGGCCGCGACGGATTTCCAGGGTCGCGATATAGGCTGTCATCAGCTTGGTCAAGCTGGCGGGCGGCAGGCGCTGGTCACCGTTGTTTTCCACCAGCACGTTGCCACTGGCGGCATCCATGAGGACCCAGGCCTTGGCGGCCAGTTGCGGTGAAGCCGGCACCATTTCAACCGCCCAGGCGGCCGGGGTGATGATCAGCGAGATAAGCAGGCACGTGCGTTTGGCTAAGGTGATGATGTTCATCCGTCTCTCGAAATTACGTATGGAAACTTGCCCTCGCGGGCAAAACTTATTCAGACAGCCCGTTACCGGTCTGTCGCGTGTTCGGTTGCCTGCTCACCCCTTGCCCCTGGGTTTTATTGTTCAACGAGCCAACAACCAGGGCCCAGGCCCGCGCACGGACCTGAACCATCAATCCTTTACGGTTTATTCGGCGCTGACCACGCTGGGTTGCCCCAGGTTGGCCAGGCGCACGCTGTTCTGCACTTGCGCGACCTCGCTCGGCGAACCGATCGGGCCCATACGCACACGGTGCAGAGTCTGTTGATTACGCACGATGGAACTGATGAAGACCGGCGCATTGACCATACTGCTCAGCTTGGACCTTAACAGCTCTGCCGCATCCGGGTTGGCGAAAGCGCCCACCTGCAGGTATTGCCCACCGGCAGCCGAAGCACCCGGTGCGGCGCGAGGCACCACGACCGTGTCGGGCGCGTGCTGTTGCGCGGGTGGCGTCCACTGCTCGATCTTGCCGGTCGAGGCTGTGACTTGCGGTTGCGCGGCTTGCGGTTCGTTGAGCATCAACGGCGCCGGTTTGCCACGCTGGGCCCAGTATTGCGCGGGGTCGATCCCTTCGACCTTGACCCGCGCGGTGCCGGTTTCGGCATAACCGAGTTTCTTCGCGGCGGCGTAGGACAAGTCGATGATCCGGTCCGAATAGAACGGCCCGCGATCGTTGACCCGCAGGATCACCGTGCGGTTGTTGTCCAGGTTGGTCACTCGCACATAGCTGGGCAGCGGCAGGGTCTTGTGGGCCGCGCTCATGCCGTACAGGTCGTAGACCTCGCCATTGGCGGTGTTCTGGCCATGGAACTTGGTCCCGTACCACGACGCCGTGCCCGACTGCACGTAGGTCTTGGAGTCCTGCAGCGGAAAGTAGCTCTTGCCCAGCACGGTATAGGGGTTGGCCTTGTACGGGCCTGTGTGCAGGGTCGGCGTGGCATCCGGGATTTTCGACACGTCGACGTCCCACCACGGCGCACCGTCTTTATGCGCGCGGTTGATGTCCAGCCCCGGCTGGGAACGAATAGCGGTGCCGCCGGACTTTTGCGTCGGCGCGCGACTGGTGGAGCAACTGACAACCAGCAAGGACAACGCGGCAAACGCCACCAGCTTGAGCGGTTTTTTCAACGGCGATGCCCGCATTACTTGTTGCCCCGTGCTTGGACCAGCATGTCAGACAGTTGATGCACGGCCATGGCGTACATCACACTGCGGTTATAACGCGTGATTGCGTAGAAATTCTTCAGGCCCATCCAGTATTCAGGGCCGTTTTCGCCTTCCAGGCGGAAAGCCGTGACCGGCATATCATCGCGCAGCGCATCATGACTTGACCAGCCCAGCGCCCGCAACTCCCCGACCGTCTTGGCCGGCTCGATGCCCTGGGTCAGGCCTTCATCGGCGCGCTCGCCGCTCACGTCGGCACGGCTGACGACCGGTTCGCCGCTCACCCAGCCATGGCGCTTGAAGTAGCTGGCCACGCTGCCGATGGCATCGTCCGGGTTGCTCCAGATATTGATATGGCCGTCGCCGTCAAAATCCACCGCGTAGGCGCGAAAACTGCTCGGCATGAACTGCGGCAAACCCATCGCACCGGCGTAGGAGCCTTTGAGGGTCAGCGGGTCGACCTGCTCTTCGCGGGCCAGCAGCAGGAATTCACGCAGTTCCTTACGGAAGAATTCAGCGCGGGGCGGGTAATCGAAGCTCAAGGTCGACAAGGCATCGATCACCCGGTAACTGCCGGTGTTGCGCCCGTAGAAGGTTTCAATGCCAATGATCGCGACAATCACCTGGGCAGGCACGCCGTACTCCTGCTCGGCGCGAGCCAACGCGGCTTCGTGCTGGCGCCAGAAGTCCACGCCCCGGGCCACGCGGGCGTCGGTCAGGAACATCGGGCGATAGTCCTTCCACTGCTTCACGCGCTCGGCCGGGCGGGAGATGGCATCGAGGATCGCCTGCTTGCGCTGGGCCTCGCGGAACACGCCCATCAGCTGTTCACCGGCGAAGCCATAGTCACGGGTCATCTCACCGACGAATTCGGCGACCTGAGGTGAGCCATCGTAGTCACCGGCCTGCGCTTCGTGCATGGCGCCCAGCAGCCCGATCAGGCTCATCCAGGACGCATGCCGAGTCGCCCAGCCGCGCAATACTTGCATTGACATCTTCACCTTATTCAAACCTGTGCGATCCATTTGCGATGCGTGTGAATCGACATCAAAACCCCAAACGCTGACATCAATGTCACCAGCGAAGTTCCGCCGTAGCTAATGAACGGCAACGGCACCCCAACCACCGGCAAGAGGCCACTGACCATACCGATGTTGACGAAAACGTAAACAAAAAAAGTCATGGTCAACGAGCCCGCCAGCAATTTGCCGAACAACGTCTGCGCCTGCGCGGTGATCACCAGGCCACGCCCAATCAACAGTAAATAGATCAGCAGCAACGCGCAAATGCCCACCAGGCCGAACTCTTCGCCCATCACCGCAATAATGAAGTCGGTGTGGCTCTCGGGCAAAAAGTCCAGGTGCGACTGGGTGCCCATCAACCAACCCTTGCCAAAGACACCGCCGGAACCGATGGCCGCCTTCGACTGGATGATGTTCCAGCCGGTGCCCAGCGGGTCGCTCTCCGGGTCGAGGAACGTGAGAATCCGCTGCTTCTGGTAGTCATGCATAAAGAAGAACCACATGGCCACGGCCACCGGCACGGCAGCGGCGAGCACGCTGAGAATCCAGCGCCAGCGCAAGCCACCCATGAACAGCACGAACGCACCGCCCGCCAGGATCAGCAGCGATGTACCGAGATCCGGCTGGCGCACGATGAGGATGAACGGCACGCCGATCAGGATCAGGCTGATCCCCACATGCTTGAGTTGCGGCGGCAAGGTGCGCTTGGACAGGTACCAGGCGATGGTCGCCGGCATCAGGATCTTCATGAATTCCGACGGCTGGAAGCGAATCACCCCCGGAATGTTGATCCAGCGGGTCGCGCCCATGGCGTTGTGGCCCATCACGTCCACCACCACCAGCAACAACACGCCAGCGACGTACCCCAGCGGCACCCACCGCGCCATGAAACGCGGCTCCAGCTGGGCAATCACCACCATCGACAACAAGCCCAGGCCGAACGACGACGCTTGCTTGATCAGCAGGTCCCAGTTCTTGCCGCTGGCCGAATACAGCACGAACAGACTGCCAGCCGCCAGGGTCAGCAGCAGGATCAACAACGGGCCATCAATGTGCATGCGCTGCAGCAATGTCGCGCGGCGACGCATCACATCCTCACTGGAGAGGATGCGGTCAAAATTACTCTTCACTGGCCGTAACCTCGGTGCTTGAAGGGGGGCCGCCATATTCGGGCTTGAGCTTGCCGTCATCGGTCAACAGCCAGGCATCCATCACTTGACGGACCACCGGCGCGGCGACGCCCGAACCGGACTCGCCGTTCTCGACCATCACGGCGACCACGATCTTCGGGTCGTCCGCCGGAGCGAAGCCGACAAACAGGGCGTGGTCGCGGTGGCGCTCCTGGACTTTGGAACGGTCATATTTTTCGCCTTGCTTGATCGCGACCACCTGGGCCGTACCGCTCTTGCCGGCAATGCGATATTGCGCGCCGATCGCCGCCTTGCGCGCCGTGCCCCGGGCGCCGTGCATCACCTGCTGCATGCCGTGGTTGACCTTGGTCCAGTCCGACGGGTCACGCAGCACAATGTCCGGGATCGGGTTTTCATCCACCGGCTTTTCGCCTTCGATGGTGCGGGCCAGGTGCGGACGGTTCCAGATGCCTTTGTTGGCCACCAACGCCGTGGCCTGGGCCAGTTGCAGCGGTGTCGCCTGCATATAGCCCTGGCCGATGCCCAGGATCAGAGTCTCGCCGGGGAACCACGCCTGGCGGCGGGTGGCACGCTTCCATTCGCGCGACGGCATCAGGCCTGGGGATTCTTCGAACATGTCCAGGGAGACTTTCTGACCCAACCCGAACTTGCCCATGTAGGCCGACAGGCGATCGATCCCCAGCTTGTGGGCCAGGTCGTAAAAATAGGTGTCGTTGGACCGCATGATCGCGGTGTCCAGGTCGACATAGCCGTCACCGGTGCGGTTCCAGTTACGGTATTTGTGATCGTAATTAGGCAGCATGTAGTAGCCGGGGTCGAACACGCGACTCGACGCCGTGACCACGCCCGCGTCCAGGCCGGCAATCGCTACCGCCGGCTTGATCGTCGAACCCGGCGGATACAGGCCGCGCAACACCCGGTTGAACAGCGGCCGGTCGATGGAATCGCGCAGCTCGGCGTAGGCCTTGAAGCTGATCCCGGTCACGAACAGGTTGGGGTCGAAACTGGGCTGGCTGACCATGGCCAGGACTTCGCCGGTACTCGGGTCCAGCGCCACCACCGCGCCACGGCGCCCGCCCAGGGCCATCTCGGCCGCTTCCTGCAACTTGATGTCCAGGCTCAGCACAATGTCCTTGCCCGGCACCGGATCGGTACGCTTGAGCACCCGCAACACACGGCCGCGGGCGTTGGTCTCGACCTCTTCGTAACCCACCTGGCCGTGCAGCTCGGGCTCGTAGAAACGCTCGATGCCGGTCTTGCCGATATGGTGGGTGCCGCTGTAATTGACCGGATCGAGGCTTTTCAGCTCTTTCTCGTTGATCCGCCCCATATAACCGACGGAGTGCGCGAAGTGCGGCCCTTGCGGGTAATGCCGCACCAACTGCGCCACCACTTCCACGCCCGGCAGGCGGAACTGGTTCACCGCGATCCGGGCGATCTGCTCTTCGGTCAGCTCGAACAGGATCGGCACCGGCTCGAACGGCCGACGCCCCTGTTTCATGCGCTTTTCGAAGATCGCCCGATCTTCCGGGGTCAGTTGCAGCACGTCGACGATCACATCGAGAACCTGCTGCCAGTCGCCGGAGCGTTCGCGGGTCATGCTCAGGCTGAAGCTGGGCCGGTTATCCGCGACCACCACGCCGTTGCGGTCGAAAATCAGGCCACGGGTCGGCGGAATCGGCTGCACATGCACCCGGTTGTTTTCCGACAGAGTGGAGTGATAGTCATACTGGATCACCTGCAGGAAATACAGGCGTGCGATCAACACCCCGATCAACGTCACCACCATGATCGCGCCAAAAACCACGCGCGAGCGCACCAGACGTGCGTCTTTCTCGTGGTCCTTGATGCGGATCGGCTGAGTCATCGGGAGGGGCGCAGACTATTTGTGGTAAGGGTGCCCGGACAGAACTGTCCAGGCGCGATACAGCTGTTCACCGATCAGGATCCTTACCAACGGGTGCGGCAACGTCAGCGCCGACAGCGACCAGCGTTGGTCCGCCCGCGCGCAGACCTCCGGCGCCAGCCCCTCGGGGCCGCCGACCATGAAGTTGACGGTGCGCGAGTCCAGGCGCCAGCGATCCAGTTCCACCGCCAATTGCTCGGTGCTCCAAGGTTTGCCGTGGACTTCGAGGGTGACGATGCGCTCGTTGGGACCGACCTTGGCCAGCATGGCTTCGCCTTCCTGACGGATAAAGCGCGCCACGTCGGCGTTCTTGCCCCGGGTATTGAGCGGAATTTCCACCAGCTCAAGCGACAGCTCGGCGGGCAGACGCTTGGCATATTCATGCCAGCCTTCTTCCACCCACTTGGGCATGCGTGAACCGACAGCGATCAGACGCAGGCGCACAGCCGTTCCTTATTCCTGGTCTTTGTTGAGCTTGTCGAAGTGCGCGTGACCCACTTCCGGGCTGTGGTGCTTGCCATCAGCCGCACGGCTCTGTTCGGCGCCTTTCCACAGACGCTCCAGGTCGTAGAACTGACGGGCGTTGGAGGTCATCATGTGAACGATCACGTCGTCCATGTCCAGCAGCACCCAGTCGCTGTCGCCCTTGCCTTCTTCACCCAGCGGCTTCACGCCCTGGGCTTTGACGGCTTCGCGCACTTTGTCGAGCATCGCGCCGATCTGGCGGTTGGAGGTACCGGTGGCGATGATCATGAAGTCGGTGATGCTCTGCTTGTCGCGCACGTCCAGCACCTGGATGTCCTGGGCCTTGACGTCTTCCAGGGCCGCCACGGCGACTTTCACCAGTTCTTCGCCAGCCAGTTCCGGGCCAACGTGGGCTTCAACCGGCAGTGGCGCGCTCTTGAAGGTGCCTTTGCGCTTAACTTTGCTTACGTCTTTGTTCGTCATATAAAACTCGTTTTGCTCGTATGTTCGGGCGCTCGCTGCACGACTGTTCATGCGTTCAAGCGCGCCTTTTCAGTTCGACGCACGGTAAAGCCCGTGCGCATCGATGTAGGCCAGGACCGCGTCAGGCACCAGGAAACGTACCGACTTCCCGCTGGCCAGCAGTTGACGGATCTGGGTGGCAGACACCGCAAGCGGGGTCTGCCAGACGAATGCAATATTCCCGTTCGGCCCGGTCAGGGCCAAGGGGTCACTTACCGACCGCGCGGCCAGCAGGTTGCGCAAGGCATCCGGCGGTTCGCTGTCGGCATCCGGGCGTTGCAAAACCAGGATGTGGCAATGCTGGAGGAGTTCCTCCCAGCGATGCCAAGAGGGCAGGCCGCAAAATGCGTCCCAGCCCAAAAGCAGAAACAACTGGTCGTCCGCGGCCAACTCGGCACGCATCAGTTCCAGGGTGTCGACAGTGTAGGACGGTTTATCGCGCTTGAGCTCGCGGTCGTCCACCACCAGCGGCGGTATGCCAGCTACGGCAAGGCGCACCATTTCCAGGCGCTGCTGCGCTGACACCTGCGGCGTATCGCGGTGCGGCGGCCGGGCATTGGGGGTCAGGCGCAATTCATCCAGCGCGAGGGCATCCGCGACTTCCAGGGCACTGCGCAAATGGCCGATATGCACGGGGTCAAAGGTGCCGCCGAGCAACCCGATGCGTTTACCCATCAAGCGCGCACATGCCCGTCGCCGAACACTACGTACTTCTCGCTGGTCAGGCCTTCCAGGCCAACTGGGCCGCGTGCGTGGAGCTTGTCGGTGGAGATACCGATCTCCGCGCCCAGGCCATACTCGAAGCCGTCGGCAAAACGCGTCGAGGCGTTGACCATCACCGAAGCGGAGTCCACTTCGGTGAGGAAACGCCGGGCATCGCTGAAATGCTCGGTAACAATGGCATCGGTGTGCTTGGAGCCGTATTTGTTGATGTGCTCGATGGCCTGATCCAGGTCGTCGACGATGCGGATCGACAGGATCGGCGCCGTGTACTCGGTGTACCAGTCTTGCTCGGTGGCTTCGATCACGTCCGCGCCGAGCAGCGCACGGGTGCGCTCGCAACCGCGCAGTTCCACACCCTTGTCGCGGTAGATGGCAGCCAGCGGCGGCAGCACGCGATCGGCAATGCCGGCGTGCACCAGCAGGGTTTCCATGGTGTTGCACGGGGCGTAACGGTGGGTCTTGGCGTTGTCGGCGATGCGGATCGCCTTGTCGATGTCGGCGGCGATGTCGATGTAAACGTGGCAGACGCCGTCCAGGTGCTTGATCACTGGCACCTTGGCATCACGGCTGACGCGTTCGATCAGGCTCTTGCCACCGCGCGGCACGATCACGTCGACGAATTCCGGCATGGTGATCAGCGCGCCGACGGCGGCGCGGTCGGTGGTTTCCACCACTTGCACCACTTCGGCCGGCAATTCGGCCACGGCCAGGCCCTGCTGGATGCAGGCAGCAATCGCACGGTTGGAGTGGATCGCCTCGGAACCGCCGCGCAGGATGGTGGCGTTGCCAGACTTGAGGCACAGGCTCGCGGCGTCGATGGTCACGTTCGGGCGCGACTCATAGATGATGCCGATCACGCCCAGGGGCACGCGCATCTTGCCGACCTGAATGCCGGACGGCAGGTAACGCATATCGCGGATTTCACCGATGGGGTCAGGCAGCTTGGCCACCTGACGCAGGCCTTCGATCATGTCGTCGATACGCGCCGGGGTCAGCGCCAGGCGGTCGAGCAACGCCGGTTCCAGGCCATTGGCGCGGCCGTTGGCCAGGTCCAGTTCGTTGGCGGCGGTCAACTCGGAGCGCGAAGCATCCAGAGCATCGGCGGCGGCCAGCAAGGCACGGTTTTTCTGCGCGGTGCTCGCACGGGCGATCAACCGCGAGGCCTGACGGGCAGCGCGACCCAGGCGGGTCATGTAGTCAAGAACGGACTCAGTCATGGTCAGGGAGTCTTGGCAAAGAGGAAAGCGGCAGATTATAGCTGTGACGCCGCCCGACTGACAGCGGTGAGGGGCGGATGGTCGAAATGAACTGTAAAAACCTGGGGTTCAGCCGTAATTAAGGTGGGAGTTGTTATTATTCCGTCACATTTAGCCGTATTAACCCTGAAGGCCATGTCGAGTTTCACCCCCCAACTCCCTGCCAGCGCCCTGCCCGACCGCTTCTTCGACCGCGATGCGCAACTGCTTGCGCGGGAATTGCTCGGCAAAATCATCCGTCATCGGGTCGGCGATCTCTGGCTTTCGGCGCGGATTATTGAAACCGAAGCGTATTTCGTGGCCGAAAAAGGCAGCCATGCCTCACTGGGCTACACAGAAAAGCGTAAGGCTTTGTTTCTGGATGGCGGTCATATCTATATGTACTACGCCCGTGGCGGCGATTCGCTGAACTTCAGCGCCCAGGGCCCGGGCAATGCAGTATTGATCAAATCCGCCTATCCCTGGGTCGATGAGACCTCCGGCCCGGCCAGTTTGGCGCAGATGCTGCTGAACAACCCGGACGCCAATGGCAGGCCACGCGCCTCGCAGAAGCTCTGCGCCGGCCAGACCTTATTGTGCAAGGCGCTGGGCCTGAAAGTGCCGATGTGGGATGCCAAGCGCTTCGACCAGGAGCGGCTCTATGTAGAAGACGTCGGCCAGGTGCCGACGCACATTATCCAGACCACCCGCCTGGGCATTCCCGGCGGCCGGGACGAACACTTGATGTACCGCTTCGTCGATGCAGGCTATGCGCCTTATTGCACGCGGAACCCGCTGCGCCGGGGCCAGGTCGAAGGCCGCGACTATTTTTTGATTTGAAACGGTGACGAGGGAGTGAAGAATCATGGGCCAATGGCTCGATAGCATCACCGGCTGGCTGACCCTGAACCCCCAATGGCTGGCGGCGGCGGTGTTTATCGTGGCGTGCGTGGAATGCCTGGCCATTGCCGGTTTGATCGTGCCCGGCACCGTGCTGCTGTTCGCCATTGCCGTGCTGGCCGGCAACGGTGCGCTGTCGCTGAGTGAAACCCTGCTGCTGGGTTTTCTCGGCGGCCTGGTGGGCGATGGGGTGTCCTACTTCCTTGGACGCCATTTCCACCAGAACATCCGGCGCCTGCCCGGCCTGCGGCATCACCCTGAATGGATGAACGGCGCCGAGACCTACTTCCACAAGTACGGCATCGCCAGCCTGCTGGTCGGACGTTTCATCGGCCCGTTGCGCCCCATGCTGCCGATGGTGGCTGGCATGTGCGACATGCCGTTCCCACGCTTTGCCCTGGTCAGCATTCTCGCGGCGGCCGGCTGGACAGTCGCGTACCTGCTGCCGGGCTGGGCGACCGGCGCGGCTTTCCGCCTGCCATTGCCGGCGGGGTTCTGGCCCGAGGCGGGAATTGTCGCGGCATGCCTGGCGGTGTTGCTGGGGCTGAGCTTGAACAGCAGCCTGCGCGGCCATCGCCGTGCCACAGGGTGGATAGGTTGCGCCAGCCTGACCCTGTTGATCGCCCTGTTTATCGGCTACCCGCACCTCAACGACTTCGACCAGGGGCTGAGCGCCCTGGTGCAGGAGCATCGCAGCGCCTGGCTGGACGAGACCATGGTGAGGCTCACCCAACTGGGCGAGTTCAAGAAGATGTTTGTCGCCAGCGCCCTGTTCACCGGCCTGTTGTTACTCGCACGCCAATGGCGCCACGCGCTGTTTGTCGGCATCACGCTGGGCGTGGCCGCGGTGATCAATACCGCCACCAAGCTGTTTTTTGCCCGCGGTCGCCCGGAAATCCTCACCGACCCGCTGACCAGCTTCAGCATGCCCAGCGGCCACGCCTCCGGCGCATTCGCGTTTTTCCTGGCGCTGGCGGTATTGGCCGGGCGCGGGCAGCCCACGCGCCTGCGCCTGACCTGGCTGCTGCTGGGCTGCATCCCCGCGGCATTCATCGCGTTGTCGCGGGTTTACTTGGGTGCCCACTGGCCCACCGACATCCTCGCCGGAATGCTGCTGGCGATGAGCGTGTGTGCATTGAGCCTGAGCGCAATCCAATACCGCAGCCCGCTGCCGCCGATGTCGCAGAAAGCCTGGTGGCTGGTATTGCCTGCCGTGGTGGCGGTGCTCGGCTTCATCGCCTTCAGCGGCACCTCGCACGCCCTGCTCAGGTATGCCTACTGACCCTTGGCCGGGCCGATCCAATCGATTGGCGCGGTTCGGCGCTCAACGCAACGTTCGCGCCGCTCCAGCAGCATTTCATCGGCAATTTCTGCGGCACGCTCGGCGATGTATTCCGGGCCGCGCTGTGCATCCTGCGCGAGCAGTTGTGAGGTAATGCTGACAAAAAAAGCGTCCCAGGCCGCCTGCTCCGATTGCGCTAGCCGAATCATGTTCATCCCCTGATCAGTGGTTGTGTGATCGGAAACTATTTCAGCCCGCGCGATGGGAGCAACGCAGAAATGTCCGAAAGCAGCACCAGACAATTCTGAAGATCAGGTGAACAGCTCACCTTGCAGTTCATCCAGCAGCCTCTGGATCGCATCCAGCCGTTGTTGCGGATCGTCGAGTTGCAGCAGGTCGATCTTGTCGGCCTCGGTAAACGGCAGCAAATACGCCAATTGATTGCCCAGGGCCTGCTGGCCGTCGGCATCGGCGCCCATGTCCAGCGAGGCCACCATCGGGTGTTCGGCCAGGGCCTGGAGCAAGGCCTGCAGGTCGGCGTCCGCCTCTTCCAGCGCGTGGTCCGGCCGCTCTTCTAGCCATTGCACCTCGGCCACCAGCAACTGGTCCTTCTGCACCTCGGCATCGCGGACACGGAAGCGCCGCCCGCCCTCGACGCGAATGCCCAGCAGGCCGTTATCCTGCTGTTTGAAGTCTCGAATCAGCGCTTCACAGCCGATCAGCGCGTAGCCATCCGGGGCCGCGCCCACCTCTTTGCCGTCGAAGATGCACACCACGCCGAAACTTTCGCCCTTTTTCATGCAGCGGCTGATCATGTCCAGGTAGCGCGCCTCGAACAATTGCAGGTCGAGGGTGCAGCCAGGGAACAGCACGGTGTTGAGCGGGAACAGCGCCAGACTCATAAAGGTTTCCTTAACCCTGGTTCAAACAATCACCGACACGGCCAGCGGCAGGAACACCGCCGTCGCCACGCCCATCAGACTCATGGCCAGCGCCGCAAAGGCGCCGCACTCTTCGCTTTCCTGCAGGGCCACCGACGTGCCGACGGCGTGAGCGGTCATGCCCAGCGCCATACCGCGCGCCTCGGGGCTGTGGACGCCCAGGCGCGACAAGTACGCCGGGCCGATCATCGCCCCGATCACGCCGGTGATCAGCACGAACACCGCGGCCAACGCGGCCACGCCGCCGATCTGCTCGGCCACCAGCATGGCAATCGGCGAGGTCACCGACTTGGGTGCCATGGTCATCAACATCCTGTGTTCGGCACCGAACCACCAGCCCAGCAACACACACAGGCCGGTGGCCAACACACCACCTATCACCAGCGTAGTAAAAATCGGCCAGAACAATTGACGAATCCGACGCAGGTTCAGATAGAGCGGCACCGCCAGGGCCACAGTCGCCGGGCCCAGCAGGATGCTCATGATCTCGGTGCTCTTGCGGTACTCGGCGTAACTCAGGCCACAGGTGAGCAGCACGCCGATCACCAGCAGCATGGACACCAGCACCGGCTGCAGGAAGATCCAGCGGGTTTTCTCGAAGCCCGCGAGCACCAGTTGATAGGCACCGAGGGTGATGCCGATGCCGAACAGCGGATGATGAATCACCGCCGCCCATGCGCCTTGCCAGTCGAAGGTCATGATTGCTCCTCCTGCTGCGCCTGGCGCTTGACCAGTTTTTGCATCAGCACGCCGACGAACCCCATGGCGATCACCAGCGACAACACCAAGGCGCCGACGATGGCCCAGAAGTCTGCGGCGATGTCCTTGGCATACACCATCACCCCGACCGCCGGCGGCACCAGCAGCAAGGGCAAGTAACGCAGCAGGCTGCTGGCCGCCAGGCTCAGCGGCTCGCCGACTTCGCCGCGCCACACCAGGTAACCCAGCATCAGCAGCAGACCAATGATCGGCCCCGGCAACACCGGCAGCAGCAAATGGTTGATCGCCGTGCCGATCAATTGAAACAGCACCAGCCATGTCAGACCGCGTAACAGCATCCGTCCTTCCCCCCTCAAGACCCACCCGCATTATAAGCATGCCCGCGCTATGCTCCGGCATTCGCCATAAGCATGGTGGGTTGACCGGGCTGGTTGCCCATGATGATCTAACATGGTTCTCGCACATCAATAAAAACCGATGAACCAAGGAGAGACGCAATGCCCTATGTACCCGTAGCGCAGCTCAAAGATTATGTCGGCAAGGAACTGGGACGTTCCGACTGGCTCACCATCGACCAGGCCCGCATCAACCTGTTCGCAGAAGCCACTGGCGACCATCAGTTCATCCACGTCGACCCGGTCAAGGCCGCGCAAACCCCGTTCGGCAGCACCATCGCCCACGGTTTCCTGTCGCTGTCGCTGATGCCCAAGTTGATGGAAGACATCCTGATCATGCCCGAAGGCCTGAAAATGGCGGTCAACTACGGCTTGGACAGCGTGCGCTTTATCCAGCCGGTGAAGGTCAATTCCAAGGTCCGCCTGAACGTGACCCTCACCGACGTCACCGAGAAAAAACCCGGCCAATGGCTGTTCAAGGCCACCGCCACCCTGGAAATCGAAGGCCAGGAGAAACCCGCTTACATTGCCGAGTCGTTGTCGCTCTGCTTCGTGTAACCGCCTCCTTGTTCCCTGTAGGAGCTGGCTTGCCAGCGAAAAGCCCCCAGACGCCACATTCCCCCTGAATGCTCGCGTTTTCGTTGACCACCTTCGCCGGCAAGCCGGCTCCTACAGGTCATCATTCCCCAACAGACCACTAGGTATGGCTCCTTCGCTGCGGCATACTCGGCGCTCAATTATCCGGATCCCGCTATGCGCCCACTCGCTCCCCTTGCCCTTGTCCTGTTGCTCACCGCTTGCGGAGACGGCGAATCGCTGTTGCCGCCCGATGCGCGCCTGCCCGACGGCGGCCGTTACCGGGGTGATGTGGTCAATGGCTTGCTGCAAGGCCAGGGCCGCGTGGACTACCCCAACGGCAGTTGGTACGCCGGCCAGTTCGACAAAGGCCTGTGGCACGGCCAGGGCGAATGGCATGGCAGCAACGGCGAAGTCTATAAAGGCCAGTTCCAGCAAGGCCTGTTTGACGGCCAGGGCAGCCTGACCACTGCGGGCAGCCACTATGTCGGTGGCTTCAAGCAAGGCCGGCGCAACGGCGAAGGCACCCTCAAAGAGGGGCAAATGACCTATCGCGGCGAATTCAAGGACGACCAGTATTCCGGCCTCGGGCGCCTGGAGCTGGCCGACGGCAGCCAATACCAGGGCCAGTTCGCCCACGGCAAGCCCAACGGCGAAGGCCAGCGCAACGACGACAGCGGCAACCAGTTCAGCGGCCACTTCGTCGATGGCCAGCTGGAAGGCAACGGCACCTTCAACAGCGCTGACGGCGACATCTACGTCGGCCAGTTCAAACAGAACCAATTGAACGGCAAGGGTCGCTACGAAAACGCCGACGGCGACGTGTGGATCGGCCAGTTCAAGGAAGGCGCCCTCGGCGGCAAGGGCGAGTTGATCGGCGTCGATGGCAGCCACTACATTGGCCAGTTCAGCGATTGGCGCTTCAGCGGCGAAGGCCGCCTGAACCTCACCGACGGCAGCTTCTATATCGGCGGTTTCGACAGCGACAACTACCAGGGCCGCGGCACCCTGGTGCTCGCCGACGGCACCGTGCAAGCCGGCACCTGGGTCAACGGCATGCGCGTGCGCGACGCCGACGGCAAGCTGTTGCCCGACCCGTTGGAAATCGGCGTGCTGGCCCAGGGCCGCCTGCTCGATGCTGCCCTCGCCGCCGTGCCTCCTTCGACCCCCGCCGTGGAACTGTACACCCTGGTACTCGCCGGCGACGGCAAACAGAGCGTGTTCCTGCGCGAAGCCGATTACGTCAGCAACATGCTCGCCAGCCGCTTCGGTGCGCGCGGGCAGATTCGCCTGGTCAACCACCGCGACCATATCGCCGACCGCCCGCTGGCTACCCGCGAAAGCCTGCGCCGTGCGGTGCAGACCCTGGCCGAACGCAGCGGGCCGGAGGACCTGGTGTTTATCTACCTGACCAGCCACGGCACCCACGAAAGCGAACTGGTGCTCGACCAGCCGCGCATGGAGCTGGCCGACCTGCCGGCCGATGAGCTCGCCGCAGTGCTCACGCCGTTGAAGAACCGCGACAAGGTCGTGGTGATTTCCGCGTGCTACTCCGGCGGTTTCATTCCCGCGCTGAAAGACGAGCACACCTTGATCATGACCGCTTCCCGCGCCGACCGCGTGTCGTTTGGCTGCTCCGAGGAAGCCGACTTCACCTACTTCGGCGATGCCCTTTTCGCCCAAGCCTTCAACCAGACCGACGACTTGCAGCAAGCCTTCAAGCTGGCGCAACTGCACGTGACCGAACGCGAACAGGCGGACAACTTCGAAGCCTCCGAACCGCAGATCTGGGCCCCCAAAGGCGTGATCGCCCATTGGCAACTATTACGCAAGCAGCAAGCACGAAAGGCGCTCGAAAGCGTCTCAATGAATAGCAAGGAAGCTAAAGGCAACTAAGCTGTAACGTGTAACAAAGGGGGAAACACCATGTACCTGACGCCTCAGCATATTTTGCTCGCAGGAGCCTCTGGCCTGACCGGCGAACACCTGCTCGATCGCCTGCTCAACGAACCCACCGTGACCCGTGTGCTGGCGCCCAGCCGCAAGCCGTTGGCCGAACATCCACGCCTGGAAAACCCAGTGGGCGACCCGGCGGTGGTCCTGCCGCAACTGCGTGGCCAGGTCGATATCGCCTTCTGCTGCCTGGGCACCACGATCAAGCAAGCCGGCTCCGAGGAAGCCTTTCGCGCGATCGACCTGGACCTGGTCGTGGCCTTTGCCAAGCGCGCACGGGAAATGGGCGCGCGGCACCTGATTGTCATCAGCGCGATTGGCGCCGACCCGAAATCCTCGATCTTCTACAACCGGATCAAAGGGCAAATGGAAGACGCCTTGAAAGCCCAGGGTTGGCCGCAACTGACCATCGTGCGGCCGTCGCTGTTGCTGGGGGAGCGCCTCGAACCGCGCCTGGCCGAGCAATTGGCCGGGCCGTTGTCACGGCTGATTCCAGGCAAGTACCACGGCATCGAAGTGTGCGAACTGGCACGCGCCATGTGGCGCCTGGCGCTGGAAGAGCAAGATGGTGTGCGCGTGGTCGAATCGGACGAGTTGCGCAAGCTGGGTAAATAAACCCTGCCAACCGAGCTGCCAGCTCAACATGTGGGTTCAGATGGGGCCTGAGCGCGGAGTCACAGCCCACCCGTGGCGTTGAACCCTACCCCCAACACCGTCAACACCGACAGCGGCAACAGCAGGGTATCGAGCAACGCGCTGGCTGGCAGGTCGACGCCGGGATAGCTCGGCGCCTCGGCGCCAAAACGGTCCATCGCGCAACAGCCGCCGTTCATCGCATACAGGTCCAGCCGCGTGCCGGCGTACACCACCGGCGCGCCGGGCTTCGCCGCATCCAGCGTGCGCGCGGTGGCGCAGCCCGCCAGTTGCAACGCCAGTAACACCAACAGCGCCTTATTCATCGCAGCTCAAATGGTGCTCACCCCAACGCGGGAGCATGTCCTGGGGAATGTTCAGCAGGTTGAGAATCCGCGCCACCACAAAATCCACCAGGTCATCGATGGTCTGCGGCTGGTGATAGAAACCAGGCGACGCCGGCAAGATGGTCACGCCCATGTTCGACAACTTGAGCATGTGCTCCAGGTGAATGCTCGAATACGGCGCCTCACGCGGCACCAAAATCAGCTGGCGCCGCTCTTTCAACGTCACATCGGCGGCCCGTTCGATCAAATTGTTGCAGGCGCCCGTGGCAATCGCCGACAACGTACCGGTGGAACACGGCACCACCACCATCGCCGCCGGCGCGCCGGAGCCGGAGGCCACCGGCGACATCCAATCCTCTTTACCGTAAACCTTGATCTGCCCCGCCGCCGCACCGGTGTACTCGGTGAGGAACGCCTGCATCATCTGCACCTTGGGCGGCAGCGCGACATCGGTCTCGGTGGCCATCACCAGTTGCGCGGCCTTGGAGATCAAGAAATGAACTTCACGCTCCTCGCGCACCAGGCAGTCGAGCAGGCGCAAGCCATAGGGCGCGCCGGATGCGCCGGTCATCGCCAGCGTCACGCGCTCGGGCCCGCTCATTTCAGGGCCTCGGCCAATTTGCCGTGCAGGCCGCCGAAGCCGCCGTTGCTCATGACCACCACGTGGGTGCCGGGCGTGGCCTGTTGCTTGACGTGTTCAATGATGCCTTCGATCGAATCGCAGACCGTCGACGGCACGTGACACAGCGCCGCAATGGCGGGCAGGTCCCAGCCGAGGTTGGCCGGTGCGTACCAGACCACTTGGTCCGCATCATTGACGCTCTCCGGCAAGCCATCGCGGTGCGCGCCGAGCTTCATGGAGTTGGAGCGCGGTTCGATAATGGCAATGATCGGCGCATCACCGACCCGCTTGCGCAGGCCATCAAGGGTGGTGGCAATCGCCGTCGGGTGGTGGGCAAAGTCGTCGTAGATGGTAATCCCATTCACATCGGCAACCTTTTCCATGCGTCGTTTCACACTTTTGAACGCACTCAAGGCCGCGATGCCCATGGAAGGCACCACGCCAACATGCCGTGCCGCCGCCAGGGTGACCAAGGCGTTGGCAACGTTGTGCTGGCCGGTCATGTCCCAGTCGACCACACCCTGGGCCTCGCCTTCGAACAGCACTTCAAATGTCGAACCGTCTTCACTGAGCAACCTGACCTGCCACTGCCCGCCCGCGCCGGTGGTTTGCACCGGCGTCCAGCAGCCCATGTCGATGACGCGCTGCAAGGCCGGCTCGGTGGTCGGGTGGATCACCAGGCCCTCACTCGGGATGGTGCGTACCAAATGATGGAACTGCCGCTCGATGGCCGCCAGATCGGGGAAGATATCCGCGTGATCGAACTCCAGGTTATTCAGGATCGCCGTGCGCGGGCGGTAGTGGACAAACTTGGAGCGTTTGTCGAAGAACGCGCTGTCGTATTCATCGGCTTCGATCACGAAGAACGGCGTATCGCCCAGGCGCGCCGACACCGAGAAGTTCTGCGGTACGCCGCCGATCAGGAAACCCGGGCTCATGCCCGCGTGCTCCAGCACCCAGGCCAGCATGCTGCTGGTGGTGGTCTTGCCGTGCGTACCAGCGACCGCCAGCACCCAGCGCCCTTGCAGCACATGGTCGGCCAACCATTGAGGGCCGGACACATACGGCAAACCTTTGTTCAGTACGTACTCGACCGCCGGGTTGCCCCGAGACATGGCGTTGCCGATCACCACCAGGTCGGGGACCGGATCGAATTGGGATGGATCATAGCCCTGGGTCAATTCGATGCCCTGGGCTTGCAGTTGCGTACTCATGGGCGGATAGACGTTGGCATCGGAACCCGTCACATGGTGGCCCAACTCCTTGGCCAGAACCGCCATCGAGCCCATGAAAGTACCGCAAATACCGAGAATATGAATGTGCATGGTCGACCTCGTAAAACATCGAGGCAGGTTAGCGCAGGGAGGGGGAAATCGCACTCTTTTAGCGGTACACGCCAGCTCAATCGTCTGAATTCGGCCGGCAGTGCGGTCGTTGAGCCCGGTGCCGTCACCCGCCGTGACTGCACCGGACTCAGCGTATACAAGGGGTCATTATGGGGTGTCAATTAATAACCCGCATCAGACAAACTGCATCGAGGATGGCGGCCCCTTCGGCTCCAACACCGTATTGATACGGGAGATCTGGTTTAAAACAGCCTGATTGCGTCGATCCAATGTTTCAAGGCGGCGCACAGGGTCTTTCTCGGTGGCGGCGGTATCACTTTTAAAAGGCCTGAATATAAAATCATTTTCCTTAGAGATTAATTCCAAGTTCGACTCGACGGTGTCGTATTGCTTTTCCAACATATCAAGTCGGGCAGTTGTCTCGGTTGGCCAATCGGGGCTTTTATCCAAGGCTTGACCCTCGCTCCCTTCGGTATAGGCCTGGATCGTATTACTGACCAAGAGCAGTTTTAATTCCGCATTGTCCAAGTGCAACGCCAGGTCTTGCGGCGATGAAGGACTCGGCACCGATCCCGCCACACCGTTCTGTTGACTCGGCGCGGGCTGGTGCGCGGGAGGAAGTAAGGGGGTATTGGCGCTGAACGCTCCCTTGATCTGCTCACCACTCCATACGGAGCCTGCGTAAGTACCAATACTCAATGGCGTACTGACCAAGCCGTTGACTGCGGCATTCACGAAAGCGTCCCGTGTCACGGTTTTCAGATCTGGCCCGGTCTTGAACACGCCAGCCTTGACCAGGCGATCGGCAGTGACGAGGTTTTGCGCCACCTCGCCAAACGTCTTGGGAACGGGGTGAGACCTGGAAGGAAGGGTAGTGCCCCCGAACCGGTTGTTATTAATCAGATCTCGAAAGGGCTTATTAGATGCATGAGTGGAAGGTGGGTTTGAGAAAAACGGTCCCTTATTAACCTGAGTATATTGACCGGGCGTCCCAGACGGCACGCGGGAAGTGCTATGCGTCGGCCTGCGGAAAAAACGTCCGAAATCAATTCCCCTTTTGCTACGAACCTGCGTGTCCGAGTTCAAACGTTCAGCATCATAAGTAAGCTCGGAGCGATCATTTTGCCAAGTAGCCGAAGCGGCGTTGCGCGGGTTACCGGTCGATCCAGTATTATTGGCAGCTTGAGTAACATCAGCTGAAACGTCACTGGACGGTACTGTAGTATAAGTTGGAACACCTGTAACATTCATAATCATCACCTTAGTCAGTCAATAAAAACTTGCATTCACTGGGTGACAAAAATATCTATCTCAGTTCCACCGAAACAACATTACATGCATTTACTTCCGCGCCAGCCAGGACATACTTTTTCAACAATTAACCCACAAAAGCAAAAACAGTAAATCCCCCTACAACCAACAATTAAAAACCGCCCCCACACATTCGACAACAACTTACGAATTACAACGCCGAACGCAGTTCAATGCCATGTTTGCGTAACTTTCGATATAACGTGTTGCGGCTCACCCCCAACCGTTCAGCCACAAGGGTCATATGCCAGCGCTGCTGCGTCAGGACCTTCAACAATGCCAGGCGCTCGGCATCCTCAAGCAGCGACAGCGGGGGGACATCCGCAGCAGGCGTAGTCAAGGACGCCGGGCGGATCATCGGCGGCAAATCATCGACACCGATCAACGCGCCGTCACACAGTGCAACCAGGGTACGCAACACCGTGCGCAACTGCCGCACATTGCCCGGCCAAGCGAACGCCAGCAATGCCTGACGCGCGCCGGCATCGAGCGTTATCGTCTGCTCCCCGGCTTCCTGGGCCAGCAGAAAATCCAGCAATTGCGGCTTATCACTGCGCTCGCGCAACGGCGGCAAGCCGATTTCGAGGCCATTGAGTCGGTAGTACAAATCTTCACGAAAGCTGCCGGCCTGCACACGCTGCAACAAATCACGGTGGGTGGCGCTGATGACTCTAACGTTTACCGCCTGGGGCTCGCCGCCGATGGGCACTACCAGGCGATCCTCCAGCACCCTCAAGAGCCGGGTTTGCAAAGCCAGGGGCATGTCGCCGATTTCATCCAGGAACAACGTGCCCCCATCTGCCTGTTGCAGCTTGCCGCGCATGCCTTCCTTGCGGGCACCGGTGAAACTGCCGCCGCGATAGCCGAACAGTTCGCTTTCGATCAGGCTTTCCGGGATGGCGGCGCAGTTGAGCGCAACAAAAGCCTTGTCCGCACGCTGGCTGGCCTGGTGTACGGCCTTGGCGAAGGCCTCTTTGCCGGAACCGGTTTCACCGTTGACCAGCAGCGGCACATCACGCTCGAACACGCGCAACGCCTTGCGAAAATCGCTTTGCAACGCGGAATCGCCCAAGCAGATACCGAGCAGACGCTCGGGCTTGGCGGCAACCACCGGCTGCGGCGGTACGGGCACCGGCACACTGCGCGGCTGGCCGCGCAACGCGGCAAACAGATGTCGACCGTCCCGCGTCCGCAGCGGCCAACTCGCTGTGGCATTGGCGCTGGCGCGGCCCAGCAGTTGATCCAGGGTGCATTCGAAAAGCGCTTCCACAGGCTGCCCCAGCAAGCCACCACGCATCTGCCCCAACAGGTTCAGGGCACTTTGGTTGACTGCGCAAATGCGCCCTTCACCGTCGAACGCCAGCAGCCCTTCACTGAACAAGCCCACGGACTCCGCCTGCAAGTGAAAACGCAGCAGCCAGTGGTGTTCAAAGTGACGCAGGAAGTAACAACTCTCGATCATCTTCGCCGACAGGTTGACCAGCGCCATGGTGTGGAACTGGCTCTGACGCGACACCGCTTCCCGCGCCGACGACACGTCCAGCACCGCCAGCAACTCACCATGGGGATCGAACACCGGGCTCGCCGAACAGGTCAGCCCGGTGTGGCGCCCGCGAAAATGCTCATCGCGGTGAATGGTCAACGACTGGCGCTCCACCAGGCAGGTGCCGATGCCATTGGTGCCTTCGCAGGCCTCGCTCCAGTCGGCGCCGAGCCACAACCCGGCGCGCTCGAAAATCTTGCGCTCGGACGGCGCGGTGACGCAGTTGAGGATCACCCCGCGCGCGTCGGTGAGCAGCACGGCGTGACCGGCGCCCGAAAGTTGCTGATGCAGGCTGTTCATCTCGCCGCCAGCGATGTGCAGCACCTGCTGCAGGCGCTCGCGGCTTTCCAGCAGACGGCCATGTTCGAGCACGGTGGGGGCGATGCTCAGCGCAGGGTCGAGGTGATAATCCTCCAGGCAACGCAGCCAGGAGCGGGCGATGGACGGGTCGCTGCCGGGGCCCTGGGAAAGGTCTTGCCCACGGGTCACGGTCAAGACTTGCTGGGCATGGCGACTGAAATGATCGTGATGCATGTTCTTATTATTCTCCCTGCGTGAGAACGTCCAGCATCCCCCAGCCACCCGGCCATTGCAATCCCGCGCCGACCCACCGGTCACAGGTTGTACCGTGCATGGCACAAACTGTCACACAGACTGTACCAAGGCTGGCACAGCCGCACTTTTTGGCTCTCGCCAACCCCCTGATTTAACTGGCTTGCAAGGCAGTGGCCCGACCTTTGCTCTACGCTTTATCAAGCGCTTGCCGCGCTGCACTCCAATAAACATAAAAAGCCAGGAGATACCCACCATGCGTTACGCACACCCCGGTACTGAAGGCGCCATCGTTTCGTTCAAGGCCAAGTACGGCAACTACATCGGCGGCGAATTCGTGGCGCCGATCGATGGCAACTACTTCACCAACACTTCCCCGGTCAACGGCAAGCCCATCGCCGAATTCCCACGTTCCACCGCCAAAGACATCGACAAGGCGCTGGACGCCGCGCATGCCGCCGCCGACGCCTGGGGCAAAACCTCTGCCCAGGACCGCTCGCTGGTGCTGCTGAAGATCGCCGACCGTATCGAACAGAACCTCGAACTGCTGGCCATCACCGAAACCTGGGACAACGGCAAGGCCGTGCGTGAAACCCTCAACGCCGACATCCCGCTGGCCGCCGACCACTTCCGCTACTTCGCCGGTTGCATCCGCGCCCAGGAAGGCAGCAGCGCCGAAATCAACGAACACACCGCCGCCTATCACTTCCATGAGCCCCTGGGCGTGGTCGGCCAGATCATCCCGTGGAACTTCCCGCTGCTGATGGCCGCCTGGAAACTCGCCCCGGCCCTGGCCGCCGGCAACTGCGTGGTGCTCAAGCCGGCCGAGCAAACCCCGCTGGGCATCAACGTGCTGATGGAAGTCATCGGCGACCTGCTGCCGCCGGGCGTGCTGAACGTGGTCCACGGTTTCGGCAAAGAAGCCGGCGAAGCCCTGGCCACCAGCAAGCGCATCGCCAAGATCGCCTTCACCGGCTCTACCCCGGTGGGCGCGCACATCATGCATTGCGCGGCCGAGAACATTATTCCGTCCACCGTTGAATTGGGTGGCAAGTCGCCGAACATCTTCTTCGCCGACATCATGAAAGCCGAACCGCAATTCATCGAGAAAGCCGCCGAAGGCTTGGTGCTGGCGTTCTTCAACCAGGGCGAAGTGTGTACCTGCCCATCCCGCGCGCTGGTGGAAGAGTCGATCTACGACGACTTCATGAAAGTGGTGATGAAGAAGGTCGCGTCGATCAAGCGTGGCGACCCGCTGGACACCGACACCATGGTCGGCGCCCAGGCGTCCGAGCAGCAGTTCGACAAGATCCTGTCGTACCTGGAAATCGCCAAGGGCGAAGGCGCCGAGTTGCTGGCCGGCGGCAAGGTCGAGAAGCTGACAGGTGATCTGGCCACCGGCTATTACATCCAGCCGACCCTGCTCAAGGGCACCAACAAGATGCGGGTGTTCCAGGAAGAAATCTTCGGCCCGGTGGTGAGCATCACCACCTTCAAGGATGAAGCCGAAGCCCTGGCGATCGCCAACGACACCGAGTTCGGCCTCGGCGCCGGCCTGTGGACCCGCGACATCAACCGCGCCTACCGCATGGGCCGGGCGATCAAGGCGGGCCGCGTGTGGACCAACTGCTACCACCTGTACCCGGCGCATGCCGCGTTTGGCGGTTACAAGAAGTCCGGCGTCGGTCGTGAAACCCACAAGATGATGTTGGATCACTACCAGCAGACCAAGAACCTGCTGGTGAGCTACGACATCAATCCATTGGGCTTCTTCTAACCCAACACCGCCGGGGCGATAACCGCCCCCGTAGGAGCGAGCTTGCTCGCGAAGAACCTCAACGATTACGCGGATAGCCTGGCTCTGCGCGGTGCTCTGAAGTTTTTCGCGAGCAAACTCGCTCCTACATTACCCGGCGACAACTTGTCGGGACCAAAACAATAAGAATGAAAGGTACTTTCCCATGCCTAGCGAACCCACTGGATCCTCCGTCGACTTCGAAAAAGTCGATTCCCAATACTTCCAACAACGCGAACTGAAAAAAGGCGCCGCCGGCTGGGTGCTGCTGGTCGGCCTTGGCGTTGCCTACGTGATCTCCGGCGACTACGCCGGCTGGAACTTCGGCCTGGCCCAGGGTGGCTGGGGCGGCATGTTCCTCGCCACATTGCTGATGGCCACCATGTACCTGTGCATGTGCTTTTCCCTGGCCGAACTGTCTTCCATGATTCCTACTGCCGGCGGTGGCTACGGTTTTGCCCGCAGCGCCTTTGGCCCTTGGGGCGGGTTCCTGACGGGCACCGCGATCCTGATCGAATACGCCATCGCCCCCGCCGCCATCGCGGTGTTCATCGGCGCCTATTGCGAGTCGTTGTTCGGCATCGGCGGCTGGATGATTTACCTGGCGTTCTACATCATCTTCATCGGCATCCATATCTTTGGCGTGGGTGAAGCCTTGAAGCTGATGTTTGTCATCACCGCCGTCGCCGCCATTGCACTGGGCGTGTTCCTGGTCTCGATGGTGCCGCACTTCAACGTCGCCAACCTGCTCGACATCCCGGTGACCGACGCCAAGGGCGCCAGCACCTTCCTGCCATTCGGCTACGTCGGCGTGTGGGCGGCGATTCCGTATGCGATCTGGTTCTTCCTGGCAGTCGAAGGCGTACCGTTGGCCGCCGAAGAAACCAAGAACCCGAAGCGCGACCTGCCCCGCGGCCTGATCGGCGCCATTGTGGTGCTGACCAGTTTTGCCCTGCTGATCCTGGTGATTGCACCGGGCGGCGCTGGCACCTACGCGCTGATCAAGTCCGGCAACCCGCTGGTTGAAGCGTTGGCGCTGTCGTATGGCGGCTCGACCTGGATGGGCAGCTTCGTCAACCTGGTCGGCCTGGCGGGCTTGATCGCCAGCTTTTTCTCGATTATTTACGCCTATTCGCGGCAGATCTTCGCGTTGTCCCGCGCCGGCTACCTGCCGCGCAAACTGTCCCAGACCAACAAAAGCAAGGCGCCGGTCCTGGCGCTGGTGATCCCCGGCATTATCGGTTTCGGCCTGTCGCTGACCGGCCAGGGCGACCTGCTGATTCTGGTGGCGGTGTTTGGCGCGACCATTTCCTACGTGCTGATGATGGCCGCGCACATCACCCTGCGCATCCGTCGCCCCAAAATGGATCGTCCGTACCGCACGCCGGGCGGCATCTTTACCTCCGGCGTGGCCCTGGTATTGGCCTGCGTGGCCGTGGTGGCGGGCTTTCTGGTCGACCCGCGAGTGGTGATTGGCGCTGCAATCATCTATGGAGTATTAATTGCTTACTTTGCTTTCTACAGCCGGCATCACTTGGTAGCAGGCACGCCGGAAGAAGAGTTCGCGGCGATCCAGGCCGCAGAGGCCGCCTTGCACTGACTGCCGTAAACCTCGACGCGGGCGCCTTACCCATATTTGCCCGCGTCATCAAGGAGACACTGTATGGCAAGTTTTTCCCACGCGGTGGGTGCATCGACCTACCGCTTCGACAGCCTCAAGGACGTGATGGCCAAGGCCAGCCCCGCCCGTTCAGGCGACTTCCTCGCTGGCGTCGCCGCACAGAACGATGGCGAGCGGGTGGCGGCGCAAATGGCCTTGGCGAATATCCCGCTGAAGCACTTCCTGCAAGAGGCGCTGATTCCCTATGAAAGCGACGAAGTCACCCGGCTGATCATCGACACCCACGATAAACAGGCGTTTACCGCCGTCAGCCACCTGACCGTCGGCGGCCTGCGCGACTGGCTGCTCAGTGACGCAGCCGATGAACAATCCCTACGCGCCTTGGCGCCAGGGCTGACACCAGAAATGGCCGCCGCCGTGTCGAAGATCATGCGCGTGCAAGACCTGGTGCTGGTCGCGCAGAAGATCCGCGTGGTCACCCGGTTTCGCGGCACCATGGGCCTGCGCGGCCGCTTGTCGACCCGCCTGCAACCCAACCACCCCACCGACGAACCGGCGGGCATCGCGGCGAGCATTCTCGACGGCCTGCTGTACGGCAACGGCGACGCCATGATCGGCATCAACCCGGCCACCGACAGCATCGCCTCGATCTGCGCCATGCTGGAGATGCTCGACGCGATCATCCAGCGTTACGAAATCCCCACCCAGGCCTGCGTGCTGACCCACGTCACCACCTCCATCGAAGCCATCAACCGTGGCGTGCCGCTGGACCTGGTGTTCCAGTCGATCGCCGGCACCGAGGCGGCCAACGCCAGTTTCGGCATCAGCCTGAGCGTGCTGCAGGAGGGCTACGAAGCAGGCCTGAGCCTGAACCGTGGCACCCTCGGGCAGAACCTGATGTATTTCGAAACCGGCCAGGGCAGCGCCTTGTCGGCCAACGCGCACTTCGGCGTCGACCAGCAAACCTGTGAAACCCGCGCCTACGCCGTGGCCCGGCACTTCAAGCCGTTCCTGGTGAACACCGTGGTCGGTTTTATCGGCCCCGAGTACCTGTACAACGGCAAACAGATCATCCGCGCCGGCCTCGAAGACCACTTCTGCGGCAAGCTGCTGGGGGTGCCGATGGGTTGCGACATCTGCTACACCAACCACGCCGAAGCCGACCAGGACGACATGGACACCCTGCTGACCCTGCTGGGCGTGGCCGGGATCAACTTCATCATGGGCATTCCCGGTTCCGACGACATCATGCTCAACTACCAGACCACCTCGTTCCACGACGCCCTGTACGCCCGCCAGACATTGGGTTTAAAGCCGGCGCCGGAGTTTGAACAGTGGCTGGCGAACATGGGCATTTTCACGCAAGCCGACGGCAAAGTGCGCTTCGGCAACAGCCTGCCACCGGCGTTTCGCCACGCCTTGGCGCAATTGGGATGAAGGAGCCGCCCGTGCAACCAGACTTACCCGAAAACCCGTGGCTGGAACTGCGTCGCCTGACCCCGGCGCGCATCGCCCTGGGCCGTACTGGCACCAGCATCCCCACCAGCGCACAGTTGGACTTCCAATTCGCCCACGCCCAGGCGCGGGACGCGGTCCACCTGCCCTTCGACCACGTCGGCCTCAGCACTCAGCTCGCCGAACGCGGGCGTGACAGCCTGTTGCTGCACAGCGCCGCCGTCGACCGCCACAGCTACCTGCAACGCCCGGACCTGGGGCGGCGTCTGAGCGATGAGTCAGCCCAGGCGCTGCGCGACCATGCGGCGGCCAACCCCGGCGGTATCGACCTGGCCGTGGTGGTGGCCGATGGTTTGTCGGCGTTGGCGGTGCATAAACACACGTTGCCGTTTCTCACGCGCATGGAGGAACAGACCCACGCCGAAGGCTGGTCCTTGTCACCGGTGATCCTGGTGGAACAGGGCCGCGTCGCGGTGGCCGATGAGATTGGCCAGCTACTCGGCGCCAAGATGGTGGTGATCCTCATCGGTGAACGACCGGGGCTCAGTTCGCCGGACAGCCTGGGCCTGTATTTCACCTACAACCCCAAGGTTGGCCTCACCGACGCGTACCGCAACTGCATCTCCAACGTGCGCCTGGAGGGTTTGAGTTATGGCATGGCGGCCCATCGCCTGCTGTACTTGATGCGGGAGGCCTGCCGTCGGCAGTTGTCGGGGGTCAACCTCAAGGATGAGGCGCAGGTTCAGACCATCGAGTCAGATGACCCGGACTTGGTGAAAGGCAATTTCCTGCTCAGCCCGCCCACCGACTGATCCCCGCACGATTGCGCTTTTTCACGTCTTTAGGCAGCATCGAGTCACGGCCGCTCGCGTGGTCATATACCATCTGGAAGTTGAGGCCTGGCATGCGGATCACTCAAGCGACCCTGGAACACCTGGACCTGTTGACCCCGTTATTCGTCAAATACCGCGAGTTCTATGGGGCGCTGCCGTTCCCGGACTCTTCGCGGGCCTTCCTGGAAAAACGCCTGCGCCGCAAGGAATCGGTGATCTACCTGGCCCTGGCCGATGACGACGACAAACGCTTGCTCGGGTTCTGTCAGCTGTACCCGAGCTTTTCTTCGTTGTCGCTCAAACGGGTGTGGATCCTCAACGACATCTATGTCGCCGAAGACGCGCGCCGGCAATTGGTAGCCGACAACCTGATGCGCGCGGCGAAGAAGATGGCCAAGGAAACCCATGCGGTGCGGCTGCGGGTGTCGACCAGCAGCAACAATAACGTGGCGCAGAAGACGTATGAGTCGATGGGTTTTCGCGAAGACAGCGAGTTCAAGAACTACGTGTTGCCGATCAGCGAAGACTGACCCCATCCCCCAAGCCCCCCAAAATTCCTGTGGGAGGAGCTTGCTCCCGATAGCCGTGGACCCGTCAGACTATTTATAACTGACACGCGCCCATCGGGGGCAAGCCCCCTCCCACATTTGGTTCGGTGGTGCTCTGGGAGCAGAGTGCCATGACATCCCCCGCTACAAAACCCACACACTCTTTTCACTTCTCAATCCGTATAATGCCGACCTTTCAGGGTTGTAAGAAGCGCGACAAATACTTGTAGCCTTATTACCCGAGCCTCCGCACAGGCCTGCTGAGTCGGGCCATTCACACAGGTGCCATCCATGGATTTCAACCCGCTTGACCTTATCCTGCATCTCGACGTCTACCTCGACCTGCTGGTAAAAAATTACGGTCTGTGGATCTACGCCATTCTGTTCCTTGTAATCTTTTGCGAAACTGGCCTGGTGGTCATGCCGTTCCTGCCGGGTGATTCATTACTGTTCATTGCCGGCGCGGTGGCGGCGGGTGGCGGCATGGACCCGGTCTTGCTCGCCGGTCTATTGATGTTGGCGGCGATCCTCGGCGACAGCACCAACTACGTGATCGGGCGAACAGCCGGCGAACGCCTGTTCAGCAACCCGAACTCGAAAATCTTCCGCCGCGACTACCTGCAAAAAACCCACGACTTCTACGACAAGCACGGCGGCAAAACCGTGACCCTGGCGCGTTTCCTGCCGATCCTGCGCACCTTTGCGCCGTTCGTCGCCGGTATCGCGAAAATGCCCTACCCGCGCTTCTTCGGCTTCAGCGTGCTGGGCACCGTCTTCTGGGTCGGCGGCCTGGTAACCCTGGGCTACTTCTTCGGCAACGTGCCGTTCATCAAGAAAAACCTCTCGCTGCTGGTGGTGTTCATCATCCTGCTGTCGCTGGTGCCGATGATCATCAGCGTGTTCCGCAGCCGCTTTGGTCGCGCGTCTTCCGAAGCCAAGCCGCAGTAACCTGCGATGTGGTCCCTCAGCGCCTGGCGTCGCCGGCGCCTGTTGGCCAAGCACCCGATTGCCGATGACACTTGGCAGCGGGTGCGCGAGCACCTGACCTTCCTCGACGGCATCAGCGCCGAGCAAGACCAGTGGCTGCGCGAAGCCTGCGTGGTGTTTCTCGCCGAAAAACACCTCACCGCCCTGCCCGGCGTCGAGCTGCACCAGGAACAACGCCTGCTGCTCGCCGCCCAGGCGCAACTGCCACTGATGAACCTCGGCGACCTCGACTGGTATCAGGGCTTCCACGAGATCGTGCTGTACCCCGACGACTTCCTCAGCCCGCAACGTCATCGCGATGCCAGTGGCGTCGAGCACGAGTGGGACGGCGAGCACAGCGGCGAAGCCTGGCAACAAGGCCCGGTGATCCTCGCCTGGCCCGGCGTGCTGGCCAGCGGCAACTGGGAAGGCTACAACCTGGTGATCCACGAACTGGCGCACAAGCTCGACATGCTCAACGGCGACGCCAACGGCCTGCCGCCCCTGCACCACGACATGCGCGTGCAAGACTGGGCCCGCGTGATGCAAGGCGCCTACGATGAGCTTAACCGTCAACTGGACGCCAACCCCGACGCCGAAACCGCCATCGACCCCTACGCCGCCGAAAACCCGGCGGAATTTTTCGCGGTCACCAGCGAATATTTTTTCAGCGCGCCAGATTTATTGGTGGAAAGTTATCCACAGGTGTACGCCCAACTCAGTCATTTTTACCGCCAGGACCCTCTGGCCCGCCTCGCGCAGCTGCAAGCGCACGACCCGCGTTATCAGCCACAAGGCGAATGACTGTACGACGTCTGGTGCATGGCATCGGCGTCAGAATATGCCTATAATCGCCGCCACTTTTAGGCCAATCCGGCCATGTACATGGCCAACTACGGGGGCAACGCCCAATGAGCTACAGCAAGATTCCGGCTGGCAAAGACCTGCCGAACGACATCTACGTCGCCATCGAGATTCCGGCCAACCACGCGCCGATCAAATACGAAATCGACAAAGACAGCGACTGCCTGTTCGTTGACCGGTTCATGGCCACCCCGATGTTCTACCCGGCCAACTACGGTTTCATCCCCAACACCCTGGCTGACGACGGCGACCCCCTCGACGTGCTGGTCGTAACCCCTTACCCGGTTACCCCGGGCTCGGTTATCCGCGCGCGTCCAGTCGGCATCCTGAACATGACCGACGACGGCGGCGGCGATGCCAAAGTCATCGCAGTACCCCACGACAAGCTGTCCCAGCTGTACGTGGACGTGAAGGAATACACCGATCTGCCGCCACTGCTGCTGGAACAGATCAAGCACTTCTTCGAGAACTACAAAGACCTCGAAAAAGGCAAATGGGTGAAGATCGACGGTTGGGGCAACGCAGACGCCGCCCGCGCCGAGATCATGAAGTCGGTCGCTGCCTACAAAGGCTGATACCGGCTCCTCATTGCCCCGGCAATCAAAAAAGCCCCGATCATTCGGGGCTTTTTTTGTGGAAAAAATTAAACGCCAAGTTCAATTATTAACACTCTATGTTGAACTAAGCAGCGCCAACGAAAGATCAGGCTACAACCAAGTAAAAACCTACACCGGCAATTGAACGCATAGTTTATTTGATCTATTTTCCCGGCCAGTAAACTCAGCGTTTATGAATACATCAGGTGATCGCTTAAAAGCGCTATTACGGGAAGTTCATCTTTCCGCTTCCGACTTCGCCAAGAACCGCGGCGTCACGCCTCAGCACGTGAACAACTGGTTCAAACGCGGTGTTCCCATGGGCCGACTCAACGAAATCGCAGAACTGTTGTGCGTCTCCAGCCGCTGGCTGCACGCCGGTGTAGGCCCTAAACACCCACCGGCCAACTTCCTGTTGGACGCTCAAGATGCAAGGAAAGCATTGCCCACCCGCGAAGAAAGCGGCAAATACCTCACAGGCCCGGCCCGTTCCCCGGAAACAATCGATGTGGAGATCACCCTCCATCCGTCCTTCACCTCAACCGAACGTATCCGCCTCTCCCGTCACACCCTCGAGACCTTAAACGTAAACCCCGACCGCGCCCTCGGCGCCTACATGGTCGATAACAGCATGGTCGACATCATCCAACAAGGCGCCACGCTCGCCATCGACCGCGGCCGCACCCAAATCATCGACGGCGAAATCTACGCCGTCGAACACGACGACATGCTGCGCATCAAATACCTCTACAACCGCCCCGGCGGCGGCCTGCGCATGCGCAGCCACAACGCCGGCGAACACCCCGACGAATACCTGACCTTCGATCAACGCTTCGAACAGAACTTCCAGATCGTCGGCTGGGTGTTCTGGTGGTCCACCCTCAACAACCGCCGCCCACCCGTGCCGCTGGATGAACACCTGCTGGGTTGGGAAGGCTCTAAATCGGATACGGAGGTGGGCAACTGAGGTGAATGTGGGTATCATGCGCCGCACATTTGGCAGGGGCTGGTTTTAGGCCATTCACCCTGCCAGGCGATGCGGAAAAACTCCCGCGGATGCCCTGACTATTCAGCCAGACGCGATGTTGGCTGAGCGATTTGAAGGCTGGTGAGGTTTGTCAAAAACAAGCTGAGGCGGTCCCCGAGAAGCCGGCCACAAGCCGGCTTTTTAATTGTCCGAAATAATCCTATCCAATCCAAGAATCTTCCTGATAGCTTAGCTATTCCGGGGCTTTCAGGCATTCCTCTGTCCGATGGTGTTCAACGCCATTCGACCTCATCCGACGATGAAGTGGGGGGACAGGTGGGGGGACAAAGCGGACGACAGGGGAAATCCAATGGGTAAGCTGAATCCGAAACAAGTCGAAAACCTGACCGAACCCGGCACCTATGAAGATGGTGATGGGCTTCGCTTGGTCGTCAAACCTACCGGGCGTAAATCCTGGCTGCTTCGCTTCCAACTGGCGGGCCGTCGCAGAGAGATGGGGCTGGGGTCATTCCCTGAGGTGAGTCTCAAGAAGGCCAGACAAGATGCCAGTGCTAAACGCACCCAATTGAGTGATGGCATAGACCCATTAGCCGCTCGCGACATAGAGCGCGCAGCTCAACGGGAAGCCCAGCGAGCAAGTGAAGCCAAGCAACTGAAGTTCGAGACCCTTGCAACGGAATACCGTGATGCTCACGGCGCGGCGTGGTCGGAGAAGTGGCGTAAAGGGTGGCTGCGGAAGCTAGAGCTATATGCGTTTGACCACATAGGCAAGCTGTCAGCCGGAGACATAGGTACTCCAGAAGTGCTTAAGGTGCTACGACCCATCTGGGCTACCAAGACTAGAACCGCCGACGAGGTACGTGGGCAGATTGAACAGGTATTGGACGCCGCCAAGGCACGCAACCTGCGACAGGGTGAGAACCCTGCTCGCTGGCGTGGGCATTTAGATAATCTGTTGAGCCGTGCCGAAAAGAAGAAGGCTCGGAAGCGCGAGCACTTTGATGCGATGCGCTGGCAGGATGTTCCGGAGCTGATGCAAAAGCTCAGAGCAAACTCCACACCTCCGTCTTGGGCCGCTCAACTGCTGATCATGACAAGCGCACGCGCGCACATGGTCAGGTTTGCTCGCTGGGATGAGTTTGATCTAGAAGCTGGAACTTGGTCGCTGCCAGATGAACGAATGAAGATGCGGATAGCTTTCGTAATTCCGCTTGCCGAACAGGTTGTAACGCTGGTGAAGATCATTTCGCGAGATGAAGGAAGTCCCTTTCTATTTCCAGGCCAGGGCAAGACAAGGGTCATGCACGCAAATGCCATACGTACACTTCTGCATGGCATGGAATACGAGCACATCACTCGACATGGCTTTCGTTCTTCCTTTCGGGACTGGGCAGGTGAATGTACCCACTACCCTCGTGAGATCTGTGAAATGGCCTTAGCGCATGATGAGCGAGGCCAAACAGAAGCAGCTTATTCTCGCTCTGACTTTCTCGACAAACGCCGCGCTCTGATGAGTGACTGGAGCAACTTTATAAATGCTCATATGACAACATCCCAAAATTGAGCTACCGGTATCTCCATCCTAGTAGGATGGAGCTTTCTTGCTCTCTTTTACCGGACGCACTGCAAGAAAATTTCGAGATAAGATCGAAGCAAGACCCAACCAAGAATGTTGAGGAGTGAACAACCTCATACCTGCTAGCCATCATTTCCGCTAAGCTCGAGGTGCAAGGCAAACAGATGCCTTCGACCTACAACCAATAGAGATCTCAGAGACCAATCCTAAGGATACTGAAGTTTGCGAACTCGAAAAATCGAAGTAACAATTTCTTTACGACTAGCCGTTGACGTCCCTACGCCTAAAAAATTTGTCATGGAGGTCACGCTTTATGACGATTGGATTGACAACCCCAAATCCGAACTAGAGCTTATACTTGAACAGTTCCCATTCAAGGAAGGATCCCCTCAGCCAAAACTAGAGGACCTTCCCCAGTACAAACACTTAGCTAAATTCAGCATAGAAGAAGCCGCAAACGAGGTATTAGGGTTAGTAATCAAGCGATATATGCTACTTCGCAGAACCCTATCAGACGAACACAAACTCAGACTTGATAAAATACTTGCAAACCAATGCAGCCAGCCTTTTAGCAAGCCAGAACTAAATAAGAATTTACAACTTTTTTTATCAAAGGAAAAAATCGCAGCCTTTCATCACATAAACGATGCTTATTCAAGCATCCCGCTTGCTTTAGCATCCGCTATGGGGGTTAAGATATTGCTCGCTGGCTTATACGCCCTTTACTCGGGTGAACATCGATACTTCAAAAACAAAACAAAATCGCGCTCAGAAATCGCAGCAGAAGGCGGGATCGCTCGCACGAGGCAGTACTTAGCAACCAAACAGAAGGCTTGCGATTTACTTAACGCACTAACACCTCAAGAAGGATGGAATCAAGAGCTCGATGCTTTTAAAGCAATAATAGAGAAAGTCGAGAAATATCTTATCTACAATAAGATCAAATACCCCGCACTGTCTAATATCAAAAGAACACTGAGGACCTGGATAAAAGAAGACCCATTAGTTTCCGCCTGCGTAATGCTCCGTAATCAACCGCCAACCGACAAAGAAACTAAATGACATTAATTCCGCCTTGGTCTTCCAACTGAGCGGCAATTGCCTTTGGGCGCGCCTCCCTTACCGAAGGTTCTTTTGTTCTCTGGCATACAAGCACTGATGTATCGATCCACTTTAGCAAGATAGACTGCTGCTTTTTTAAGATTGTTCACCTTATCTGACTCGTTATGGTTAATCATGCCAACACCACAAAACTTATACTTACTCTTATCACCATTACAGTTGTGATACACCCCCTTTCCAAGGGTTATCACGTTGTTCCAGTATTCCCCTATCCACTTTGCAATGACAATGTCTTGACGCACCTTTGAGCCATCTAAAAAGAACATCATGTGGTAATGATGCCCCTTCTCTCTCCCATATTCAAGTTTCCAGACATAACCCACGACACCCAACTCAGGGCACTTATTTTTTAGGTAGCTAATCAACTCAGCTCGATGACTAATAATTTGTTTTGATACAAGATTCAGTACATCTAATCTATCTCGAGAATCGCTCAATTCTTCAATTTCAAACTTACCCTTCCCGTATGCGAAGTCAACCCTTAACACTAGCAATCGAGAATAGCGGCCGAAAAGTGCATCAATGTAACCTAATAGCCCGGAGTAGTTCTTATTAGCTGCACGCGTATGTGCGGCTATTTCACGCGAAAAAGCTTTTGTAGAAGTACGATCTCTCACCGCTGCTACGAACCGATTAAGCCCACGAATGCACTCAACCAAATCCAACGCCCCAACCTTATACGGATTTAATGGTCTTACAATCATGTAACACTCGAAAAAAGAGTTCACATAAGGATTAACTTTAAATAAAACTCTACTTCTCTCAATATCAAAATAATTAATTAAAACGGCTGAAAGCACGCATTGTTGATTTCGAGTCAAATACGGCTCACCTGCACCTTCAAACGACCTCAAAGTAAAAATGTCGCCAGGCACTTTTTCTATTACAGTCATTGCCTTCATGATAGTACCAACAGATTCAAATAGCATCCCATCTTCGCCAATAACGGAATACCTTTCATCTTTTACCGGATCATAAAAATCCTCAACAACCTTTTCTTTATAAGCTTCCATTGCATCAACATCTTCAAACATCATACCTCCACCCAAACTCATCATGACTATTCGAGCGACTGCCCCTCAAAGTAACACGTACAACTTCGTCCTAAACAGCCCCCTTTAGCATATCGATACAGATAGCACACTCACTTCAATCCCCAACTGATTGATACTCCTTAATCACTATTACTCACTTAACACCTAATAACATATAAACCAATATGCACGAATCCTTCCCACACCAGGAACCCCATCACAAAGGAGCTGATAGCCTACTTGATTTGAGGACAATTCAACTCGATTTTTTAAAAAGTTAGTACGCAGAACCTTTTATATGTTAAGTGTCGATTGTTAGTTTTTATTCGCTGCCACTCTGACGACTTTCAAGCCGCGTTTCAATCCACTTGCTGATACTTGACTCTAACCACCCAATTGCTGAACGACCAATTTTCATGGGCTTAGGAAAAGAACTGTCATAGCGCGGCGAAGCCGGGTTAATTCGGTCATAGATCGTTGAGCGCGACAGCCCCACACGTTCAAGCACCTGTTTGAACCGTAAAACCCTGGGGTGGGTAGAGCTACTTTCTGCCATGTCATAATCTCCAAGCTGCGTTGATACGCGATGGAGCCAGTTTAAAGAGCTTCCCACAGACTAGAAATTACTCGTGCTTCGGTAGAACTTTTACTACAAATGCCTACCCACCACCCTTGGCCCCCATGGCGGACCACGGAGCGCGGAAACTGCGGAGGTAGGCATAGACACGACTGGGGGGCAATGGCAGACTGCCTGCATCGATTCTATTACGCAAAAAGTACTCAGCCGTCGCTCTATGGCGCCTTAGAGCATCTCGTCAAAAAATAAGGACATAATTGATGATGCTACGAATTGGTCTCTTTGCAATGATCGTAATTCTTAGCGGTTGCGGTAAGACCACTGAGCAGATCTGCAAGGAAACTGACAACCTGCTTCGACAGCAGACCGGCAATGGCTTTGCCAACACCGGAATGATTGGCTGCCTCAATCTTTCCCCACGGGATGCCGAGAAGTCGCTCATATCCCTAAAGGATAAGTACGGTAAAAACGCAGCGCTTATGACGCACGACGAGTTTGATAAGCTAGTGCGCGATAACTCACCCGCTGAGCTCATCAAAATCCTCGGAGTTCCTGACTCGGCGACAATGATGACCCCGCCCTATCTCACTTACGGCACAGGTAACCTCGATGCAAAGCAGAGAGATGTGCGTGTACGTGACGAATTGCTTCGCAGAATCAGCTCAGAGCCCAATGGCGGCGTGTACTCAACGATTTACAACGAGCCGAAGACCACTGGGATCTTCGGAATGCACGATCGAGATTTGGTTGTTCTCTATCTCTTTAACAAGGACCCGCCAGAGAAATACGTTGGCTATGAAAAGCACCTGTGGCAGAAGTGGTTCGACTGACACTATTAGCTTTCCAATCGATTCCAAGCCACAGGAGCAGCGGGTTCAGGAAGACGATCAGAGTGCTGAGCTTCGCCGCCCACGTGCTGAGCTAAAACGTGTCACTGAAGATCGAGACATCTTAAAAAAAGGCCGCCGCGTACTTTGCCAAGGAGTGCGGCTGAAGTGCGCGTTTATCAAGCAGCGTGCGAGCGAGCGACTATTCGATTCGACGGCGTTGCCTGACGCTGAAAGTCCATCCCAGTAGCTATTACGCCTGGTTGTCTGAGCCGCAATCTGCACGCGCCAAAGACGACATACAGAGTCCCTCAGCAAGGTTCAGTCCGAAAGTTAGTTCCTTTTTCTAAAAAGTTAGTTTTCTTCTCAAGAAGTGAATTCTTCTTGGCAGATATATACGACTGAAACTGCTTGACGGGGATGATTTTATCGATATTTTGCGCAAAGAAATTTCAGTCATACATCATCACTTTAGCTGTTGTGGGTATTAACCAGAACAGTCCCATTCCCGACGACTCAGAGCATCAGGCAGGGCGCATACGCGCCCTGCCTGATGCTCTATCCCTTCCTCCTATCTCTATATAGGGAGCTTTTAATGACCACTCAATGCCCAGGCTGCCAATCAGCATCCGTATTTGCCAAATATTTTGCCAGGAAAGTCGGTGCCCTTATCGGCACCGTCGGTGGTGCCGCACAAGGGGTCACCGGGGCAATGGCCGGAGCCGAGGTTGGCGCTGTTATCGGTATCATCGCCGGCCCTCCAGGAGTCGCCGTTGGCGGGATAGCCGGTGCGATTCTCGGCGGATTAGCAGGTGCGGCGACCGGCTGTATCGCTGGCGCAAAACTCGGCGAGATCGTCGATGAACGGGTTTTGGACAATTACCTCTGCCTAGACTGCGGACTTTCGTTTAGCTGTCGTCACTCCGTTTGAATTGCTCATACCCTGCTTGAAGTCACCGCTTCGCTGTCTGCCCCATCGCTTAACACTCTCTCTATCAACATTCTGCATGTCGACTGTATCTCTGCTGAATACTCAGCGGCCTCGCCGTGCCTATGAAAGGAAGACTCCATGGCCCACCTCATTGAGCAAATGGCTTATGTCGGCAATATGCCGTGGCATGGCCTCGGCAATCGTCTATCTCCCAACCAACCGCTGGAAGTCTGGCAACAAGAGGCTGGTATGAATTGGCAAATTCAAGAATCGCCAGTGCGCTTCATGGCTGATGCCCTCGGCCATCTCGGCACCATCCACTCCTTTCCCGAACAGAAGGTACTTTACCGCTCCGACACTAGAGCCCCCTTGTCCGTGGTCTCCAATCGCTATCAAGTCGTCCAGCCGCGTGAGGTTTTGGAGTTTTATCGTGATCTTACCGAGCGCTCTGGCTATGAGCTGGAAACCGCCGGTGTCCTGAAGGGAGGTCGAAAAATCTGGGCACTAGCGAGGACCGGACTGTCGACTGCCATCAAAGGCAACGACGTGGTAAACGGTTATCTGCTACTGGCAACGTCCTGTGACGGCACACTAGCCACCACCGCGACACCCACCACTGTGCGCGTGGTCTGCAATAACACGCTGACTATCTCTCTGAACGGAGCCACCCGCGCCATCAAGGTTCCGCACAACACGCACTTTGATTCGCAAGAAGTAAAAAAACAACTAGGCATCACCGTCTCGCAATGGGACGAATTCATGTATCGGATGCACACACTCGCAGAACGTAAGGTTCAGTGGACTGAGGCCATGAGTTTCTTCATGGAAGTGCTGTGCGACACCAGCGCGCATGACCCGATTCCTAACGTACTACGCAACAAACGAGCAATGGAGAAGATACAAAGCCTGTACCAAGGTAAAGGCCGAGGATCTGACATCGCGTCCGCTCGTGGAACAGCATGGGGCTTACTGAACGCTGTGACTGAATACGTGGATCATGAAAGGCGCGCCAGGAGCCCTGAGTATCGAATAGATTCGGCATGGTTTGGGCTGGGCGCAGTAATTAAACAGAAAGCTCTCAATGCTGCCTTACAACTCGTTGCGTAAACCATCAAGTACAGCACCGCCGAGCGCTCTCTCTTAATAGGGGCTCGGAATCATTTAATCCCAGCCCCCCCCAGCAACTGCGCCCCCAACCTCTAGTTCTTTCACGTGTTCGGATAGGAATACCAGCATGAAATATCCCAAACTCACATCCGGTGAAACGACCGATGCCTATGCCCTGGAATCAATGCTCACCGAGGCAGACGTCCTGCAGATCGCTCAACAACTCGCGATGTTTCGTCTAACTAAAGGACGCGCACTTACTGAGCGCAGACTCGTATTCAGTCACCTACAAACCCTGCTGCAGTTCCATGATTACGACGTCCTAGCCTTATTACTGCTCGATACCGAGCACAAAGTTATTGGTTTCAGGGAACTATTCAGGGGCGCATTGAAAGATGCATGCGTATCTCCTAGGGAGGTGGTCAAGATTGCCTTGGAGCACAACGCTGCGTCCGTAATTCTGGTGCAGAACTATCTTCCTGGCGACCCGGAGTCCAGCCAAGCAAATCGCTTACTGAACGCGACTCTCAAAAATGCCCTTAACTTGATTGGCACCCACATTTTGGATCATGTCGTCGTGGCTTTTGAAGGCTGTGTATCGCTGGCAGAACAGAGACAACTGTAGGAGCGCTTTGCCCTTGGTATGCATTAGGCAATCCGATCAAGCTGGGCTCGGCAGATACGCCCCCGACGCGAACAAAAATCGCCACAACTCAAGGAGGTTCCCATGGCGTTGATACGTTTCCTGATCACACTTCTCACCTTCATCGGTGTATTAGTAAGCGTTTCACTGGTAGTGCTGGCTGTGATACTGATGCTGCGGTTTCCGCCATATTGATCGTAGTAGGCATTGCCTTCCTACTCGTTCATTGGATGCTCAAACGCCTGTCCAGAGTCGGATAAATAACATAAGGCGGACAGCCTTGAAAATATAAATCACGCGATGGAAGTGGCAGTTGCTGTGGTGACGCTTAGTCTGGCGGGGTAATGAGAATGATCCCGCGAGGATAAAACGGTGTCCACTTAGGTGGACACCGTCGCTCAAGCGCTGCAATTAAAAGAAGTATTGGCCGGATGTACGAACCAAGAGTATCGAAGAGTTTTGAGACCGTAATTAACCGTGACACGCCCACAGTTGACTAAATAACACGACCTAAAATTTCAATTCTCGACCTGATCTTCCAGATAAAAAAGCGTCATCGAAGAACAAGAATAGGCGCAGACCTTGGCGACGGCACACCTGGATAAGATGAAAAACATACCTTCTGGCCAACAGACGGGGCGGCATCACCGTAAAAATTAGACACATGAAAAAATGTATCCTCATACACTCCTTCCTCGGCAATGAAACCAGCAGTGGCCGTACCGCCGTTTGGATATTTAATAGGGTAACGAGTAACTTTCCCAACTCTACGAGCACCTGTCGCATACGTAAAGGAGTTAAAATATTTCATCACGTCTTCTGCGGAAGGCCTATTTTCTGGCTCTATCGCTAGGCAGCTAATTAAAAGCTCCCAAATATTGCGCTCCAACTCGCTGGTGTCGGGGTGTTTTCCAAACCAACCAGGTTGGGTGATAGAGTACTTTCCAACTTGGTATAACGTGACGTTCTTAATAGCCATACGCCCAGTGCCAAATGGGGGGACGCCAGCTAACAGGTGATATATCACGCACCCAAGAGCCCATACGTCCATAGGCATACCGGCTCTCTTCCAATCATCCCAGCATTCAGGGGCCATGTAGGGAACGGCGCCCAGCAATGTATTGGATGAAAGAAGCGTAGACTCATCCTCCGCAAAAAGCTCCATCTCTGCAAGAATTTCAGCTTCAGCTAGTTTTGCAATACCGAAATCCGTAAGCTTTATCGACACCATTGATGCATCAATCGATGTCATGATATTGCTAGGCTTTAAATCTCTATGACATATACCCACCTTGTGGGCTTCATACAGCGCCTTAGCAATGTGATGAGAAACATGCGCAGCGAGATATGGATCTAAAAACAGGAATTCATTAGCTAATCGATCGCCCAAATCCCGGCCTGAGATGAATTCCTCGACCATGAAGGTAAAAGAATCGTCTTCAAAATAATCAAGTGTCGCTGCAATATTCGGATGATTGACGCGTGCGCCCATCTCCGCTCCACGTCGAAACCGTCGATCTTTGACCCCCGCCTTAGGGGTTTTTACTGCAATATGCCTGTCAAGTGTATGATCGTAAGCATAATAAACCTCTTGCATACCACCAGCAGCATGAAATTTTATTATTTCGTAACGACCTACAAGTATCTGCCCTGGACTTAAACGGAGTTGGTTCACAGTATCACCTCAGGATGAGAGGAGGAAAAAGTTACCCAATAACGATTACTTTTGAGTTCAGCGCGGCCAAACGTCAGAACACAAGCATCATGCAAAATCGATCCCGGAACTGCATCACTGTTGTTGATGTAGATGTCACCATCAACGCTGGTTATCTCGAAACGCACACCATCATAGACTACAACTATCCCGCCAATCCCAGGAAACTTTAGCCCTACCCGCCGATTATCTTTCGAGAGAATGTAAAGTTTATCGTTATAAACAAACGTCCCTCGATGCTCGTCACGAACCAGATGATTCTGAAGGACATCGCAAAAAACTTTCGCGGATGGACGCCGAGCGGGGTCAGTCGATAAACAAGCATCGACAAGGTCGACAACTTCTTTCGCCAATTTACCACTCATCACCGTATCAATTGAAGGGACGCGAGCAGATGACTGTGGCGGCCTCTCAAACAATACGCCAGGCATGTTCACACTGGCAAGAGCCCATGCACAGACACCCAATGCATAAATATCCATTTCTTTTGTTATACACGCACCTGAAATGAACAACTCAGGGGCCGCATATACGAAAGTGCCTCGATTTGATACCGTATGGTAATCCGTCCCCTCAACAGAAATACCAAAATCAAAAAGCTTAACTACTCCAGCAGAAGAGGCCTTGATATTATCCAGCTTCAGATCCCTATGGATAATATCAGCATCATGCAACACAGCCAAGGCTTGCGCAATTTGATATAGAACCTTCAAATAGCCTGTAGGATCATTCAATGCTTCCAAATGGAAATCTTCGAAAGATCGGCCTTTGAGGTGCTCGATAATTATCCCTTGAACTGCGCCACCCTCATCTTTTATAACATCATAAATCTCAACTATGTGTTTGGACCGCGCTTTGGCCAACATCTGAATTTCGTTACGAAGCTGCCCATTATCGTTCCCGGACTGCATGAACTTGAATAGAACATCTCTTCCCAAAAAATTATCGCGGACGGGTTGAACGCTACCAAACCCACCGCTCATCAAAGTATTTGTAACCGTCGAATATCTGCCGGGTAAATTTATCATTAGAGTCCATTCAATCTTCAGGGTCTTTATTCGGCTCGGGATCGATTGAAACCTCAATCTTCGCGCGCGCTTCTTTTTTTCTTTCTAACGCTGAATCTTCGATATTCTTAAAATCAAGCTGCTTTGGTGTTTTATGCTCCTCTACGCTAGAGCGAATATACTTCTTACCCAACGCTCTCCGAACATCTGACTTCATAATTGGCCGCTCTAACCTAGGCAGGCGCGAAGTTGATACCAAAGCAGAAAGTACTACTTTCGTGTTTCCAAGCCACACATGAACTTTCAACAAGCCAGGATCAGATCTGGGAATATTTAAAATCGCGTCCTTAACTCTTTCAACTGCAACAATAGACGCATTATCAACGCCGCCGGCCCAACTTGAAAGTGACATTATTCTGCTGACGGCAACAGCTGAGGACGGTGCTTTTTTTAGCAGAGCATTAAATCCGTCCTCGGCCCCCTTCCATGCGCCGTCTGTAGCTAGAATGACACCATCCTTTAGTTGATCTTGATCCAGGAGTGTTATTCGAAGATCATTTGCTGTCCTGGCATCCTCGCCGATTGCCTGCGACAAACTGCCTCCAAAGCCCCGAAAACGTAGAGCCGATGGGTCTTTTATAGCAAGTTCGGAAAGCTCGTTCTCCATTGTGTCATCTCTGCTGATCTGGACTAACCGATCTTTGAGAGGGGACCACGCATAGATCCGACTGTCGCCAATATTCGTCGCGGCCACGTCCCCATAGCCTGTCGCTATAAATGCACTGAGAGTGGTCGCGCCTTTTCCGCGAAGAGCCTCACGGACGCGCTCATCAACACGTTTGACCAGTAGAGGAAGAAGCGTGGTAAGAGAGAGTCTTGAGCGATTGTGCGCAAGCTCCTCTAAAAAGACGGTAACTGCGATGGATGCGGCGACATCCCCCATTTCTGTACCGCCCACACCATCGCAAACGAGCACGACAAAGTAGTTCTCGCCATCCGCTGCTGAGATTTGGGCTACCGCTACACGGTCCTCATTTCTCGAACGGACCAAGCCTATATTGGTTCCAATAGCGACGGAAAGGTCAGCAATGGCCACCGGCGGCATTGCGTTCCAGGACGCTCGTTCTATTTCCAAATACAAATCTTGACCGATCTGTGAAGTGATGGTCTTTCTAAACTCTGCAGAAAAAGAATTCATGTGCTCACTGACTTAGGCTCTTGAGGGCATGTGAGGAGGCGCAAAGGCGACACCAGGGGCGAAATATAGGCCTGAAAACGGAAAGCCCGATCACGGGCTCGATTCGCGAGAAGGCCACTAACGCCAAAAGCGCGAACAACCCTCATCCGAAGCGCTAGAAATGGACACTGCCTATGCCTCACGTCCAAGCTCATATCCTTTTGAGGTTGTAAATCTGGTCTATCTTGACCCCATTCAACCAAAAAATCCTGTGCTACCTAGATAGCTTGCTCCGCACACTGTACTACCGTGAATCTCGGCGGCGGATGCTTCGCCTGGTGGAAATGCTGATCGTCCGTAGCTTAGCAAATTCCCTTAACCTAGCAACACGTTCAAGCCTTACCGCTGGTTTCAGCCAACCAGAACTCAGAGGGTGTGGGACACATTTAAACCAAGCAGAGATTTTTCGACGTCGCGAGCCCAATGTGGGGGGACAGCTGGGGGGACTGGACGAATATTTTTATATTAACCACTACAAATCAATCACTTAAAACAAAATAACGCCGCCCACAAGCCGGCTTTTTAATTGTCCGAAATAAGCCTATCCATTCTGAGAAATCAACTGATAGCGTCTCTATTCAGAGGCCATAAGGTATTTCTCTGTCCAATGGGGTTTAACGCCACCTAACCTCATCCGGCGATGTGATGGGCGAGGCATCAATCAGCCTCCATCCATCTGCGCAAGCATCCGGCGAAAACGCTGCAACGAAAGTGCGAACAGCACGCTGCCGATGAGTAGTAGCGCAAGAAGTTGAACCCACACCACGTCCAGCCCCGCGCCGCGGTACAGCACGCCTTCTCCCAACTGCACCAAGTGGGTGGTGGGTGCGGCCAGCATCAGGTACTGCACCAGCGTGGGCATGCTTTCGCGCGGAGTGGCGCCGCCGGAGAGCAGGATCAACGGCAACAGCACCAGCATCAGCAACAGGCCGAACTGCGGCATGCTGCGGGCCACGGTGGCCAGATAGATGCCCAGGGCGGTGTTGGCGAACAAGCTCAGCGCGGCGCCGACCAGGAACAGCCAGATCGAGCCTTCGATGGGTACGGCGAGCAACCCGCGTACCACGAACTGCAACGACAACGCCGCCGCCACCAGCACCACCGTGCCCATCGCCAGGACCTTGGCCAGCATGATCTGCGTGGGGGTGACCGGCATCACCAACAGGTGTTCGATAGTGCCGTGCTCACGTTCGCGGATCAGCGCGGCTCCGGTCAGAATGATCGCCAGCATGGTGATGTTGTCGATGATCTGCAGCAGGCTGCTGAACCAAGTCTTGTCCAACGCCGGGTTGAAACGTGCGCGCAGCGCCAGTTCCACCGACGGGGCCGAATTGCCGCGATAACGCTGCACGAAGGTCTTGACCTCATCGGTAACGATCTGCTCGACATAGGCGCTGCCGCTGAAGGCTTGATCCATGCGTGTGGCATCGACGTTGAGCTGCACCTGCGCGGGACGACCCGCCAGAACATCGCGCTGCAGGTTGGGCGGCATGTACAGCACGAAGGTATAGCGGCCGGAGTCCAGACCGGCGTCCATCTCGGCAACACTGATGTGCTCTGGTTGCGTGAACTGAGGCGGGTAGAAAGCGGTGGCGATGCGCTGCGACAGGGGCGAATCATCTTCGTCGACGAAGGCGATCGGTGCGTTGTTCAGGGTATCTGGAATGGCCGAGGCGGCCGTGTAGACCATCGCCGTGAAGCTGAAGACGATCAGCAGCAGCATGACCGGATCGCGCCACAGACTGCGAAGCTCCTTGACGCCCAGTTGCCAGATATTGGAAAAAGTGCGTTTCATCTCAGCGCTCCTGTTTGTGCAGCATCGCAATCGCCAGACCCATCACCAGCGGTAGGGCCACCAACAAGGCAATGAAGGACTGCTGCAGATCAGCCAGCCCCAAAGCCTTCGCGAATACGCCACGGCTGATGAGAAACATGTGGGTGGCCGGGTAGGCTTCGCCGATCAGCTTGCCGATGCCCTCCAACGAGGAAACGGGTGTAGTCAGCCCGGCGAACTGGGTGGCAGGCACCAGCGTGCCGATCAGCGCAGCGAACATCGCGGCGATCTGACTGCGCGTGACGGCCGATGCGACCAGCCCCATGCCGGTGGAGATCACCAGAAACACCAGGGTGGCCAGCGCCAGGGTGGCAAAGCTGCCCTTCATGGGCACGTCCAGTACGGTCACCGCCAGCACGCTCATCAACAGGAAGTTCAGCATTCCCAGCGCCACATAGGGCAGTTGCTTGCCAAGCAGGAACTCGGTGCGGGTGACAGGGGTGACGTAGAAGTTGATGATCGCGCCCAGTTCCTTCTCGCGCACCACGGCTAGCGCGGTCAGCATCGCCGGCAGCATCAACAGCAGCAATGGCACCACCGCCGGGACGATGGCGGGCAGGCTCTTGATGTCCGGGTTGTAGCGAAAGCGCGTCTGCACTTCGACCGGGTTGGTGTAGGTTTTGCCGTTCAATCGCTGGGATTTTTGCGTGAGCCAGAGCAGGTGCATGCCCTGCACATAGCCTTGCACGGTTTCGGCGCGGCTGGGCATGGCGCCGTTGATCCAGGCACCGACCTGGGCGTTGTGCCCCAGCGTCGCGTCGCGGGCAAAGCCGGACGGGATCTCGATGACCAGACTCAGTTCGCCGGTCTGCATGCGTCGGTCCAGCTCTGCGTAACTGTGCAACGGCGGGCGCTCAAGAAAATACGGCGAACCGGAGAGCGCCAGGGTGTAGTCATGGCTCAGGCCGGTCTGATCACGGTCAAGCACGGCGTAGCGCAGGTCATTGACGTCAGTGCTGATGCCATAGCCGATAACAAACATCAGCAGCAGCGATCCCAGTAGCGCCAGTGTGGCGCGTACCGGATCGCGCCGCAGTTCCAGCGACTCGCGCCAGGCGTAGCTGAGTAGACGCTGCAGGCTGAACGACTGAGCCTGTTCGGCTGCTGTTGCGGCCGTGCCGTGCTGTGTGGGAGCGCTCTCATCCGGCACATGCGCGGCATTGTTATCGGCCTCGATCAGATAACCGATAAAGGCCTCTTCCAGGCTGGCGGCACCGCGTTTTTCCACCAACTGCATTGGCGCATCACTGTCGAGCACCTTGCCCGCATGCATCATCGACATGCGGTCGCAGCGCTCGGCCTCGTTCATGAAGTGGGTGGAGATGAAGATGGTCACGTGGTCGCGCCGCGACAGTTGCACCAACAAGCGCCAGAACTTGTCGCGCGCCACCGGATCGACGCCCGAAGTCGGCTCGTCCAGAATAAGCAGTTCGGGCTTGTGAACCATCGCCACGGCCAGCGATAGGCGCTGGCGCATGCCCATGGGGATGCTCGGCGGCAGGCTATCCATGACGTCCAGCAATTCAAAACGCCCGGCCATTTGCTGCACGCGAGCGTCGATCTCTGTGGCGGGCACATGGAATAGTTTGGCATGCAGGACCAGGTTCTGCTTTACCGTCAATTCGTTATAGAGCGAGAACGATTGCGACATGTAGCCTACGCGACTGCGTGTGGCAAGGTCGTGAGAGTCGATCTCCTTGCCGAACAGCCAGGCACGGCCTTCGCTGGCGGGTAGCAGGCCGGTGAGCATTTTCATCGTAGTGCTCTTGCCGCAGCCGTTGGAGCCGAGAAACCCGAAGATTTCTCCGCGACGGATGCGAAAGCTCACGTGATCCACGGCCGTGAAGTCGCCGAAGCGCATTGTCAGCCCCTGGGCTTGGATGGCGATATCATCCGGGTCGGTCTGCAAGGGAGGAATGACCACGGGCTCATGGTCTTGCTTTTTCTCGTCCGGCAGCAAACTGATGAAGGCCGATTCCAACGAATCGCAATGGGTGCGTGCGAGCAGTTCGGCAGGCGTGCCGGTGGCCCGCACCCGACCTTCATCCATGACTGCCAGCCAGTCAAAGCCTTGTGCTTCATCCATGTAGGCGGTGGCGACGATCACGCTCATGCCGACTCGCTGGCGACGGATACGGGCGATCAGTTCCCAGAACTGCGCGCGCGCCAGCGGATCGACACCCGTAGTGGGTTCGTCGAGGATCAGCAGGTCGGGATCATGGATCAGAGCGCAGCACAGGCTCAGTTTCTGCTTCATGCCCCCCGAAAGCTTCCCGGCGGGTCGCGCAAGAAATGGATACATGCCGGTGCTACGGGTCAAATCGTCGATGCGTCGGCACCGTTCGCTGGCGTTTTGACTGAACAACCGTGCGATGAACTGCAGGTTTTCTTCCACTGACAGTGTGGGGTACAGGTTCTTGCCCAGGCCTTGGGGCATGTAGGCAATACGCGGGCAGATCTGGTCGCGGTGGGCCTTGCTGGCGATGTCGGCGCCCAGCACCTCTACTGTGCCTTGCTGTACCCGACGCGCGCCGGAGAGCAACGACAGCAGACTGGACTTCCCTACGCCATCCGGGCCGATCAGCCCTACCATGCAACCGCCAGGGATGTCCTGGGTGATGCCCGACAGCGCCTGGGTCTTGCCGTAGTGCAGGCTTACGTCCCGCAGGCGAACCACGGGCTCAGCGAGGCTGTTCATGGCAAGTCCCTAAGCTGCAAGGCTTCAGGCCATTGGGCCTGTGGATCGGTCCTGATCCAGGCAACGCCGGGCAGGCCGGACTTTACATAATCCTGGTACTTGCTCAGCAATGCTTTGTCGATCCGAGCCTTGACCCGGAACATCAGCTTCTGCCGCTCATTGGCAGTCTCCACGAATTTGGGGGTGAACTGGGCCTGGCGCGAGACAAAGGTGACCGTGGCGGGTATCGGCAAGTGCGGCGCGGTGTCCAGCACGACGCGCACTTCACTGCCCAGGGCCACTTGCCCGGCGGCTTCGGTGGGCAAGAAGAAGCTCATGTAGACATCTGACAGGTCGATCAGGTTAAGCACCTTGCCGCCATCGCTGAGCATTTCGCCGGGCTGGGCCAGGCGATACTGCACGCGGCCACTGCGCGGGGCCTTGAGAGTGCTGTCGTCCAACTCGGACTGGATGCGCTCGACCGTGGCCTGCGCTGCCGCGACGGTCGATGTTGCGCCGGTGACTTCGGCGTCGCTGGCTTCGATGGCCGATCTGGCGGCGTTAGCCTGCGCGCGCGCGGCATTGAGCGCAGCGCCGGTATTCGCCACTCTGGCGCGGTCATCGTCCAACTCCTGGCCTGTTGTGGCGCCGTCCTTGACCAATACCTCGGTGCGTACCAGTCGACGCTGGGCGGCATTCAGTTCCGTATGGCGCTGAACCACGACAGCCTCGGCGGCGGCCTGCTCGCTGCGGCGCATGCTCACCTGCGCCTGAGTGGCCTTCACGGCATGTTCTGCCCGTTGCAATTGCGCCTGGGCCTCGCGCATCTGGGCCAGCAGCGAATCGATATGCATGTGTGCCAACACCTGCCCAGCCTGCACCTCGTCACCTTCATCGGCCAGGATCTGCGCGACGCGACCACTAAATTTGGCGGCCACGTCCACCTCCGTGGCTTCAATGCGTCCATTGCTGACCATCAGACCGTCCGGCACAGCGCGTTGATCGAACCAGTCCCAGCCGATCCAGGTCGCACCGGCAATGGCCGCCACGATGGCAACTGCGGTGATTTTCTTCTTGATGGAGGCGCTCATGGCTGGGTTATTCCTCTGCAATATCTGAAAACAGGGTGGATGACGGCTGGTCGAGTAACGGGGCGTTCGGCACATGCCGTGAGCCGCCACCCAGTGCGGCATACAGCGCCACCCGGTTGCGTAGCAGTGCGTGTTGCGCTTGTACCTCTTGTTGCTGGGCCTGCAGACGATCACGTTCGGCGTCAAGCACCTCCAGGAAACTGGAGCGGCCACGGTCATGGCTCAGGAGCGCCAGCCGACTGCGTTCCTCCTGGATCTCGACGGCTTGCTGCTGCACTGATAGTTGCTGTTGCAGCCAGTGCTGGTTGGCCAGGGCATCCGCTACGTCACGAAAGGCGCTCTGGATGGTTTGCTCGTACTCAACGACGGCAAGGTGTTTGCGCACATTCGCCAAATCCAGGTTGGCCTGGTTCAGTCCGCCATCGAAGACCGGCAACGACAGGCTTGGCGCGAAGTTCCAGGCACGGCTGCTTGCGCTGAATAAGTCACTCAGTTCTGCGCTGGCCAGGCCGCCGAAAGCGGTCAAGCTAATGCGCGGGAAGAAGGCCGCGCGGGCCGCGCCGATATGGGCATTGGCGGCACGCAGGCGATGCTCTGCTGCGACGATGTCCGGGCGGTTGATCAGCAGGTCGGATGGCAGGCCGGCATCCAGGGGCTGGACCAGGGTCTGATCGGCGACAGGCCTGTAGTTGGCATCGACGAGGTCAACCTGTCCGACCAGCAGATTCACGGCATTGTGTTGCAGGTCACGTTGCTGTTGCAGTTGCAGCGTCAATGCCTCGGCCTGGGTCAGCAGCGTCTGCACCTGGGTCAGTTCCAGCTTGGTCACTGACCCCATCTCGAACCGACGTGTGAAGATGCGCAGCGATTCGCTCTGGTTGGCCTGAGCGACATTAGCCAGGTGCAGGCGCTTATCCAGCTCGCGAAGGCTAATCCAGGCGTCGGCCACCTGCGCCACCAGGCTGATCGTCACTGCCTGATGCCCGGCCTGGGTCGCCAGGAATTGCTGCAAGGCTTCTTCGTTCAGGCTGGTGATACGTCCCCAGAAGTCGATCTCCCAACTGCTGATACCCACACCTGCCTTGAATTCGTTGCCCGTCGAGGTCTGACCGATTTCCGTCAGATCTGCAGGCGTGCGCGAGCGTTTCGCATCGACTCCCAGGGCAACCGTGGGCGTCAGGGCGCTGCGCTCGATGCGGTAGGCCGCCTGTGCTTGCCGAACCCGCAAAGCGGCACTGCGCAGGTCGTGGTTGTGAAGCAGCGCCTGGCGGATCAAAGCCTGTAGATGAGGATCTGGAAAATAGCTCTGCCAGGTTTTATCGGCCGCCGAGGTTAGTGCGGCATCCTCGGATTTTTTACCGCTCCTTTGCTGGTAATGCGCAGGCAAGGTGCTGTTGTCGGGGGTTGTATACGGCGGTATTAGCGTAGTGCAGCCTGATAGCAGCACCACCACAAATGCTGCATTGCACTGTCGTGACATGGCGTGAAGTTTCCGATCCAGAGGAGGCATGGAGGGAAGTGTGCTCTTCACGCGTCAATCGTCTTTCAAGGTTTAATCAAGATTTCATCAAGTGCGGCCAAATACCGGTCTGCGGAACAGACGCCCACGGCGCAACCTCGCCTTGAGCGTCTGAGATTATTTTGGAGGCTGTAGCGGTGTCGTCAGCACTGAAATGGGCGGCTCGCTCATGAGCAGCCAAGCGCCCGCCACCAATAACAAGACTGCCGCCACGGTGCAGGCCAACCAAATCAGTTTCCGGCACCCTGGCCTCCGCGCCGGGATGAGCTGTCTACGTAAGCGCACGGTGGATGTCTATTCGCCTCAGAATGAATAGTGCAATGAGGCAAAACTGGTGACGCCGGTTTTTTCTTCCACCACAGGACTTTTGTTCGCCTCTTCGCGGAACTCCATGACATTCAACCCGACCAACATCGCCCAATGCTGATTGAATTTATGTTGCCAGTCCGCTGACAACGAGTAGGCATAGACGCCGGAGTCGGCATCGAAACGAGAGAACCGGGAAGCCTGGGCCTGGGCATCGCTCACCCCGAAGTAGGTGCGGTTGTAGCGCTTATCCCCGGCATGCACGTTCATGCCAAGGGTAATCACATCACCTGCCGTTTTCAGTACGGTGCTTTCCAGGCCCAACCGGTAACGATTACCACGCTTATAACCAGCAACGCGCAGCTCTGCTTCACCCTTGATCGACAGCCAGGAGGTCAGATCCTGTGCCAGCTGAAACGTGGCAGTGGTCGCGCCTGTGACTTCACCCATCCCCTGGAGTCGCTTGGAGCCAGGGCGCCAAACGCTGTCTTCATCAGTACGGCCAAAGTCGTAGCCGATTGCCACGCTGGAGTAAAACCCGCTCTGAGTCAGGTATTCCGCGCCAAGGCCGCGCATGGAATCAGCAAAGAAAATGCCGCGATAAATACTCAGTGTCGGCACCAGCATGGCTCGCGATTGTTTTGCGCCCAGATAGCGAGGGGTATAGGCGGCACCCAGTCCCACCGTGACCTCGTTTTTTTCGCCAAACAAGCGGGTGGATACGTCAGCGACTTGCTGCTGGGCCTGGCTTTTCAGCGGCATCAGCAAGCAGAGGCTGCCGGTAATGAAAACCGAGACAGCGCTGGTCATGTGTCGCTTGTGTTTGTATCGAGAAACGGGCTTGCTCATGGCGGTTCATCCTTTGAGGTTCAGTACCCCGGTAGTGAGCCGCCTTCGATTCAAGGTCGCGCCAAGAAACGGTGAAGACTTCGTCAAGGACAACGGACCAGGTTTTGCCTGCGCCCGCTTTCAGGCTGGCGCAGCCTTCGCCTTGAGTCAGCCTGGCAACTCGATATGGATGCGACCGCCGCCCTCGGCACGATTATGGACACTCAGCTTGCCACTATGGGCTTGGCAGATAGCGACTGCCACCGACAGCCCCAGCCCGCTGCCGCCCGCATGGCGAGAGCGCGAATGTTCGGCACGCCAGAAACGGTCGCACGAGCGCTCGATATGCTCCGGTGCGAAGCCCGGGCCAGCATCCTCGACGTCGAGCAGCACCCGGTCTTGCCGCTTGCTGGCCCGCAGCGCCAGATACCCCCCGGATGCTGCGTAGCATAGGGCATTGTCGAGCAGGATCGACAGTACCTGGCCTAAGCGGTCGCGATCGGCGATCAACATCAAACCGTCCGGACAGTCGAGGACGATGTTCACCGGTTGCTGTTGCAAGCGTGGCGCCGCCCAAGCCACTCGCTCTTCCATCAGGGACTTGAGTGCAAAGCTTGAGGGCATCAGCTGCAACTGGTCGGCTGTGGCCAGCGACAATAAGTACAGATCATCAATGAGCCGATTGAGCTGATCAAGCTGTCGCATGATCATGACCAACTGTTGCGGCGAGGCCTCGAATACGCCATCGATCAGACCCTGTAGCCGCCCCTTGGCAGCGGTGAGGGGCGTGCGCAGCTCGTGGGCGATGGCGGCGCTGGATGCCTGTAATTCCCGCTCCTGCCGCTCCAGGCGCTCAGCCATGTGGTTGAAATCGGCCATCAGGCTATACAGCGCTGCGGGGGCATCGCGCACGTTGCCTGCTCGTGACCGGAAGTCTCCGCCAGCGATGTGCATTGCCGAGATCGCAACGGCGCTGAGTTGGCGCGACAGGCGCAACGAGACCCAGATGCCGCCGCCGATAATCAGGGGGAGCGCAATCAGCGCCAGCCCGCTGAACCACAGCAGATCCGCCCGGAGGACCTCTGGCGTGAAGTAATCGCCATAGAGGTATTGCCCATAGATTTCACGCAGGCGCTCGGCATTGGCGGCATGGTCGACTTCCAGGACCTTGAGTTCCTGGCGCACGGCCTCGGGCAGTGCGTTTCGCAGTTTGGTTTCCCACGAGAAGAAGCGTAACCACATGCCAGCCCCCACCACCAGCATGGCCGCCAGTGCCAGGCCGATCATGCGCAGGCTGATCCAGTACCAGAGTTGGCGGGAGAGTCCGTTCTTTGCCGTGCTCATGCCGGATTGCTGAAGCGATACCCCAGCCCCCGCACCGTCAGAACGACATCGTGAATGCCTACTCGCTCCAGCTTGCGTCGCAGGTTGTACAGGTGGGCATCGACCACTCGCTCCATCGCATCACTTTCGGGCAGGCAGTTGGCGAGCAGCTCGGCACGTGTGTACATGCGCGATGGCGCGGCCATCATCATGGACAGTAGATTGAACTCGGTGCGCGTCAACTCCAGGGGTTGATTGGTGCCATTGATTTCAATGGTCGCCAGTGCCGCATTCAAATCAATGACCAAGTGATTATGCCGTAGCAAGGTCGACTGACCCTGGCCACCCCCACGCCAACGCCGCAGCACCGCATGCACGCGAGCAACCACTTCCCCTGGGTTGTAGGGTTTGACCACGTAGTCATCAGCACCGTACAGCAGGGAGTTGATGCGGCTGGGTTCGTGCCCAACAGCGGTCACCATAATGACTGGGGTCGCTGAGTGTTGGCGAATGGCAGTCAAAACCTCGTTGCCGCTGAGTCCCGGCAACATGATGTCCAGCAGCACCAGATCCGGCCGCCAACGCGCGTGGTAGTCCAAGGCTTTATGGCCATCTGCTGCATGTCGCGTCTGGAATCCATCCCGGCCAAGATAGGCCTCCAGTACTTCAGCCCCATCGAAATCATCCTCGACGATCAGTACTCGTCCTAAACTCACAGGTCACTCCTTCATGCGATCTTGATGGCTTGTTGATCGTTACTTGATATTTCGGTGCAACGATAATTGCGCTTCTGAATGCGGCCGTAAATCGTTGAGACGACTAAACGCTACCACTTGAAACAAAATCGACAAGCTTATTTTTTGCAATTTGTCAAGTTCTATCAAGTGTTGGCAATCAGGATGAATGGAGGAGGGACATATGGAAATATCACCAAATGTGGATCGCTGGGGTTTTCAGCGCTTCGTTGAGTCGTCGGTGTCAGAAGGGTTCCTGCGCGAGCCGGTCCTGATGGAAGGAATGTCTGGTTCGCGCATCACGCGCAATGGCCTGCCGTATGTGAATTTTTCGGGGATCAACTACCTCGGCTGGCAACAGGACCCGCAAGTGCTCGATGCGTTCTGTGAGTCGGTCAAACGCTATGGGCTTTCCACCGGTGGGTCGCGGGCGACGCAGGGTGTCTGCGAGCCACATTTCCGATTGGAAACGTTGCTCAGCGAGCATCATGGCAAAGACAAAACACTCACGTTTGCCTCAGGCATGCTGGCCAACCTTGGCTTCATCAATGCCATGACAGCGAAGTTCAATTTCTCCCCCAGCAGCGGCATTGACAACCGCGATGCCGTGCTGATCTTTGACCGTGATTGCCACTGGAGTCTCTGGAAAGCCGCCGCGCACCTTAAGTACGGCGAATCGCTGCTGTCGTTCAAGCATAACGATGTGGCCGACCTTGAACGTGTTCTGCAAAATATCGGAGATCGAAAGGCCATTGTGGTTTTCGAAAGTGTCTACTCCTCCGACGGAAGCGTGGCGCCTATCGGTACGATCCTGGATCTGTGTGAACGATTCAATGCCCTGAGTTATATCGACGACGCCAATGGTTTCATGGTGTATGGCGAGCCGCAGCGCAATTTCTACGAAGAGTTCCAGCACCTTCGCCGCGCCGATTTCATCATGATCTCATTATCGAAATCAGTAGGCCTGGAAGGCGGCGCGATCAGCGCCAACGCGGAGTACATCGACGCCTTTGAAGTACTGAGTGGAACGTCGATCTTCACAGCCGCCATTCAACCGCCAACGGCAGACGCAGCGGCATCCATCATCGAGCGCCTCAAGCGCGACCCTTCCATCATGGATGACTTCCTGCGCAGAAGCCTGGCGTTTCGCCTGCGATTGCTTGACGGTGGCCTGCAGCTCAATAGCACACCGTCTTACATCACCTCCGTGTTGATCGGCAAGGACAGCAAGGCCGAGCAAGTTCGGGAGCAGTTGGAGCAACAAGGCTTCTGCGTACCGATCTTCCGCTATCCGGCGGTCAAGCCCAATCAGGCACTGATACGGCTGATCCTGCACCGGCACCACACCGACGCGGAAATCGAGAGGTTTGCCCAAAGCCTGGAAAATCTGCTCGGTTGCGATGATTCATCCAGTCGATTGGGCGAGAGCCTGCTAGCGGCAGCGAACTAGGTCAGGAAGTCGCATATGACACGCATGGAACAGGTGGTGCGGGTCGGCTTGCCGGCCAGCACAAATGACACCACTTGGGCGGCGGAACATATTGAAATCAAGGACTCGATTGCGACGATTGACCGAACGTCCTGGAATCAACTGTGCAAGCCTCATCAGTTTTGCAGCCATGAGTATATGGCTGCCCTGGAGGCCAGCGGCCTGGAATGCCAGTACCTTTATGCGCTGGCCATTTCAAACGGTGAACTGGTCGGCGCTGCTGTAGCCACCCTATGGCGGATTCATCTGCCATATGGGATGTCATTGCGCGTCACAACCCTGGGAACGCCGGTCAATACGGGGTTGCCGCTGATGTTAGCGGTCACTGCGAATTCCATAAGCCTGCGATATGGTCTGGTGGCTGCGCTGGAGCGGGCGTCAATCAAGCGCGGCGTCCGACTGTTCGTCGGGCGGGATTTTCCGACATCCGATTACCTCCACAAGCAGGCGCTCGACAAGCTCTACAGCTGCGCGCATTTGGAGCTGCCCTGGACAGACTTTGAGCAGTATCTGGAGCAGCACCCCAAGCGCAAAAGCATACGCCGTGATCTGCGGTCGCTTGAAAAGGCAGGCTACTGTCTCGACATTCGCGAGGGTCAGGCACTGTCGACTGATGAAGCGCAGCGCTTGCACGCCTTATGGTTACAGCTGTATCGCAAACATCACTCGCCTGACCAGATCATGGTCACCGAAGATTTCTTTCTGCAAATGAGCCAGCTCGACCATGCGGTGTGGTTGCTGCTGCGCAAGGAAGGACGCATTGATGCGTTCGACCTCTGTTTTGTTCTGGGCGACCATCTGGAATCCACCTATTGCGGCGTGGATCTGGAGGCAACGAGTCGCCTGTCCATCCACCGCGCAATGGGCTACCACATCGTTCGCCACGCCATCGGCAAAGGACTGCGCAGCATTAACTTTGGTATTTCCAACGAGCAGGGCAAAGTCGAAATGGGCTGTCGCCTGCAAGCCTGTTACGCCTGGATGCAAGCCAATCCCAAGTGGCTCGGACGACTGCTTCGCATGATCCTGCATCGATTTGTGCTCAAGCACGACCAGGACAAGCTCGCGCAGGAAAACCTGACTGTGGAAGACCAGCGGTGAAGCGGCTGCTACACAAACATGGCGCCGGTCTTTTGCTCTTGACCGGTCTGCAATGGGTGATTTCGGTGGCGGATTGGATGCTGATCGTACTGCTGCAGATCGTGGTATTCGATCTGACCCAGTCAGCGTTCAACATCATGTTGCTGGTCATATGCGAGTTGATCCCGATGCTGCTGTTCGGCGCATGGGCCGGTGCAGTGGCCGATCGCACCGATCTCAAACGGGTACTGGTTTGGGCCTGTGTGGCGCGTCTGTTCATCATCCTGGCACTCTTGCTGCCGGCGATGCGTGGGCAGCTTATCCCGATCCTTGCCATTGCTGCCCTGGCGGCGACATGCAACCGGTTCTTCGTGCCGGGTGCCAGTGCCTTGTTACCCAGCCTGGTTTCGGCAGATAGGCTACCCGCTGCCAACGCCATCATCATGGCCGCGCGCATGTCAGGGATGGCCATCGGTACGCTGTTGGCTGGCGTGCTGGCCAGCCACTACGGGCATGTGCTGGCGGTTGTGGTAATTGGCGTGCTGCTGCTCATCGCCAGTGTCTTGTGTGTGTTGTTGCCCTCGTCCCATGTCAAGCGGGAGCAGGCCGATGAAGTAGGTATCTGGCGCGATTTGCGCACGGCGGTTTCACGCTATGGAGCCAGCCTGATACTGCCCATGACGGCCAGTATGCTGGTGATGCTGGCCCTTGGCAGTTTTGAGATTCTTGCGCTTGTCTATGTGGTCCAGGTGCTGGAGCGTCCACCGGCCGATGTCGGGTTGCTGTTCGGCGCCTATGGTGTCGGCATGCTGGCTGGACTTGCTTTGTCGTCATGGTCCCGTGTCGGGCAGCAATATGGCGCATGGATGTTGATCAGTCTGACCCTGATATGTGCCTCTATCTGGGTTGTATCGAAAGTCGACAGCCTCGGTTTGGCATTGCCGTTGGTGGCTGTGACGGGGCTGGCGGAGGGGCTGGTCATTACCCTGAGCCTGTTGCGCATCTATCAGCAGGTTGCTGGGGATTTCTATGCCCGTGTGATTGCATTGCTGGATACCGGCACAGGCGCGGCCTTTCTTGTTTCGGTCATGCTGACAGGCGTCGTGGCCGATAAGGTACCGGCAAACATCTTGCTGCAAGGGCTCGCCATGACGCTCACCGGCTTACTGCTGTTGGGGGTCATTGTGATGAAGGTGAGTACAGCCTGGCTTCACCTGAAAAAGGTGGAGCTCGAATAGAACACCGTTAATCACGCAGAGCACTGACGCCCGCTCTTTTGAAGAACATCCTCATACCGCTCCTGGAGTTCTCTAGGAAACATCCCGCAAGTGAAAAGGACCGATACTGCGGGTAGCTCAACCAATTGTCCCTTTTAAGTTGACAGTAAGACGCCTCCCAGCCGATTTATCCCCCACGTCCCACCCATTAATCTGTGCCCATGTTGAACGCAACGCCCAACCCACTTAAACAAAAAAGGATTCAACCATGAGCACGCCAACCTACAACCGCTTGAACAAAGACGACGCTGTAGTCCTACTGGTCGACCACCAGACCGGCCTGATCTCCCTGGTGCAGGACTTCTCGCCCAACGAGTTCAAGAACAACGTGCTGGCCCTGGCGGACCTGGCCAAGTTCTTCAACCTGCCGACGATCCTCACCACCAGCTTCGAGCAAGGCCCTAACGGCCCGCTGGTGCCGGAGTTGAAGGAGATGTTCCCGGACGCGCCGTACATCGCTCGCCCTGGCCAGATCAATGCGTGGGACAACGAAGACTTCGTCAAGGCGATCAAGGCCACCGGGCGTAAGCAGATCATCATTGCCGGAGTGGTAACGGATGTGTGCGTGGCGTTCCCGACGTTGTCGGCGCTGGCGGAGGGGTTTGATGTATTTGTGGTGACGGATGCTTCGGGCACCTTCAATACCACGGTGCAGCAGGCCGCGTGGAGCCGGATGACGCAGGCCGGTGCGCAGATGATGAACTGGTTTTCGGTGGCGTGTGAGCTGCATCGCGACTGGCGCAACGATATCGAAGGCCTGGGCAATCTGTTGTCCCAGCGTATTCCGAACTATCGCAACTTGATGAATGGTTATGCGGCGCTGACGGCGCAGCAGAAGTAAGAAAACTGCCGTCAACGATAAGCCTGCTTGAAAAAGCAGGCTTGCTTCGTTAGGTGCTGCGATGGACGTTGTGGCGCCCGCACTTTACTCAGTAGAAATAGTTGGACTCGGCTTTTTTATCGAGCCCCACCAAAACACTCTGAGCAATTCGGCAGGCCGTCGGCGCGGCGTTGGGGCCCCAGTGCTGGCAGTAGTAACGACCTTCGTTCACCGATTTACCCTCCTCGGTGAAGACTTCGATCACTGCATTCCAAAGTGACACCCGTGGGGCGTCACTGGTGGGGTCGAGGCACAGCAGGTGGGTGATTTGTAATTCATCGTCATCGTTTGCCTGGTAACCCTGATAGCCGATAACCAGCAGCCAATGCGCCGCCAGGCCGTCGTCCCAATCGACACAGACGATCGGGATTTTGCGGTTGTCGACGGCGTCGGCAATATTGCGGATGGTCGTCTGTCGTCGCGGCGCTGCATCCAGCACTTCGGTCACAACCCCGGCGTGCTTGAACACATCAACCAGCCAGCTCACATCGAAATCGTCGGTGCCTTCCGACACCAGGGCGCCAAAGGCCAGTAGGCTTTCGCGAAAGCGACCCAGTCGGGTTCGGCCATCGTAACTGTCGAGTGATTGAGCCTGCTCGCGGGACATAACGCCCAATGCGATCAAGGTCATCGCCACGCAGTAAGGTCCACAGGCACCATCCATTTCGCCTTGGCGTAAATGAACATAGTCATGTGCGCGGGGGTGAGCACAGGTCACCGGGCCGTTGGGGGATACCGACAACCAAGGGCTTACAAACATTCGATTCATGCAGCGTCATTCCTTTGCAAAAAAAAGCAGCCGCCCAGCATGAGCGGCGTCACGATAAGAAGACAGGTTCAACTCAGGCGTTCAGGCTCGACGTAACTCAACACGGTGGTTTCCCGAGCATCCGACACGGCGAACTGCTCGCGCGCCACGAGGGCGTTGAGCAAGGCGTTCTTGCCATGGTTGTATTTGCCGATCACCGAAACCACCGGCAGCCGTGCGTCAGCCAACAAGTACTGCAAGCGGCTTATCTCGGCCGCGTGGTCTGGCAGCACCGCATAAATCGAATCGAAGCCCATGGTTAATGCTCTTCCTTAAATAGCGCTGATGCAGCCCGTGCTTAGAAAATGCCGAACAGTTTGGGCCTGATGAAGATGCGTCCCGTTAGATGACTGGCGAAGAAGTTGTCGTCCTCGGCATATTTGACGAAGAGCCTGTCGAGTTCTGCGTGGACACGACCAAAACCATCATCCAGCCATTCAATCATGGTCGATTTAAGGGTCAGGATGATTTTTGCCGCCTCATAGAGCGCGCCCACCTTGCGCAGGAGGCTATCGGACTCGAACCCGTCTTCGATCTCTTTGAAGCGGCCCTCCATCTCTCGCTGGAAGTCGTCAAACACACGGGTCACTGCGTTTTCCAGCTCATCGCTGGTCTCCCAGTCCCCCATGAAACCAAAGGATGAGAGGTAGTCATCGAAGCCTTTCAGATCGGAAAACACCTCATCAAAATCGGGCAACTCGATTTCCGTATCCAGATCGAGGTCCGCGATTCTAAAGATGCTGAGGTCTGCCTTTTCGATCTTGGCAACGACCGTATCGCGCATTTGGCGAAGCACACCTTTGAAGTTCAAGCAGCTCATCGCAGCCAGGCGCTTGCTGAGAAAGGCATGCGACTGTTCCAGGTAGAGCGAAAGCACTTCATCGCGACCAAAGGCTTGCGTCGACCGACCACCACGCCTACGTACCGATACCGAACACAGCGGCGTCACCGATACACCCGGGCATAGTTGGTGAATTTCTCGCTGGAGGGCCTCGACCTTATCGCCCGCAACGTCGGCATTGGTCAGGATGACTTGCAGGGGAATCCTGGCATCCAGTCCGAGCCGTTTGATCAGATTCACATCCACCGGTTCCAGCCGTGCGGAGCTGGCGTTGATCACATAGAAGGCACCATGAATCCAGGTTTCCGGCTCCATCGGGCGCGCACGATGTTGCTGCATGAAACGGTCGAACTGTTGGAGCCATCGCTCATAGTTGTCAGCTTCCAGGCCAACGCTGTCGAACACATTCAACAGGTGCCCCTGGTGCTCGAAGGTGTGCGACTGAAAATTTTTCTCCCAGGAGGTGACGGGCTTGCCACTTCCCGTCTCAAACAAACCCACCTGGTCAAAAAGATAGTTGCAGAAGCTGCTTTTGCCGACGCCGCTTTTACCCAGCACGATGATGTTGATCGCGAACTGATCCATGTCTCTCTAAACCCTGAACCGCTGAAAGGGGATGAAGGCCTGCCTAGAAACAGATCTGTCTCTCGCCACGGCCTTCAGAGTGCGCCAAGTGGCTTCAAGCTTTTTGATTGCCCCATTTCCCCAGCGCAATCTTGAACGCCTGCATGAACTGCTCGTTAGAAAAGAGGCGAGCCCAGTCCGGTGACTTGCCTGTCTTCAGGTAGCCGTCCACGGCGCGTTCATAGACCTCGACCAGGGCCAAGCCCAGCGCTCCGGTGATCGCCCCGGCAACAGCGGCGTTAATGATCTGCCCAAGCACGGGGATCATCTTGGTCAGGCTGGCTGCCAACTGACGCCCCACCAGGCTGAGGATCTGGCCCTTGAGCAGGCTGACGGCCATTTCACCCATCGAGCCAAACCCGTAGAGCTTGGCCAGCGATGCCGCCATCGCCATCTGCTGAGGCACAATGAGTAACGCGTCCGACATCGGCACCGGGTTAAGTCCGGCGCTGGCGGCGGTGGTGCCGCTGTAGGTCATGATGATGGTCATCGCCTCGCTGCGTTTGGCTGGTAGCGACGCGATCTGGGCAGCCACGAAGGACTGGCGTAGCGCATCGTCCTTGAGTGATGCACTCGACCAGGCGATTAACTTTTCAAGGTCCAGTTTCAGCTCTGGATCGTGGCTGGGGTTATTTGCACACGTCTCGAAAACCTCACAATGAATACCGTGCTCGCGCAGCACGTTGCGAAACGCCCGGGAAGTCTCACCGTTGCCCTCATCATCGACGGGTTCGGCATCGCACTGGGTGAGTACCACAGCCACCGGAATATCCAGTTCACCGGTAATCAATCGCAAGTTGTCCAGGTCAAAATCAGTAACCCGGTGGTTGGCTACGCTGAGGCAGTACCAAATGAGATGGATCTGTTCATCCAGCGCCTTGAACTTGCGCTGTTTGATCTCCGGGATGATTTTTTCCCGAAAGTTGCCTGTCGAGGGTTTGCCTTCTGTCACCTCATAACCTTCGGTATCAAAGATGACCAGAGGGATGTTGGCGTCTTCGTAGCGATGACAACCGCGAGTGACAGGCTGCCCGGTACCGACCTTGGCAATCGTTTTGCCGAAGATATGATTGATCAGGCTGCTCTTTCCAACACCGGTGCCGCCAACAATCATCAGGTTCGGGCGTTTGACCGACGCCATTTCCTTATCGAACTGCTCTTCCAGTTGAGCTTCCATACTTGCCATTGTTCTATTCTCCGTCGCTACGCGGCGCTCAAAAGAGGGCGCGCTAAAAAAAAGGTTATCGCCCCGGACCCAAAATCCTAAAGCCTCAATCGCACTTTGCCACCATCCCTGTCAAGCGCAGCGGTTGGGAGGATAGGCTCCAACGGGTATTGTTTTTGACGCTCCTGCTCTCGTCTGAAAAGTGATCAGCGAGACATCCTTCTCTACCTATTCCTCCTGCGCAGTCACCCCCCCTTGCAAAAGCCCGACTTTCCTCTGCAACTGCTTGATATGCGCCTTCTCAGCGCGCAGCGCAGAACGCAACTCCCGGTTCTCAGCCTCATAGATCCGCCCCCAGCGCGCGTTCCGGCGGCAGGTAAGCGCCATTTTCCAGAGTTCACGCAGCCTCAAGTATTGCAACAGGAGCACCAGCAGGATGCTCCCCAACACTACCAATGCCCCTGTCGACACTGCTTCTGCCATAGTCATGCGTACTTCCTTGCGTGTACTCGATTTGTTTAAACGACAGCCACACGATATGTAGCAATAGACGACAGGTCTAGAATGTAGACTTATACAGGTAAAGTATTCGCACACGTCACGAGGGGATGGAACGCATGCATTCCATTGAACAGGTTTGCTCGGGACTGGCACTTCGCCACTGCTTGATCGAGATTGTCCTCCGGCAGGAGGGCCGGCAGACCACGGGGCACGTGATCCAGAGCGTTGGTAGCAAACGCCGGCAGGCCGCCAACGACATCAATATGCACATCACCGAACATGCGCCTCAAAACCTTACACATGACAAAAAAATAACCGGCTACGTGCCAAGCAAAACGTTCCAGCCGCTGTTCATCGGTGACGAATCTCAAGCACTTGAGACCGGGGTTTTATGAGTAACGGGGCAAAACGTGGGGCAAGCCGCATCGCGCTATTGCCCTTGACTCTCCCCTATACGGCAGCCCCTACCCTGCAACCCCGTTTCAGGACTCATCCCCATGGTTCAGCGCATTCTGGTCATCCTCGGCCATCCCTCCAGCACCAGTTTCTGTTCGGCACTGGCGGACACCTACATCCAATCGGCCAAAAACGCCGACCATGAAGTACGCGTCCTACGGCTGGGCACGCTGGCTTTCGACCCGGTGCTGCATCACGGTTACACCGACATTCAAGCCCTGGAAGCCGATTTGCTCGGTGCCCAGGCAGATATCCTGTGGGCCACCCATTTGGCGTTTGTCTTGCCGATTTGGTGGGGTGGTATTCCGGCGTTGATGAAGGGCTTTATCGATAGAGTTTTCCTACCCGGCTTCGCCTTCAAGTACCGTGCAGGCAAGGCATTTCCTGACAAGCTGCTGCATGGCCGAACCGCGCACTTGCTGGTGACGCTCGATACGCCGCCATGGTATTACCGCTGGTTCTACCGCATGCCGGGTATTCATCAGATGCGCAAGACGACGCTGGCGTTTTGCGGCATAACGGTGACCAAGACCTTGTTGCTCGGGCCGGTGCTGGGTTCCACGCCCGCGCAACGCGCTCGTTGGCTGACGCGGGCCGGCGGATTATTTGGAAAAGGGCGTTTTCATGTTCATCGGCAAAGCGGCGCAACTGTCGGGCACGACCATCAAGGCGATTCGTCACTATGAAGCGATCGGCCTGCTTCCCAGCCCGCAGAGAGCGGGGCGGTATCGGGTCTATTCGGCGCAGAGTGTCGAGCTGCTGATGTTGATCAAGTGTGCTCAGCAACTGGGTTTCAAGCTCAAGGAGCTACAGGCCATTTTGCACGGGCACCAGGGCGACGCGCTGCCCTGGGCGCGCGCGAGCCAGGCGATTGCCCGCAAGCAGGAGGAGCTGGCGCTGCAGATGGCGGCACTGCAGAAGATGCAGGCCGGGCTGGTCGAGTTTGACGCGATGCTTAAACACTCAAACCAGAATTGCACGATAAGTACAAATTAGACAATAAATATAAATCAGGTTAGTGTCGCGCTTTCGTCCCGTTGATATTCAGGAGCGCGCCATGACCACACTCTCGGACTTCAAGCTTAAAACCAGCGCTCCCCCGCAGGAGCGTGCGTGATGAGCGCGGTGCCACTGGCGGTTTACGAACTCAGTGCATTGCGCGCCACGCTGTCGCGCCAAGACATGCTGCACGCGGTGGAACAGGCATTGATCAGTCACGCCGACGGCCGCATCGTGGCCCCGCCGCCGGGGGTGTTGTTGTTTGAAAACCCGCCGGGGGACTGTCATATCAAGTCCGGCTACGCGAAAGACGGTTCGGTGTTTGTGGTCAAGCTGGCCATGGGCTTTTATGAGAATCCTTCCCGCGGCCTGGAGACCAATAATGGCCTGGTGCTGGTGTTCGATTCTCACACCGGCAAGACCCGCGCCATCCTCAACGACGAAGGCTGGCTGACCAGTTGCCGCACTGCCGCCGCCGGTGCCTTGGCCGCACGGGCCGGGGCGCCCGCACGGGTGAGCGCGCTAGGCATTCTCGGCAGCGGGCATCAGGCGCAACTGCAGGCGCGCTGGGCCTGCGAACTGCTGGGAATCGAGCGTGTGGTGATCTGGGGACGCTCTCCCGAGCGGGCACAACACCTCGCCAACGCACTGCAGCAAGCTGGGTTGAAAGCCCAAGCAGCCGACAGCGTTGAGGCTGTTTTCGCACAGTGCAATCTGGTGATTACCTGCACGCCGTCGACCCAGGCAATCGTACCGGCCGACGTGGTGCGTACAGGCACTCATATTGTCGCCCTGGGCGCAGACAGCCCAGGCAAACAGGAACTGGACCCGTTGCTGCTGCAGAGGGCACAGGTGCTCATGACCGATGACCGTGCCCAATGCCTGGACCATGGCGAAATGAGCCACGCAGTACGGGCCCATTTGATCAGCGACCAGGCCGACGTTTCCCTCGGCCATGTGCTGGCCGGTAAGGCACGCGGGCGTTTCCGCGACGATGACCTGACCATCGCCGACCTGACCGGCCTGGCCGCTCAGGACATCGCACTGGCGACCCTCGCGGTGCAGCGCATGCAGGCCGTGGACTGACAACTGTTCGGACGCCTGCGTACAATCACCGTTCCTTTTTCCTGTGCCCGGTTAACCCATGGTCGATATCGCATTCATCAAGGCAACCGCCGACGGCATCGCCGCCCTGCTCTATCCGGACCTGGAAGCCGTGGTACACGACCTGCACACCGGGCGTATTGCCCACATTGCCAATGGCTTTTCCCGACGTCAGGTCGGGGATGAATCGCTGATCACTGACCTGGCTGAGTTGGCTGCCGGACCCGACACCGTCGGGCCGTATGAAAAGACCGGGATCAACAGCCGTCAGTTGCGTTCGATCTCCCTCGTCGCCCGTGCCGCCAACGGTGAACCCTGCGCCTTGCTGTGCCTGAACTTCGATGTGACCGCCCTGGCCCAAGTGCAGAAACTGATCAGCGGCTTTGCCGTAGGCCAGCAGTCCCAGGGGCGCCCAGAATCGCTGTTCAGCGGCGATTGGCGGGAAAAACTCAATGAGATCATCGAAACCCTCGCCGCCGAAAATCATTTGAAACCCGCCGATTTCGGCCGTAGCGAAATCATCCAGGTGCTGGTGCAGGCGCGGGAGCACGGCCTGCTGGATGTGCGTAACTTTGTCGACTACGTCGGCGACTACTTCAAGATTTCCCGGGCCAGTGTGTATAACTATTTGCGCGCCGCGGCGGCGCAGTAACAGGCGACCGCGCAATCGGCTCAGTCGCCCCGTTCATTTGCCCCCATCCCCCATGTCTGCTAGTGTCGCGCCGGTTTACCGTCTACCGGAATAGCCGCCATGGCCCGCAAAAAAGTTGCACTCGATTTCGAACAATCCCTCGCCGACCTGCAAACCCTGGTCGAGCGTCTGGAGAACGGCGAGTTGTCGCTGGAAGACTCGCTGACGGCGTTTGAACAAGGCATCGGCCTGACCCGCGACTGCCAGAGCGCGTTGGCGCAGGCAGAGCAGAAGGTTCAGGTGTTGCTCGAACGCGACGGGGAGTTGGCCGAAGAACCTTTCGATGCGGAACAGCCCGAATGATCGACGCGTATCAGGCCAGTAGCCAAGCCCGGGTCAATGCGGCGCTGGAGCCCTTGTTTGTTGCGCCAAGCCCGGAAATGAAACGGCTCTACGAGGCCATGCGCTACAGCGTGATGAATGGCGGCAAGCGGGTGCGCCCGTTGCTGGCCTATGCGGCCTGCGAAGCCCTCGGCGCGCCTGCCGAACAGGCCAACGGCGCGGCCTGCGCGGTGGAGTTGATTCACGCCTATTCCCTGGTGCATGACGATTTGCCGGCGATGGACGACGATGACCTGCGTCGCGGCCAGCCGACCACCCATAAAGCCTTTGACGAAGCCTGCGCGATCCTCGCCGGCGATGGCCTGCAAAGCCTGGCGTTCAGCGCATTGCTCGACCCGAGTTTGAGCAGCGTGAATGCCGAGATCCGCTTGCGCATGGTCACCACCCTGGCGGTCGCCGCAGGCCCCGCCGGGATGGTCGGTGGCCAGGCCATCGATCTCGGCTCGGTGGGCCAGAAGCTCGATCAACAGGCCCTCGAACACATGCATCGGCACAAGACCGGCGCCCTGATCGAAGCCGCCGTCCACCTGGGCGCCCTGGCCAGTGGGCGTGCCGAAGCCGCGCAATTGGCGGCCTTGCAGGTTTACTCCGGGGCCATCGGCCTGGCGTTCCAGGTGCAGGACGACATTCTCGACGTAGAAAGTGACACCGCCACCCTGGGCAAACGTCAGGGCGCCGATATCGCACGGGACAAACCGACTTATCCTGCGCTGCTCGGGCTGGATGCCGCCAAGGCCTATGCCCTGGAACTGCGCGACCAGGCCCTGGCCGCCCTGCGACCTTTCGACGCAGCAGCCGAGCCCCTGCGAGACCTGGCGCGGTACATCGTCGAACGTCGTCACTGATAACCGCGGCCATTACAGCCACATATCGGTCAAGTTCGGTGCTCTGCGTGGGCAGTTTGCGATGCTTGAGGTAAACTGCCGCCTCTTCTATACCTATAACGATTCGCCTGATGCCCACGACGTTTCAAGAGATTCCCCGCAAACGCCCGTCCACGCCTCTGCTCGACCGTGCTGTCACGCCGGACGGCCTGCGTCGTCTGGGTGAAGCCGAGCTGGTAACCCTGGCCGATGAATTGCGCCTGGAATTGCTCTACACGGTCGGCCAGACCGGTGGGCATTTCGGTGCCGGCCTGGGCGTCATCGAGCTGACCATCGCGCTGCATTACGTGTTCGACACCCCGGACGACCGGCTGGTGTGGGACGTAGGCCATCAGGCGTATCCGCATAAAATCCTCACCGGCCGTCGCGAGCGCATGAGCACCCTGCGCCAGAAGGACGGCATCGCCGCCTTCCCGCGTCGCTCGGAGAGCGAGTACGACACCTTTGGCGTCGGCCACTCCAGCACCTCGATCAGTGCCGCGCTGGGCATGGCGATCGCCTCGCGCCTGCAAGGCAGCGATCGCAAGGCGATTGCGGTGATCGGTGACGGCGCGCTGACCGCCGGCATGGCCTTCGAGGCGCTGAACCATGCGCCGGAAGTGGACGCCAACATGCTGGTGATCCTCAACGACAACGACATGTCGATCTCGCGCAATGTCGGCGGCCTGTCCAACTACCTGGCGAAGATCCTTTCCAGCCGGACCTACGCCAGCATGCGCGAAGGCAGTAAGAAAGTGCTGTCGCGCTTGCCCGGCGCGTGGGAAATCGCCCGCCGCACCGAAGAATATGCCAAAGGCATGCTGGTGCCCGGCACGCTGTTCGAAGAGCTGGGCTGGAACTACATCGGCCCCATCGACGGCCACGACCTGCCGACCCTGATCGCCACGCTGCGCAACATGCGTGACCTCAAAGGCCCGCAGTTCCTGCACATCGTCACCAAGAAAGGCAAAGGCTTCGCCCCGGCGGAAGTCGACCCGATCGGTTACCACGCGATCACCAAGCTCGACCCCCTGGACGCCCCCGCCGCCGCGCCGAAAAAAGCCAGCGGGCCAAAGTACTCCGGTGTGTTCGGCGAATGGCTGTGCGACATGGCCGCCGCCGACCCGCGCCTGGTGGGGATTACCCCGGCGATGAAGGAAGGTTCCGACCTGGTGGCGTTCAGCGAGCGTTTCCCGCTGCGCTACTTCGACGTCGCCATCGCTGAGCAGCACGCGGTGACATTCGCCGCAGGCATGGCCTGCGAAGGCGCCAAGCCGGTGGTGGCGATCTACTCCACCTTCCTGCAGCGCGCTTATGACCAGTTGGTGCATGACGTCGCGGTGCAGCACCTCGACGTACTGTTCGCCATCGACCGCGCCGGACTGGTCGGCGAAGACGGCCCGACCCACGCCGGCAGCTTCGACCTGTCCTACCTGCGTTGCATCCCCGGCATGCTGGTGATGACGCCGAGCGACGAAAACGAACTGCGCAAGATGCTCAGCACCGGCCACCTCTACAACGGCCCGGCCGCCGTGCGCTACCCGCGCGGCACCGGCCCGAACGCGGTGATCGAAAAAGACCTGGCGCCGATCGAAATCGGCAAGGGCATTGTGCGACGCCAAGGCAGCAAGACCGCGTTCCTGGTGTTCGGCGTGCAACTGGCCGAAGCGCTGAAAGTCGCCGAGAAGATCGACGCCACCGTGGTCGACATGCGTTTCGTCAAACCGCTGGATGAAGCACTGGTGCGCGAGATCGCCGCCGGCCATGAACTGCTGGTGACGGTCGAAGAAAACGCCATCATGGGCGGTGCCGGTGCGGCGGTCAGCGAGTTCCTGGCGCGCGAGAACATCCTCAAGTCGGTGCTGCACCTGGGCTTGCCGGATGTGTACGTCGAACACGCCAAGCCGGCGCAGATGCTCGCCGAGTGCGGGCTCGACGAGGCGGGTATCGAGGCGTCGGTCCGCGAACGCATGACACTCCTGGGTTTATAACCCCCCGAGACTTCTGTAGGAGCGAGCTTGCTCGCGAAAAACGTCAACGATGACGCATGCACTCTGTATGCACGCGGCGTCCTCAGGTTTTTCGCGAGCAAGCTCGCTCCTACAAAAAGCTATGGACCGCTCTATGAATCACCTGCGCCTTGCCCTGCCCTTGCTGCTTCTGCCAGCCCACGACCTGCTCGCCGACAGCCGCGACGCCGCGCTGAAACTCCCCGACGTGGTCATCAGCGCCAACCGCCAGGTCCAGGCGCGCAACGACAGCAGCGCCGCCAACACCGTCTTCACCCGCGACGACATCGACCGCCTGCAACCCACCAGCCTGACCGACCTGCTCAGCCGCGTGCCCGGCGTGCAAGTGGCGCCCACCGGCGGCCGTGGTAGTTTGCCGGGCATCTACCTGCGCGGCACCAAGTCCGCGCAAAGCCTGGTGCTGGTGGATGGCCAGCGCATCGCCAACACCACCTCCGGCGACAGCGGCCTGCAATACCTGAATGTGGACCAGATCGAGCGCGTCGAAGTACTGCGCGGCTCGCGCTCGGTGATCTACGGCAGCGATGCAATTGGCGGGGTGATCCAGGTGTTTACCCGGCGCAACGCCGAACAGGGCCTGCAACCGCGCCTGCGGTTGGGCTTCGGCAGCCACCAGAGCTGGGAGCGCAGCCTCGGGCTGTCCGGCGGCGACGAACACACGCGCTTCAACCTGGGCGCGAGCCTGGATGAAAGCGCCGGCATCAACTCGACACACACCTCGTTTCCCAGCGATGGCGACCATGATGCCTACCGCAACCAGTCCGTCAGCCTGAACCTCAGCCACAGTTTCAGTGACGCGTTGGAAGCCGGTTTCAACCTGTTGGATAGCCGCGGCAAGTCGGAGTACGACAACAGCTTCGGCCGCTACGACGTCGCCACCGGCCAGAGCGTCGGCCAGAAACCCTACACCGACTACGCCGTGAGCAGCGCCAGCGGCTATGCCGACGCCCGCCTCAGCGAACGCTGGCAATCGCGCCTGGAACTGGGCCACAGCGAGAACCGCGACACCAAGCGCGATACGCTCAGCGATGACTTCAGCGTGTTCAACACCTACCGCGACTCGCTCAACTGGCAGAACGACCTGACGCTGAATGAGCGCAACAGCCTGATCCTCGGCGGCGACTGGTACGAAGACCGCTTCCACGGCTCCACCACGTTTACCGAAAACAGCCGCTGGAACCGCGCCGCCTTTGTCCAGCATCGTTTCCGCAGCGAGTGGTTTTCCACCGAACTGGGCCTGCGCCATGACCAGAACCAACAGTTTGGCAGCCAGAACAGCTGGAGCGGCACCCTCACCGTGCCGATCAACCCCGACAACGATGTGCTGCTCAGCTACAGCGAAGGCTTCCGCGCGCCGACCTTCAATGACCTCTATTACCCGGACACGCAGTACAGCAACCCGAATCTTCAGCCCGAGACGTCGAAGAGTTACGAACTGCAATGGCGCAGCCAGCTCGGCGACCACACGCGCCTGGAAACCTCGCTGTACCGCACCGACTTGAGCGACGCGATCATTCTCGACGGCGGCAAACCGCAGAACGTCGCAGCGGCGCGGATCAATGGTTTTGAAGCCGCGCTCAAGCACGAGCTGTTCGGCTGGCAGGGCAACCTGGGCGTTTCGCTGATCGACCCGCGCGACCGCGACAGCGGCCACACCCTCGCCCGCCGTGCGCGGCGCACCCTGAACCTGGACCTGGATCGGCAATTCGATCAACTCGGCGTCGGTGCGAGCTGGCAGGCGATCAGCAGCAGCTACGACGACGAAGCCAATCGCAATCGCCTGGGCGGTTATGCCTTGCTCGGGCTGCGCAGCAGTTGGGCGCTCAGCCGGGAAGTGGCGTTGTCGCTGAAAGTCGATAACGTGCTGGACAAGACTTACGCTCGGGCACGTTACAGCTATGACGATCCGGCGTTCCTGAACAATCAGGACTATCGGGAAGAAGGTCGGGTGTGGAGGGTTGGCGTGACCTGGACGCCGACGCTCTGATAGAAACGTCGGCGTGCCTGCGATTGCGTCAGCGGTTCGGCGCAATCACCTGACACAACCGCGCCAAGGCTTCCAACATCTGCCCGCTCGGCCGTTCCAGGCCTTTGTCCGGCACCAACAGCAAACGCCCCTGCGCCACCGCCGCCAGCTGCGGCCAGGCTTTCCAGGCATCCAACTGCGGTTGATCCGCCGCCAGAATCACCTCGGGGTTGCGCTGCAGCACCGACTCGACGCTGACCTGCGGCGCAGGCAGCGTGAGGTCGTCGAACACATTGCGCGCGCCGCACACACTCAGCGCATCGCTGATGATCTGCCCACCGCCCACGGTGTACAAAGGCGGGCTCCACACTTGGTAAAACACCCGCAAGGGTTCGGCACGCTGATAGCGCTGGCGCAACCCGGCCAGGCGCTGGCGCAACTGCGCAGACAATTGCCGGCCGGCGTCGGCGCGCCCCAGTTGCTCGGCGATGGCCTGGACCTGCTGGGTCAGTTGTTCGAGGTTATGGGGTTCGGCGACGTAGACCGGGATATTCAGGCGCTGCAACTGTTCACGCTGGGCCGGGCCGATGCTGCCGGGCCAGAGCAGGATCAGGTCGGGCTTGAGGCTGAGCAAGCGCTCGATGTTCAATTGCCCATAGCGCCCGACCGACGCGACCTTCGCCAGCGCCGCTGGCCGCTCGCCGCCGTCGAGCACGCCCACCAACAGGTCGGCAGCGCCCAGTTCAACCACGATTTCCGACAGCGACGGCGCCAGGCTGACCACCCGCTCGACCGCCAGGGCCTGGGCAGCGAACGCCAGCAGCAGGAGCGCCAGCCAGCGAGGCTTCATCCCAATTGACGCGGGATGCGGTAGAGGTAAAACAACACCAGGGTCGACAACGCCAGCAGGAACAACGGCACCGCTTCCAGGCCGACGAATACCGCCAGCGCACCGATCCAGGCGGGCACGGAGGCAATCAGCAACGCCGTGCGCCGACGGGCGGCGAGGGTGATCCAGGCCGCCGGCTCTTCTGCGGTGTCGAGGGCTTTAGAGGTGGCGATCAACGCATGTTTATAGCCATGAAAATAGCGCAGGCTGAGAAACATCGAGGCCACGCCCGCAATGAAGAACGGCATGGCCAGCACCGGCAACAGCGGTTCGGCCTGAGCGAACACCAGGTTGATCACGAACAATGGCAGCAACGCCAGCGCCAGGTACTGCCACCAATTGAAGGACAGTCGCCGTTTCACCTGGCCTCGAGTCACGCGCGGTCGACCTCGCCCTGGTGCTCGTTGCCCATCATGTGGTCGAGCTTGCTGGCTTTGGTCGCCAGGTAGAGCTTGTTGTGCGGGTTGTGCCCGGTGTGCAGCGGCACGCGCTCGGCGACGGTGATGCCCATCTCGGTCAAGGCTTTGACCTTGCGCGGGTTGTTGGTCATCAGGCGCAGGGATTTCACGCCCAGGTGCTCCAGCATCGGCAGGCAAATGCCGTAGTCACGCTGGTCGGCGGCAAAGCCCAGGCGCTCGTTGGCTTCAACGGTGTCCGCGCCGCCGTCCTGCAACTCGTAGGCGCGGATTTTATTCAGCAGGCCAATGCCACGACCTTCCTGGCGCAAGTACAGCAAGATGCCGCGGCCTTCATGGGCAATGGCGCGCATCGCCGCTTCCAGTTGCGAACCACAGTCGCAGCGCTGGCTGAACAGCGCGTCGCCGGTCAGGCACTCGGAGTGGATGCGGCCCAGTACCGGCGCGCCATCGGCGATATCGCCCAGGCTGAGCACGACGTGCTCGCGCCCATTGGCTTCTTCGAGGAAGCCATGCATGGTGAACATGGCAAAAGGGGTAGGCAGCTTGGAAGCAGCGACGAAAACGACGGGCACCGTGTGCTCCTGATTTCAGATTTCACAGAGGCGGGCATTGTAACAGCACGTTCCTACAGACGCTTAAGCTGAATTATCGTTGATAAAGATCAATCGGCTCGATTGGCCTTCGTCTCGGTTCTATGCAGGTCTGAATGCTGACTCAGGGCGTCTCGCGAAAATGTTGATAACCGCGAACGGCCGGGGTGATGTCGCGCCCGTTCGCGTCGAGCAGCGTCACGCCCTGCCCCGCCTCGACCCGGCCGATCACATGCACCGGCCAGCCGCCCGCCAGCAACGGTGCCAGCCCGGCCGGTGGCAGGGTGAACACCAACACATAGTCGTCGCCGCCACTCAAGGCCGCCACCCGCGCCGCGTCATCGCCGACAAACGCGAGCAAGGCCTTGGATAACGGCAGTCGCTGGCGCTCGACCAGCAGGCTGACAGCCGATGCCTTGGCGATATGCCCACAATCGGCCAGGAGCCCGTCGGAAATATCCATCGCGGACGTCGCCTTGCCCCGAAGGGCAACGCCCAGGGCCAACTGCGGTTGCGGCGACCAGTAATGCGCCAGCAGCGGGTCGGCGATGCCGGCCTCGGCGCTGCGCTGGCCCAGCACCAACGGCAGCGCTCCCGCCGCGTTGCCCAATTCCCCGCCCACACACAGCAAGTCACCCGGCTGCGCACCGCTGCGGGTCAACGCTTGCCCGGCCGGCACACGGCCGAACACGGTCATGGTCAGGCTCAGCGGCCCGCGCGTGGTGTCGCCGCCGACCAGGCCCACGCGGCAGCTCTGCGCCATGGCGTTCAAACCCTGGGCATAGCGTTGCAGCCAATCGGCATCGACGGCGGGTGTTGTGAGGGCCAGGGTAAACGCGATGGGGTCGGCGCCCATGGCGGCCAGATCGCTCACCGCCACGGCCAGCGAGCGCTGGCCGAGCAGGAACGGATCACAGGGGTCGGCGAAATGCACGCCGGCCACCAAGGTATCGGTGGAGATTGCCAACTGCTCCCCGGCGGGGAGCGCCAGCAAGGCGCAGTCATCGCCGATCCCCAGGGCAATGCCCTCGCCGCCCTGCGCACAAGGCGCGGCGGCGAAGTATTTGCGGATCAGCTCAAACTCGCCCATCGGGAACTCAAGCGCGGATCAGCGCTTGTGTTCCTTCACTTCGGCTTCGCGCAGGCGCGGGGCCAGCTTGTCGAGCACGCCATTGACGAACTTGTGACCGTCGGTCGAACCGTAGACTTTCGCCAGTTCGATGCCTTCGTTGATCACCACGCGGTACGGCACGTCGACGCGCTTGAGCAGTTCCCAGGTGGACAGGCGCAGTACGGCCAGTTCAACCGGGTCCAGCTCGTCGAGGGTCAGGTCCAGGCACGGTGCCAGCGCGATGTCGATCTCGGTCTTATTGGCCGGGACGCCGTGCAGGATGTCGTGGAAGTAGCTGGCATCGACGTCGCTGAAATCGTTATCGACGCGAAATTGCGCTTCGATTTCGTTCAGCGAGGTTTTCGCCATGTGCCACTGATACAGCGCCTGGGTCGCAAGCTGACGCGCTTCGCGACGCTTGACGCTCTTGGACGGCTTGCCGGCGTCGGCTGGGCGTGGGTCGCGCGGGTTGAAACGATCGCTCTCGTCGGAAATCACTTGGCCTCCAACTGCGCCAGCAGGCTGACCATTTCCAGGGCGGACAGGGCAGCTTCAGCACCTTTGTTACCGGCCTTGGTGCCGGAACGTTCGATGGCTTGTTCGATCGAATCCACGGTCAGCACGCCGAATGCAACCGGTACGCCGAACTCCATGGACACCTGGGCCAGGCCCTTGGTGCATTCGCCAGCCACGTATTCGAAGTGCGGCGTACCGCCACGAATGACCGCGCCCAGGGCGACGATCGCCGCGTATTCACCCCGTTGCGCAACTTTTTGCGCAACCAGTGGAATTTCGAAGGCGCCAGGGGCACGGATGATGGTGATGTCGCTCTCGCTCACACCGTGGCGAACCAGGGCGTCCACGGCACCGCTTACCAGGCTTTCAACCACGAAGCTGTTGAAGCGGCCAACCACCAGGGCATAGCGGCCTTTGGGGGCGATGAAGGTACCTTCGATGGTCTTCAGGGTCATTCGACAAATCTCTTAAAGAGCCGGGACGCGAAAAGTGCGTCCCTCAGTGATGATTTAACCGCGAACAAGGGGCGAAAATCGCCAGCCTTTATTCGGAGGGCACGTATTCTACAACTTCCAGGTCGAAACCGGATATCGCATTAAATTTCATCGGTGCGCTCATCAGGCGCATTTTGCGCACGCCGAGGTCACGCAGGATCTGCGAACCGGCACCGACGATGCTGTAGGTGGTCGGCGTTTTGACCTGGGTTTGCTCGGCGGACTCACGAATATGCGCGAGCAAGACGTCGCCATCCACCGGGTTGCCCAGCAGCAGCACCACCCCGCTGCCGGCCTCGGACACCGCGGCCATCGCGGCGCGCAGGCTCCAGCGCCCAGGTTGCTTGACCATCAACAGGTCGCGCAGCGGGTCCATGTTATGCACGCGCACCAGGGTCGGTTCGTCGGCGCAGATGGTGCCCAGGGTCAGCGCCATGTGAACGTCGCCCTCCACCGAATCACGGTAGGTCACCAGGTTGAATTGGCCCAGTTCGCTGTCCAGCGGCTGCTCGGCAATCCGCTGAACGGTACGTTCGTGGATCATCCGGTAGTGAATCAGGTCGGCAATCGTGCCGATCTTGAGGTTGTGTTGGGCGGCAAAGGTTTCGAGTTCGCTACGACGGGCCATGGTGCCGTCGTCGTTCATCACTTCGCAGATCACCCCGCTCGGCTCGAAACCGGCCATGCGCGCCAGGTCGCAGGCGGCTTCGGTGTGGCCGGCGCGGGCCAGGGTGCCGCCCGGCTGGGCCATCAGCGGGAAGATGTGGCCCGGGCTGACGATGTCTTCGGCCTTGGCGTCTTTCGCGGCGGCCGCTTGCACGGTGCGCGCACGGTCGGCGGCGGAGATCCCGGTGGTCACGCCGGTGGTGGCCTCGATCGATACGGTGAACTTGGTGCCGAACCCGGAACCGTTGCGCGGCGCCATCAGCGGCAGCTTGAGCAACTCGCAGCGTTCGCGGCTCATGGGCATGCAGATCAACCCACGGGCATGCTTGGCCATGAAGTTGATGTGCTCCGGCTTGCACGCCTCGGCGGCCATGATGATGTCGCCTTCGTTCTCACGGTCTTCGTCATCCATCAGGATGACCATCTTGCCTTGGCGGATATCTTCAACCAGTTCTTCGATGCTATTGAGCGCCACAGGGCACCCCCTTGGTCAGGATTTCAGGTAGCCGTTAGCGGCCAGAAAACTTTCGGTGATGTTACTGGCAGGCTTTTGTCGAGAGTCAGACTCTGCGGCCTTATCGCCCATAAGCAGGCGCTCCAGGTAACGGGCAAGCAAGTCGACTTCCAGGTTCACCCGGCGACCTGGCTGGTACGACGCCATGATGGTTTCGCTCAGGGTGTGGGGAATGATGGTCAGTGCGAATTCGGCGCCATCCACGGCGTTCACGGTCAGGCTGGTGCCATCGACGGTGATCGAGCCTTTGTGGGCGATGTATTTGGCCAACTCCTTGGGCGCGCGGATGCGGAACTCCACGGCGCGGGCGTTTTCGCTGCGCGCCACTACTTCGCCGACGCCGTCGACATGGCCGCTGACCAGATGACCGCCCAGGCGCGTGGTCGGGGTCAGGGCTTTTTCCAGGTTGACCGGGCTGCCGGCCTTGAGGTCGCTCATCGCCGTGCAGTCCAGGGTTTCGCGGCTGACATCGGCGGCAAAGCCGTTGCCCGGCAAGTCGACGACGGTCAGGCACACGCCGCTGACGGCGATGCTGTCGCCCAGCTTGACGTCGCCCAGGTCGAGCTTGCCAGTGTCAACCAGCAGGCGCACGTCGCCGCCCTTGGGGGTCATGGCACGGATGCTGCCGATGGATTCGATAATGCCGGTGAACATGGCCTTCTCCTGGAAAACGGTGCGGGCGTTTGAGCGCCCGGTCAGAATTATACGCTCGCTGCTGGCACAGGGATGGCAGTGACTCGCCAGTCATCGCCCACAGCGCGCATTTCAGTGATCTTGAGTTGGGGCGCGTCGGCCAGTTTCTCAAGCGGCCAGTCCAGCAAAGGCCGGGCTGCGGAGCCGAGGAACTTGCCGGCGACGAAAATCACGTATTCGTCCACCAGGCCCTGCTGGGCGAACGCGCCCGCCAGGCTTGGCCCGGCTTCCACCAGCACGTCGTTGACGCCACGGGCCGCCAACGCCACCAGCGCCGAGCGCAGGTCGACCTGGCCATCGACACCGGGCACCACCAGGCACTCGGGGCCACGGGGGAACTGGTTTTCCGCAGTGACACAGGTGATGACCAGCGCCGGGCCGGCCTTGAAGAACGGCGCATTGAGCGGCACCCGCAGGCGGCCGTCGATCAATACGCGCAGCGGCGGACGCGACATGGCCAGCGCGGTGGTTTCTGCGTCCAGGCCGAGTTCGGCGGCGCGCACGGTCAGGCGCGCACCATCGGCCAGCACGGTGTCGGCGCCGGTCAGCACTACGCTGGCCTCGGCGCGCAGGCGCTGCACGGCGGCGCGGGCGGCGGGGCCGGTGATCCATTGGCTCTCGCCGCTGGCCATCGCGGTGCGGCCGTCCAGGCTCATCGCCAGCTTGACCCGCACAAACGGCAGGCCGTGTTCCATGCGCTTGAGGAAACCTTTATTGAGCGCCCGCGCTTCCACTTCGAGCACACCGCTGCGCACTTCGATGCCGGCCTGGGCCAAGCGCTGCATACCGCGCCCGGCGACGTCCGGGTTGGGGTCCTGCATCGCCGCGACCACCCGCGCCACCCCGGCACTCACCAGCGCATCGGCGCACGGCGGGGTATGGCCGTAATGGCTGCAGGGTTCCAGGGTGACATAGGCCGTGGCGCCGCGGGCTTTGTCAGCGGCCGCGCGCAAGGCATGCACTTCCGCATGGGGCTCGCCGGTACGTACATGCCAACCTTCGCCGACGATCTGCCCATCGCGCACAATCACACACCCCACACGCGGGTTGGGATGGGTGGTGTACAGGCCGTTGCGCGCCAGTTCGAGGGCGCGGGCCATGTAATGGGCGTCGAGGATGGCCTGTTCAGCAGACGGTGGGTTCATTTTTTGATCGGCTCACGGGCCAGGCGGTCGATCTCTTCGCGGAACTCATTGAGGTCCTGGAAACGTCGATACACCGAAGCGAAACGGATATAGGCGACTTCGTCGAGCTTTTGCAGCTCGCCCATCACCAGCTCTCCAACCACCAGGGACTTGACCTCGCGCTCGCCGGTCGCGCGCAACTTGTGCTTGATATGCGCCAGCGCCGCCTCCAGCCGCTCGACACTCACCGGGCGTTTTTCCAGGGCGCGCTGCATACCGGCGCGCAATTTGTCTTCGTCGAAAGGCTGGCGGCTGCCGTCGGATTTGATCAGGCGCGGCAATACCAGTTCGGCGGTTTCGAAGGTGGTGAAACGTTCACCGCAGGCCAGGCATTCGCGCCGGCGACGCACTTGATCGCCCTCGGCGACCAGACGCGAGTCAATGACCTTGGTGTCGTTGGCACCGCAGAAGGGACAGTGCATGGTGGCAGGCAACAAAAAAAGGGA
>Ga0208645_1000136_pt1 | contig 111873 bp, 103 predicted proteins | sample VirMetDEL_Sep_01_FD_184519 | JGI IMG/M metagenome (GOLD analysis project Ga0208645, IMG submission 184519) | Aqueous microbial communities from the Delaware River and Bay under freshwater to marine salinity gradient to study organic matter... | ecosystem: Environmental > Aquatic > Marine >...
AGATTGCTAAAAAGTGGACAATGCCACTGCGAGATTGGAAGCCTGCCATGACGCAGTTTATGATTATGTACGGTGACCGAGTATCGTTATGATAAACAGCCACTTACACAAAAGATTTTATAGTCTCGTTGCGGCCGGTGCACTGGCTCAGCTTAATGCTGATGAGCGTAACTTTTTGCTAATGCCCTATATGCACAGCGAGTCGCGCGCTATTCATCAGCAAGCCGAAGTGCTGTTTAAACAACATGCCCCGGAGAATAATTATCAGTTTGAGCTAAAGCATAAAGTGATTATTGATCGTTTTGGCCGCTATCCGCATCGCAACGCTATTTTAGGCCGCGCTTCGACAGCAGAAGAGCTGGTGTTTCTGCAACAGCCGGGTTCAGGTTTTTAGTATTAAAAAGCCGGTCAATTGACCGGCTTCTTTGTGCTGTTCAGCGATACGCTATCAGGCTTGAGTGGCAGCGATATATTCGTCTACCAATTGCTCTAACACATCCAACGGCACGGCGCCGTTTTTCAGCACCACGTCATGGAACACACGGATATCGAATTTATCGCCTAACGCTGTTTTGGCTTTTTCGCGCAGTTCAATAATTTTAATCATACCGATTTTATACGCCGTGGCCTGGGATGGCATCACGATATAACGCTCGATGGCTTTTTCCACTGCAGTTGGCGGATTAGGCGTGTTATCCAGCAGGTACTGAATAGCCTCTTCGCGGCTCCATTTTTTCGCATGAATACCGGTATCAACCACTAAACGGCAGGCACGCCACAGTTCCATGGCTAAACGGCCAAAATCGGAGTACGGGTCCTGATACAGGCCAATTTCTTTTGGTAACAGTTCAGTGTATAAACCCCAGCCTTCAATATAGGCCGTGTAACCGCCAAAACGGCGGAATTTGGGCATATCTTCCAGCTCTTGCGCTATGGCCAGCTGCATATGGTGGCCCGGTATGCCTTCGTGATAGGCCAGTGCTTCGAGCTCATACTTGGGCATATCGCTCATACGATATAAATTGGCGTAGTAAATGCCCGGCCGGCTGCCGTCCATCGATGGCTGTTGGTAAAACGCTTTACCGGCACTTTTTTCCCGAAACGGCTCAACGGCTTTCACTATCATTTCTGCTTTGGGTTTAACCAAAAACAACTGGTCCAGCCTGGAACGCATGTCGTCAATGACGGCGGTAGCTTGCTTTAAATAAGCGGCTTTGCCTTCTGCTGTGTCAGGGTAGTAAAACTTCTCATCGGTTTGCATAAAGTTAAAAAAGGCTTTTAAGTCACCGTCAAAGCCGGTTTTAGCCATAATGGCGCGCATTTCGCCATGGATACGGGCAACTTCTTCTAAACCGGTTTGATGAATTTGCTCTGCAGTTAAATTGGTCGTGGTGGTGCGCTGTAAGGCATTATTGTAAAACGCTGCGCCGTCTTTAAAGCGCCACACGCCATCGTCGGTACCGGCTTTTTGTTCCAGGCTGTGCAGGTAGCGGATTAAGCCGGTATAGGCCGGTTTTACGCTGGTAAGCAGCGCCACTTTGGCTTCGTCTAACAGTAGTTTTTTAGCCTGGTCGTTCAGCGTCAGCTGGTTTACTTTTTTCGTGAAATCAGCCAGTAAGGTGCTATCTTCGCCGGTGTCGAACGGCGCGCCTTTAATCACGTTTTCACTGGCTGAGATCACCAGCGGAAAGACAAATTTTGGTGCGATAATGCCTGCCGCGGCACGGTTTTCCAGTTGTTGTTGCAGTTGGTTAAACAAGGTTGGCACGGCATTTAAGCGGGCGATATAGGCCTTGGCATCGCTCTCGTCGCTGATGGTGTGCTGGTTGATCAGTAGTGAAGGCACCTGCGAGTGAGTACCAAACATTTGGTTAACCGGGTAGCTGTATAAACGCCATTTCGCATTGTCCAGTGTTTGCTGCAGCTCTTGTTGCATTAGCAGGTAGCTGACACGGCTATTGTCGTCCAGCTGTTCTGTATCAATGGCTTGCAGCATGGTGAGATGCTGGCGCGTTAACGCCAGGCCGGCTTCAAAGTGTTCGTCAGATAAGTCCTGCCATTTGTCGTAGTCGTCTTTAATACCCAGCCTTGTTTGTTGCACAGGGTTGCGGCGGATATTGTCCATAAAAATTTGTTCAAACAGCGCGTTGGCTTTTTCTGACTCAGTTTGCGTGCTGGCGACAGTTGCCGCCGCCGTTTGTTGCGGATGCTCGTTTTGTTGCGGGCTGCAGGCGGCCAGCAGGGCTATGCTGATAGCAGCCGGCAATAATGCCAGCTGTGTAAAGGTGGTTTTTTTCATCGTGATACCTGTCGTTTTAGTTAGAATAGTTAACTTATTCTACCCGCCTGACACTGGATGAAAAGGTAAAGTATCGCGCTGCTATGTTAATCAGCCCCGGATAAGCGCGGGGCAATATTAAATAAACAGGGTAAGTAAGTCGTTCAGATAACGCGCACCGCGGTCGGTAATTTGCCAGTGGCTGTCGGTTACCGTCAGTAACTGTTTTTGCTCTGCTTCTGCAGTAGCGCTGCTGACGTAGCTAAGCGCTAAGCCGGTGTAGGCGGTGAAATCGGCCTTCGGGCAGGGTTCAAGCAGCCGGAAGCGGTTCATAAAAAACTCGAACGGCCGGTCTTCTGCTGCAACTTGTTCGCGGCTGTCCATATAGCCGCGGCTGATATCCATATAGCCTTTAGGGTGCTTAATTTTTACCGTGCGTAAAATAGCATTGCGTGAAGGCAGGGTAATTTTGCCGTGCGCGCCGCAGCCTATACCCAAATAGTCGCCATAGCGCCAGTAATTCAGATTATGCCGGCACTGCTGACCGGGTTTGGCGTAGGCAGAAATTTCATACTGGTGGTAACCATGTTGTGCCAACAGCTCAAGGCCTTGTTGCTGAATATCCCACAAGGTATCGTCCGGCGGCAGTATTGGCGGGCGTGACGCAAAGGCCGTATTGGGTTCAATGGTTAACTGATACCAGGATAAATGCGGTGGCGCCAATGCTATTGCTTGCTGCAAATCGGCCAGGGCGCCGTCGATATCCTGGCCCGGCAGGCCGTGCATAAGATCCAGGTTAAAGCTTTGCAGTGGCTGACTTTTCATTAATGCCGCGGCAAGCTGTGCCGCGTGCACTGCTTCAGCATTGTCGTGAATACGGCCCAGCGCCTTTAGCTGCGCCGCTTGAAAGCTTTGCACACCAATAGAAAACCGTGTTACGCCGGCAGCAACATAGCCGGCAAAGCGCTCTGCCTCTACGGTACCGGGGTTAGCCTCCATGGTGACTTCCATATCGGTATCACAAGACAAACGCTGCTTAACGCCGTCGAGTATTTGGCCAATGCCCTCAGCAGAGAAGACGCTTGGGGTGCCACCGCCGATAAAAATACTGCTGAGGCTGCGGCCGTTAACCAGCGGCAAGTCCTGGTCTAAATCGGCCAGTAAGTGGGCTATGTATTCCTGCTCCGGTATACCTTGTTTTACGGCATGCGAGTTAAAATCGCAGTATGGACATTTTTCAATACACCAGGGAATATGGATATATAACGCCAGTGGCGGCAACCGCAGCGCCACGGCTTAAGCCTGCAACTGCGTAAGTTGGCTGACCAGCTGTGCCAACGCTTTACCACGATGGCTCAGTTGTGCTTTACGCTCGCGGCTCAGCTCTGCGCTGGTACAGCCCTCTGCTGCGATATAGAACACCGGGTCGTAGCCAAAGCCGGCACTGCCGGTGGCAGCAAAGGTAATTTCACCGTGCCAAACACCATGGCACACCAATGGCGTAGGATCTTCGGCGTGGCGTAAGTACACCAGCACACAATGAAACTGCGCGCTGCGCTGCGCTTTGGGCACGTCTTGTAAAGCCTGCAGTAGCTTCGTAATATTATCGGCATCGCTGGCGGCTTCACCGGCATAACGTGCCGAGTAAATGCCAGGCGCTCCGCCTAAGGCATCTACTGCCAGGCCGGAATCATCGGCAATGGCTGGTAATCCGGTAGCCAGCGCGGCGTGGCGCGCTTTAATAATGGCATTTTCAATAAAGGTCAGCCCGGTTTCATCGGCGTCGCTTACCGCCAATTCGCTTTGCGGTACTATCTGGTACTGTAATGGGGCCAACATCTGTGACAGCTCTGCCACTTTGCCCTTATTGCCGGTGGCAAGTACAATTTTGTTTGTCATAAGTATTTGTTTAATCTACGTAAAAAATCTGTTCGAACGTCAGCTGCTCGGTACTGTTGCCGCTGATGATATTAATACTGAAACTGAAACGTTGTTCATGATGAAATGGCAGTTGTGCCAGATAATACACAGCGCCGCCCTCAACTACTTCGCTAAATTGCAATGTACGTTGCCGGCCGGTGAGATCTTTGGCAACGCCGTTGATTGCCACCTTTTGCGCTTGTTGTGTGGTTTTATCCAATACTGAAATATTAATAATGCCGTTGTATTTACTGCGCTGCAGTTTATATTGCAGCGCCACTTCCGGTGTCAGCAGCGCAGCCGGAAAGGCAATGTAGTGTACATCCCAGTTACCCAGTTGCTTTTTTTGCTCAGCGCCGGCGCCAAAGCTAACAGCAAGGCTCAGTAGCAGGGTAATAATAATGCGGTTCATAGTTCATCCCGGTTTCAGCTGTGGCTGTTAAGTATAGTTACTCAGGTGGTTGTCAGTTGGTTTTCTACCAGGCCAGGTAAGGTAACCGGCGACAGGATAAGTACGGTTTTATGCCGGCTCTGTTCACCTTTTTCAATTACGACCTGTGATTTAGCCACGGCGAAACTTTTGGCAAGAAACTTCTGCAAATGGCTGTTTGCTTTGCCATCTACCGGCGGCGCGGTAATGGCGACTTTAATTTCATCGCCATGCAGACCTACCCAGTCGTCGCGGCTGGCTTTAGGCTGAATATACAGCCTTAAGCGCAGTGTGGTACCGTTAAGTATGGCTGCCGTCAAAGGCCCGGAAACCAGCTACTGAATAAAATATTTAAAAACTGCAGACCTATCAGCACCACCAGCACTGACAAATCTAAGCCGCCCAGCGGTGGCAAAATACGCCGTATCGGCCGTAACAGCGGCTCGGTAAGTTGCAGCATTACGTTTTCTACCGGGCTTCTGCCCTGGCTAAACCAGCTGAGCAAGGCGCGGATCACTAAGATCCAGAACAGTAAGGTAAAGATTTCTTTCAGCAGGAAAATCAGCGACAAAATAAGGCTGGGTACCAGCAACACCTGGCCGGATTGAATAAGCTGCAGGAGCACCAGTTTGGCCAGCATTATGGCATAGGCCAGTAACAGAGTGGCAGTATCAAGACGGCCTAAGCTCGGTATAATACGGCGCAGTGGCAGTACCAGCGGATTGGTTGCCTTCACCACAAACTGGCTGAACGGGTTGTAAAAATCAGCCCGCACCAGTTGCAGCCATAGACGTAAAATAACCACCATCAGGTACAAACTAAAGGCAGTATCAATCAGAAATAGCACAGCTTGCATCGGGCTCTCCGCAACTTAAAGTATAAAAACGATGAAAATTACAAACTCTGCGCCATTTCCTGCGCCCGCTTAATAGCGGCATACATGGCATCTGAAACCATTTTTTCAAGGCCCTGGTTGGCAAAAGTGGTGACAGCTTCATGTGTAGTGCCACCCTTAGAGGTTACCTGGGCGCGTAAGTCGGCAAAGCTGTGCTCACTGTTAAGTGCCATCGTTGCGGCGCCCAGTGCAGTTTGTGCCACCATTTTTTTGGCTTGCGCCGCATCAAAACCCAGTTGCTCTGCTACTTGCTGCATCGCTTGCATAAAAAAGAAGAAATACGCCGGAGAGCTGCCGGTAACGGCAATAACATGGTCAATTTGTGCTTCGTTGTCTAACCAAACATTCATACCGGTGCCGCTGAACATATGATCAACAAAGGCTTTTTCATAATTTGAGCAGGCGGTAGGTAATAAACCGGTAACACCAAGGCCAACCAGTGACGGGGTATTTGGCATAGCCCTAACTAAACGCACCTGGCCCAGCCACTGTTGATAGCGTGCTACGGTAATACCGGCTGCCAGGGTTACAAACAGTTTTTCGCCGATTTCCGGTGCGGCGCTGATTAACGTTTCGCACAGCTCTTGCATCATTTGTGGTTTTACAGCTAACACAATGACATCGGCTTTTTTAACCGCTTCAATATTGTCCAGCGTAGTGTGAATGCCAAAATCTGCCGCCAGGGCAGTAAGCTTAGGCTGGCTGCGGTTGGCAGCAATAATGTTGTCGGCCGGATAGCCGGCGTTGACCATAGCGGCAATAACGCAGCGCGCCATATTACCGGCTCCGATAAAGGCCACCATATTGTCATTCATCTGTGTGTTCATTCCTTGTCGTAGTCCCGTGCACCAAAAATTGCGGTGCCTAATCGTATCATAGTTGCGCCGTATCGCAGAGCCTGCGGCCAGTCATCTGACATTCCCATCGATAATTCGACAGCGTTCGGGTACTTTTTCTGCAGCTTGATGGATAACGCCTGCATAGCCGCAAATGCCGTTTCGCTTTGCCCTGGAGCCGGTATCGCCATCAGGCCTTTTAGTTCCAGCGTACCAAGCTGACTTATTTCATCTGCCAGTGCCAGCATCTCTGTTGCCGCTATACCGGCTTTGCTGGCTTCATTGCTGATATTAATTTGCAGTAACACTTTAAGCGCAGGCATAGTCGCAGGACGCTGTGCAGCCAGGCGTTGGGCAATTTTCAGCCGGTCAATGCTATGAACCCAGTGCGCGTGTTCGGCCACTAATTTGGTTTTATTTGATTGTAGCGGGCCAATAAAATGCCAGACAATATCGCGGTATTGCTGCAATGCTAGTGCTTTTTCTGCCAGTTCCTGCGGGTAATTTTCGCCAAAATGCCTCTGCCCGGCTAAGTACGCCGCCGCGACAGCGGAGGATGGTTTGGTTTTGCTTACCGCCAGTAACTGCGGCTTGTTGGCTACTATGGCCAGCGCGCTGCATTTTTCGTTCAGGTTGTGATAGGCGAGGCCCAGTTGTTCTGCTATGTTATTCATATTAATTGGCAAAGCGGAGTAAAAATTGTCATGGATATTACCGAATTATTGGCCTTTAGTGTGCAACATAAAGCGTCGGATTTACACCTTTCAGCCGGTGTACCACCACTTATCCGCGTCGACGGCGACGTGCGTAAGCTGAATATTCCACCCTTGTCACACAAAGAAGTACACGCGTTAGTGTACGAGATTATGACTGACAAGCAGCGTAAAGAATACGAAGAAAACCTGGAATCAGATTTTTCTTTTGAAGTGCCTAACCTGGCCCGGTTCCGGGTGAATGCTTTTGTGCAGAATCGCGGTGCTTCTGCCGTGTTCCGTACCATCCCCAGCGAAGTGCTTACACTGGACGATTTGGGCGCACCGGATATCTTTAAAAAGATTGCCGATAACCCACGCGGATTGGTGCTGGTAACCGGGCCGACCGGCTCAGGTAAAAGTACCACTTTGGCTGCCATGGTCGATTATATTAACACCACGCGCCATGATCATATTCTGACCATTGAAGACCCGATAGAATTTGTCCACAACAATAAATCCTGCCTGGTTAACCAACGTGAAGTGCACCGTGATACTCACAGTTTCAGCAATGCTCTGCGCTCAGCACTGCGGGAAGATCCTGACGTTATCTTGGTAGGTGAGTTACGTGATTTGGAAACTATCCGTTTAGCCATGACAGCTGCTGAAACCGGTCACTTAGTATTTGGTACCTTGCACACCACCTCTGCACCGAAAACCATCGACCGTATTATCGATGTATTCCCGGGCGAAGAAAAAGACATGGTACGCTCAATGCTGTCTGAATCGTTACGTGCGGTTATCTCGCAAACCCTGTTAAAAAAGGTTGGTGGTGGCCGTATAGCAGCGCATGAAATTATGGTGGGTTTACCGGCTATTCGTAACCTTATTCGCGAAGATAAAATTGCCCAGATGTATTCAGTGATCCAAACCGGCGCCGCGCACGGCATGCAAACCATGGATCAGTGTCTGGTTAATTTGGTCAACCGTGGTTTGGTGTCGCAAAAAGATGCGGCTGCCAAAGCCCAGGATAAAAACACTTTCGGCGCCATGGGCAGGATATAACAGCTTATGCAACTGGATGACTTTCTTGAGAAAATGGTGGCTGAAAAAGCCTCGGATATGTTTGTTACCGCCGGCATGCCGGTGGCGGCAAAGATCAACGGCGAGCTGTTGCCGATAGACGAGACACCGCTAACTGATGCCGGCTCATTAAAGCTGGTGTTGTCGGCGATGAACGACAAGCAGCAACAAGAGTTTATGACCAGCAAAGAATGTAACTTTGCCATAGCCAATGAGTTGGGGCGTTTTCGGATCTCGGCGTTTTGGCAGCGTGACTGCGCCGGCATGGTGGTGCGGCGTATTGTTACCCAAATTCCGAATGTGGATGATTTGGGCCTGCCACCCATTATGAAAGAAGTGATTATGTCTAAGCGTGGTTTGGTGCTGTTTGTCGGTGGTACCGGCACCGGTAAATCGACCTCGCTGGCGGCACTGTTGGGTTATCGCAATAAAAATGCCAAGGGCCATATTCTTACCATCGAAGATCCGATTGAATTCGTGCATGAACACCATAAAAGCTTAATTACCCAGCGCGAAGTAGGCATTGATACCGAGTCGTTTGAAGCTGCGCTGAAAAGCTCGTTGCGCCAGGCGCCGGACGTTATCCTGATTGGTGAAATACGCAGCCAGGACACTATGGAATATGCGCTGTCGTTTGCCGAAACCGGCCATCTGTGTATTGCTACTTTGCATGCCAATAACGCTAACCAGGCGATAGACCGCATAATGCACCTGGTGCCGAAAGAAATGCACCAGAAGCTGTTGTTCGATTTATCACTTAACCTGCGCGGTATCGTAGCACAGCAACTGGTGCCGACGGCCGATGGCCAAAGTCGGGTTGCCGCGATAGAAGTGTTGCTTAATTCGCCGCTGATTGCCGATTTAATTGCCCGGGGCGAAATGGGCGAAATTAAAGCGGTAATGACCAAATCACGTGAGCTGGGCATGCAAACCTTCGACCAGGCACTGTATGACTTATATCAGCGCGGTCAAATCAGTTACGCCGATGCGCTGCATCATGCCGATTCACCAAACGACCTGCGTTTGATGATCAAGCTACGTAGCGGCGACACCAAAGGTGCAGGTTTTCTGTCTGGCGTGACAATTGAAGGCTTTGAAAACAAAGACGAATAAGCGGTTTTAACCTGAGGAGGCGGTTTATGAGCATTGCACAAATTATGACCCATCGTAACCGCCTTGTAACTACTGCGGCTGATGCCAGCCTGGCCTCGCTACGTGATGTTTTTGCCAAAGCCCGGTTTCAGCACGTGCCTGTGACAGACAGCAGCAACCGGTTGGTGGGTATAGTGTCAGTGAAAGATTACTTTCGTGAGCTGAGCCCGGTAATGGACTCGGCAAGTGACCCGGCAATAAGCTTGTTTATCCGCAGCCGCAAGGTGCATCAGGTTATGGTGTCACCGGTTATTACCGTTAACGAAAACACCACAGTAAAACAAGCAGCCGCACTGTTGTTGCAACACAATATCGGTTGTTTGCCGGTTGTCGACGGCCAAAAACATTTAATAGGGTTGGTGTCGTGGAAGGATATTATGCGCGCCGCGTTAACCCGGCCAGCCGCGCCGGCGGTTTAACCGGCCTGCTGATAGCGCTTGTGTAAAATAGTCACCCGCTCAACATAAGCCTGGGTTTCGGCAAACGGCGGAATACCATTGTAACGCCGCACATTGCTGCTACCGGCGTTATAAGCCGCCAGTGCCAGCGCCATTTCACCATTGTATTGCTTTAACAGCTGAGCCAGATAACGGCTGCCGCCGGCGATATTTTGCTCCGGTGCGCTAGAATTGTCTACGCCCAGTTCTGCTGCGGTTTTCGGCATCAGTTGCATCAAGCCAACCGCACCTTTGCGTGACACTACAGCCGGGCGAAACGCCGACTCGGCATGGATCACTGCACGGATTAACGCCGGGTCCAGTTGATGTTCTGTGGCAGCAGCACTGATTAAGCGGTTATAAGGCCGGATGTAAAGCGGGGTAGTGTGCCAGTTGACCTTTGATTTCGGATCACAGGCGAAGCAATCAAACCGCACTACCTGGTAAGGCCGGTTTAATGGCTGGCGATCAGAAAAAATGGCTGTGCCATCGTTTTTTAATGATTTATAAACCGCAACCTGAGGCAGGGCTTTACGCTGTGGCTGTATTGGCAGTGCTTGTGGCCTGTCGTCCGGGGATAACTTCAGTTGTTTTTTGCCATTGTCAGCTTCAACCTCTGCAGATTGCACTACAAGGCTGGCTAAAGCACCGCTAAAGTAACAAGCAAACAGCATAACGCGCAGCACTGATGTCAGATCCATTTCGTCAGGGGATCGCAAGTAAAGCACTAAGCCGGCGAAATCTCAAGCAGAGCATGTTACATCTTCAGGTTTCGGCAGCGCCGCAGAGAGAGTATGATGGCGCTACTAACCTTTAGCTTGGATCCTGATGCAAATTGATATAACTAACTTACCGGCGTCACAAGTCAGCTGTACTAACTGTCGCGCCAGTTGTTGCCGGCTGGAAGTGATGCTGATCTCCGATACCGGTGTGCCGGCAGAGCATATAGCCGTTGCTGCCGATGGTGGCGAAACTATGCTGCGCTTAGCCGATGGCTGGTGTTCAGCGTTAGATCGCGACACCTTAAGCTGTACCATCTATGACAACCGGCCGTGGATTTGCCGCGAATTTGAAATGGGCTCCTATGAGTGTCTGGATGAGCGCGCGGCACACAGTTAAACCGCAGCCCGGTTATTCAAGTTGATTTATCGCGGTGCAACTGACGGTTTATCCACAACAATACGCCAGCGACAATTACCACCACCAATGGCAAACTTATGCTCTGCCATTTACCGACATTAAGCCCGGGTAACCAGTAACTCAGTGCATACAGCGCTTTGTCAGCCAACTGCACAGCATAGTAGCTGATGGCCACCAGTGATAAGCCCTCTACCATTTGCTGCATATTCAGCTGCAGTTTGGCGCGCTTATCCATTGACGCCAATAGCTGCTGATTTTGCTGCTCTAATTTTAAATTGATGCGGGTGCGCAATAATTCGGTAGAACGGCCAAGCCGGCCGGACAGCGCATTTTGGCGAAATACCACTGACTCGCTGGTACGAAAGGCCGGCGTTAAGCGCCGCTCGGTAAAGTCCTGCAAGGATAACAAGCCTTCTATCGGCGTTTCATTTAAGCCTTTTATCCTGTCCAGCGTAAGTTGATAATACGCTGCCGTGGCTTGTAAGCGTGAGCTGGTTTCGGCTATTAAATGTTCAGTTTGCGCCGCCATAGTGGTAATTTCGTTTAGTAAGCGTTCGTCATCACTGCGCTGATGTTCTATGCGCTGGGTAATATCTGACAGCTGTTGTTCCAGCAGATTAAGCTTGGCCAGCGCCTGGCGTGACATCGGCCAGCCCAGCAAAGATAGCTTGCGGTAGTTACCCAAATCGAACAGTTGCTGCACCAGGCGGCCCAGCGCTGCCGGGCTTAAACCCTGATCCAGTAACAGCATACGGCCGGCGCCTTCAGCATGTTTTTGAAAATCCGTCCAAATGCGGGCTTTTTGTCCCGCCAGCAGGCTGCTGATGCAGTTATCCGAGTTAAACAGCATATTAATATTGCCGTTTGCTTTTAGCTGCGCCGGCGTAACCACGCTTAGCTGCACCACGCGAAAAACCTGACCAGGGATATCATCCAGCCAGTTTTTGCCGGGTAAAAAATCCAGCGGATCGTCAAACAGCTGTTTTTCACTACCCGGTTGAATAAACACATAGCTGGAAAACTCGCCGTGTTTTTCAAAGCGCAGTGTGCCACCGAACAGTGGCAGATTAATATCATGGTCGGTTTCACTGAAATGGCTGCCTTGCTGGCTGGCCAGCTGCTGCATAAAGCTCAGTTCGCTGCTGCGCGATGCCGGTGACACCGTCAGCATAAACTGGCACAAGCGGCACGGGGCACTGAGCGCCGGAAAAGTGCGTTGTTGCAGTTCTTTATCCAATACATCGCGCAGTGGATGGCTGCGGTTATGTAATCCGGTCATACAAATGCTCCTTAGTCAGAGGACAAAACACGCGGATGAGCATAAATACCGTTAGTGTGGCTAAAGCAGGCGCCATGCCAGCTATAGGGTCTGGCGTAGTGTAGAGCGGCTTTGCGACTAAATTATTGCTAACTAATGATATTTTTCTGACGCTGTGGCGAAAATGCTGACGGGCTGCCGGCCGGTGGGCTACCATTTGCCCTGTAATAACGCAAAAATGGCGCAATACGGTGCGTGCAGCGATACTTTTACCCTTGTCGCGGGCTACAATTAGCGTCTTATCCTGGTGTGCTTTCCTGTTGGACTATATCGTTTATGCCTGTGTTGCTTAATCGCAGTATCGTTGTGGCTATTGTCAGCGTGGTGTTGGCGATGATCACTATTCAATCCGGCGCCTCTGTCGCCAAACAATTATTTCCGCTGATAGGCCCGGAAGGCACTACTGCGCTGCGGCTGGGTTTTTCGGCGCTGGTACTGTGGCTGGTGTTCCGGCCATGGCGCAGCTTGCCAAATACCAGGCGCGACTGGACTGCTATCGTTACTTATGGCGTATGTCTTGGCGGAATGAATATTTTGTTTTATCTGGCTATAGCGTGTATTCCGCTTGGTATTGGCGTGGCGCTGGAGTTTACCGGGCCCCTGGCGGTGGCGCTGTTTTCCTCAAGGCGTAAGCGCGATTTAATCTGGGTCGGTTTTGCCATCGCCGGTATTTTATTGTTGTTGCCGGATATGCGCGGTGTGGATGCATTAGATCCGGTTGGTGTGGTGTTGGCACTGGCTGCCGGCGCCTGCTGGGCAGGCTATATATTATTTGGTAAAAGAACAAATGCGCAGGCCTCAGGCGGCATTACGGTGGCGCTGGGCATGACAGTGGCGGCAGCGTTTTTGGTGCCAGTTGGTGCCATCAGTCAGGGTATGGCGCTGCTGAGTTGGGAAGTGTTGCCGTTGGGGCTGGTAGTGGGTATTTTGTCCAGCGCCTTACCGTATTCATTAGAGATGGTAGCGCTTAGAAATATGACATCACAAAACTTCAGTGTGTTTATGAGCATGGAGCCGGCTATTGCGGCTTTGGCGGGTTTTTTGATACTGGCCGAACTATTAACGCTATGGCAGTGGTTGGCGATTGCTTTGGTGATTATGGCGTCGCTGGGCAGTTCGTTAACGCCGGCAACAAAACAAACAGCAGAAACTTGATCCAGCGCTAAGTGAACGGCTACCTTTTTCGTTATAACTGCTAACCTGTTTGAAAACGGAGACTGTTATGGCCATTGCCACTGTTGCTGAATTAATGACGATTGATCCTTTATGTGTAACACGGGACGCCAGCTTAAAAGACGCCCATGATTTAATGCGCAATAAAAACATTCGCCACATCCCGGTTATTGACGCTAAAGGCGAGCTGGTGGGTATGTTAACGCAGAAAATTATGGTGGCTAAGGTGATGGGTTTAATGGCGCAATATGGTGCTACCGCGCTGGAGCGCAAAGAAAAGCAACAGCTGGTGGCTGATATGATGGCAACTGACTTTGCTGCTATTACACCGGAGCAATCTTTAAAAGACGTGGCAGGCTTTTTTGTCAAGAACCGTCACGGTTGTATGCCGGTGGTAGATGAAAACAACAAACTGAAAGGTATTTTAACCTCGTCAGATTTTGTCCGGCTGGCGGCGGAACTATTGGAGAAGGCAAATTAGAGATACGGCCCGGATTTAGTGAGAATCGAGCTTACAGGGACGTATTTACGGCGTGTCTGTGTGGACAAATGGGTTCGACTCGAAGCTGTGAATTAAAAAGGGCCTTGCGGCCCTTTTGGCGGATGTTTATTTAACACCCATTTCTTTTAACAGGTTATCAGCGCCGTCCAGCTGCATTTGCCACAGCATAAAACGGTGATCTACCTGAATAGAGCGGGTGTTGTCCGGGTTGTAATCCCAGTCAGAGATAATCGAATCCAACGTACCGTCAAAGGCTAAGCCAACCAGCTCGGCTTTGCTGTTAAGTACTGCCGAACCCGAGTTACCGCCGGTAATATCCAGTGTGGCTAAAAAGTTAACCGGTACCGAATTTAAGCTGTCTACCTTGTACGGGCCATATTGTTTAGCTTTGATAGCGTCCAACTGGCTTTGCGGTGCGTTAAATTCACCTTCACCGGTGGCTTTAGCGGTAATACCGCGCAGCGTGGTAAACGGCGCCCAGGCGTTGCCATCTTCATTACCATGACCGCGACCTGTCACGTTACCGTAAGTTACGCGCAGTGTACTGTTGGCGTCCGGGTAAACTGCCTGGCCTTTTGACTGCATAAAAGCAATTTTAGCGCGCATGTAGCTGGCATAAGCCTGCTGAATTTTACCGGCCAGCTCTTCTTCTGCCGCCTCTTGCTTTAAATTCCATTTGTGCAGTGCAACTGCCGCTTTAACAAAGGCATCGTCGCTTTGAGCGATTTGTGCCGGCGTCATCTCAAGCAGAGCATTACGTTTATCCAACGCAGTTAACGTGGTGTTGGCATACCAGCTGTCGATCAGCGTTTTAAGCTGCTGTTCAGTCATGCCATCTTTAATGCCCATCACCTTATCAAAATCGCTATCGCGCAGTTTTTTCGGTTGGGCGGCATAACGGCCCAGGTTATATAAATCTAACGCTTTTTCCACGCTAACGGCAAAATTACGCTCCATACCGGCAACAAAGGCTTTATAGCGCGGTAAATCGCGGCTTTGGAAACCGGCTTTACGCTCGGCATCGGGTTTGGTACTTTCTTCTGCTAATCGATACAGCGCGCCAGCTACTGTTAACAGCCGTGGCTTGGCGTTATCCAGTAAATAGTCTTTATGGTCTTTGTCCTGGCGCTGCTTTAGTAGCTTTTCGATGGTTTTTAAGTCATCAGCATAGGCTTTTTTATTGTCGCGGCTGCTGTTAACCCATTTGGTCAGTTCTGCATGTTCAGCTGTTTTACGTGCCAGAAAATCGCTGTCAGCAAAGCTGTCCAGCATGCCCTGGCGGTTTTTCATATAGTTGTTTAAACCGGCGACACGGCTGGCGTATTTCAGCTCAGCGTCTTTATCATTGGCAGTTTCGCGGCCGATAATGTCCAGCGTATTTTTAAATTGCGCTACCGTGTTAGGGTAGGCCCATTCGAAGGTGTCGCTGACTTCGCTGGGTAACCGATGACGGTTAGTGCGGCCCGGGTAACCCAGTGCCATAACAAAGTCGCCGGCTTTTACGCCGTCTTTAGCCAGGGTTAAGTGATAATCTGGCTTATAAGGCACGTTATCCAAGCTGAAATCGGCAGATTTACCTTCAGGGCTTACGTAAGCGCGGTAGAAGCTGTAATCGCCGGTATGGCGTGGCCACATCCAGTTGTCGGTATCTCCGCCAAATTTACCCACCCCCTCAGCCGGCGCATGTACTAAACGCACATCTTTAATTTCCAGCTGTTTAATCAGGTAAAATTCCAAACTGCCGTAATAGGCCGCCACCGTACAGCGATGGCCTTCGTCTTTTTCGCATTCAGCAACAATAGCTTTTTGGTTAGCTTCAATGGCATCAATACGCTTTTTGCCGCTCAGTTTAGCAGTGCTGGCATCAATCACTTTGTCGCTGACGTTATCTACGGCTTTGGTAACAAAAATACGACTGCCAGGAGCTGCTGCAACCTCATCAGTTACACTTTTGGCTAAGAAGCCGTTAGCTAATAAATCATTTTCTGCTGTCGAGTTATGCGCAATGCTGCCATAAGCGCAATGATGGTTGGTTGCAACTAAGCCATTGGGTGAGACAAAAGAGGCAGAGCAACCGCCTAAACTTACAATGGCCGCTGCCGGAAATTCGGTTAACTTGGTTAAATCAGCCGGGTTAAGTGCTAAACCAGCGGCTTTTAATTCTTTAGCAATGTCCGGCAGCTGTTGAGGCATCCACATGCCTTCATCTGCCATGGCGAAGCTGCTGGCTAAAGCCAGTACGAGTAAGGATTTTTTCATAGCAACTCTTTTTATTTTAGTGTTAACAGAAGTGTTAAACGCAAGACGGGGCTTATAGTCTGTCTCAACGGCGGGCTTGTCAAGATGCAGACAAAGGCTGTTACATTTTAATGCGATGATTGTGCTCAGAGTTGCGCCAATTAGTTTAAAGTGCTTCAGTGCCTAAGGAGCTGTATACCAGCAGGGTTGATTCCGGCCCTTACGTTTGGCCTGATACATGGCAGTATCGGCCTGGCGCAACAGCTCGTCACAGTCGGTGTCGCCTTTAAACAGCACTAAACCAATACTACAGGCACATTGGTGCATACTGCTGTTTGTAACAGGGTAGGGCCGCGACAGTTCCTGAACTATCTTGGCTGCGACAAGTTGCATATGCTGTTGGCTGCGGTGGGTGTCAGTATCAATATCACGTAGCAATACAATAAACTCATCACCACCGAAGCGCGCTACTGTATCGGCAGAGCGCACTGAGCTTTGCAGACGACGGGCTACTTCGGCCAGCAGGTTATCGCCCATGCGGTGGCCGTAAATATCGTTCACCGGTTTAAAGTTATCCAGATCGATAAACATCAGACCGCAGTATTTCTGGCTGCGTTTGCCGGCAGCAATAGCTTGCAGCAAATGCTCTTCCAGCAGGCGACGGTTCGCCAGGCCAGTCAGGCTGTCATAAAACGCCAGCCGGCGAATTTTTGCGCTGCTAAGGCTACGGCTTATTGCCAGCTCTGCCAGATTGCCATAGGTTTTAATTTTTTCCAGCAGTTCAGTTGATGGCTCTGCTGTTTGCCGCTGATAAATCGCAAAGGTGCCCAGTACCTTGCCCCGGGCATTCTTAACCGGTTGTGACCAGCAGGATTTTACCTGCGCCATTTCCGCCAGTGCCAGGTATGGTTGCCAGTATGGATGACTGCTTATATCGGCCACAATTACGGTTTCACCCGTACTGGCTGCGGTACCGCAAGAACCGACACCCACGCCAATAGCAACGCCGTCCAGCGCCTGGTTGTATGCATCCGGTAACGAGGGGGCGGCGCCATGACGCAAGGTCTTGCCGTCTTCATCCAGCAGTAAGATTGAGCAAAGCATGTCGGGGTGCTGCAGCTCTACCTGGGTAACCAAATTATGTAATACCGTTTTTAACGCCGCACCTTCGCTGATCTGGCTTAAAATCTGATTTTGCAGTGTCAGTTCCTGCGTACGTTGCAGTACCTGTTGTTCGATGTGTTGTAAGTTGCGCTGATATTGCAGGTTAACCAGGCTAAGTTCGGTAATTTGCAGCGCCAACGATGCCAGCATATTTAACATTGCCGGTAGTTTGCTTTCATCGACAATCGGCACTTCTGCCAGCGCTGCCAGATATTCATCCTTGTTAAACCCGGCTTGTGCGGCTTGCTCCGTAAAATACGCCGGATCCGGCTCCTGCAGCAGAAATTGGCCAATAAACAAATTAGCAATATGTTCGCCATCGAGCACAATTGGTGTGGCACAGTCAGTTAAACCATTGCGACAGCGGTAAACAGAATAGTTTTTGCCTTGTTCTAACTGTAGCGCTAAATCCCGATCACTCTCCAGACAGCGCTGTAAGGTGGATTCTGACTGGCGATGAAACTGTACGCAGGCCCGTTGCCAGCGCGATGATGCCAGCACCTTACCGTGCAGATCAATTAACGCTATCGGCACATTCATCACCTGCAGGAAATTTTCAAATAAGGTGTTTAAGCGGGAAAAGTCGAGCGCAGCAACCAGCTTACTGGTTACTGTGCTATCAGGGGCGGGCAATGCCTGATTCCAGTCGGTGGCCATGGGGTCCAACATTTGGATCAGGTTTGCCTCGCGATGCAAATGCGGCGATTTGTTTGTCATGACGGCTTAAGTGTAGTTAGCAGAATGTTGCGCCGCCACAGTTGACGCAAATGAATTATGTCTGCTGCTGTACAGTGATGCCGTCAGTTGCTTTGCTTATTTATGCCGCTGTTGCAGCACCTTAATGACATCGTTCAGTTCCAGCTTTTGGCTGCGCAGCAACACCAACAGGTGAAACATCAGATCAGCCGCTTCGTTGGCGAGTTCTTCCCGGTCACCGGCCATCGCAGCCAGTGCGGATTCGACACCTTCTTCACCAACTTTTTGCGCTATGCGTTTTACGCCTTTGGCAAATAAGCTGGCGGTGTAACTGCTGGCAGGATCTGCGCCTTCACGGCTTTTTATCACTTGCTCTAAGTCGTATAAAAATGCCAGCTGCGGGCTGTTGGCACTGTTGTCATGCCAGCAGGTTTCAGTGCCGACATGGCAGGTTGGGCCTTGTGGTAGTGCCAGCACTAAAATACTGTCGGCATCGCAGTCGCTGTCGATGCTGACCAGTTGTAAGGTATGGCCTGAGCTTTCGCCTTTGGTCCACAACCGCTGCTTGCTGCGGCTATAAAAGGTCACGTTGCCGCTTTGCAGTGTGTGCTCAAGTGCCTCTGTGTTCATATAGCCCTGCATCAGCACTTTGCCGGAGATGGCGTGCTGCACTATTGCTGGTAATAACTGGTTATCGGGCCAGCTTAGCGCTTTAATTTGATCTTTGTTCATAAGTAACCTTAGAAATTATCATCTTCGCTTGAAGTCAGCTCTGAGGTTTAGCTGCACACAGAGACGCCGTAAATACTTCCCTGTAGGCTCCTCTGTGGCATCCTTGCCACAGACGCTCTGTTTACCAGCTAATCCTCGTCGCTTGAGACATATGCTTGACGGTTGGCACAAGCAGAGCAAGCGCGGATGTACTTTTTTCAGCGACCGTTGGAGGCCATGGATGCTGACAAATTCGTCAGGAACGAATTTGAACAGCTTCGCTGGCCCCGTGGGGTGAATTTCATGGATGAAATTCATAAGTCGAGCCCCATGGATGGTTTATGGCGTGTCGCAGAAAAAATGTACGCAGCGATTGCGTCTTCGAAACTCCGTTTCTGTCTTTACGGTCGGATGCTGATACCGTCAGCAATCAGCCTGGCTTTAAGCGCCGCTATTTCAATAATGCCTTTGTGAAACACACTGGCAGCCAGGGCGCCATCGACATCGGCTTGGTTAAACACATCGCTAAAATGCTGCATAGTACCGGCGCCACCACTGGCGATTAACGGTACCGTACAAATATCGCGGATGCTTTTCAGCTGGGCAATGTCATAGCCCTGGCGCACACCATCCTGATTCATGCAGTTAAGCACAATTTCACCGGCGCCACGGCTTAGCACTTCTGCTACCCAATCACGGGTAAGCCATTGTGTTTTTTTGGTGCGGCTTTCATCGCCGGTAAACTGGTATACCTGATACTGGCCCGACGCGACATCAAAAAAACTGTCAATGCCAATCACCACACACTGCTGGCCAAAATTATGGTTCAGCTCGTTTATCAGCTCTGGCCTGGACAGCGCCGGGCTGTTGACCGAAATTTTATCGGCACCCATTTCCAGTATTTTGCCGGCATCGGCCACGGTTTTAATGCCACCGGCGACGCAAAACGGAATATCGATCACCTCGGCAATGCGTTTAACCCAGCTTTTATCCACCACGCGGCCATCGCTGGAGGCGGTAATATCATAAAATACCAGCTCGTCAGCGCCAGCCTCGGCATAACGCTGTGCCAGTGGCACTATATCACCGATAATTTCATGGTTACGAAATTGCACGCCTTTAACCACTTTGCCATCGCGTACATCCAGGCAGGGAATTAAGCGTTTTGCCAGCATGCTATGGCCTCCTCAAGCGTAAATTTACCTTCCAGCAGTGAGCGGCCCAAAATGACGCCGGCGACGCCGCTGCCAATTAAGGCGCGAATGTCGTCCAGCTTGCCGATACCGCCCGAGGCCTGCCACTGAATTTGCGGGTAATTTGCGGCCAGCTCTTTATACAGCTGCACATTAGAGCCGGTTAAGGTGCCGTCTTTACTGATGTCTGTGCATAACACATGCTGAGCACCGGCGGCGATATAGCCATCCAGCACCTGCTCCAGCGTAATATTGGATTGCTCAATCCAACCGTGCGAGGGCAGGGTTTTCTCGCCTTTGTCGTTTATGGCCACATCCAGCGCCAACACGATTTGCTCGCCGCCGTATTTGCGCACCCAGCCTTGTACCAGTTCGCGTTGACGAATGGCTAAACTGCCGATAACAACACGACCGGCGCCGGCGTCGAGTAAGTCTTTAACGTCTTGCTCAGAGCGCACACCGCCGCCGACCTGGATATGTAGCGGGGAAGCTGTCATCAGCTCAGTCAGTAATGCCAGCTGACGTTTAGTGGCATCTTTGGCGCCGGACAAATCGACAATATGCAGCCAATCGGCACCTGCACCGGCGTATTGATTGCGCAGACCAATCGGGCTGAAATCGTACTCGGTGGTATTGTCATAGCGACCCTGATACAGCCGCACCACAGTGCCGTCAATTAAATCAATGGCGGGAATAATCATAGCTGCCACTCCAGGAAATTTTGCAATAAACGCGCGCCGGTTTTACCCGAGCGCTCGGGATGAAACTGCGCGCCGGCGACATTGTCTTTACCAATTACTGCTGCAAAATCGCTGCCATAATGGCACAGCGCCAATGCGTGCGGGCCGGGTGCTACGGCAAAGCTGTGGACAAAATACACATAGTCTGTGACAGAAAAACCGCTCATTAACGGGTGCTCACTAATGCTGTGCAGGGTGTTCCAGCCCATATGCGGCAGGCGCAAGCCGGCGCTTTGCATCGGCAGTACTTCGCCCGGAATAAGGTTTAAACAGCCAACATCACCTTCCATGCTGTGGCTGGTCAGCATTTGCATACCTAAGCAAATGCCTAACAACGGTTGCTGCAGGCCTTGCAAGGTGTCAATTAGTTCTGCTTGCTGCAGCCTGGCCATGGCATTGTGGGCGGTGCCGACACCCGGCAGCAGCACCTTGTCGGCTGCTTTGATTACTTTGGCATCACGGCTGATAATGGCGTCACTGCCTAAGCGTTTAAAGGCAAAATACACCGAGCTGATATTGGCGCAGCCGGTATCCACAATCACCAGTTGCATTACAGTACTCCTTTTGAGCTTGGCAGCGCCTCGCCCGATACGGTAATGGCCTGGCGCAGCGCACGGCCAAAGGCTTTAAACAGGCCTTCTACCTTGTGATGCTTATTGCCTTCGGTGATGCTTAAGTGCAATGACATCAGCATGGCATCGCTTAACGAGCGGAAAAAGTGCGGCACCATTTCCAGCGTTAAACCGCCAACTGCGCCGTCGCCCAGCTCACCGTTAAACACAAACAACGGCCGGCCGGATAAATCCAGCACACACTCGGCGCGGCATTCATCCATCGGCAACACAAAGCCAAAGCGGTTAATTCCACGTTTATTGCCCAGTGCCTGTTTTAACGCCTGCCCCAACGCCAGGGCGGTGTCTTCCACGCTGTGGTGATCGTCAATGTGGTAATCGCCGCTGACTTTTACCTGCAGCGAAAAGCCGCCGTGGGTGGCAATTTGCTCCAGCATATGGTCAAAAAAGCCTACCCCGGTGCCGAAAAAGTTATTGCCGCTGTTATCCAGATCAACGCTGATCTCGATGTCGGTTTCTCGGGTGGTACGGCGCACGGTAGCTTTTCGGCCGCGGCTTAACAGCTGTTTGGTGATGTGCGCCCAGCCCAGCGTATCGCGGTTATATTGAAACGACGGCAGGCCCATATTCTCAGCAAGTTGCACATCAGTTAAGCGGTCGCCAATCACATAAGAGTTGGTAAAGTCGATTTTTCCCTGTTGCAGATAGTCTTTTACCAGCCCCAGTTTCGGTTTGCGGCAACTGCAGTTGTCACTGTCAAAGTGCGGGCAAATCAGCACGTCATCAAACACAATGCCTTGCGAAGTTAGCAGCTGCATCATTTTATTGTGCGGTGCATCAAAGGTTTCGCGCGGGAAGCTGCTGGTGCCCAAGCCATCCTGATTAGTTACCATCACCAGGCGGTAGCCGGCAGCTTGCAGTTTTAGCAGGGCAGGCACTAAGCCCGGCTCATAAGCCAGTTTTTCCAGGCTATCAAGTTGCTTGTCAATTGGCGGCTCTTCTACCATGGTGCCGTCGCGGTCGATAAATAAAATAGGCTGGCCACTCATGCGCGTGCTCTCTTAGTTGCTTGGTTATTTAAAAAATACTGTTGCATCGCCTGTTGTAAGCGCTGCATTTCATCCGCGGTGCCAACCGACACCCGCACCACTTCTGACAGGCCCAGCTGGCTGGACTGGTTACGGATCAGGATATCGTTTTGGATAAGCGCGTTAACGCAATCTGCGGCGTTGTCTACCTGTAGCAGCACATAGTTGGCGTTACTGGGCCAGACTTTGTTAATACCGCTTTGGGTGTTGGCAAAGGCGATAAAGTCATCACGCAACTGATTAATGCTTGCGACGCTTTGCTGCATTTGTGCTATGCCCGTTGCAGATAATGCCTGGGCGGCAATTTGCGCTACCGGCTCGGCAATCGGGTAGGGCGCTATCATCTTTTTCAGCGCGTTAATAATTTCCGCCGAGGCCAGCGTAAAGCCACAGCGTAAACCGGCCAGGCCAAAGGCTTTAGACAGGGTGCGCAGGATAACTAAATGCGGGTACTGGCTAAGTAAATTCACTACCGACGCCAGTGGGGCAAACTCAATATAGGCTTCATCGACCACCACCAAGGCTTTCCCGGCGAAGTGCTCAAGCACAGCAATAATTTGCTCGCGCGGGATCAGATCGCCGGTTGGGTTATTCGGGCTACAAATAAACACCAGCTTGGGTGCAGTGGCAAAAATGCCGGCCAAATCCAGTTGCTCGTTATCAATCAGCAGCACTTTATTCACCATGGTTTGGTTACTTTCAGCGCTTATCGCATACATACCATAAGTCGGCGGGCAAATAGTGATACTGTCCTGCTTAGGCTCACAAAAGCTGCGGATCAACAGCTCAATGCCTTCATCGGCGCCGCGGCTAACCAACACTTGCTCAGGTGTGACACCGGCATATTCTGCATAAGCGTTTATTACCGCTTTTGGCTGGCAGGACGGGTAGCGGTTAAAAGTGCCATCTAACTGATAGCCCGGTGCCAATGCATTTTCATTGGCATTTAGCCACACTGCGCCGCCACTCATACTGCTGCGCGCTGATGCGTAAGGCACCAGATCTTTGACGATTTGTCTGGCTAAGTTATTCACGCCAGTAGGGGTGTTATCAGACATAATTTGCTTAACCCTCAACATTATTCAGTTCAGCCAGACGCAGGCGCACTGCATTAGCGTGCGCATCCAGGCTTTCAGCTTCTGCCAGCGTGACTATGGCCGGGCCAATATTGCGCATACCTTGTGCCGTTAATGTTTGTACCGTGAAGCGACGGTAAAAATCGGTCAGTGACAAGCTCGACACGGTTTTGCTGTAGCCATAAGTGGGTAGCACATGGTTAGTGCCGCTGGCGTAATCGCCGGCCGACTCTGGCGTCCATTTACCGACAAAGATACTGGCGGCGCTGTTAAATTGTGCAATCAGCTCATCATCTGCTGCAGTTTGCACGATTAAGTGCTCCGGCGCATAAGCATTGGTTACCGCCACAGCCTGGGCTAAATCGGCAGTTAAGATATAGCGGCTGTGGCTAAGCGCGGCTACAGCAATGTCTTTACGTGGCAGTTGGGCTAACTGGCGGGTTACTTCGGTTTGCACGGCATCGATTAACGCTGTACTGTCACTGACTAAAATCACCTGTGAGTCAGGGCCGTGCTCGGCTTGTGATAACAAGTCGGCGGCAACAAAAGCCGGGTTGGCGCTGTTGTCGGCCAGTACCAGCACTTCAGATGGCCCGGCCGGCATATCAATTTGTGCGCCGCTGGCATCCTGGCTGACCTGCTGCTTGGCTTCGGTTACATAGCGGTTACCCGGGCCAAAAATCTTATCTACTTTGGCAATGGTTTGAGTGCCATAAGCCAGCGCAGCAATGGCCTGAGCGCCACCGATGGTGTAAATCTCACTAATGCCACACAGCTCTGCGGCGTACAGAATTTCCGGCGCAATATCGCCCGCTTCGGGTTTGCCCGGTGGCGTAACCAGCACTATGCGCTCGCAACCGGCTAACTGCGCCGGCACACCCAGCATTAGTACCGTGGATGGCAACGGCGCACTGCCACCCGGGATATACAGGCCCACTGCGGCAATGGCGCGGCTTTTTAGCTGGCACATCACACCGGCGCTGGTTTCTACCTCGATATCACGCGGTAACTGGGCTGCGTGGAATTTACGGATGTTGTCATACGCCAGTTCAATGGCGGCTTTACGTTCGGGCAACAGCTTATTTAATTGCGCCATTTTTACTTGTGCACTTAAGCGCAGTGGGTTAGCCGTTAAGCCATCAAACTGCTGGCTATAAGCGACTAAGGCTTCATCGCCCTGCTGGCGCACGGTATTAATAATTGCCCGTACTTGCTCACCTAACGCGGCTGAGTCGGCAAGCTTGGGTCGCGCCAAGGCAGCTTGTTGCTCACTTACTGATAAGGCTGGCCAGTTAATAACGCGGGTCATAGCTACTCCATCATCTTTTCAATTGGCAGTACCAGAATGGAGCTGGCGCCCAGTGCCTTTAACTGCTCCATGGTTTCCCAAAACAGCGTTTCGCTGCTGACCACATGAATGGCGACCATGTCATTGTTACCTGCCAGTGGCAGCATGGTGGGGTTTTCAGCACCCGGCAGCAGCGCAATCACTTCATCCAGGCGGGCACGTGGCGCGTGCAGCATAATGTATTTGCTCTCATTGGCCTGCATTACGCCGTTAATACGTGGCATCAGCTTATTAATCAGCTTTAGCTGGCGTTCATCAGTTAGGCCTTTGCGCTGAATAAGCACCGCTTTGCTGCGGTAAATCACATCAACTTCTTTTAAGCCGTTCGCTTCTAAGGTCGCGCCGGTAGAGACTAAATCGCAGATAGCATCGGCCAGGCCAGCACGCGGTGCCACTTCTACCGAGCCTTTTAAATTAACGATGCGGGCACTGACACCTTGTTCTTTTAAATAACGCGCCAGCAAACGCGGGTAGGTAGTGGCGATGGTTTTGCCGTCCAGAGAGGCAACACCGCTATAGTTTTCTTCCTGCGGTACGGCAATCGATAAGCGGCAACCGCCAAAATCGAGCCGTTTTAATACGGTGTAATCAAAGCTGTCGTTATCCAGCTTACGCTGCAGTGATTCTTCTTCCAGCACGTTTTCTCCGACGATGCCCAAATCACAGACGCCGTCCATCACCAGGCCGGGAATATCGTCGTCGCGCACGCGCAGAATATCAATATCCATATTCTCGACATGGGCGATAAGGCGCTGCTCGCGCAGATTGATTTTTAAACCGCAGCTGGTGAACAGGGCCTGGGAGTCGACCGATAAACGGCCGGATTTCTGCATGGCGATACGTAAGCGTTTAGATTCTGTTGCCGGACTCATAATGGTCTCCGTGACGATAATTAAAATATATAATGCAAATAAACAAAAACCCCGGGCCTGGGCTCGGGGTTTTTATTGCTGTACCACCGGAGCGCCAGAAAATAGCCCTCCGAAAATTCCGGACGGCTAGTCGCTATGATGGTGTAGTACAGTAACAAGCTTCATATTCGGTTTCTTATTTATTAAGATGTTATACAAGTTACCTGTGGCAGGGCGGCAGTGCAAGTAGGTTTTGATAAAAATTGAAAAGTGATTATTTTGCAAGCTGTTGAAATTTAATTGCTTCATGTTTTTTGATCGTCTTTGCAGAAAAATTATTTTATAGCATAAATACCAAAATCAGAATTTAATGCGTAAATAATGGTCAACTTGTATAGTCAATGTTGGCATTTATTTAAGTTTATTCCCGCCAGGCCGATAACGGGATAATTACCTGCAGGAGACGGTGATGGACGCTTTTATGCCCTTTATACATCGCGTACCCGGTACGCCGGTCGAGCCTGATCCAAAGCAGGTGGTGCCGGTGTTTAAGGATGCGCGTTTAAGCCCAATAAAGCCTAACGAGCAGAAGTACCTTATTTTAACCCGACAGGCGCGCAAACGTGATCCACGTCAGGAAGCCTGGCCGGATGCGCCTTACACCACGCCGGAAGAAGATCAGCATGTGGATAAAGACGGCCATCTGGATATTTTTGTCTGAATTTGCCCGCGATTAAGGCATAATAAACGCCTTATTTTATTGTTGGTTGTCGCAGTGCTATCTGGTCTATTTAATCACCTTTTGAGTTGCTATGCGTAAGCAGGTTGTCAGCGCCTTTGCGCCGGGCGGCGCTTTGGCGTCGCACATTGCCGGCTTTAATGCCCGCGAGGCCCAAGTAGAAATGGCGCAGGCGGTAGCCGACGTAATTGAAACACCGGGTGCGCTAGTGGTTGAAGCGGGTACCGGCACCGGTAAAACCTACGCTTATTTAGTACCGGCGCTGCTTAGCGGTAAAAAAGTCGTGTTATCTACCGGTACCAAGAACCTGCAGGAACAGCTGTATTTCCGCGATCTACCCAAGGTAGTAAAAGCGCTGGCCAGTCCGTTGCAGCTGGCTTTGCTCAAAGGACGCAGCAACTACTTGTGTCTATTTCGCTTAGAGCAACATTACAACCATGTGCCAATGCAGGATGAGCAGCTTATTCAGGATCTAAGCCTGATCAAAAAATGGTCGGCCGAAACGCAAAGTGGTGATATCGGTGAGTTAAGTTATATCAGCGAAGACTCTAAAGCCTTGCCGTACGTTACCAGCACCACGGATAACTGCCTCGGTAAAGACTGTCCGGTATATGAAGACTGCCACTTATTAAAAGCGCGTAAAAAAGCCCAGGCGGCCGATCTGGTGGTGGTTAACCATCACTTATTCTTTGCCGATTTAGCGCTGAAAGACACCGGTTTTGGCGAGCTGTTGCCGCAAATGGATGTGATTATTTTCGACGAAGCCCATCAGTTACCGGATATTGCCAGCGACTATTTTGGTGAAAATGTCTCCAGCCGGCTATTGCTCGATTTATGCCGTGATATCGATACCGCCTGCAAAACGGAACTGCGCGACCACCCGCAATTAGCCAAAACTGCCGATAAAGTTGCCTTATTGATTAAAGACTGGCGGCTGCAATTTGGTACTGAACCGGCTAAGGGTAACTGGCGCGAGCTGTATCAGAAACCTGAGATGCAAACGGCGCTGAACCGTGTTGCTGAAGCGATAGATATGCTGTATCTGGTAATGAAAAGCAGCCTTGGCCGCAGCGATTTAATTGATAATGCCTTTGAGCGTTTAGCCCTGTGCAAAGCACGCTTATTAAAGCTGACCGATATGCAGCAAAGCGGCGTCAGTTTATGGTTTGAAACCACCCGTTTGCATGTGAGCCTGCATTTAACGCCGCTGAGTATTGCCGACAAGTTCCGCGATATTGTCGCCGCTGACGAGCGTAGCTGGGTATTTACCTCGGCCACCTTGTCGGTAAATCACGGCTTTAGCCATTACACCGCGCAGATGGGGCTGAACAACGCCAAAACGCTGTTGCTGGAAAGCCCGTTTAATTATGGCGAACAGGCACTGCTGTGTGTGCCGCGCTACCTAAGCGAACCGCACGAGCAGGGCATGGCAAAACAGTTACTGCAAATTGCAGTGCGGCTGATAGAAGCCAATAACGGCCGCTGCTTCTTCTTGTTTACCAGCCATCGCATGCTGCAACTGGTAGCAAAGCAGTTGCCGGATCTGATCCGTCAACCGGTGTTAGTGCAGGGCAGTATCGGTAAACGGCTGCTGCTGGATCAGTTTGTTAAGCTGGATAATGCCGTGCTACTGGGCACCGGCAGTTTTTGGGAAGGCGTAGATGTACGTGGCGATACGCTAAGCTGCGTGATTATCGACAAACTGCCGTTTGCCTCGCCCGATGAACCCTTACTGCAGGCCCGCAGTGAAGACTGCGTTATGCGCGGCCAGGATCCCTTTGCGCAAGTGCAGTTACCGCAAGCCGTTATTACGCTAAAGCAAGGCGTGGGCCGGTTAATTCGCGATGTTACCGATCGCGGCGTAATGGTTATTTGTGATAACCGTTTAGTCACCAAACCTTATGGTGAAGTATTTTTAACCAGCTTACCGCCAATGCGCCGCACCCGCTCACTGGATGAAGCGGTAAACTTTTTACAACAGATGAAACAGGACAATTAAGTTGAACACAGCCACTCTTAAACTACTTGCCCTTGATACCTCAACCGAGGCCTGCTCAGTAGCCTTGCAGGTTGGCACAGATATTTTAACGCTGGACGAAGTCTGCCCCCAGCAGCACAGCAAACGTATATTGCCGATGGTGCAGCAGCTGTTAAGCCAGGCCGGTATCAGCCTTAATCAGCTCGATGGTATTGTGTTTGGCCGTGGCCCCGGCAGTTTTACCGGTGTACGCATTGGTGTCGGTGTTACCCAGGGGCTGGCGTTTGGGGCAGATGTGCCGGTGTATGGCGTGTCAACGTTAGCGGCGATGGCACAGGCGGCACAGCGTTTACACGGTGCAAAGCAGGTTATTGCTGCGATAGATGCACGGATGGCAGAAGTGTATATCGGCAGCTTTGTGTTAGAAAATGGTCTGATGCAGCCTGGCAGCAGTGAAGTTGCTATTAAACCGCAGGACATCAGCGGCTTTAGCCTCAGTGGTGAAGTGCATGCTGTCGGCACCGGTTGGCAGACTTATGCAGAGGCCCTGTTACAACAGCAGCCTGCTGTTATCGCTGCTGATATTTTATATCCGTCGGCGCAGGATATGTTGACGCTGGCGTTGCCCGCACTTGCTGCCGGACAGTTTATTGCCGCTGAGCTGGCAGAGCCGGTGTATGTGCGTGATGATGTGACCTGGCAAAAACTGCCCGGCCGATAACCGTCCTACTTGAAGCTGCAGCGGTGTTGGCTGCATTAACTCGCCCCAATCACATAGACAACTATGCTCATGGGGACGAGTTAATTTGCCGCCTGGCTGCAACTTCAATTAGTTTGGCTATCCGGGGCATAAAATGCTTGGTTTGTTGGCGGCACTGGCTATAATTAGCGCTATGTCAGGCTCGGTTGCGTATTATGACACTGAATATTAATGCTGCTGCAAATGCTACCCAAAGCATCGGTACCGTATTTAACGGTGCTGAGCCACGCCGTGCTCTGCCGCGCAACGACACCGCAACGGAGTTGCCGCAAGGCCGTGGTGTACGGGCAAGCTCAGAGGTAATAACCCGGCTGGATGACGAACGCCGCCAGCAAACCAATTTCAGCTCCGGCAATGACCGGCGCAGCCAACAAGCGATAGATGCTTACCAAAGCCAGGCCAATGAGCAGCGCCGCAGTGAAGTGCAAAACTTACTTGGTGTCGATCTTTACGCCTGAGTAAATCCAATTCTCTGCTCCTGTCGTAATCTAAACAGTACTTACTTGTTTTGAGATGATTATGACTTCTACTTGTTTAATCACCGGTGCCAGCTCCGGCATTGGCCGCGAGTTGGCGCTGCATTATGCTGCCAATGGCTGGACAGTCTACGCGGTGGCGCGTTCTGCAGATAAGCTTGATGAGCTGAGTAAAAATGCCGGCATTCATGCTTTACCACTTGATCTTACTGACAATACTGCTTTGCAATCTGCAGCCTTAAATATGCTGGAGCAGGGCGTGGTGTTGGATCTGCTGCTGCTAAATGCCGGTACCTGTGAGTATGTCGATGCGTATGATTTGGATTTAGCCGCGTTTGAACGCACTTTCGCCATTAATTTTCATGCCGTAGTGGCAGCAACCAAATACTTTATGCCATTGTTAAAAGCTTCGTTAGCACCACAGTTGGCTATCGTCAGTTCTATGGCACATTTTTTCCCGTTTACCCGAAGTCAGGCCTATGGTGCCAGTAAAGCCGCCGTCAGCTATTTTACCGACAGCTTGCGGGTTGACCTGGCCGGTAGTGGTATCAGCGTGCATTTGATTGAACCGGGTTTTGTCGACACGCCGCTAACACAAAAGAATGATTTTTCGATGCCGTTTCTGGTATCCGTTGGCGACGCTGCTGAGCGTATTTATAGCGGTTTACTGCGCGGTAAAAGTCGTATTCGTTTCCCGCGCCGCTTAAGTGTGATGTTAAAGCTGCTATCAATGTTGCCGTACAACTTACGTAACAGTGTAGCGACGCGGATGAAACAGCAGTGACTGGTAGAGTAATGAGTGACAAAACAACCTTTAATTGGCGGGCGCTTATCGGTTTTGAATTGTGCTGGTTAGCACTGGTGTATTGGCAGCAGCTTGCGATTATTCCGGTGCTGCTGTATTGGTGTTATGGCATGTGGCGGTTAAGCACGGCCGGGCGCATTGCGGTGCTTGTAACGCTTAGCGCCGGCGTAGTGCTCGATACACTGTTGGTACAGCTTAACGTGTTGCAGTTTAGCAGTGGTGGTCTGTTGCCATTGTGGTTTGTATTACTTTGGGCCGTATTCGCCCTGGCGGCGGTGGAGTTTATGGCAAAAGTACTGACTAAACCCTGGTTGGCGGCGCTATTAGGTGCCGGTGGCGGGCCGTTATCTTATTGGGGCGGCGCCGCATTAAGCGGCGGTGCTATGCAGTTTCCGTTGCCGCTATACTCGGCGGTGGTGTTAATAGCAGTATGGGCGCTGATTGCCATAGCGCTGGGACAAAGCAGGAGGTGGTATGTTAAAGCCATATAGTATGTTGTTACTGCTGGGGCTTACCGGCGGAGTCGGCTTTAATGCTGTGGCAGTGCCGGAGCTGGCCACAGTGGGCGAGGGCTCTTACCGCTACCTGTTTTGGCAGCTGTATGACGCGCGTTTAGCGACACAAAGCGGCCAGTTTGAAAGTTATACGCAAAGCACGCCGTTGTTGCTGGAGCTGACCTATAAACGTGATATCAGCAAGCAACAGTTTATTGATGCCACGGTAGATGAGTGGCGAAAGCTCGGCCAAAGCAGTAAAGAACAGCAGCAACAGTGGGCGGCACAGTTGCAAACACTATGGCAGGATGTGAAGGAAGGTGATCGCTTAGCGGCGTTGTTGCTGGATGATGGACGGGTGCAGTTTTATTTTAACGGCACGGAAACCGGCGTATTGGAGGATACCGCTTTTGGTGCGGCATTCTTTGATATCTGGTTGCACCCGGATACCAGTGCACCGAAGTTGCGCCGCCAGTTAATAGCGATTAATTAGTAGTATACAAACGAACCGGTTTGCCCACGCTAACGCGCCGTAAACCCTTCCATGGGGGCTCGACTATAAACTTCTTCCTTGAAGTTTACCCGTCGGGCCAGCGGAGCTGTTCAAATTCGCTCCCGGCGAATTTGTCAGGCATCCATGCCTTCAACGGTTAGCTTAGGGCAAATCGCTTCTTACTTCGGAGTAATTCCCGGAAAGCAACTTACTTAGTTTGCTGAATATACTGCATAAGCTTTTTAGCGATCTGAGTATTATCCTGAAAGCCAATAAAGTCCTTTGCGTCTTTACCGTATGCCAGTACAGCAACATCGGCAGCGGTATGGCCGCCGCTGGTCCAGCCGGTGTAAGAGTATTTTGCTACCAACTGGTTTGATAATTTACGCAGTGTGGTTTCATCCAGTTGCCGGGTTGCCAGCAAGCTTTGTTGTTCTTCTTCAGTTAAGTTGATTGAGGTCAGTTCTGCCCACAGTGCTAATGCCGCGGCGTCAGAATCGGCTTGTTTCAGTTGCTCTGCGATACTGCGGCCGGTGGCTTTCACCTTACGTATTACATCCGGTAACCACTGGTACTCGCCATCTGCCCCCAGCGACATGCCGCCGGTTTCATGGTCAGCGGTAATAACCAACAAGGTATCGGGGTGTTTATCCACATAAGCTTTGGCCACTGCAATGGCTTTGGCAAAATCGTGCATTTCAGCCATAGCACAGGCGATATCGTTATCATGGCCACACCAGTCAATCTGGCTGCCCTCTACCATTAATACAAAACCTTTTTTAGCCGGTGTTAACAGCGTCAGCGCTTTCTCTGTCAGGGTGGCCAGTTGGTTGTCCTGATTGCTGTTTAACGCAGCCGGTAAAGCTGATTCGGCTAATAATGCCAGTGCCGGTGCTTTTGTAAGTGTATTTAACTGCTGCCAGCTATCGGTGTACTGAAAACCTAACTGCTTAAAACCATCGACCAGATTACGCTCGTCGCGGATAAAATATTTAGTGCCACCGCCTAAAATAACATCAGCAACGGTTTTACCGTCGATGCGGTAATCCAGGTACATATCGGCTATTTCGTCGTAATTGCGCCGGCTTTTATTGTGGGCTAAAAAAGATGCCGGTGTAGCGTGGTTTACCTGCGAGCTGGCAACAATACCGTTGGCTTTGCCCAGTTTTTTCGCCAACTGCATCATAGTGCCAAGAGGGATATGTTGGCGGTTTACCGAAATCGCACCGTTGTAGCTTTTAAATCCGGTAGCCAATGCGGTAGCGCCGGCGGCTGAGTCGGTAACATAGGTATCGTCGTCCGGGTAGGTGCTGGCCATGCCCAACCATAGCTCGTCAAAAATGGTGTTTTCCACTTCAGGTTTGGCTTTGTCATCACTGAAATACCGGTAACCGGCGAGGTAAGCCGGCCCCATACCGTCACCAATCATGTAAATAATGTTTTTGGGTGCAGCAGATGCCAAAGCGGGAGAGAGCAAGAGTGCCAGCGTGAGCAAAGATATGCGCATAGAGTTTTACCTTATAACAGCTTGATGTTCTTGTGAGCTAGTGTACTTTATAGCGGCAAGATGGCAAAAAGATGTCGACGGTTATCAGGTTTTCTATGGTCAGAGGTTTATTTCCGGCTTAAAAATGTCGCTGAACACTTAATACAAAATGAACTGTATTGAATTTGCCGACTCTTATGTGCATATTTTGTACAGTTCCCTGTTTACGCTTTGCAAATTCCGATTTTCAAAGTGCCAACAAAACCAAGGTGTTGTATATGTCAAAAAAAATTACAAGAAAGACAATGTTGTACTCTTTTGCTTTATTCTGCGCTATTTCAGGTTTTTCGCCGGCAGCACAAAATACCGATTATACTGCACAACTGACGAAGCTGGCTGACGCGGCGCAGCGTAGCCAGGGGCATAAACAACGAAACCAGTACCGTAATCCGGCAGAAACACTGCAATTTTTTGGTTTGACACCGAATATGTCGGTTTTAGAAATTTGGCCAGGCCATGGCTGGTACACTGAAATTTTGGCACCTTTTGTTAAAGATCAGGGTAAGCTGACATTAGCGCAGTTTCGTCACAATGATGGTTCGTTAAAGGATGATCGCAGTATTTTTTGGGCGCGTGTAAGCCAAAAATTAGCTGAACGCATCGCTGAGCAGGCAGATTATTTTGGCGATGTGGCGATGATTGAGTTAGATCCGCCCTTATTATTGCCATTACAGGATGAGCAGTTTGATATGGTGCTGACGTTTCGCAATTCCCATATCTGGAATGAAGACGGTAATTTGTTTGGCACCTTACAGAGCATTTTTCAGGCGCTTAAACCCGGCGGCACCTTAGGTATGGTAGAGCATCGTGCAGCGCGATTATCCGATATCTCCAGCTCAGCCGTCGATGGCTATCTGGATGAGTCTTATATTATTCAGGCTGCGCAGATGGCAGGTTTTGAATTGGTCGCCAGCAGTGAGATTAATGCCAACCCCGCCGACATGAAAAACTATCCGAAAGGCGTTTATGCCTTGCCTCCGACCCTGGCGATGGGGCAGTATAACAAAGCAGAGTACGTCGCTATTGGTGAAAGTGATCGTATGACGCTGAAGTTCGTAAAGCCGAAGGAATAGCAGGGCTAATTGTGCAACGCCGGTAATTGTGGGATGATTAGCCGTTAGAGTAAAAACTCCAATAAAGCCACTGTAGTAATAAAGCGCAACGACAGATTGCGTCAGTGTGGTTTTATATCTATACAATAATAACCTTAGACAAAAGGAGAGGACGGTGGATAGAGTTTGGTTAAAACGTTACCCGTCAGGCGTACCCGCAGAAATTAATGCCGATCATTACCCGTCATTATTAGATATTTTTGAACAAAGTATTGCAACCTATCCGGATAACACCGCTTTTATCAACATGGGTAAAAGTATCAGTTACCGTGAGCTGGATCAGCAAAGCACCGCGTTTGCGGCTTATCTGCAGACAGAGTTGGGGCTAAAAAAGGGCGATGCTGTCGCCATTATGATGCCTAACTTACTGCAATACCCCATTGCTTTAATGGGCGTATTACGTGCCGGTTGTGTAGTGGTTAATGTAAACCCGCTGTACACACCGCGCGAGCTGGAGCATCAGTTAAACGACTCCAGGGCCAAAGTCATTATTATCGTAGAAAACTTTGCCCATACCTTAAGCGCAATTGCGGGTAAGGTTAAACTGGACCATGTGATCCTAACTACCATGGGTGATCGATTAGGCGCGGTTAAAGGCACTATTGTTAACCTGGTGGTTAAGCATATTAAGAAGCTGGTACCGGCTTATAAACTACCCGGAGCCATTCGCTTTAACAGCACCCTGGAGAAAGGCGCAACGCTAAAATACAGTAAGCCTGAAATGAAAGGTTCAGACATTGCGTTTTTACAATACACCGGCGGTACAACCGGCGTCTCAAAAGGCGCTATGTTAACGCACCGTAATATGGTGGGTAACCTGGAACAGGTGAGTGGTTGTTTAGATAATTTACTGGAAAAAGGTGTGGAGCGGGTTATTACCGCGCTGCCGCTGTACCATATCTTTGCCTTAACGGCGAATTTCTTCACCTTCTTTAAATATGGCGCCACTAACCTGCTGATCACGAATCCGCGCGATATGAAAGGCTTTGTCAAAGAGCTGCAGAAGTTTCATTTTACTATTTTTACCGGTGTTAACACCTTATATAACGGCTTGTTGAATACGCCGGGTTTTGCTGAGTTAAACTTTAGCGGCCTTAAAGCTTCAATCGGTGGCGGTATGGCGGTACAACGCCCGGTGGCAGAGCGCTGGCAAAAAGTAACCGGCACCCGGTTAATGGAAGGTTATGGTTTAACCGAATGCTGCCCATTGGTAACAGTAAGCCCTTATGATTTAACCAGTTTTAACGGCAGTATTGGCCTGCCGGCTCCGTCTACCGATATTCGTTTGGTGGATGAAGAAGGCCAGGATGTTGCCGCCGGAGAGCCTGGCGAAATGCTGGTGAAGGGCCCACAGGTAATGCTGGGGTATTTAAACCGGCCGGAAGAAACTGCCAAGGTGTTGAAAGACGGCTGGTTATATACCGGTGATATTGCGCGTATGGACGAAGAAGGTTTCTTTTATATTGTCGATCGTAAAAAAGACATGATTTTAGTCTCCGGCTTTAACGTCTACCCGAACGAAATTGAAGAAGTCGTAGCGATGAGCGATAAAGTGCTGGAAGTAGCTGCTGTTGGCGTCCCCAACGAAGCTACCGGTGAAGCAGTGAAGCTGTTTATCGTGAAAAAAGATGCCAGCTTAACGGAGCAGGAAGTGATCCAACACTGCCGGCAACATTTAACGGGCTATAAAGTGCCTAAGCAGGTAGAATTCCGTACAGAATTACCGAAAACCAATGTCGGTAAAATTTTACGGCGAGAGCTTCGTGGTTAATACGCTTTACAGCAAAAGCCGGCTCTGAAGCCGGCTTTTGTTTTCACAAGACACAAACAGGTAACGCATGATTCCGTTAATTACCGATAACGAGGCATTGGCTGCTTATTGTAGCCAGGCAGCAAACCATACCGTATTAGCGGTGGACACCGAGTTTATCCGTCAAAGTACGTTATATCCCAAGCTGGGTTTAATTCAGTTGTTTGACGGTCAGGCACTGGCGCTGGTTGATCCGTTACGTATTACCGACTGGCAACCGCTAAACCGCCTGTTTGCTGATAAGGGAATTATTAAATTGCTGCATTCCTGCAGTGAAGATCTCGAGGCTCTGGCGACTATCGGCATTAGCCAAATAACGCCGTTGTTTGATACCCAACTGGCTGCTGAGTTACTTGGTTGGGGCAGCAGCATGGGTTATGCCAGGCTGGTAGAGCAATTAACAGGTGAAATACTGGACAAAAGCGAGTCGCGTACAGATTGGTTAGCCCGGCCCTTGTCCGACACCCAGCTTACCTACGCCGCAAATGATGTGCATTTCCTGTTTCCGCTGTACGAAAAGTTTGTCGCACAGATGAGTGCAGAGCAACAACAGCTGTTACTGCAAGAGGGTGAGCAACTAACCCGGCGCAAAGAACAACAGCTGCCGCTGGAATTTAAATATCTCGAAATCAAAAACAGCTGGCAACTTACACCGCGAGAGTTAGCAGTATTACGTGAGCTGGCAGCCTGGCGTCAACGCTATGCCATGGAACGAGACCTGGCATTAGGTTTGATATTAAAAGATATCCAGTTGATTGAGCTGGCCAAACGCCGGCCATCGACAGCAGAGAGCTTATTAAATATTCCCGGTATGCCACCGCGCGAACTACGCCGTCATGCTAAAACGCTGGTTGAAATCATTGCTCAGGCGAAAGAGTTGCCACAGGCACAGTGCCCGCAGCGCTTTTACCATGAACAGCAGTTTGCCGGCCATAAAGAAACCGTTGCGCAGTTAACCCAAGCCATAAAACGTGCCGCCGCAGAGCAGGGTATTCCGGCAGAATTTATGTCGGTTAAACGGCAGTTAAATGAATATCTGAACTGGTGTTGGCGTATAGCAGATGATGACAGGCAGTTATTACCATCACCGGAATACATGCAAGGCTGGCGACAAAGCCGCTTACTACCATACTTACCAAAACCGGTACATATAGTGTTTTAATAAACTAACTATAAACGTACCGGTATAGTAGTCAGATCAGTATAAATTTTCGGCAATTTTGTCCGATTTTTAGCAAGCCGTTTTTTTGATCGGAGTAAAAAATCTTGGCGTAACACTTCAGCACTTATCAACTGAAGGGTTATAACAATGAATGGAATAAAAAAACTTGCTTTTCCCGCTTTGTTGGCGCTGTCTCTTACAGGATGTTGGTTAGATGATGATAATGATCCGTTGCCACCTCCGCCTCCGGTAGTGAACGCCACAGTGCAGGTTGTGCATACCTCAATAGACGCTCCGGACGTTAATATACTGGCCAATGACGATGCGGTTATTGAGGGCCTGGCTTTTGGCGAAGCATCTGACGTACTGTCCCTACCGCCGGCCACTTATAGCGTAGCAGTTGATGCGCTGTTAGCAGATGATACTACCGCGACAGTAATTGGTCCGCTGGACCTGGCGTTGGAAGAAGCCAAGCGTTATACCGTGTTTGCTGTGGGTAAAGTGGCTGAGGAAACATTGGAGCCATTAGTGGTTACCGGCACTGTAAATGATGTTGCTGCCGGTAAAATTCGCTTACAGGTAGTGCATGCTGCCTCAACCGCACCAGAAGTTAGTATTCACGTTACTCCACCTGAGGCGGAACTGGGAACTCCAACAGATACTCTCGCTTTCAAAGACTTTACCGATCCGCTGGAACTGGACCCGGCAGAATATCGTGTACGTATTACTCTACCCGACAACGAAACGGTAGTGTTTGACAGCGGTACGCTGGATTTAAGTACTGCAGGCACAGATTTAGTTGTTGCTGCGATAGACAGCCAGTACTCCGGTGATTCTCCGGTCTCGCTGCTGGCCGTGGATCAAGACGGTAGTGAGTTAGCCATTTTAGATGCCGGTGCCACAGCTTCGGTACGGGTAGTACACAATGTCTCAGATGCACCTGCTGTGGATGTAGTTGCAAATGATAATTTTGCTGAGCCGTTGGTTACTGCTTTGGCTTTTCCTGATTTTACCGACTATTTGACACCCGCAGCCGGTGATTACAATATTAAAGTAGCTGTATCAGGTACCGAAACTGATGTAATAGATGCAGACGTAACCTTAGTCGCCGGTAGCTTCTACAGCGTATTGGCAGTTGGTTCATTAGATGCAACGGATGACTTCGCTATTGAGCCGCTGGTGCTAACCGATATGCCGCGCCGTGTAGCCACTGAAGCTAAAGTACGTATTGTGCACGGCTCCACGCTGGCCGGAAACGTGGATATTTATGTTACCGCTGATGGCGATATTGCCGACGCTACCCCTGCTTTTGCCGATGTAGCCTTTAAAGCTGAGACCGGTTATGTGTCATTACCGGCCGGCGATTATGTCGTAACAGTAACTCTGGCCGGTACTAAAACGGCAGCGATAGAAGCGCCGGTAGAACTGGCTGCCAACAGCATTTACACGGCCATTGCCCGCGATGGTGCAAACTTAGACGCCACTATGATCGGCCTAATCCTGATGGATGATTTTGCAGTGCGCTAATGATGTAGCGGAACAGCCGGATTATAGTGATTACTAAGGTCCTGTAGCAAAGTTAAAGCCCGCATTTCGCGGGCTTTATTTTTCTAACTATTGGCGTAGTAAAACTAGCGCTTTTCATCCGGAAAAGTGACATTCAGCTCCAGCACCGACAGCTCGTCGTCGCGCTGCTCTAACGTTACGGCAATATCTTCCGGTGAAATATCCACGTACTTGCGGATCACCTCTAAGATATCGCGCTCCAGTTGTGGCAGATAATCCGGGCTATTACGCCGTCTGCGCTCGTGTGCAACGATAATTTGTAAGCGCTCTTTGGCTGTATTGGCACTGCTTTTCTTGGTTGAGCGAAAATAATCCAGTAATGACATCCTTTATCCTCCGAAAATCCGTTTTAACAGGCCCTTTTTCTCCACTGTTAAAAAGCGGAACGGCACTTTTTCACCGAGTAAACGTTCGACTGTATCCAGGTAAGCCTGGCCGGCATCACTTTCGCTATCGAGGATCACCGGCTGGCCTGAGTTAGAGGCATTAAGTACGGCTTGTGACTCCGGAATAACGCCTAACAGGTCAATCGACAGAATTTCTTTTACATCTTCAACACTGAGCATTTCGCCTTTTTCAACCCGCTCCGGGTTGTAGCGAGTCAGTAACAAGTGCTCTTTTATTGCATCCAGCCCTTGCTCGGCACGGCGTGATTTACTGGCCAACATCCCCAGAATACGGTCTGAATCGCGTACTGATGACACTTCCGGGTTGGTAACCACTATGGCTTCATCAGCAAAGTACAGCGCCATCATGGCACCGGCTTCTATGCCGGCCGGTGAGTCGCATAAAATAAAATCGAAATCTTTTGCCAGCTCGTTCAGTACCTTTTCTACCCCGGCTTTGCTTAGCGCGTCTTTGTCGCGTGTTTGCGACGCCGGTAAAATAAACAGGTTGTCGGTACGTTTATCTTTAATCAGTGTTTGTTTTAAATTGGCTTCGCCGTTAATCACATTAACGAAGTCGTACACAACGCGGCGCTCGCAACCCATAATCAAGTCTAAATTACGCAAGCCAATGTCAAAATCGATAATTACCGTTTTATGGCCTTTTAATGCCAGGCCGGTGCCGATAGCCGCACTGGAAGTGGTTTTACCCACGCCGCCTTTTCCTGACGTAACAACTATGATTTTTGCCATAGTGAGATCCTTACCCTAATTCTGCTAATACCAGTTGATCGTCCTGTAATTTGATACAAGTCGATTTACCCCAAAATTCACCCTGCAGGCTTTCGCTAAGCCAGTAGTTACCGGCAATAGACACCAGTTCGGCCTGCAAGTTGTAACAAAAAATACGTTTACTGCGATCGCCGGCTGCCCCCGCTATGGCTTTACCACGCAAGGTGCCGTAAATATGAATATTGCCGTCGGCTATCACTTCGGCGCCGGCGCCTACGGTACCGCGAACAATTAAATCGGTGCCTTTGGCGTACAGTTGCTGACCGGAGCGCACAGTTTGCTCAACAATTTTTGCGTCCATCGCCACTGTGGCGCTTTCTGCACTGTTGTTTAATGAATTGTTGTTTACTGCATTGCTGTTTGACGCTGCAGCGCTGGTTTTAGTGGCTGTTTTGTTGTCTTTACCCAGCTGTAAAGCACCTAAGCCGGCTTGCTGTGCTTGCTGCTTTAATTCTGTACCGGCACCGCATACACCAACCAGGACCAGGTTTAACTCAGCAAACAGCTGTTTTATCGCAGCAAAGTCGGGTGTTTGCCGACAGTCGGCTACATTGAGCACTATCGGTGCCTGATAAAAGAAAGCCGGTGCCTGAGCCAGTTTTTGGCTTAAACCGGCGCGCAGAGCGTTAACGCTGAGATCGGCGCAGGAGAGTACCGATAAAGGAAATAAACTACCTTTTAATTCCAAAGTCTGATCTGACATAACTGTTTTGTGCGCACTTATTATTATCTGTTGCGGGCTTAGATTTACTGCTTGCCAGGCCGCGCTTTTATTTGCGTTGCCGCTTGTTTGCCGGTACGCAATACCTGGGCTTCATGTTATAGTTTAGACCTTCGTTAAGCAAGGTTGAGGCGTGGTTTTATTCGATGCTGTGTGCAGTTTATAAAAGTCCGAATAAGGACAGTACCTATCTTTATGTGGAACGCCGTGATGACTTCAGCAAAGTACCGGCTAACTTGCTTACCAGTTTTGGTATACCGCAGTTGGTAACCATTATTAATTTGGCCGCGCGGGAACATTTAGCGCTGGCAGATATCGATAAGGTACGGCAGCAGTTACAGCAGCAGGGCTTTTACCTGCAATTGCCACCGCCGCCGCAAGATATGCTGGCACAGCACAAGGCGCAGCATCAGCAATAATTCTTTATTTAACGGGCTCTTATTATGTTTAAATCTGTTGTTTCTCTTACCATTGCGGCTGTTTTCAGTGTCTCTGTCTTTGCCGCCGACACCAAGCCTGAGTTTTCTGATTATGTCGCTACCTTAAAACAAGAAGCGCTGAGCAAGGGTTATGCACCAGAGTTAATAGAACCGGTGTTTGCCTCTTTGACCTATCATGAGCGAATCGTTGCCGCCGATAAAACCCAGCCGGAAGTGGTGGAAACCCTCAGTACTTATTTGCCTAAGCGGGTTAGTGAAACCCGGATCCGCATGGCGCGTGAGCGTTATCAGCAATATTTACCGCAGTTGGAAAAAATCGCTGCACAGTATGGCGTACAAGCCCGGTTTATTGTTGCACTGTGGGGGCTGGAAAGCAGTTTCGGTAATTTTATGGGTACTTATTCGGTGCCCTCTGCGTTGGTAACCCTAGCGTATGATGGCCGGCGTGAAAGCTTTTTTAAACAAGAGTTTTATCAGGCGCTGGATATCTTAGCCCAGGGCCATATCAGCCTGGATGAGATGAAAGGCTCCTGGGCCGGAGCCATGGGACAAAGTCAGTTTATGCCCAGCTCGTTTATGGCCTATGCGCAAGACGGTGACGGCGATGGCAAAAAAGACATCTGGACCAATCAGGCCGATGTATTTGCCTCTATTGCCAATTATTTAAAACAGCAGGGCTGGGATAACAGCAAAACCTGGGGCCGGGAAGTGCTGTTGCCGCAAGATTTTGATATCACACATGCCATTGCCCGTGGCAGCCTGCAACGCAGCGAATGGTTGCAGCGCTGGGCAGAGTCAGAACGCAGCCTGGCGGACTGGCAGCAGTTGGGGTTGCAGCGGTTAAATAAAACCGCACTGCCGGTGCGCGATATTAACGCCGCACTGGTATTGCCGGATGGTGAAGGCGGTCGGGCTTTTTTAGCCTATGATAACTACAAAGCATTGATGCATTGGAACCGGTCTTATTACTTTGTAACCAGTGTTGGTTATCTGGCCGATTTAATTGTGGCAGCGGAATAATAACATGACATATCAACATCGCACGGTTGACGGCAAAGCCATAGCATTGCCGGTGGGCAAGGTGCTGTGCATAGGCCAGAATTATCAGGACCATATTGCTGAGATGCAAAGCAAAACAGCACCACAAGCGCTGTTTTTTATTAAGCCCTCTACCGCACTGTGCGACTTTGCGCCTGGTTTTAGTTTGCCGCAGCAGCAGGGCGCAGTGCACAATGAAACTGAACTGGCTGTACTGATTGGCAAACCACTGAAGCAGGCTGACTTTACCGCAGTAAATGAAGCTATCTGGGGTTACAGTTTGGCGCTGGATCTGACGCTTCGTGATGTACAGGCAGAGCTGAAAAAATTAGGCCGGCCGTGGGAGATTGCCAAGGGTTTTGACGATGCCTGTCCGATAGCCGGTTTTGTCGAAAAAGCCGCCTTGCAACATCCGCAGCAAACGGAGTTTCGCTTAACGGTAAACGGTAGTTTGCGTCAGCACGGCAATACCGCGAATATGATCCGCGGCATTACGCAACTTATCAGTGAAATGAGTCAACATTTCACGCTGTTGCCGGGCGATATAGTACTTACCGGCACACCAGCCGGTGTAGGGCCGCTGCAAAGCGGCGATCAGTTACAGTTACAACTGGCTGATATATTTACAGTAAACAGCAAGGTAAATTAAACATGGCTTTAGCAGAACGCTATTGGGAAACCAAAACGCTCGATGAGATGAATACCGAAGAGTGGGAAGCCTTGTGTGACGGCTGTGCCAAATGCTGCCTGAACAAGTTTATCGATGACGACGAAGACGAAGGCCCGACAGCTGTGTTGCATCAGGATGAACAGGTGCATTACACCAATATTGCTTGCCGCTATTTAAACAGCCACAAATGTGAGTGCAGCGAATATAGTCAGCGCACGGTATTGGTGCCAGATTGCATCGCGTTAACCAAACAAAACCTGAAAGACATTTTTTTTATGCCCACCAGCTGTGCCTACCGCCGTTTACATGAAGGCCGCGGTTTACCGCACTGGCACCCGTTGTTAAACGGCGGCAAAAAAAGCCTGATGCATAAAAAGCAAATGTCGGTGCGCAACAAAACCATCTCAGAGTTGCAGGTTAACCTGGATGATTTTGAAGACTTTATCGTGCGTTGGCCACTGAACGATCTGGATTAACCCATACTTTTCGGGAACTTAACTTTGTCATTCCTGCAATATTCGCAACAGCTGATGCAGCATTTCAGCCCGACCACAGTACAACTGGTTATCAGCGTATTGGTGGTTATTCTGTACTTTATTATCAGCCGGCGTATCGCCCCGGTTTTGTATCGTTTTATCGCGGCCAGCCAGTTAAAAGCCGAAATGAACAAGCGTGCGCTGGTGGTGTTCCATATTATATTGGCACTGCTGCTGATAGTGGTGCTGAGCATTGTCTGGGGCGTGGATATCCGTGGCTTATTAGTGCTGGCGTCATCGATGATAGCGGTAGTCGGCGTAGCCTTGTTTGCTGCCTGGAGCTTGCTGAGTAATATCACCGCGTTCTTTATCCTGTTGGGGCAAAAGGCGTTTGCCGAAGGTATGGAAGTGCGGGTAGTAGATGGCGGCAACTTTCTGGAAGGCCGTATTATCGAAATTAACCTGTTTAGCACCGTACTGCGCACCAAAGACAACGAACTGGTGGTGTACCCAAACAACCTGCTTATTTCACGTCCGGTAGTGGTATTTCCAAAGAAAAGCCGCAAAGTGGTGAGTAATACGGTGGTGGAAAAAGCCGAGCGTTGGCGCCGTAAGACCTTGATTGGTCAGAAAAGCGAGTGATTTTCCCGTGACAGCAAGCAAGAGCACTGCTACATTCGGCAAAACGCAATGATAACAATAATTCTATATTGCCCTGATGCGCTTAAAACAGATCAAACTGTCCGGCTTTAAGTCGTTTGTTGACAGCACCAATGTGCCTTTCCCACAGCAAATGACGGCTGTGGTCGGCCCCAATGGCTGCGGTAAATCTAATGTAATTGATGCAGTGCGCTGGGTGCTGGGCGAAAGCTCAGCCAAAAACCTGCGCGGCGATGCCATGACCGACGTTATATTTAACGGTTCGTCGCAGCGCAAGCCGGTATCACAAGCGTCGGTAGAGCTGGTGTTTGAGAACACTGAGGGACGTTTAGCCGGCGGCATGGCCGATCGCAGCGAAATTTCCATTAAGCGTATTGTTACCCGCGATGCGCAGTCAAATTACTTTCTTAACGGCAGTAAATGCCGCCGCCGTGACATTACCGATATCTTTTTAGGCACTGGCCTGGGGCCGCGCAGTTACGCCATTATCGAACAGGGCATGATTTCACGGCTGATTGAGTCCAGACCGCAGGAACTGCGGGTTTTTATCGAAGAAGCAGCCGGTATTTCCAAGTATAAAGAGCGTCGGCGCGAAACAGAAAATCGTATTAAGCACACACGGGAAAACCTCGATCGCTTAGCCGATGTACGCGAAGAGCTGGGCAAAAACATTGATAAGTTAAAACGCCAGGCTAATGCGGCGCAACGTTACAAAGAGCTGAAAGCTCAGGAGCGCAAGCTTAAAGCTGAACTGACCACCATCAAGTGGTTGCAATATAACAACCGCTTTACCGCATTAGAGCAGCAACTGGCGCAGCAACAAACCGAGCTGGACAAATACCAGTCGCAGGAGCTGGGCGATCAGCGTGTGTTGCTGGAGTTAAAACAGCAGGCACAAGATGGCCGGCAAGTGCTGGAGAAAGTGCAGAGTAACTTTTATCAGCTGGGCAGCAGCATCAGCCGTTTAGAGCAGCAAATTTTGCATCAGCGCCAACAACAGCAAACGTTAACGGCGCAATTGCAACAGGCACAACATACCCTGGCACAGGCAGAAGAGTTTATTGCCACCGAGCAGGCGCAACAAGCAGAGCTGCAACAGCAACTGGCAGAAGACGAGCCGCAGCAGGCATTGCTGGATGAGCAACTGGCAGAGCTGACAGAGCAGTTACAACAACTGGAAGATGAGCAGTACCAGCAGCAACAGGCTTTTAATCAGTGGCAACAACAACATTTTCGTTTGCAGCAGCAACAGCAGCAACAGCAGTTGCAACAACAAAACCAGCTTAGTCAATTAGCGCAGTTACGCCAGCAGGAACAGCAGCTGCAACAGGAGCAGGCCGCACTGGCACTGGCGCCGTTGCAACAGCGTGTTGCTGAGCTTGAAACTGAACTTAGCCATGGCGCCACACAAGTGCAGCAAAGCACAGCGTTGCATGAACAAGCGCAGCTGGCGGTGCAGCAGCAGGAGCAGCTTAGCCGTGAGCTGGATGCTGCACAGTTACAGGCCAAATCAGAATTATTGCTGCTGCAACGTGAGCAACAACAACTGCAACAGCAGCAGCAACAAAAAGACGGTGAACAGCAACAATTATTACGCCAGTTGCAGCTTAAACCCGGCTGGGCCGCTGCAGTGGCGCTGGTGCTTGGTCAGTTACAACATGCTGCTGTAACTGAGCAACTGCAGGCTACGGCGCAAAGTATGGTAAGCCGTAACAGCTGTGCTGCTGCGCCCGGCAGCCTGGCAGAGGTTATTGTCAGCGGTGTGTATCCTGAAAGCTTTAACCAGATTTTCTGCGTTGCCGATACCAACGCCGCGCAGCAAAGACTGTCGCAGCTGGCTGCCGGCCACAGCGTGATCACGACATCAGGCTATTGGCTTGGTTCTAACTGGTGTTTGCAGGCCGGAGCGCAACAACAGGATAACTACTTGCTGCGTGAAGAACGTCTAGTGCAACTGCAGCAAGAATTAGCAGCCGCTGAGCAGCAGGTTCAGCAGCTCAGCGGGAATTACGCCACACAGCAACAAGCGCTGCAACAGGCACAGCAACAACAGCAGCAGGCGCTGCAGCAACTGCAACAGGCTGAACGGACACAACAGCAGCAACTTACCGCAAAGCTGTTGGCTCAGCAAGAGTTGCAACAAGCAGAAAAACTGGCGCAAAAGCTGGTGACGGAGCAACAACAGTTACAGCTGAAACAAGCACAACTGGAAGAAAGCACAGAACAACTGGCAATGGCGCTGGAAGACAGCGCTGAGCAGCTGTTGCAGCACGAAGGTGCACAGCAGCAACTGCATAGCCAAAGCGGTAACCAACAGCTGCAGTTGCAGCAATTACGTGCCCAATTTGAACAAAAGCGCACGCAGCAACAGCAACTGCTGATGCAACAAAAGGTGGCAGAGCAGCAATTAAGTGCGCTGCAGCAAAGCCTGCAACGTGCGCGGATGCAACAACAACAATTGCAGGAGCAAGCCGGCACACTGACGGCAAAGCTACAACAGGATGACGAGCCGGAATTATTGCTGCAAGAGCAGCTGCAGCAAGCTTTGCTGGAGCGCGAAGAGGCCGAACAGCAAATGATCGCACAGCAAGACCAACTGGCTGCGGTAGAACAGCAAATTCGTGAGCTGGAGCAGGGCCAACATGGTATTTTGCAGCTGTTAAACAAAAAACGTGCTGAGTTGGCAGAATTACGTCTTGATGCTGAAGGCTACCGCGTGCGGGCCAATAATATGCTGGAACTTTTACGTGAACAGCAGGCCAATATGAAGGACGTTTTGGCAGAGTTGGCGCCGGATGCCGAAGAAACTGTCTGGCAGCAGCAACTGGACAAAACCGTGGATGCTGTTGGCCGTTTAGGGCCGATTAACCTGGCGGCCATTGAAGAATACGAGCAACAGGCTGAGCGTAAGCAGTATCTGGATGCACAAAATGATGACTTAACCGCTGCCATGGACACGCTGGAAACGGCGATCCGCAAAATTGACAAAGAAACGCGGCAGAAGTTTAAAGATACCTTTGAGCAGGTTAATGACGGCTTAAAAACACTGTTTCCCAAAGTGTTTGGCGGTGGCAGTGCTTACCTGGCATTGACCGAAGATGACTTGTTAGAAACCGGTGTAACTATCATGGCAAGGCCGCCGGGCAAAAAAAACAGTACAATACATTTATTATCGGGTGGTGAAAAAGCCCTAACGGCTTTATCATTGGTGTTTTCGATTTTCCGGCTTAACCCGGCACCATTTTGTATGTTAGATGAGGTAGATGCGCCACTGGATGACGCTAACGTCGGCCGGTTTTGCAATTTGGTGCGGGAAATGTCAGAAACAGTGCAATTTATTTATATTAGCCACAATAAAATTGCCATGGAAATGGCGGCGCAGTTGATGGGCGTGACAATGCAGGAACCGGGCGTGTCACGTGTGGTCGCTGTCGATGTGGATGATGCTGTCAAAATGGCAGCAGCCTCTTAATAAAAGGTAACCTTATGGCTGACGAATTACGTTTAGTGTTTATTATTATCGGCGCCCTGGTGCTGGGGGCGTTACTGTTGCACGGCTTGTGGACAGTGCGAAAAAATTCCGGCCAGCCAAGACACCGTTATTACGATGAGGACCAGCAAGACAAAGCCGAAAAGGCTGACGGCTTTGATGACTTTGGCGTCGGCCAGGTGCGGGTAGTTAAAAGGGGTAGCACCGCGCCAACAGATTACGCCGCAGCGGCTAAACCGGTAACCGCCAACGCTGAACCGGTAAAACGCCCGGTGCCACGGCAGCCGGCAGCCGAAGTGCAAACTGAATTAGCCTTTGAGGAGCCAAAAGAGCCTGAGCTTAATTTCAGTGCGCTGAGCGATGACGAATTACAGCAACCGGCGTTTGAAGCACCAACAGAGCAAGATGAACCCGCAGCAGCAGCCGATGAGCCGGCAGAAGTGCTGATTTTGTACGTGTTATTGCCTGAAAGCAAAGACATAAAAGGCCCGGACTTATTATCGTCATTGTTAACGCTGGGCTTTAAATACGGCGATATGGATATTTTCCACCGCCATATAGACAGTGCCGGCTCAGGTGCAGTGTTATTTAGCCTGGCTAATATGTTTAACCCCGGGACCTTTGACCTGGAAAACATTGAAAAGCTCAGCACCCGCGGGGTCAGCTTGTTTATGACCTTACCAGGGCCTGGTGAGCCGCTGCAAAACTTTAACCTGATGCACAATGCAGCGAAGAAGCTGGCAGAAGAGTTCGGTGGCCAGGTATTAGACGGCCAGCGCAGTGTGCTTACAGTACAAACGGTGCGGCATTACGTGGATAAAATTCGTGAATTTCAGCGCCAGCGTTTGATCCACGGCTAAGGCACGCCGCTAACGGCAAAAATAACAGCAGCTAAAACGGCAGGCAGTAGTCCTGCCGTTTTTGTTATGGCAAACTCAGAGCTAAATTTTTACGGGCACATTCAGGTTATGGAACAGGCAATTTTGCAGCAGGTACAGCAGCTGCGTCAGCAATTGGAAGACTACAGCTATCAGTACTATGTGCTGGATAACCCCTCGGTGCCGGACGCAGAGTATGACCGCTTATATCGGCAGTTGCAGCAGTTAGAAGCAGACTATCCGCAGTTAGTTACAGCGGACTCGCCCACGCAGCGGGTTGGCGCGGCACCGCTGGCAAAATTTGGCCAGGTAAGCCACAACATTCCGATGTTGTCGCTGGATAATGCCTTTGGCGCGGATGAATTCAGCGCCTTTTGTAAACGTATGGCCGATATGTTGGACAGCAGTGCCGACTTCAGCTTTTGCTGCGAGCCGAAACTGGATGGCCTGGCAGTCAGCATTCGCTATGAAAACGGCGTGCTGGTGCAGGCGGCAACCCGCGGTGATGGTTATACCGGTGAAGATATTACCGTCAATGTAAAAACCATTCGCGCCGTGCCGTTAAAACTAAAAGGTGCGGCAGTTCCGGCGGTGCTGGAAGTGCGCGGCGAAGTATTTATGCCGCTGGCCGGTTTTAACCGGATGAACGATAAGGCCCGTGCTGCGGGGGACAAAGTGTTTGCCAACCCGCGCAATGCCGCAGCCGGCAGTTTACGCCAACTGGACCCGAAAATTACTGCACAGCGGCCATTAATGTTTTACGCCTATGCGGTAGGTGCGATAGAAGACCCGGCACAGCTGCTGGACAGTCGCAGCCATTATCAGCGTTTAATGCAGCTGAAAGATTGGGGGCTGCCGGTGTGTCCGGAAATCCGCCTGGTAACCGGCGCCGATGCGGCACTGGCGTACTATCAGGATATTATGCAGCGCCGCAGTGCGCTGGCGTATGAAATTGACGGTGTGGTGATCAAAGTGTCCGACCTTGCGCAGCAGCAAGCGTTGGGGTTTGTCGCCCGGGCGCCGCGCTGGGCTATTGCCTTTAAATTTCCGGCCCAGGAAATGCTGACCACCTTGTTAGATGTGGAGTTCCAGGTTGGCCGTACCGGTGCCATTACGCCGGTGGCCCGGTTAGAGCCGGTGCTGGTGGGCGGTGTTACGGTCAGTAATGCCACTTTGCACAATCAGGATGAGATAGACCGGCTGGCGGTAAAAATTGGTGACAGAGTTATAGTGCGCCGTGCCGGTGACGTGATCCCGCAAATCGTCTCAGTGGTACTTGAGCAGCGGCCTGACACGGTGCGCGACATTGTTTTTCCGTTAAGTTGCCCGGTATGTGGCTCTGCGGTAGAGCGGGTCAGTGGCGAAGCCGTGGCGCGTTGCAGCGGCGGTCTGTTTTGTGCCGCTCAGCTTAAAGAGTCGATAAAACATTTTGTGTCGCGTAAAGCCATTGATATCGAGGGCCTGGGCGATAAGTTGGTTGAACAGTTAGTTGATCAGCAACTGGTGAAAACCCCGGCTGATATTTACAGCCTGGATATGGCGGCGCTGGTAGGGCTGGAGCGGATGGCCGAAAAATCTGCGCTGAAGTTGCTGACGGCTATCACGCAGTCAAAACAGACCACTTTAGCGCGTTTTATTTATGCGCTGGGGATCCGTGAAGTTGGTGAGGCGACGGCGCTTAACCTGGCGAATCATTTCACGACCTTAGCGCCACTGCAACAGGCTACGGTAGAGCAACTGCTGCAAGTCAGCGATGTTGGTACTGTGGTGGCTGAGCATGTAAAAGGCTTTTTTGCCGAGCCGCATAATCAAAGTGTGATAGCGGCGTTGGTTGATGCCGGCATTAGCTGGCCGGCGATAGCGCAGCAGGCCCAAACCGAACAGCCGCTGGCGGGGCAAACTATAGTGCTTACCGGTACTTTGATTAGCATGGGCCGTGATGATGCTAAAGCGAAACTGCAGCGGCTGGGCGCTAAAGTGTCCGGCTCGGTATCAGCGAAAACCCACGCCGTTATCGCCGGTGATAATGCCGGCTCTAAACTGGTTAAAGCTAATGAGCTGAATGTAGCGGTGTGGACAGAGCAGCAAATGCTGGATTTATTTACGCAGTATGGAGTGAGCTAAAATGCCGGATGTGGTTTATCAGCTGTTGTTGGATTGGGGTAGTTTTTTCCGGCCTTATGTGCGTGATATCGCATTGGCGATGGTAGCAACCTGCCTGGTAGTGTTTGGTGACGATGTAAACCGCTTTGTGCGCCGGCAAATCGCCTCACTGCACTTTGTCTGGCGTACCGGCATTTTTATTTTGCTGTGTGCTTTTGGCTACGGCGCGCTAACGATACTGTTAACGCCGCTGGTGGCCGGCCAGCTGGCTAAGTTAACTAATCTGTGGTTGCCCTGGGTGTGCTTAGCTATTTTTATCGCGCTTGGCAGCCTGGCACAGCGTAAACGCCAGCTATGAGCCAGGCACCGCTGTGGCCGGTATTAGATGACTATGGCTTACACAAGGTGCCGCTGCGCTTTTACTGGCTGCTGCTGTTGCTGCTGCGGCCTTATATCTGTTGGGTGTTGGTACTGACATTACCGCAAACACAACGCGATATGCTGGCGCTGTTTTATCCGCAGCAAACCGATTTTATCCTCGCCTGTGCTGTGGCGGCGCCTTTGTTATTGCTACTGGCCGCCCTTAGCCAGCGTAAACCGAAAGGTAATCGTGGTTGGCGCCATATCTGGCGTTTTGGCCGCGCTATATTATTGCCGGTGGCGTTAGCTGACCTGGTGCTGACTATCACCGATCTACCGGCACAGGTAATGCTGGATGCGCCCTGGCGTATGATGGCGCCGGTATTGTTGCTGGCCGGGGTGTTTTGGCTGCTGCGCTCGCGTACGCTGCGCGCAGTATTTGCCGAATGGCCGGAGGCTGATAGCAAACATAGCGCTGGGACTTAAGCCAGTTTGCTCAGATATTTTTGTTTTAGCTGCAGATAACGTTGCTGTTGCTCCGGCCTGAGGTTGGTATTTTCAATCTGCCGGTGGCATTGCTGCAAAAGGTGTTCGCGTTGCTGTGGCGGACACAGCGGCCTGGGTGATGTCAGCAGCGTTTGCCATAAATTCAGCGCGATACCGGCATTTTTCGGCATTACCTGCCACGCCAGTGCAAAAGCCGAAAAGGCTTCCTGCCAGTTACCATGCTGATATAAATGCACCGCATTATTGTTCAGCTCACGCGGGCCATGTGCCATAGCCGCGCGCTCACGTTGCTCTTGCTGTAAGTAGGCGCTTAATACCGGCTCCGGCTGTTGGCGGCGGCAATGTTCGCTTATTTGCTTAAACAACGCACGCGAGGCATCGCTTAACCCCACTTCATGCAGGGCCTTGGCTTTATCCAGCGCATCTTCCAGTGAGTCTATATCGCTCTGAGTGGCTAAATCAGCAAGCAGCAAGCGTGCCTTGTCGCGGTGGTCCTGTAAATACAACAACCGTGCCTGCAGCACTTGTTGTGCTGCGGTATGTTTATGATCAGCAAATTGGCGCTGCACAGTGTTGATTGACAAGGTGGCCTGGCGGTTCAGCCGTGCTTGCTGTTCGCTGTCGTCAGTACTTAACGCAAAATCGATGCTGGCACGGGCCAGATTAAGGTACAGATCCGGTTGCTCGTATATCGAGTTTCGCGCGTACTTCACCATATCGCGGGCAGCACGGTACTGCAGCTCGTAATCGTGGTTTAATCTGGATAACTGTAATAATTTCTGTTGGCGTAATAAATTACGCGGTGCTATATCTGCCGCAGCCAGAATATGCTGCTGTGCCTGTTGGTAACGCTGTTGCTGAAACTCCAGTTCGGCCAGACAGTCCAGCGCAAACAGCCGTGTTTCGCTGCGCGCCAGCATATGTTCCAGCTCAGCAAAAGCTTGTTGCTCCTGATTGTTTTGCAGTAAACAGCGTGCCCGGCCGATACGCGCCCAGCTAAATGGCTGAATGCGCAGCATGGCATCAAAAAAGGTTGCAGCTTCTGCAAAAGCTTGTTGCTCCAGCAGAATATCGCCTTTAAGTTTAAGCAGCAGCGGAAAATACTTATGCAGTTCGGCTTGCGCCAGTTGCTGATCAACCGCCAGCAGTGCGCGATCATACGCCTTTTGCTGCAGCAGCTCGTACACCGGTCGCAGTTGTTGCTTGCGGCGGAACACCCGCTCAATGCGCAGTTGCAAATCACGAATAACAAAAGGTTTGGCTAAAAACTCGTCCGGCTGCAATTCCAGTACACTGTGCACCAGCGCAGGGTCTGTCTCGGCGCTGATAAAGATCATGCCACAGTTTAGTTGCTGCAAACCGCTGACTTTAAGTTCGTCGAATAACTGATAACCGTCTTTGCCTTTGGGCAGGTTGTAAGCACAGATAATTAAGTCGTAACTGTTTTGCTTACATAAACTCAACGCAGTCTGCGCGCGGTCAGCATAGCTGATATTCTGATAGCCCAACTGCTCCAACGCATAACGCAGGTAGCTTTGGCTTAAACTTTGATCGTCAATAATCAGAATGCGTTCGTCGCGTTTAACAGCGGGTTCCATAGAATGGCAATAGATCCGGTACAGGCAAGACAAGCTTTACTATAGCAAGTTTTTAACAACAGAGAACAGCAGAAATTGCTGAAATGGTGACGGGTATCACATTTACGCTATGGTTTGTATCAGGAAGTGGTGGATTGTACTAGTTCGGAGCAATGGCAACCGTGTCTTAATAAAGAGCGGGCGGTGCTTTGCTATGGTTTGTATCAGGAAGTGGTGGATTGTACTGGGTTCGAACCAGTGACAACCGTCTGGTCGTTAGGAGCGGGCGGTGCTTTTCATGATAAGAAAGTAGATGGTGGATTGTACTGGGTTCGAACCAGTGACCCCCGCCTTGTAAGGGCGGTGCTCTCCCAGCTGAGCTAACAATCCATGGGAGTGTAAAGTTTTGGTGGATTGTACTGGGTTCGAACCAGTGACCCCCGCCTTGTAAGGGCGGTGCTCTCCCAGCTGAGCTAACAATCCATGGGATAAGTCTTTAAAATCAATTGGTGGATTGTACTGGGTTTTAATCAGTGTCCACCGTCTCGTCGTGAAGAGCGGGCGGTGCTTTTCATGATAAGACATCAATTGGTGGATTGTACTGGGTTCGAACCAGTGACCCCCGCCTTGTAAGGGCGGTGCTCTCCCAGCTGAGCTAACAATCCACGCTGTTTGATGGCGCTCATTATAGGGAGCATGAAAAAGCTGTCAACATTATTTTGGTAATAGCGGTTTGTCTGCTGCAAAAGTAAACATTCTGTCGTGCTTTAGCGCAAAACAGATGCAGTGCCGATGCCTTAGCGGGTGCATCCGGCGCGTGGCATTGTTACAATAGCCGCCATTATTGCACTGTGATGGATAAACTATGTCTCTTGTTACCCGTTTTGCACCAAGCCCAACCGGTTATTTGCACGTTGGTGGCGCCCGTACTGCCTTATTCAGCTGGTTATATGCCAAAAAGAAGGGCGGAAAATTTATTCTGCGGATTGAAGATACTGACTTAGAGCGTTCTACCCAAGCATCAGTCGATGCTATTTTAGAAGGCATGAGCTGGTTGGGGCTGGACTACGACGAAGGCCCGTACTACCAGACCAAGCGCTTTGATTTATACAAAGAAGTGGTTGCGCAGCTGGTAGCTGATGGCAAAGCTTATAAGTGTTTTTGTACCATAGAAGAAGTGGACGCCATGCGCGAAGCGCAAACTGCCGCCGGTGAAAAGCCGCGCTACAACGGTATGTGGCGCGACCGCACCGATCATCCGGTCGGCAAACCTTTCGTTATCCGCTTTAAAAACCCGCAAAGCGGCACTGTAGTTATTGATGATTTAATTAAAGGCCGCATTGAAATTGCCAACAGTGAACTGGACGATCTGATTATTGCCCGCAGCGACGGCACACCAACCTATAACCTTACCGTGGTGGTGGACGACTGGAAAATGGGCATTACCCATGTTATCCGTGGTGATGACCATGTGAACAACACGCCAAGGCAAATGAATATTCTGGCCGCGCTGGGTGCCGATATCCCGAAATACGCCCATGTGCCGATGATATTAGGTGATGACGGCAAACGCTTATCCAAGCGCCACGGTGCTGTGGGTGTTATGCAATACCGCGACAACGGCTTTTTGCCCGAAGCCTTGCTTAACTATCTGGTGCGTTTGGGCTGGTCACATGGCGACCAGGAAATTTTCAGCAAGGAAGAGCTGATTCAACTGTTTGACCTGGACAGCTGTAACCGTGCCCCGTCAGCGTTTAATACCGATAAATTGATTTGGTTAAATCAGCATTATATGAAAACCCTGCCGGCAGAGCAGGTGGCAGCACAACTGCAATGGCATATTGCCGAACAAAAACTGGATATCGGCAACGGCCCGGCGTTAACTGAGTTGGTTAAAGCCCAGGCTGAGCGGGTTAAAACGCTTAAAGAAATGGTAGAAGTAAGTCGCTATTTCTATGAAGACTTCAGCCAATTTGATGCCGATGCCGCGAAAAAACATTTACGTCCGGTGGCGTTGGAACCTTTGCAAGCCGTTGCAGCCAAACTGGAGGCATTAAGCGACTGGTCACAAGCCACAATTCATGATGCCATTAATGCCACCGCAGAAGCGCTGGGAGTGGGTATGGGTAAAATTGGCATGCCACTGCGGGTTGCGGTAACCGGTGGCGGTAATTCACCGGCTTTGGATCTAACCTTAAGTTTAATCGGCAAAGCGCGCAGTCTGGCGCGATTACAACTGGCGATAGATTTTGTGCAACAGCGCGCAAACGACAGCGAATAAAGCCGGCACTTTCGGTCAATACACCAAATACTCAGTCCGGTGCAACCGGGCTGAGCAGCATAGCTTGCTACAATGCTACAGTGTGTCAGGGAATGAATAATAACAACCGGGAAGATATAACTCATGGGTGAAACGACAACAACGGAGTAATACAGCAAGATAATGCATTTTTTCTCAACCGGTATCAGCCTGGCGCTGATGCTTTGCTTGTATGGGGTACAAGCAGCAGAGACAGATAACTTACCTGTCAGCGAAGAACCACTGCAGCCGATAGGTTTCTTTGGTACGGTAACCGGTGATGTCGAGCTGGGGTTTTTGCTTACATCCGGCAATACCGACTCTTTTGCTATCCGCGCCAACAGCGAGTTAGTACATGACTTGCAGCGTTTTCGTAACCGTTACCAATTACAAAGCCTGTTGCAGAAAAACAATGTTGTTGATTCGGCAAGTGGCGACAAAAGCCAGGTAACGACAGCCAGTCGTTATGGTTTTACCGGTCAGAGTAACTATAAGTTGGTGTCAGGTAACGAATCTATTTTCGGCCGTGGTGCTTTCCTGCATGACAAATTCGGTGCTTTTCGTGAACAAGCGTCTTTAGCTGTGGGTTACGGTAACCGGCTGTATGAGCAGTTAACCGATTACATTGACCTGGAGACCGGGCCTGGTTATGCACACCAGCAAACAGCGGCACGGGAAGACAGAAGCGGTGCCATTTGGTTTTTGGCAGCCAATATAAACTATGCCTTATATGATACCAGCAGCTTTCGGCAAACGTTGGAGGGCGCGGTATCATTAAACGGCCAAAACACCACTTTACTCAGCCGCAGCAGTATTACCGCCACCATAGCCGACAGGTTATCTATGCGGTTAAACTTTGTGGTGAAATACAACTCCATGCCTGAGGGCACGCTGCGTAGCACCGATACTGAAACCTCAGCCTCACTGGTGTATACCTTTTAACAATAAAAAAGCCGGTATTAATACCGGCTTTTATTATCAAGCATCCGCCAGAGCTGCTTACGAATGCAGTACCCGTGCCCGCAAGGTAGCCGGTATTGCCCGCAGTTCGTTTAAGGCCTGTTCGACATCGTCAGAATCAATATCAATTACCACATAACCGATATCGGCATTGGTTTGCAGATATTGGCCGGCGATATTGATATTGTGCTTGGCAAAGGCTTCGTTAATCTTGGTCAGCACGCCCGGCTGGTTTTTATGAATGTGCAGCAAGCGTGAGCGGCCTTTGTGCTCCGGTAGTGATACTTCCGGGAAGTTTACTGCCGACAGGGTAGAGCCGTTGTCGCTGTATTTCACCAGCTTGCCGGCCACTTCAAAGCCGATATTTTCCTGTGCTTCCTGAGTAGAACCACCAATGTGCGGGGTTAAAATCACATTATCAAATTCACGTAGCGGCGAGATAAATTCTTCATCGTTGCCTTTGGGCTCGGTCGGGAACACATCAATGGCAGCACCGGCCAGCTTTTTGCTGCGCAGCGCTTCAGTTAGCGCGTCGATATCGACCACAGTACCGCGCGAGGCATTAATCAAAATGCTGCCTGGTTTCATCAGTTCAAGCTCGGCTTCACCAATCATATTTTTGGTTTGCGGCGTTTCCGGCACATGCAAAGTAATAACGTCGGAGGTTTTCAGTAAGGTGCCAAAGTTAACCTGGCTGGCATTACCCAGTACCAGCTTATCTTCGATATCGTAAAACTGCACCCGCATGCCGATATTTTCCGCCATGATGCTCAGCTGAGTGCCGATATGGCCATAACCGATAATACCCAGAGTTTTACCGCGCGCTTCAAAGGAGTTATTCGCCGTTTTTTGCCACTCGCCACGATGGGCGGCAGCAGAGCGCTGCGGAATACCACGCAGCAGCATAATAATTTCGCCCAGTACCAGCTCGGCTACCGAACGGGTGTTGGAAAAGGGCGCATTAAATACCGGAATAGCACGCTTTAACGCGGCCGTTAAATCTACCTGGTTGGTACCGATACAAAAGCAGCCGATAGCCACCAGTTTGCCGGCAGCATCCAACACTTTTTCTGTCAGTTGGGTGCGCGAGCGGATACCGATAAAATGCGCATCTTTAATGCGTTCAATCAGCTCGTCTTCCGGCAGTGAGGTTTTTAAATATTCGATATTGCTGTAGCCCTGATTTTTAAAGCTTTGCACCGCGCTTTGGTGCAAGCCTTCCAGCAGCAGTATTTTTATTTTGTCTTTGGCCAGTGAAAATTTTTCCATGTCACATCTCTTCATTAAATTTAAAAATAAAATCAGTTAGTTATTCTTATTATAGTGTTTCGTGGCCTTATGCTGCTGTGTCAGCGGATAACTTGTGTGCCTTGTGCTGTGCCCACTAATACCATATCGGCAGCGCGCTGTGCGAAGATACCGTTAGTTACCACGCCGACAATATTGTTAATCTGCTGCTCCAGCTCGACAGGCTGGCTGATGGCTAAATCGTGTATATCGAGGATCACATTGCCGTTGTCGGTAATAACACCGTCGCGCAACACCGGGCGGCCGCCCAGTTTTGTCAGCTCGCGCGCCACATAAGCGGCGGCCATGGGGATAACTTCTACCGGCAGCGGAAACTTACCTAATACCTCAACCTGCTTGGTCTGATCGACAATACAAATAAAGCGCTCTGCCACTGCAGCAACAATTTTCTCGCGGGTAAGGGCCGCACCGCCGCCTTTAATCATATGTTTTTGCGCGTTAATTTCATCAGCGCCGTCAACATAAACGCTAAAGCTGTCAATACTGTTTAAATCCAGCACCTCGATACCCAGTGCTTTGAGTTTTTCGGTAGACTGTACTGAGCTGGACACTGCACCTTTAATGTCATGCTTAATGCTGGCCAACGCATCGATAAAATGATTCACGGTAGAGCCGGTGCCCACGCCAACCACAGTATTACGCGGGATAAACTCCAGTGCAGCCCAAGCCGCGTTTTTTTTCATTTCATCTTGTGTCATCAGCTGTTCCAAATTCGTTTAGCCATACAGATGGATATTATATCGAAAGGGCCTGCCGACAAAAGGGCAAAAACAGAAAAAGGCCAAAACTGTTTTACCGCATGGGTTAGGCGTAAGTGTCGCCGGCCATAAAAGGAGGCCAGAAACGCGATCTGGTCGTCACAGAGTGTCTGAGCCCTGCCGCAGGCATTAGGGCGACAAATTCGTCAGGAACGAATTTGAACAGCTTTGCTGGCCTGAAAGGGCGTGGGCATGACGCTCACGCTAGTTGCTGTGACGAGCCAGAGCGGGTATTGTGGCCGGATTTTTACCACCTCAGCGCTGAGTTTCAGCGAAAATCAAAATATTTACCCGGCGTAATAATCTGCTTTAACGGAATATCCCAGGCTTCACCCGGCACGGCATCTACCTGCTGGCAGTTATGTGCCAGGCCTGTTACCTGACAGTGGCTGCCAGGCGGCAGTTGCGACAAAGTGCGATCATAAAAACCGCCACCCATACCCAGGCGGTTACCGGCAGCATCAAAGGCCACCAGGGGGGTAAAAATAATATCCAGCTGCTGCACCGGCATTAACTTATGACAGGCAGGCAAGGGCTCGGGTATGCCGAATTTATTCGGGTACAGCAGAGTGTCTTTATCGTAGCGCACAAACAGTAAATAACCGGCAACAAACGGGTGCAGCACCGGCAAATACACGCTTTTACCTTGTTGCCACAGGGCCTGGATCAGCGGATAGGTATCAATCTCCGCATCGTTGGCTAAATACAGGGCGATATGTTGGCTTGAGTTGATCATGTCGCAGGCCATAACCTGTGCGGTTAGTGCTGTTGCTGCTTGCTGCTGAGCCTCTGCGCTTAGCTGTTGCCGGCGTTTACGGATCAGGCTTCTGAGTTGTTGGCGCTGCGTAGTGGTATCGGCCAAGGTAGACGTCTGTGATGCTGTGGACATGGTACGAGTATGCCTGAATGGCGGCAGAAAAAAAGGGGTTCTCCAAATTGCCGTGTCTGGTGTTAGCCCTTGAACCATAGGTTCAAGGCGGGAGTCAATTGGCCACCTCAGGCTTCCCGGTACGGGCCGGGCTTGCACACTGGCAGCGCAGAAGAATCCCTGGGTAAAAACAATTATCGGCTCAGGGACATCCACCTGATCACCAACAATCCAGAGAACAGACCTGAGTATAACACCGCAGTTTGGTGCGGATAAGGTTATTCATCGCAGTTTTATCGCTTCTGGTGTTAGTTGCATGGTTTTACAGCAACTTTTGTTTACGCTTTGCACCGTTATTATTTCTGCGGCCTGAAAGTTGGCGCTTTTTCGCTGTGGTGGTAGCATAAAGGCAGTTAATCACAGCACGAATAGTTATATGAGCAGCCTTTCTTTACTGACTTACGATGAATGGACGTACAAGCTGGACCAGGCCTATGTAATGGCCTCTGCCGCTGAAGTGCACGGTTTAATTGCCGGCTTGCTCAGTGCCGGAGTAGAGCCGGATGCACAGCAGTTAATGCCGGTGCTGCACGACTTTCTTAATGATGGCCAGGCGCTGCCGGCCGACGTAAAACAGCATGTCGCCACCCTGATAGACAACAGCGCCAAACAATTAGCGCAAAACGATTTTAGTTTCAGTATGTTATTGCCAAGTGACGACGACAGCCTGCCGGAGCGGTTAGACGCTATGGTGGAATGGACCCAAGCCTTTTTAGTCGGTTTTGCTGTGCAGCAAACCGACCTGTCGCTGGTATCAGATGATGTGCGCGAAGCACTTGATCAGTTAACTGAAGTAACCAAAATCGATATTCATACCACCGATGATGGTAGCAGCGAAGAAAATGAAGAGGCTTATTATTTGGTGCTGGAGCATATCCGCATTATGGTGCTGGCCTGTTATACCGAAGTGGGGCAAAAGTTCGGTGTGAAGCCGGTAAGCAATAAGACATTACATTAAATGACTAACCCAGCTGCGCAGCAGTTCGATATTGTTATTGCCGGTGGCGGTATGGCCGGCAGTACCTTAGCCGTGGCATTACTGCAGACCAATCCGGCGCTGAAACTGGCCATTATTGAACAACAGGCTGAACAAATCAGCAGTGCCAGCTTTGACAGCCGCAGCATCGCCCTTGCTGCCGCCAGTGCGCAGTTGTTAGCGCAGTGGAGCCTGTGGCCGGAACTGGCCACCCGCGCCTGTGCTATTAAGCATATTCATGTATCTGATCGCGGCCATTTTGGTAAAACACAACTTACGGCGGCAGAATATCAGCAGGATGCGCTGGGATATGTACTGGAAGTCGAACCCTTCGGCGCCGTGCTGTCCGGTAAATTGGAGCAGTACAGCAGCCTTAGCCGCTATGCGCCCAACAGCATCAGCGCCATAACCACCTCACAGCAACATCAACTGTTGACATTAAATGACGGTACGGTGTTACAAACGGCATTGTTGGTTATTGCGGAAGGCGGTTTATCACCCAGCCGCGCCCTGGCCGGTTTTAGCGTGCAGGAGCGCGCTTATCAGCAATATGCGGTTATTGCTAATCTGGCGCTGGCAGAAAGGCATCAGCACAAAGCTTACGAGCGTTTTACTGAACATGGCCCCATCGCATTGCTGCCGCTGAACGCGCAGCGTTATTCGCTGGTGTACACGGTAGACGAAGCGGCGGTAAACCAAATTATGCAGCTGGACGACGCCGCTTTTATAGAGCATATACAGCAAGCCTTTGGTTATCGCGCCGGTGTCTTTACTGCAGCGGGGCGCAGGGCAAGCTACCCGCTTAGCCTGCGCGTAAGCGGCGATATAGTGCGCCACCGCACCGCGTTGCTTGGTAACAGCCTGCACAATGTGCACCCGATAGCCGGCCAGGGCTTTAACCTGGCACTGCGCGATATTGCTGAATTAGTGCGTCAGGTTAGCGCTGCGCCGCAGGATATCGGCGGCTATGCCATGCTGCGCGGCTATCAGCAGGCACGCCAGCAGGACATCAACACGGTAACCACTGCCACCGATGCGCTGGTGCGTATTTTCTCTAACCGCTCGCGCTTAATGGCGCTGGCGCGTAACAGTGGTTTGCTGGCCATGACATTATGTGATGAATTAAAGCGCCCGTTGGCCGAACAGGCAATGGGGCTGCGGAGCTAAGATGCAAAATGTCGATATTACTGTTGTCGGCGCCGGCAGTGCCGGTTTAACGCTGGCGTTATTGCTGGCACCTCTGGGACTGAGCATCGTGGTGCTGGAGCAGGGCAATGCGCCGCATAGCGACAACATTAACCACCAGCGCGTCAGTGCAATTAATCCGGCGTCGATGCGGCTGCTTAGTCATACCGGTGCCTGGCCGGCAATTGCCGCCACAGCACAAAGCTACAGCCGCATGCAGGTGTGGGACGCCGACAGCTTTGCCAATATTGAATTTGACGCCGCCAACGAGCGCCTGGAGCAACTGGGTTGGATTTGCGATAACGAGCAAATTCGTGTTGCCTTGTACCAGCAGCTGCAGCAGCACAAAAATGTGCGGCTGGAGTTTAATTGCAACATCAACAGCCTGGTGCAAAGCGAGCGTGATGTACTGATTAACATTAACCAGCAGCAATTACTGCTAAGCCGCTTGCTGGTAGGCGCCGACGGCGTAAATTCGTTGGTACGCCAAACTATGCAACTGCCATTAACCCATTGGGATTACGAGCAGCAGGCGATAGTGGCCACCATTACCACACAGTTACCGCATAACAACACCGCACGCCAGGTTTTTTTACCCACCGGGCCCTTAGCGCTGTTACCGCTGCCCAACCCGCAGCAGTGCTCTATTGTCTGGAGTTGTAACCCTGAACGTGCGGCAGAGCTTTTGGCCATGCCGGCACAGCAGTTTAACCAGGCGCTGACAGCTGCCAGCAACAGCGTATTGGGCGTGTTGCAACTGCACACACAACCTAAAGCCTTTGGCCTTAAAATGCGCTATGCCGGCAGTTGGCTGCGCGGCCGCGCGGTATTGGTCGCCGATGCGGCGCACAGCATCCACCCGCTGGCGGGCCAGGGTATGAATTTAGGCCTGATGGACGTTGCGGCATTAGCAGAACTAATCAGTGAAGCTGTGGCGGCAAATAAAGATTTCAGCGAAGCACGGCTGCTGCGCCGCTACGAGCGCTGGCGCAAGGCAGAAGCGCAAACGCTGATCGCCGCGATGGAAGCTTTTAAGCGCGGTTTCAGTAATAAGCAACCGTTACTCAAGCTGGTAAGAGCTGTTGGCATGAGCGGTATTAATCAAATGCCGTGGTTAAAAAGTAAAATTATCGCCGCAGCCCTTGGTAACAGTGGCGACTTACCAAAATTGGCACAGCCGCACGGTAAAACACGGCATCGCGCTTGAGTTAGTTTTTTTAGTTATTCCGGTTGTCGCATTACAAAAACTAATTAATCAGGGGCTGTTTGCCAGCCTTACCTTGCGCTATAATCCGGCTGCCTTTTTATCCGCTGATACTGCATAAGTTGTCATAAAACTATGTTGTAGCGCTGAATTTCCGGCGCCTTGCGGGCCTTACAATAAGCAGGAAATAGCAATGGCCAATCAAACTGCGTTACATGGCAAACACCTGGAAGCCGGTGCCAAAATGGTCGACTTCTTCGGCTGGGACATGCCAATTAATTACGGCTCTCAAATTGAAGAACATCACGCGGTGCGCCGCGATGCCGGTATGTTCGACGTTTCTCATATGACCATCGTAGATCTGAAAGGCGCCAACACCCGCGCCTTTTTGCGTTTTCTACTGGCCAACGACGTGGCTAAATTAACCGTACCGGGTAAAGCACTGTACAGCGGCATGTTAAATGCGGCCGGTGGCGTAATTGACGATTTAATTGTGTATTTCCTGCAGGAAGATTTCTTCCGTCTGGTGGTTAACTCTGCCACCCGTGAAAAAGATTTAGCCCATATCAACAATGAAGCGAAAGCTTTTGACGTAACAGTAACAGAGCGTCCTGAGTTTGCGATGATTGCGGTACAGGGCCCGAATGCCAAAGCTAAGGTTGCTACCTTATTAAGCGCAGATCAACAAGCAGCCGTAGCGGGCATGAAGCCGTTTTTTGGTGTGCAGGCCGGCGACTTATTTATTGCCACGACTGGTTACACCGGTGAAGACGGTTACGAGATTGCGCTGCCAAATGCGCAGGCGGCCGATTTTTGGCAAAAGCTGCTGGAGGCTGGTGTTGCGCCGGCAGGTTTAGGAGCACGCGATACCCTGCGTTTAGAAGCCGGCATGAACTTATATGGCCAGGATATGGACGAAACCGTATCGCCACTGGCGGCCAATATGGGCTGGACTATCGCCTGGGCACCGGAAGAACGCAACTTTATCGGCCGTAAAGCATTAGAGCAACATAAAGCCGAAGGTACCTTCAAACTGGTTGGCCTGGTAATGGAAGCCAAGGGCGTTTTACGCCATGGACAGCGCGTGGTGGTTGAAGGCGGTGAGGGTGAAATTACCTCCGGTACTTTTTCGCCAACTCTGGGTTACAGTATTGCGATGGCCCGGGTTCCGGCAACGGTGGGCGATGTCGCTGAAGTAGATATTCGCGGTAAGATGGTGCCGGTTAACGTGGTTAAACCTGCTTTCGTGCGTATGGGCAAGAAAGTCATCTAAACTGTCACTGTAATTAAAAACTATATTAAATAAAAAACACCAGCTAAGGATTAAACAATGAGCTCAATTCCTAACACATTAAAATATGCCAGCAGCCATGAGTGGGCACGCGATGAAGGTAATGGTATCTACACTGTAGGTATTACTGAGCATGCACAGGGCTTGCTGGGCGATATGGTGTTTGTTGAACTGCCGGAAGTGGGTGACAGCGTAACCCAGGGCGATGATTGCGCCGTAGCAGAGTCTGTAAAAGCGGCCTCTGATATTTACGCGCCGCTGTCAGGTGAAATTGTTGAGGTAAATGAAGCCTTAGCGGATTCACCGGAACTGGTAAACAGCAACCCGTATGAAGATGGCTGGATGTTTAAAATTAAAGTGTCTGACACCGCTGAGTTATCGGCACTGTTAGACGCCGAAGGTTATAAAAACTCGATTGATGAGTAAAAATTAGCAAACCCATTTAAGCCCCGTGCCGTATTAGTTACCGAATAAGCCACGGGGCTTAACTTTAGCAGTAACGAAACATTACCAGGACATTCAAGGCATGACCAACTCCGCTGTGAAAACCCTGTCGCAACTTGCGAACCACGACGAATTTATTCAGCGCCATATCGGCCCGGATGCGGCAGAAACCGCCGCCATGCTAAATGAGCTGGGTGTAGACAGCATTGAAGCGCTGATCGCACAAACCGTACCGGCTGATATCCGCCTGACTACGCCATTGGCCACCGGCCCGGCCCGCACTGAAGCTGAAGCACTGGCGGTGTTAAAGCAGGCGGCGGCAAAGAACAAAATGTTCAAGTCATACATTGGTATGGGTTATCACCCGACGTTAACGCCAAATGTTATTTTGCGTAATGTGCTGGAAAACCCGGGCTGGTACACGGCGTACACGCCATACCAGCCTGAAATTGCTCAGGGCCGTTTAGAATCGCTGTTAAACTTCCAGCAACTAACGCTGGATTTAACCGGTATGGAACTGGCCAGCGCCTCACTGCTGGACGAAGCGACCGCAGCTGCTGAAGCCATGGCACTGGCTAAGCGCGTTACTAAAAGCAAATCTAACCTGTATTTTATCAGCGACGATGTGCACCCGCAGACTATCGACGTGGTAAAAACCCGCGCTGAAATGTTCGGCTTTGATATCTTGGTAGGTAAAGCGGCCGACGCTGCTACGCACGACGTATTCGGTGCCTTAATTCAATACCCGACCACTAACGGTGATATCCGTAACGACAGCGCGTTAATCGCAGCGTTACAGGCGAAAAAAGCCATAGTTGCCGTTGCTACCGACCCTATGGCACTGTTGCTGTTAAAGGCCCCGGGCCAGTTAGGTGCCGACGTGGTATTAGGCAGCGCCCAGCGCTTTGGTGTACCTATGGCCTACGGCGGTCCGCACGCGGCATTTTTTGCTACCCGTGATGCGTATAAGCGCTCTATGCCGGGCCGTATTATCGGTGTGTCGAAAGACCGTCGCGGTAATCAGGCTTTGCGTATGGCGATGCAAACGCGCGAGCAGCATATCCGTCGTGAAAAAGCTAACTCAAACATTTGTACGGCCCAGGTATTACTTGCCAATATGGCCTCGTTCTACGCTGTGTACCACGGCCCGCAGGGTCTGAAAAATATTGCGCAGCGTATTCACCGCAATGCTGATATTTTTGCCGCCGGTTTACAAGCCAAAGGCGTGGCGTTAGTAAATGCTCACTGGTTCGATACCGTTACCTTTAAAGTAAGCGACCGTGCTGGCGTGGTTAAACGTGCCTTAGCGGCTGGTGTTAACTTGCGTACCGACGTAGCCGACTCATTAGCGGTAAGCTTTAACGAGACCACCAGCAGCGGTGACATCGCAGAGCTGTTTGATATCGTACTGGGCGCGGGTCACGGCTTAAGCGTGGATGCACTGGACGCGGCTATCGTGGCTGAAGGCAGTAAGTCAATTCCGGCCGATTTAGTGCGCAACGACAGCGTGCTGGGCCACCCGGTATTTAACCAGTATCACAGTGAAACTGAGATGCTGCGTTATATTAAAAAGCTGGAAAATAAAGACTTATCGCTGAACCACTCGATGATCTCACTTGGCTCATGCACCATGAAGCTAAACGCCACCGCTGAGATGATCCCGGTAACCTGGCCTGAATTTGGCTCCTTGCATCCGTTTGTGCCGCGCGACCAGGTTGATGGTTACTACGAGATGATTAACCTGTTGGGCGACTGGCTGGTAAATATCACCGGTTACGACAATATCTCTATGCAGCCAAACTCGGGTGCCCAGGGTGAGTACGCCGGTATGGTGGCTATTCGTAAGTACCACGAGAGCCGCGGCGAAGGCCATCGTAATATCTGTTTAATTCCGGTATCAGCGCACGGTACTAACCCGGCCACTGCCGCCATGACCAGCTACGACGTAGTGCTGGTCGAGTGTGACAAGCGCGGCAATATCGATATGGCTGATTTAAAAGCCAAAGCCGCAGAAGTGGGCGACCGTTTAGCCGCTATCATGGTTACCTATCCATCTACCCACGGTGTATTTGAAGAGAGTATCCGTGAGCTGTGCGATGTTATTCACAGCTACGGCGGCCAGGTGTATATGGACGGCGCCAATATGAATGCTCAGGTAGGCTTAACGGCACCTGGCTTTATCGGCTCAGACGTATCGCACTTAAACCTGCACAAAACCTTCTGTATTCCACACGGCGGTGGCGGCCCTGGCATGGGTCCTATTGGCGTGAAAAGCCATTTGGCACCGTTCCTGCCTAACCACGCTGTGGTAAGCATCGACGGTACCGGCAAAGATAACGGCGCCGTATCTGCCGCGCCGTTTGGTAGTGCTGGTATATTGCCAATCAGCTGGATGTACATTGCCATGATGGGCGGCGAGGGCTTAAAACAAGCCACGCAATACGCCATCCTGAATGCTAACTACATGGCAAACAAACTCGACCCGTTGTTCCCGGTACTTTACCGCGGCACCAACGGCCGTGTGGCGCACGAATGTATTATCGACATTCGTCCGGCTAAAGAAGCCAGTGGCATTACCGAGATGGACATTGCCAAGCGCTTAATGGACTTTGGTTATCACTCACCAACCATGAGCTTCCCGGTAGCCGGCACGCTGATGATTGAGCCAACCGAGTCTGAAAGCAAAGCCGAAATGGATAAGTTTATCGAAGCGATGAGCACCATCCGTGCCGAAATTGCCAAGGTAGAAGCCGGCGAGTGGACAGTGGACAACAACCCACTGGCCTACGCACCGCATACCATGCAAGACATTTTCGACCCGGCATGGGACCGCGCCTACGAGCGCCAATACGCCGCCTTCCCGGCAGCCTACGTGGCAGAGAACAAGTTCTGGCCAACGGTAACCCGTATCGACGACGTATACGGCGACCGTAACCTGATCTGCTCCTGCCCAAGCCCGGAAGCGTATCGGTAAGCGTTTAGCGCTGATTAAGTAATACCCGGATAGAAACCAGGGCTGGCCGAAAGGCTGGCCCTTTTTCTTTGTGTGAAAGTCTGCAAAGTTTTCTGTGTAACTGGCGGCTTGGTATATCGGCGAGTTAAGGTTCGAGTATTTTCAGGAAGTTTTTTACGCCACGTTCTACACGCTCTTTCATTTCAATGTCAGTCAGTGGTAAGCGAACACCAAGCTTAATTTCAAGGTTTACGAAACCAAGCCAGAGGCCTGTTAATGTATCTGCGGCTTGGGCCGGATCACACTGCGGTAATTGCCCTTTAATAACAGCCTGCTGAATTAATTTGGTTAGAAGATTCTGGCCACGGCCGGGGCCTAAATCGAAGAATCGTTTTGGCAGATCACTATTTTGTGACTCTAACGCCGAAATCAGCCGATCCCAATTTAATAAATCGCGGTTGTTAATAAAGCTTAAGTATTGCAGGCCGAACTCATACAGTGCCGCAGAAACAGGTGTTTGACCGAGCTTAATAAACTGATCCTCTGTTACTGTGATGTCTGATTCGCGGCGAATTACAGCTTCTATCAAGCTTTTTTTGTCGGTGAATTTGGCATACAGCGTTGCCTTTGCGACACCTGAAGCTGCTGCTATTTCGTCTAAAGTAACATCCGGGCCTTTTTCAAGGAATAAATTGCGGGCACTATCGAGTATGGCCGTCTTCTTTGAATTGTCTTTTGGCCTGCCTCGTTGTTTTTTCTCTAAAATCACTCTCACTCCGGTCTAATCTGGTTGAACGCTGATTCTGAAATGGTAAGAGTCCTGAGTTTACTCCAGAACCAGCTTTATCAGGCTTATATTTACCAGTAATCTCCCGTCGTAAGAAGCATTATGTATGTCAAAACGTGTCTTATGACACAGGTAATACTGAAAGAATACCCGCCAACATAAGCCCGCCGACTACCGTCACATGCTCAAGCGCAATATGAAACTCATGTGTGCGTTTTGGCTCTTGAAATTTCCAAAATGGATGGCCAAGCGGAATGGTTAGCAGTAGAAATATCGCCAACCAGCCGGCACCCAGCCAACCAAGTCCGCCGACATTAGTAATAATAAGCAAGGAGCCGGCTAACTGAGTCGCAATAGTGGCAACTGCAAAAAGACGGGGATAAGGCAGATTAACATCGACCATTTCCTGCACAATCACTTTGAAATTAAACAAGCCAAACAGCCCGGCCATCCAAAACACAAAGGTCAGCACGACTTTAGCTACAACGAGTGTAAGAGGGTGGATTAACAGCGCAATAATAAAATTTTCCAACGTTTAAACCTTCACTTAATTAATAGACTAGTGAGTCTACTAAATATTTTAGAGGTTGAAAAGCGTTGTGTGTGATGTCGTAGCTAAGCTGCTTCGGGTCAGGTTTTACTTTTTAGCGCTGCATTAGCAGCATGGAATTAAACAGTTCAGTTCCGGCCAAGGGTTACCCGTATCGATGACGTATACTGCGACCGTAACCTGATCTGCTCCTGCCCAAGCCCGGAAGCGTATCGCTAAGCGTTTAGCTTTTATGCAGTAACAACCAAAACCCCGGCCAGCGTGCCGGGGTTTTTTATCAGCATATTTAGCTTTGTTGTCAGGCGTCCGGGTTAACTGACGTTGGTAATTCAGTTACAAACACTGTTATTCTGCCAACTTATCTGATGTATTGATTGAAGTGGAGACAAAATGAAGCGGAACATTCTCACGTTATTAAGTATTTGCTTGCTACCTTTATCAGCTCACGCTGATTGTCTAAGCTCAATTAAAAACGACCTGTACGACAAAATTTGGACTGCTTGTACCAAAGATAAAGGCGATATCTTGTTCATGGTAGACAGCAAAGGGAAGCATGAATTTGGTACTTATGATACGCCGAGTACAGCGGCGATGGAGCTGATGCTAAAAGCTGAACAAGGAGACTCGCTTCATCAGTATTTTTGGTCTGAAGTTTTGGCGCTGTATTCAATGGAGAAGTCGTTTGAAAACAGCAGCAATGCTTTAGCAATAGCCAGAGATCTTAAAATAAAATCTAATACCGTGCTCAATCAAGCTGCTGAGGGTGGTGCTATACCTGCACTTTACAAAAGTATTGTCAGGTTTAATACCAATGCGAATCCGACGGCAGATGAAAAAGCGACAGCAATTCGTTATGCAGAATTACTTCGTGACAATGGCGAGGCCGGAGCAGAAAAGCTGCTGCAGAAAGTTAACCAGAAAAGTGTTGGTAACTCTGCGATTACAAGCTACGAAAATGCGCTGCAAGATTACAAGGCAATAGACGATGCCACGCTTCTTAAAGTGGCTGATGCAAGCCGTACCGGCTCTTTATTGGTAGAAGTTGATACGGGCGTTGTAGTTCTTACGCGTCGAACAGCTGTAGATAAAAATGAAGCCAAAAGTCGCGAGATTTATTATTTTCTGGTTCGTGAGAGGAATAATGCAGAGGCCGGTTATATTTTAGCCAGATGGCTTGGTAAGAGCGATAAGCCACAAGCACTTGAATTATATGAGTTCGCTGCCAATAACGGGCAGCCTGATGCCGCTGCATGGTTGGGTGAGTACTATGCTTGTAACGATGACAAAGCGAAAGCTTTGCAGTGGCTGGCAAAAGCGACGCAGCTCGGGTTTAAAGACGCGGAATACATTATCGGAGAAATTGAAGAACTTGGTACGCCAACCAGCTGCAGCGGTAATTGGGTCAGCAATTAACCTGTATCAATCCTCATAATGGAAACGCTGGATCCGATGTTGATACAAATGGTGATAACCCCGGCAGTCGCGCCGGGGTTTTTTATCAGTTAAAACTGGCTGGTTTGTTGTGTAAAACGTAAGTTTGCAGTTTATCGATTATCGATATATGTTTTTTATGATTAAAAGGTAACCGTACGGGGCAGTATAGTATTCGTTTTAACGAGCAATGGCGGTTGTGTTTCCGCTTGCGAGACGGTAATGCATGGGACCTTGAAATTGTCGATTATCACTAACGGGGGAGTTATGTTTAAAAACGGCATGCGCGCAGTACACCCTGGTGAAGTATTGCGTGAAGATTATTTGTTACCACTAAATATGAGTGCCAATGCCCTGGCGCAGGCGCTACGGGTAACACCGGCACGGATCAATGAAATAGTGCGTGAAAAACGTGGTGTTACTGCTGACACGGCACTTCGGCTGGCTCGCTATTTTGGCGGCGATGCCCAAAGCTGGCTTAATCTGCAGGCGATATACGACCTTAAACTGGCTGAGCAGCAAAGTGGTGAGCAAATTAGCAAAGATATTTCACCTCATGCAGCTTGAACGTAAACATAGCTGTGCCAGATAGCGCAAACCGCATTGAGTTCTTTTCCTTGAGTGATCTACTATTAATAACAGCTGTTTAGCCGCTCCCATTAGTCACTGCAGATTTTCCAACAATATAAACAATGACAGCAACTGAGTATTACAAGCTTTGGCATTGGCATCATTTTTAATACACATAAATACTGCGGTAGAGTACCTCCTGTAACGTGTTAAATATAAGTCCACTACAAACAATACACTATTAAGAATAATTAGCATTTGCATTAAAGGTTGTTCGTTGTGTATCCTATTGCGCCGATAACAGATGGTTTTGCATTTATCTATTGGTTTATCTACCTTGCTGCTGAATCGTTCTTGAAAGCGATAGGATCGCAATCTGCAAGGTAACCGAGTGACAATGGATGCTTTTTGCACAGAGCTAACAGGAACAAGCTGCTATGTCTACAACCACCTTAGTAACATCAATACATCAACGGTCGTTAATTTCTCTGTCTCTGACGGTAGCGTTGGCTTGTTCTGCCTCGCTATCAGCAGAAGAGCAATTAGCAGCAACAGGAATTGAACGAGTCTCTGTTGTCGGCACCAGCCCTCACCGCTACCAAACTACCAGTGGTGATAGTTTAGTCGGCCTGCCGTTGGACTACTTAGAGCTGCCGCGTATTATTGATGTACTGCCGGAGCAGTTATTGTTAGACCAAAAAGTTACTGAGCTGGAAGAAGCATTACGTAATATTCCAGGGGTAAGCTTGTCGGATGGCTTCGGCGGCAGCAATAACGACTACCTTGTCCGCGGTTTCAGGCGCAATACTATCTACCGCGATGGTATGCGAATTGCCTCCAATTTCCGGGCGAATACCGCTAACCTGGACAGTATCCGGGTAATTAAAGGTCCGGCGTCTGTTACCTATGGTCAGGTTGAACCTGGCGGCCTGGTTGATATTATTACCAAGAAACCGCTGGATGAACAGCGGGTTTATACAGAACTACGTGCCGGTTCATGGAGTAACTATTTGCTGCAAGCTGATGTTTCTACCCCGATTGGCGAGGATGCTGCAGTGCGGGTAAATATATCTTCACAAGACGCCGGCTATTTTCGTGATAACTTTGATATAGAAAAAGACATTATTGCCCTGACTGGCCGTTATGATGTATCTGAAAACACCCGTATTAGTGCATCTTATGAATATCGGGATGAGTTCCGCTCTTTTGATCGTGGCACGCTCAGTATTCCTACGGCGAATGGTCGGGTAATTGTTAATGAGATTACTGATATTCCGCTGTCACGCCGGTTTGGTGAAGCCTTTGAAGAGATAGATACTCAGTTTGAATTTGCTACCCTGAAGCTGGATCATAGCTTTGCTAACGGCTGGGCACTGAATGTAGCCGCGGCTTGGGAAAGCTCTATGTCGAATGATCTGCAGGTGCGTCCGGTGGCCGTTATTATTCTGGATGCTGATGCACCAATCAGTAATGGCTTTTTCACCGCACCGGTTACGCCGGAAGCCATCTATGATGAAGACGATGATCAGATCTTTTTAACGCGCGGCACCGATGGCAGCCGGGAACGCGATCAGCATGTTTCTTACCTTAGCGCGTCAATAAATGGCGAGGTGATGACCGGTTCCGTTAATCATCGCATTGTTGTCGGTGTGGATCGGCGTCGTTTTAACAGCAGCAGATATTTTGTTACTACCCCAACGACGACCGGTACGCAGTCTACCGGCCCACTATTTGACCTGCGCAACCCGGTATATGGTAATTTGACCGACAGCCTATCTACAGAGAATGGCAATTTGGTGACCGATGAGGCAGAAGACTTTGGCATCTACATCAACGACTACATAAATTTTACTGACAGCTTGGCGTTACTCATTGGTGGGCGGCAGGATTACTCAGATGTCGACGGTGATGGCGAGATTAAAGATGTCAATGCATTCTCGCCACAAGTCGCGCTGAACTATAAACCTAGCGCTAATATTTCAACGTTTGTCAGTTATTCAGAAGCCTTTGAGCCCAATACGGTATTGAGTTTCGATAACTCAGGTGCGCAATCGGAAACTGAGCTGTATCCGGCAGAAAACTCCACGCAGTATGAAGCCGGTGTTAAAGCTCAGTTCTTTAACAGTAAGTTAAACGGCAGCGTGTCAGTTTATGACATCGAAAAAGAGAATGTTTTAACTGTCGGTGCCGATGGTTTACCGGCACTAGTAAAAGGCCAGGACTCACAAGGCCTTGAAATCAGCATTTCCGGGCAACCTGTACCCGGCTGGACAATTGTCAGTGGCTACGCTTATACCGATGCCAGCATAAAGACAGGCAGCAACGCCGGTAACCGGCCCAGCAATGTGGCTAAAAGTAATGCCAGTTTATGGACCAGCTATGAGTTTACCCAAGGCCAATGGACAGGATTAGGTGCAGGCACAGGTGTATTCTATATGGGAGACCGCTTTGGCGACAATGCGAACAGCTGGAATTTAGGCAGCTATACCACATGTGATCTGTCAGTGTGGTACACGCTCCCCCTGGCGAATGCTAAACAAAATATGCGGTTCCAACTTTCGGTGAAAAACTTGTTCAATGAAACCTATTACAGCGCCAGCGGTGGCGATTTACGCATTAACATTGGCCAGCCAAGAAGCATATTCGCCTCTGTATCGGCCACGTTTTAACCAGTAAAAGGCGCTTAAAACATGGCAAAAAGCCGCTCCGTTGTCTGGCCGCAGAAAAAGCAATGGCTTGACTGGCACAGCTTGCTGGGCATCACCACTGGCTTAATGATGTTTATCATCTGCTGGAGCGGTACTTTTGCCACGATATCTCTTGAGCTGGACTGGCTGTTAAACAGCGATATCAGATCCAATGCGACCCAGGTTGATAATACGGATTTACTCGCCGCATATCAGGCTGTACAGCAGACATCCCCGGCGGCGCAAATAATACGTATTGATGAACTGGCATCGGCTAATTACAGCTTAAGTGTGTTGTATAAATCAGAGCAAGGGGCGCTAACTCACGCATTTTTTGACCCTCACTCACAGCGACTTAGCGGCACAACATCTTTTCTCACTGTGTCACGCTTTTTCCGTGACTTTCATATGAGCTTGTTTGGTTTCTATGGCATCGGCAAATATCTGGTTTGTATTTTTGCTGTTAGCCTGATGGCTTCGCTAATCTCGATTTTATTTTTTTACAAACCTACGTTAAAACGTTTTTTTGAGTTTCCGGCGACAAGCAGCATCAGAGCGTTCTGGGGCAGTTTACATCGTCTTCTGGGTTTGTGGTCAATTTGGTTTTTGCTGGTTATTGGTATTACCGGCGTGTGGTATTTGTTCGAACAAACCCGTAATGACATATTGGACGGGCGTTTTTCCTACACTGACACTTTTAGCAATGCCGTGTATCAGTTGCCAGAGCCTGCTGCGGGTATGGCTCTATCGCTGCAACAACTTACCTTGGCGGCGCAAAATGCTATGCCTGAGCTGGATATCAAAGAAATTACCCTGAGCCGCGGCGGCTACGTTTATTTTGCTGGGCAAACAGACAGCAGTTTATTGGTAAGAAATCGCGCCAACAAAATTTACATCGAGCCTTCAACCGGCAATGCTACTTACGTACAGCGTGCAACTGATTTACCGGCGTACTGGTATTGGTCCAACATGGCAGATCCGCTGCATTTTGGTAACTTTGGCGGCTGGATAACAAAAACGCTGTGGGTCATTTTCGGGCTGCTACTGAGCTTTTTGTCATTAAGCGGCAGCTGGATGTATATAAAACGGCTTGCCGGCCGGCCACAACGTATCAACCGCAAATTGTTAAAAAATACGATTGTCGTTTCGTTGCTTATTGGCGGACTCACGTTAGTGATGGGCGCGCTGCGCATTAATGCGATGCTTCCTGTTGTCAATGGACAGCGTATTATTGAGATACCCATGCCGGTCGCAACCTTCCTGCTACTATGGACGTTAATCACCGGCATTATTTGCCTCGTTTGGGGGCGTTGGCTACTACGCGCCAGTTTACCGACAAATTAACCGCTGCCACAGTGCCAACTATGTTATTGTTGCTTTCTGGGTGCGCCGGGGCAGGCCTTGATTTTTGCCACTTAAAAACACGAGTAACAAAACCTACGCCTTATGGCCAGGCAAGTTGTGCTTAAAGCTGACTGAGTTTTCTCTGGTAGAGTAGGGCAGATACATCAGGGGTTAACTTTCTAAAGCGTAAGTTTCGCGTCTCTGGCTGCTATTAGCAAAGCATCCCAATCATCCGGCGGATTGCCCGATTTAAGCATCTTTGCGAACACTTTGTATGCATCGGTTTTACTGGCAAATGCCCGCTTATTGTCTTCATCATTCACCCAGGCATAAACGATAATTTTTGCTTTAAGGTGATACCTGAAAAATAACCGGTATTGCTGAAAAAACTTAGCCCGAAACCAATGCTTATTGTTGTCGCCTAATGTTTTGCCCTGGCGGTAATCTGCCAGCGTTGGGTCTTGCGGAATAATGTCAAAGGCCAGCTTGTGAATAGCAGCTAAGCGCTTAGTGTCATTTTTGTTGCGGTAGCCTTGGGGATCTTTGGCTTTTAACGCTTCTACCTTGTCTTTCAGTGTCTGATACTGCTGTGCAAAAAGAGGATGGGTAAATAGCGTCCAGCCGTTAACGACCATCGGGGCTTGATCAGCCAAGTTTATTCGTCCTCAGCTGACAATTCATCGGGCAGGGGTTCATCCAAATCAATCTCAACATCGGCAACCAGCGCTGCTACGCTCTGCTGCATACTTATGGTTAATGGCTGCAGTTTTTCCGGATGCTTTTGCATATCAAGCGCCAGAAATGATAAAAACTGCTGAAGAACCGGATCCGCTGCAACCGTTTCAGCGCGCTGCATAAGTACGCTGCCATCAGAATGGATAACGTATTTAATCTTGTCTTTTTTGCCCAGATGCAACGCCAGGCGCACAGGGCCAGGTACTGTTGTCTGAAAACGGTCGGTCAGTGTTGATTCTGCTTCCAAAGCCGTTTGTGCAAGCATAAAAGTCTCCACAGGTTCACGTTGGCTATGCTGGTTATTCTAGTGGCAGAATAATGGTAATGCAAATGCATTACCATTTGGATTTATTGCGGGTGCTGTTAATATGGACTCGAAAACTGCTTAACCTTACCGGGAACCTTTTGGACATTATTGATAATTTTATCGCACCGCCCTGTAAAGACCTCGTGCACATTTTATATCAGGATGAGGCCATCTTATTGATCAATAAGCCTTCAGGCTTACTGAGTTTATCCGGTAAAAACCCGCTTAACAGCGACTCGGTGCACTTTCGTTTAGTGCATGGCCAGCTGCTGCACGGCCCGCGTGGGGTAAGCCCGGCATTTGCAGAGGCTAAATTACCGCACCGGTTAGACTTTGGTACCTCAGGCATTATGCTGGTTGCGTTGACGAAGCACGCCACGGCGCAGCTTAATAAGCAGTTTCAGGATGGCAGCGTGCAAAAGCGCTATACCGCTATGTTGGAAGGCTGGGTGAGTGCGGACGAAGGGCTGATAACAGCGCCTATTGCTAAAGATAAAAGCCAGTTTCCGCTGGTGAAAATTTGCCATAGCAGCGGCAAAGCGGCGAGCAGTCAGTTCAAAGTGTTAGAGCGGTTAAGCGAACCAAAGCGCAGCCTGGTGCAGTTTACCCCGCTTAGCGGTCGCACCCATCAGCTGCGTATTCATAGCCTTAGCATTGGCCACCCCATTCTGGGTTGTGATTTGTACCACAGTGCAACCAGCCGGCAATTGGCGAAGCGGTTATTACTGCATGCCAGTGATATCTATTTTCAGCATCCGCTAACCGGCGAACCATGCCACGGCCACTGTGCCAGCCCTTTTTAATACCGGCAGTAATTTGTACTGCGGTTGCGGGTGTTCTGCTACTGGTTAAGCTGATGACTATGCCAGCGACTGTAGCTACAATCGGCCACATTGGTTGCGCACTTTTGTTGCTGGGGAATACCTGCGGCTTAAACGATAACCCTAAGGAGCTTGTGTTGGAATTAGCTATTTATATTGTCGATGCCTTTACCAAACAACAGTTTAAAGGCAATGCTGCCGCCGTGGTGCCACTACAGCAGTGGCTGTCGCCTGAGTTAATGCAAAACATTGCTGCAGAAAATAATCTTTCAGAAACCGCTTTTATCCGCGACTTATCAGCCAATCAATATGAGATCCGCTGGTTTTCGCCGTTAACAGAAATTGACTTTTGTGGCCACGCCACGTTAGCGGCATCCTATGTAATCTTTAATCATCTGGGCGGGCAGGGTGAACTTGAGTTTTTAACTTCGCAAGTGGGCGCATTGCTGGTTAATCAGCATAGCGACGGCAGAATTGAAATGAGTTTTCCTAACCAGTGCCCGCAAGTTGTGGAACAGGTGCCGGCGGCGTTGTTAGCCGGTTTATCGGTGAAACCAATACAGGTATTACAAAACCGCCAGGCCTATTTTGCGGTAATGGCATCGGAACACGATGTTAAAAGTCTGAGTTACGTTTCAGAACAGCTGAAGCAGTTAGCCCCCTTTGATGTGGTGGTTACCGCTAAAGCCGGCGAATATGATTTTATTTCGCGTTACTTCTGGCCTGCCAACGGCGGCGATGAAGACCCGGTAACCGGGTCAATTCATGCCGGGCTGGCGCCTTATTGGGCTAAGCAACTGGCTAAATCTGATTTGGTGGCTTACCAGGCATCACAGCGCGGCGGCATATTATTTGCAGCCTTAGCCATGACCGGGTGTTAGTGTCAGGGTTTGCGGTGCTGTATTTAAAAGGCACCGCTTATATTTAGTGATGCAAGAAATACGATTAAATTTGCCACTTCAACAGGTTTAGGCGGTCGCCCGATTGGGATGCCGCCAAGCGCGGCTATAACGGTTTGCTTGCCTTGCTTATAATTGATGCCTTCTTGCTGCTCCACAATAAACACAAATGATAACGATTGTTAATTGCTTTTGTGCTGCCTATAATATGCCCGATTTTAACATTCACCTAATTTGGAAGTCGTTATGCCCGGCAGTTATAAGATGACGTATGTGGCCGTTTTTTTGGCGCTAAACCCGATAGTGGCACAAGCAAACAGCGGCACGGAAGCACAGAACATTGAGCGGATCACTGTTACCGGTAGCCGTATAGTAGAAAGTTTGGATGAAGTTCCGGCCAGCATTACCCTGATAGATCAGCAAACCATTAATGAAAACCTGCAGGTGAGCTCTGAACTGCAAAATTTGCTGGCAGTTGCGGTGCCGGGTATGGCGGCAGGCACCGGCAGTACCAGTAACTTTGGCCAGACACTGCGTGGCCGCAATGTGTTGGTGATGATAGATGGCGTGCCGCAGGATACGCCTTTGCGTAACGGCGGCCTGGGTATTCGTACTTTAGATCCGGCCAGCATTGAGCGTATTGAAGTGGTTAACGGCGCTACCTCGATTTGGGGTAATGGCGCAGCGGGGGGCGTGATTAACTACATCACGAAAAAGCCGGGCGAGGGCGCTGCTAATGTTGTGCTGTCGCAATCAATCCGTAGCAGTCTGGTAAAAGCTGAAGATAGTATCGGATATCGCAGCGTGCTGTCGGTTAACGGAAACGCCGGCAAGCTGGGCTATGTGGCTAAGTTGTCGCAGGAGAAATATGGCGTACAACGCGATGCCGACGGCGATATTCTTGGCCTGCAATATGGCTTGTCAGACAGCCGCCAGCGTGATGCCTTTGTGAAGTTAGCCTACCAGTTGGATGACGAGCAGTCGCTGCAGTTCAGTTACAACTATTACGACTCGGATCAAGATGCAAAGTACCGCGATGTGCCGGGTAACATAGATTTGGGTGAGAAAACCTATGCTGTGCCGCTGACGGCAGCTGAAGTTGCACAGGGGGCGCCGCAAGGGCCTGAAGGCAATTACAATCTGATGCTGAAATATCAGCATAATGAGGTGTTTAGCAACACCGACCTGGTGGTGGATGCTTACCGGCAGAAAATCGACAACGTGTTTTTCTGGTCGGCAACGCTGGCGAACCCGGAGCAGGGTTTTGACGGTGGCCAATCGGCCATCTTATCGGAAAAAGACGGCTTGCGTGCGGTACTTACCAGCGCCGTAACCTTAGGTCAGGTTGATGCCACTTTCATCTATGGTGTTGATGTGCTGCAGGATGTTACATCGCAACCCTTGTTAGATGGCCGCGTCTGGGTGCCGGAAATGGATATGGGCTCTTTGGGCTTATTTGTGCAAAGCAAGTGGGCGCTGGGCGATGACTGGACGTTAAAAGCCGGTGCGCGGCGTGAATCAATCAGTGTGAAGGTGGCGGATTATGACACCTTAAGGTTGTGCCGCAATGCGCAAACCTGTTCAACACCTATGGCTGTCGCCGGCGGCAAAATAGATTACGACGCGACCACTTACAATCTTGGCTTACGTTATCGCTGGTCTGATGCCTTCTCACCTTTTGTCAGTTACTCCGAAGGGTTTGAAGTACCGGACCTGGGGTTATTACTGCGTACTGCAACGGTAAATGATATCAGTTTGATCCAAAGCGAAGCCTCAGTAGTGAAAAACTATGAAGCCGGTTTTAGCAGTCAACTTGATGCGTTATATGTTAATGTGGCGATTTATCGCAGTGAGTCAGAGTTAGGCACCGGTAGCCAACTTGATAGCGCCACAGGTATTTACCGGCCGGTGCGCTTACCACAAAAAATTTGGGGTTATGAAGCATCCGCGGAGTATCGCCTGTCAGATGCATGGCAATTTAGTGCTGCTTACGGCCATGCGGAAGGCAAAGATACCGAAAACGATATTTACCTGGGGGCGCGGCAAATTAGTGCGCCAAAACTGACCAGCTCGGTGCGCTACCGGCCGGCTGCCGATCTAAGTGTTAGCCTGTACTGGCTACACGTGTTTAACCGCGATCGTTTCAGCCCTAACGCTGAGGGTTTTTATACAGGTGACCAGGGCCCGGTAAACAGTTACGACGTGCTGAACTTGTCAGCAAACTATCAGCTAAACAACTGGCAGCTGTTTGCCGGTATTGAGAATTTGCTGAATGAAGATTACTTCCCGACGCGTTCGCAGTCGTTCAGATACGGCACAGGTTACAGCGTTAAAGGCGTAGGGGCGACGTTAAATATGGGGCTTAGTTACAGCTTTTAATCGAAGCAGATAACACCACCAGCTTAAGTCTGGTGGTGTTATCTGCTTCTTTAGCGGCAAAAGACGGGACCTTACCCGGACGTCGTTTATTAATTTGGCGCCTTCACTGCGCTATAAGCTTCGGTACCCCACAGGGGCACGGTAGATAAACTGTGCTTAAAGCTGCCGGAGGTTTCTTTGGTGGAGTAGGACAAATACATTAAAGTTTGGTTTTCAGCGTCGAAAATGCGGCGTATTTTCATGCTTTTAAAGAAGATACTTTTTGATTTGGTAAACAGCACCTCACCGTTTTTGCTTTTGTCTATTTGGGCTATCATCGCAGCGCTGATAGGGCCGGTTTGGCGACAGGCGATAGAGCTGTCAGACGGATCAGACAGGTTCAGGTTAGCTTCGATACTGGACACATGGCAGGTAACGCCTGTTACCACCGGGTCGACAATGGCATCGAGCTTAATATCCTTGGTGGTAAACACACCCAGCGATACATCGCCCACTTCATTTTTGTCACAAGCTGCCAGCGTTAGCAGCAATAATACAGCGTAAATAGCGCGCATAGTGGGGCTCCTTTGGTTAAGTCTGTCCATACTTTAGTTATATCTATACTGGCACCTTTTCAGCCGGCAAAAAAGCCAAACCATAGCAAAGCAGGCTTTATTTTCCGGTATTAGTTGTTTATTGTCTGGCTTTGGACCGGGTAATTGTATTTACACCCTAACAGACTGATAAGACGCGTGTATCAGTACAGATAAAGGTAACCAATGAACATAATCCGCAGTAAAGACTTTACCGCCAGCCGTGCCTGGGGGGCGCTGGATATTGCCAGTATGAACGGTATTACCACCCGGTTGCACTGGACTAATCAGCCGTATAAGTGGCATATCAATGATGGCGAAGAAGTGTTTGTGGTACTGGATGGTATAGTGGATATGCATTACCGCGACGCAGGTACCGAACAGGTTAGCCGCTTACATGCCGGTGATATTTTTTATGCCGGTATCGGCTGCGAGCATGTTGCCCACCCGGTAGGTGAAGCGCGGATTTTAGTGGTGGAAACAGCCGGCAGTGAGTAGTGCATTTATCTGTTTAAGGGAATAAAAATGCGGTTAAAAGGCAAAATAGAGCAATGGGATGATGCCAAAGGCTTTGGTTTTATTGTGCCGGCGCTACGCGGTGAGCGGATATTTGTGCATGCCAAAGCGCTGCAAAACCGCCGGCGGCGCCCGCTTGGCGGCGATGTGGTAACGTACTCGGTAACTAAAGACAATAACGGCCGCCGGCAGGCACACAGCGTTACTTTTGCCGGTGAAAAATTGAAGCTAAAAGCAGCGAAGCAGACATCTGCCTGGCCGCTGCGTTTGGTGCTGCTGTTTTTTATCCTGCCGGGCGCGGCGTGCTACGCCGGTAAGCTGCCGCTGTATGTTGTAGCCGGGTATGCGGTGGTCAGCCTGATAACCTACCTGTGCTATGCGTGGGATAAACGCAAAGCGCAAAAAGGCCACTGGCGTACGCCTGAGTCTACCCTGCATCTGCTGGCATTAGCGGGCGGCTGGCCGGGGGCCTGGCTGGCGCAAAGCCGCTTACGGCACAAATCGAAAAAACGCAGTTTCCGGCTGATGTTTTGCGTTACAGTGCTGCTTAATATAGCGGCATTAGTTTGGTTGATATCGCCGCTGCGGTAACGACAACAGCGTTAATCGCGGCCGCTTAATTTGTTATAGTGCGCCTTTTGTTGGTGGCAGAAAACCGTTATGAACCTTAGTTATCGTTTAATCAGCCAGGCTGATTTGCCCGCAGTAGTGGCGTTGCAAGACTGCTGCTACAGCGATGCCTTATATGAAAGCCCGGCACTGTTAAGTCAGCGCTTGCAAGCGGCGGCTAACAGTTGCTGGTTGGCAGAAAGCAGCGCCGGTGAGCTGCTGGCGTATTTATTCAGTTATCCGTCGATAAACGGCTATGTTACGCCGCTGGCGTCGGCTTTTGCGCCGGCTGCCGCACCAGAGTTGCTGTATTTACACGATATGGCGGTAAACCCGGCCGCGCGCGGTTTGGGGCTGGCCAGCCGGTTACTGACAAAGGCAAAGCAGCATGCGTTAAGCCTGGGGCTGACAAAACTGGCGCTGGTGGCGGTGCAGGGCTCGGTGCCGTATTGGCAACGCCATGGTTTTGCTGTGGTTAACCAACTATCGGCTGGCGCGATAAGTGCGCTGGTAAGTTATCATGGCGAGCAGGCGTGTTATATGCAATTAACTCAGATCACACAGGAAACCTGATGCGGCTGTCACAACAGAGTAAGCCGGCTCAGGCTGTTGCCGTAAGTAAAAAAGCGCTGCACCTTGTCAGGTAGCAGCGCTTTGGTTTGCGGGGCCCGGGTTAACGGTCCAGGTTCATTACCTTGGTCCAGGCTTTGATAAAGTCGTCAACAAACTTTTTCTTTGACGTATCAAAAGCATACACTTCAGCTACGGCGCGCAGTTCAGAGTTCGAGCCGAAAACCAAATCAACAGAAGTGGCAGTCCACTTTTTGTTGCCTGATGCACGGTCAAAACCTTCGTATACGCCGTCGGTCGCTGATTTCTTCCACACGGTGGACATATCCAGCAGGTTAACGAAGAAATCGTTATTCAGCGTACCCGGCTTAGCGGTGAACACACCGTGTTTCGCGCCCTGATAGTTGGCATCCAGTGCGCGTAAACCGCCTACCAACACGGTCATTTCCGGTACGCTCAGATCCAGTTGGTCGGCTTTATCTACCAGCATCTCAGTCGGCGATTTGTAGCTTGCTGCCGCGTCGAAGTAGTTTCTGAAACCGTCAGCCGTCAGCTCAAGCAGGCTGAACGCATTGACGTCTGTCATGTCCTGAGTGGCATCACCACGGCCCGGAGTAAAGGGCACCGTTACCGTATAACCGGCGTCTTTAGCCGCTTTTTCAATTGCCGCCGCACCACCAAGCACAATTAAATCGGCCAGTGATACTTTTCTTCTGCTGTTGTTAAAATCAGCCTGAATACCGCTTAAGGCTTTAACTACCTTAGCGGTTTCGGCCGGGTTGTTAACCGCCCAGTCTTTTTGTGGCGCTAACGCAATACGGGCACCGTTGGCACCGCCACGCATATCGGTATCACGGTAGCTGGCAGCCGAGCCCCAGGCAACACGCACTAACTCAGGTACGCTAAGTCCGGATTGCAAGATTTTTGCTTTAAGGGCTTTAACATCACCGGCTTTAATGGTCGATTGAGTTTTCTCGTCGATAGGATCTTGCCAAATCAACACGTCTTTCGGTACTTCTTTACCCAAAAAGTTACGTGGTGGCCCCATATCGCGGTGGGTCAGTTTGTACCAGGCTTTGGCAAAGGCTAAGCGGTATTCTTCCGGGTCTGCCAGGAAGCGCTCGGCGATTTTGCGATATTCCGGGTCAAACTTCAGCGCTAAATCGGCTGTTGTCATCACCGGCGCATTAAACTTGCCTTTAACATGGGCATCCGGCACGATTTTATGCAGTGATTCGTCGGTTGGGATCCACTGAATGGCACCGGCAGGGCTGCGGGTTTGTTTCCATTCAAAGTTAAGCAGGTTGCTTAAATACAAGGATGTCCACTGGGTTGGCGCTTGAGTCCAGGCGCCTTCTAAACCGCTGGTAACGGTATCTTCTGAATGGCCTTTACCGCATTTGTTTTTCCAGCCCAGGCCTTGCTCTTCAATACCGGCTGCAGCAGGTTCTGCGCCGACGCAATCTGCCGGTTTGTGTGCACCGTGCATTTTACCGAAGGTATGGCCACCGGCAATTAATGCCAGGGTTTCTTCGTCGTTCATGGCCATACGCTCAAAGGCAACACGGATATTTTTCGCCGAGCCCATTGGGTCCGGTACGCCTTTGGGCCCTTCAGGGTTGACGTAAATAAGCCCCATGTGGGTGGCGCCCAGCGGGCGTTGCAGCTTACCGTTGTTGTCTTCGCGATCGCTTGCCAGCATTTCAACTTCCGGCCCCCAGTACACCATATCCGGTTCCCAGTCGTCAGCGCGGCCACCGGCAAAACCGTAGGTTTTAAAGCCCATGTTTTCCAGTGCGACATTACCGGCCAGCACCATTAGATCTGACCATGACAGCGCTTCGCCATATTGTTGTTTTACCGGCCACAACAGGCGGCGGGCTTTATCCAGGCTGGCGTTGTCGGGCCAACTGTTCAGTGGCTCAAACCGTTGCTGACCGCCACCTGCACCGCCGCGGCCGTCCAGGGTACGGTAAGTACCGGCGCTGTGCCAGGTCATACGGATAAAGAACGGGCCATAGTTACCAAAGTCGGCCGGCCACCAGTCTTGTGATTGGGTTAACAGCGCGTTGATATCCTGCTTTACCTTGTCCAGGTCCAGCTTGTTAAACGCGGCGGCATAATTGAATTCGGGGCCGTAAGGGTTTGAGCGGGCATCGTGATCGCGCAGTGCCGACAGATTAAGTTGGTCCGGCCACCAAAATTGATTAGTTCTTACGGCACCTTGCTGAGCACTACCCTGGCCTGAGGCGCCGGCTGGCTTGGTCATGGTTTTATCACTGGCAAAGGCGGCACCGGATACCAGCAACATGCTTATCATGCCGGCCAGCGCCCTGGTTTTAAAAGTTTGTCTATTCATTGTCAGCTTCCTTTTAGTTAACGTTTTGTTGTTATCTGCGGCGCTGATGCGGTGAGGCATCAGGCACTTAACTAAATAACCGCAACAAGAGTATAGTAAGAAGCTGATTGATTGATGTGAATTAAAGCGATGGTGTTAATCGGTAAACTCGATGACTCTGTCGCCCATGATGCGTTTGGTTGTGCCATCTTCACTCATAGCGGCAAGACTGTGCCGGATAGCTTGCGCAAGCTGAGGGCATTGGCAGCGTTTAGCCAGGCCAATATACACCGGCTGCGGTTCAACAATATTTACCGGGAAACTAACGGCCCTTATTTGGCTGGCAAGCTCCGGGTGCTGTTGTAGCACTGCAGCGACTTGGGTGGGGGGCAGTAATGCCGCCGTTACCCGTTGTTTGGCAACCACTTCAAGCGCTGAATATACTGAATTAACCCGTATAACTTGTGCCGCCGGCATGGCATCAACAATGTGTTTTACTTTAGGGTGGAAACCGTAGTTGCGTATCGCCGCCAGCGTCATGGTAGACAATGCCGCCACCTGGTCCAGACGGCGGTTATCGGTGGCAGATAAATACACTTTATCCGGCTGACGTGCACCATAAGGCAGATAGTCAATTTCCGGCCTGCCGTCGCCGCTTTTAATGATGTTGATCACCAGATCACTGTCGCCGTCGCTCAGCTCTTTCAGGCAGCGAACCGGCGGTGTGGCTTTACTGATCAACAGCTCAAATCCGGCACGGTGTGCCACTTCCTGCATAAAATCAACTGATACTCCCTGTGCTTGTTTGGCCTTGTTATCAAAACTAACATTGCCGGGAAACTCCCAGGCACACCAGCGTAGCTGCTGTTTGGCATGTAACGGATAAACGCTAAACAGGCAAAGTAATAAGGCAGACAATTTCAGCATCGTTTCAGCACCCCGGTTGAGCATGGCGTAATCAGTCTACGGTGAAAAGTACGCGTTAACCAGTCTGTATTGTGTCTGATGCTCCGGCAACAAAGAAAATGTAGTGTATTGTTAGAATGTGGAAAAATTAAGCTGTTTTGCCGCTAAACTAAGCGGGCAACCGGCGCTGCCCGCATATTACAGGGGTTAATATTGCCAGCGTACGTTCAGGGTTAGCTGGCGTGGCTTGCCGTAGTTAGCGTAATCAATGTTGGCCCAGTACTCCTTATCAAACAGGTTGGTTACGCTTAAGGTGCTGCTGAGATTGTCGTTAAACTGCCAACTGGCAAACAAGTTGGCCAGCACATAGGCATCCTGGGTATAGGTAACGCCGGCAGTTTCTGTCGGATGGCTTACACCATAGCCAACGGTTTCGCCCTGCCAGTTAAAGCCACCACCCAGCATTAACTTAGCCAGACTGCCGCTGAACTGATAATGCGTTGACAGCTGCGCTGAGTGCTTCGGCAGGTTGGTCCAAATTTTATCGTTAGCATGGCGCTTGGTATCGACATAGCTGTAGCCGGCATTCAGCAGCCAACCGGCAAATACATGGCCGCTGGCGCTGATCTCAAAACCGCTGCTTTCTGTGCCGTTAACGCCGCGGTAAGCCGAACTGCCATCCGGCAGGCTGTTTTCCGGCTGGCTCAGGTCACGCACCGCATAGTTGTCCTGGCGGGTTTTAAACAGCGCAGCGTTAACTGATAACTGGTCGTCAAACAGGCTGCTTTTAATGCCCAGTTCCAGGTTTTCCCCCAGCACCGGTGCCAGTAAATTGTTGTCTTTATCTTTGTAATTCTGCGGGCTGAAAATGTCGGTATAGCTGATATACAGGCTATGTTGCTGCGACAGATCCCACACTAAGCCGACATAAGGGGTTACCTCATTGCTTACCTTATACGCGCCGGAAGTAGCGGTATATTGGCCGCCGGTATCAAAGCTGTCCGTTGCGGTTTCCCAGTTGCTGAGGCGGGCGCCGGCTATCAGTGACCAGTCTTCATGTAGCCTGAACCTGTTAGCAAGGTAAAAACCACGCTGTTTAGTGGTGGCCAGCCGGTAAGCGCCGGTTTTGCTGTACTGTGGCATTGGTGCGCTGCCGTCATAGTGCCTTGCATCCGGAACAGCGTAAGACCAGTCGGCTACTGAGCTGAACAGTGTAGTTTCGGCGTCCAGCTCTGACACTGAGGCACCGGCGATGAGATCGTGTTCCCGGCCCAACAGCATATAACTACCGGTTAAATACAGATCAAAACTGTTGCGGGTATCTTCACCGGCACCTACACCGGCCAGCAGGGTTAAACCGCTGCCATCAGTGGGATCCGGAAAACCGCTGGCATATACCCGCAAACTGGACACTTCGCCTTTGGTTTGGTTAATAGCGGCTTTGAGGTGCCAATTATTGTCAAAACGGTGGCTGATATCGCTAAACAGCGTATAGCTATTGCGTTGCCAGTGGGTCCATGTCGGCGCATAGCTGGCAGATACCGGCAGGTTAGCCTCGCTGCCATCAGCGGCAAAAATGGGTATGGTGCCCCAAATAGTGCCTTCCGGTTTATTGTCCTGGCCTTGCACACCTACAGTTAGCGTGGTGCTGTCGGTTAAATCGGCTTCGGTAATTAGTAAACCGGCCAGTTTCTTTTCCCGGTAGCGGTCGCGAAAACTGTCGGCATCCAACCCGGCTAATACCAGACGGCTGCGCACAGAGGCATCGTTATTTAATGGTGTGCTAAGGTCGGCTACCGCGCGGCGCATTTGCCAGGAGCCGATACTGGCCGACAGCGAAGCGGCAAGCTCTTTACCCGGCCGTTTACGCAGTAAATTTACCGTAGCTGAGGGTGAACCGACGCCGGAGAATAAGCCGTTGGCGCCACGGATCACTTCAACGCGCTCATACAGCGCGGTGTCATATTCCTGATTGGTACTGCCACTATAAGTAGGAATACTATCAACCTGAAAATCTGTGATCTGAAAGCCGCGGGCAAAGTAGAGCGGGCGCTGGGTGTCGTACAAGGTAACGTTTACGCCGGGCACATTCATCATTACATCATTGATATCAATCATATTAGCGGCAGCCATCAGTTCGGCAGACACTTCGCTTATCGATTGCGGAATTTCGCGCGCTGTTAGCGGCATACGGGTCGGCGTGCTTTGCTGCAGCTTTTTACCGGTAACACGGATTTTTTCAATAGAAGACTTAGTCGGCATGGTGTCTTTTTGTCCATTTTCTGCCGCGGCCATACCTGTGAATGGCGACAATGCCAGACACACAGCCAATGTTAACGGCAGTGGGCGAAAAGGTGCGCGGCTAACAACGTCTGGCCGGGTAATTAATGCTGCAGTGGTATTGGCGGAATAAGAATGAGCGGAAGGTTGATGGTAACGCAAGCTAAAACTCCTTTACCTTAATATTAATGATAATTGTTATTATTTGCATGGTAATGCTTTGCCGGAGTAAAGACAAGTTGCGTTTTAGGGCGTAGCGACAATTAAAGAGTGGTGGTATGGGATCTATCAGTAGTGTTTCACACCTGGAAAAATAGCCAACTAATTGGCTGTTATGCTGGCGTTGTGGCTTCGCTTTGGTTCAGCATAAGGTTTTGCTCTGCTACAAAGGTATTGAATATGTTAAAGCCTAATATACTGCTGACTGTGGCTGGTTTAACCTGCGCACTGGTTAGCGGCATAGCGCCGGCGCAAAATCCGCTGGACTTTGGTTTGCTGCTTGATGAAAAACCCATTCGCACCGCAGATCCGTCGGCCCATGTCTGGCAAGACGGCCGGCTCTATCTTTACACCTCGCATGATGAAGAATGCCAGGCCGATTTTCATATGAAAGACTGGCATGTGTTTTCTACCGACAACCTGACCGACTGGACAGCCCACGGCGCTGTGTTGTCGGTGGACGACCTGGCCTGGGCCGATGACTATGCCTGGGCACCGGATGCCGCCTACAAAAACGGTAAATACTACTTAGTGTTTCCGGCAGGTACCGGAGTGAAAGACAGAGCAAACCAAAAAAACAGTACCAAGTGGATGGGCATAGGTGTGGCAGAAAGTGACTCGCCCGCCGGGCCTTTTAAAGACGTGATAGGCGCACCGCTATGGCGAACGCCCTATGCTAATGATCCGGCGTTATTTATTGACGATGATGGCACGGCCTACCTGTATTTCCATGGCATTGATTTTGACTATCGCGTAGTAAAAATGCGTGACGATATGCGTGGCATTGACGGTGATTTTATTAAAATGGATATGGGTGGCCATGAGCCGAAAATGGAAGGCCCCTGGGTGTTTAAGCGCAATGGCGTGTATTACTTTACCATGCCGGAAAACAACCGCGTACTAACGTACTATACGGCAACCAGCCCGGTTGGCCCCTGGACTTACCGCGGCGAGTTTATGGCGCAGGAACACCAAAGCAACAATCATCATTCGATAGTGCAGTATAACGGCCAGTGGTTACTGTTTTACCATCGCTGGATAGATACCCCTGAAGCCGGTTGCAATAAACGCCAGCGCCATGTCGCAGCAGAATATCTGCAGTTTAACGCCGACGGTACTATTAAGCCGGTGCAAAGAACGGATACAGGTGTGGGCAAACCCACAAGCCGTTAATACGCCTTAGCTGCCAGCGCTTAGTTTTTCGCTGGCAGGGTTAACTTATAAGCACTAACTGAATTACCGAAAAAAGTCGGTACGTACAGGGTGTTTGTTTTTGCATCCCAACCGATATCGGCGGTATTGAGTTTTTGCTGCTGCGTGTCCAGTACAGGTTCCATCCGGCCATCGGCGTAAACATAGTAAATAATACCGGCCCAGCAGCTGACAATAAAATCACCGTTACCCACCGGTTCCAGGCCGTCGGCGCGTTGTGAGAAGCCTTTGGCTATTTGCGTTATTTCGCCGTTTTTATCTGCTTTTAGCAGCAAATCTGCCGCAGCTATGTATAAGTCGCTGCCTATGCTCTTTAAACCATTAGCGGCGATAATATCTTCCAGCCAGATACTGATGCTGCCCCCGGCATATTTATACACGCGGTTTTTACGCGTATCAGAGATATACACCACGCCGTGCTCATCTACCGTTACGTCATTTAAAAACACCGCATCCGGCGCGGGAATTTTTGCTGTTACCTTAGCGGTGGCGATATCAATAATCACCAGATCGGTTAAATCTGCCACATAGAGCTTGCCCTGGTATTGCGCCAAACCTTTAGGCGCATTCAGGCCCCGTAGCCAGTTATGCTCACGTATGGTGCCATCGGTATTGAGCAGGGCTACACCACCTTCGCCATCGGCGGCATTACCTTCACCATCAATTTCAGACACAAATAAAAATTTATCGTCTTGTTGCTTATACACCAGTACCGACTCGGGCACGCGAAAGCCGTCGGTTTGCCACAGCAGTTCCAGCTGTGGTTTAGCCAATGTTGGCAGGCTAACCATTAAAGCAAGCATTAGCATTATTCGCATCTGTGAGTCTCCTTAGCGTATTTAGCGCCAGAGTATCGCTTAGCTGGTGTACTGACGAGAAAATACAGGCTTTTTTTACCGTATACTGTGGTTTTTCCATATCTGAAACAGTTGGATATCTCTGGCATTGCCATTATCAGCGGCCATAAATTATATTTTGTTGTTAATTTAGAGTCGGGTATATTATTTGCCATATATTAACAATACCGGAAAGGATTCAGCGTGTTCAGAATATTTGGCTTGTTACTAACATTGGTTTTTCTGCAGGGATGTAACGTCGCAAACGAGATAGAAACCCTGAGTGATAACACCGGGCAAGAGCTGGTATGGACTTTTATTCAGTTTAACGTGCCTGAAGAGGGCGGTAATATAGAGTCTTATTACTACTTTGCTGAAGTAGCAAAACCGTTGCTGGAAAAAATCAACAGCAATAAGCTGACTAATGGTTTTATCTATTTGCAAAATGTCCATTACTGGGGTTCGGACGATGTTATTTATGCGTTTAAAGATAAAGAGAACGCGGGCAGCATTCTGTTTCGCATAGAAGATATCCGCAAACTAAAAACGTTGAATACTGCGCCTATTATTGGGCAGGGCATTGAGCAGTATGCTGAAGATGTTGTAGAGCAGCTAAAAGATCTTGATCCTGCCAATGCGCAGGGGTAATGCGAATACAATAAACAGGCTATTAAGTTAAAGCCAAAAGCGCTTCAGTTATCAGCGTTTTACACAGGCAAATAATGCATTGCCGGAAGTAGTGTCCCAGGGTGATATTTTGTCGTAGTCGTGCGCCAGCATATGCACGTCAAAATAAGGGCTTAACAGCGCCTGTAACTGCGCAAAACTGACGGCTACCATGGGGTGTTCGTCTTGCCATAATTGCGTATTACCACTGTGGGTTTTGGCGATGCTCAGCCGCAGTGCTTGTTGCTCGCCATCGCCGCGGTAATGCCACAACGATTCAAATACAAAATGGCTGTCGTCTTGCACAGTGCTGTGGCGCACGGCGCTGTGGTTACAAATTTTGTCTTTATCTACCGCGTTAAAGCAAAATACCCCGCCCGGGGTTAAGGCGGCATAAACACTGGCAATGCATTGCGCCAACAGGGCAATATTCTGGTTGTAATGAATTGAATATAAAAAGCAGGTAATTAAATCCACCGGTTTATCCGGCGTAAAGCTGCACATATTTTGCAGCATAAAGTTGGCTTGCGGGCAGCGGGCTTTGGCCAAATCCAGCATAGGCTGGTTTATATCCAGCCCGCTGCTGTGGTAACCGTAGTCGATAAAGTGGCGGATATGCGGCCCGGTGCCGCAGGCTAAATCAAGATGGTTATTGCCACCGTTACCCAGCAAACGGTTTAAGCGGTGTACGGTATTGCTCTGCGCCGGGTAGTTGATGTCGCAGCACATTAAATCATAGTAGCCGGATAAATCCGTGTATAACGCATTGGACGACATCATTGCTGCATAACCATTGTTACAACGTGCGCAGGCACAATTTGGGGTGGCGCATTCTATAGCAGTTAAGCTGTTTTGCGAAGCAGGATTATTTCGCGGCAGATACCGCTATGCCGTAGCCGGGCTTTGCTCAAAACGCTGCTGCAAATACGCGATAATAGCCGTCGATTCATACAGCCATTCTGTATCACCGGCGCTTGTTTCAATGCGCAGGCAGGGCACCTTTATCTTGCCACCGGCAGTTTCAAGCTCGCTACGGTATTGCTGATTATGCTGCGCATCGCGTTTGCTGATATTAAGCCCCAGCCGTGCCATTTCTTTGCGTACTTTGATGCAAAACGGGCAAGCACTGAATTGATACAGTGCCAGTTGCCGGCAGGCGGCATCGATATCTTGTTGTTCTGCCTGGCTGCGCACTATGGCTTTGGGCGTAGTAAGCTTTTCTGCCAGTAGCATAAACGGCGTTAAGATCAGGCGAATAAAGCGGAAAAATAAACGAATAAACAAGCGCATAGACTACTCTGCAGGTTAAGTTTTTATCGGGATATCAGCTGACAACCGCGCTAGTGTAACATTGCCGCTGCGGTTATGCCTATGCTGCGGCTTGCCTTAGCAGCATAACCGCAGCGTAGCAGCTCAGCGATGGTAAGCGCCTTCGCGCTCCGGTTGGTATACCACGTCTTCCACGGTAATAGTCGACATATCACCGCCGGGTAAAGGCCAGTTAATGCTGTCGCCGGTTTTTAAGCCAAGTAAGGCACAACCTACCGGCGCCAGCACCGAAATAGTATTACCGCTTTGGCCGGCGTCTTTCGGGTATACCAGGGTTAAGGTGCTTATTTTGCCGTTGCCCAAGCGAAAACGTACGCTGGAATTCATGCTAATCACATTGGCCGGCAGTTGCTCCGGAGCCACCACACTGGCGCGTTCCAGCTCCTGGCTTAAGGTGTCATAGCCAACGCTGTCAGCGCTCAGGTTGGCAAGCAGGGCATCCAGCCGGTCGTAATCGGTAGTGGACAGAACGATATCGGGGGTTTTCATTGTCAGCTCCTTTATTTTAAGCTCGTTGATGTGTCGTGCTTAACAGTGTGTTTAACGTAAAGCACAGTGAGTATGCGAAAGCGCAGGGTGCAACCTAACAGTTGCAGTGAGATAACGGTGTCAGCCGTTTTACCCGGCAAGGTACAGCCCAGTGGTGATAACAACGAAATGCGGCCTTTGTGAAAATCCGCTTGCGCCGGATTAACCAGTTGCAGCCAGCCACGCTCGCCGGTGTCAAGGTTTTGCAGTTCAACCGTACTGCCCGGGCGAATACAGCCGTTGCAGCTCAGCCGGCTTTGATTTTTGCTGTCGGCAATAGCATGCAACATGCGGCTCAGTTGCAGCGCGGTCAGCGGAAATAATTGCCGGCAGGCCAATTGGGCAATAGTGCAGGCAACAATCTTGTTGGATTGTTTCGGGTAGCAAAAATACATTACAGCTCCGCATTACACAGATAAAAATGGTATGGGTGATAAGCAGGTGTTACGCCGGTTTCGCGCAGGGCAAAACCGGCCTAGGAATGGCAGGCGATAGCGGTATTGTGCCGGCAGTAAACTTTGCAGTTTAGTGCCTTAAGCTTAAGGTAAGTTTGCATGGGGCAACCATAATGCATTGACCGCAAAACTGCAATATCATTGCCGCCGCACCAACCCGCAGCAATTGCATTCCGGCGTGTTCCGGGCGATATTTACTTGTTAACATATCAGCAGACGTAGCGGTTTAGGGATAACTAATACAGGGTTGTGGTAAATGAAGCTGTTTTTGAGTTGGGTTTTACTGTGCTTGAGCACGGCGCTGTGCAGCGCTGAAATAAAACCGCTGCGCATTGCCATACCGGATTATCCGCCTTATACCGTGCTGGCAGAGGACGGGTTCAGTGGGCCCGGTTACGATGCCTTTGTTGCCATTATGGCTGAAGCCGGGCTGCGTTATCAGCTGCAGCCTGTACCCAATTTCGGCCGTGCTTTGGTTGATATGCAAAACCAGTTGATAGATGTATTTTTTCTGGCAACTGAAAATGCCGGGCGTAACCAAGTTGCACGCTTTTCTGCGCCGGTGATCATCACCGACTGGAGCTGGGTTTGGCTGAAAGAACGCACTGAAATTAGCCCGGGTAGTGTTAAATTTAAGCAGAATGCGTTAGTGTCGGCTCAAATGAACAGTAATGTGTTCTCCTGGCTGGAGCAGCATAACTATAAGATCACCGCCGGTACTAACGACATTCACGGCTTATTTAACTTGCTGGATTTTAACCGCGTAGATGCCATTATGTTGCCCTCAAGTGTCGCCCGTGCCCTTATCGCCAGGCAACAGTTAGACGAATCGCGCTACAACATTCAGCAGGAAATAAGCTTGCCGTTTGGTTTTTATGTCAGCAACAGCTATCTGGCAGTGCAACCGGATATTCTGCAGCGGCTGAATAAGGCGATTGCAATATTTCATGCTAACGCGGCCGCAAAAGAAGCACCGCAGCAGCAAGATAAGTAACTCAATCGGCTACAGCAGCTTAATTTCACTTATTGTTAATAAAAGGTATTTATTTGCTCAAATAAAAGCTTTAAAGTGTGCGGCAATTATTTAACATTGAATAACGGAGTATCAATTTTGCGCACTTTAGCTTTTTTTACAGTAGTTTTTGCTGTGTTATTGGCAACAGGCTGTGTTGCTACCTCTGACAACAACAGTTCGGCCAGTGTAGCCGCAAATGCCGACTCTGCAAGAGCGCAAACCCTGTTTAGTGCCAGGTTACAGCCGGCCGACGGTATTGCGCTTTCAACACCGGCAGAACATCTGCTTAAAGTGTCTTTTCCCGGTGTTACCGCTTTTTCTCATGACGGTGCCGGGCTTAGCGACGAACTGCAACGTCAGCTCACTGCAGTAATCAGTGCTTTAGACGGCATTAACTATCAACATCTTACTGTACTTGGCCATACCGATAGCTCAGGCCGGCTGGCGTACAACAACACCTTGTCACAACAGCGGGCAGAGCAGGTGATGACGTTTTTACAGCAGCAAGGCCTGCCAGCTGCACAATTGGTTGCCGAGGGCCGCGGCCCGGCAGAGCCGATAGCGGATAACACTACCGCACAGGGCCGTGCTGCTAACCGCAGGGTAGAACTGGTTGTCAGCTTTGCTGATCACAGTGTAACCGGCGCAAATGTATCCTCGACCACGGATTAACAGACACTGCGCCGGTTGCCTGGTGAATTAACACCAGGCAATTATCAGCTTAATGGCGGGTACTTTTTTTCAGTGCCCGCATTTCATCATGACATTCCTGCATGGTTGCCATAGATTGCAATAACGCGGCTTCGTATTGTGGTGGCTGGTTATCTTTCAGCGCTATGCGCAGTTCATCCAGCGTTTTATCTTCTACTTCTTCCAGCTGGCTGATGTAGGTGTGATCTTTGTCAGAAGATATTGCACCAATTACTTTGGTATATACTTTACGCGCTTCAACTGAAAAAGCTGAGCCGTCTTCACGCTTGCCATCTTCCTGCACGGCAAAAGGTTGTAAACGTTCCTTAACCATGCGGCGGGCATTTAGCATGCGGTCAAAAAACTGTGCCAGTTGTTGATCGTCAACTTTTTCTTTAGCATCGCTGTAAAACTCAATGCCGCTGTTTAATACCTGAATAATATCGCTGGCATGCTTCATTTGCGGGGTATTTAACTGTGCCATAGTAAGGTTCTCCTTAATAAGTAAAACGATAACGGTTACCTTTAGTGGCAAACCGCTGGTGAACACGTCCGGGCAACAGGACAATTACTACGCTGCAGCATATGGGCCATACTGTGGCGATAGCTGAAAATGATAGCAGTATTTATGTGCTAAAGTTTTGATTTAATTTGATTAAAAATTTCCTCGTCAGTCATAGTGTAACGGGTTGGGCTTAGCTGGTTGCCAAACACGCAAAGCATAAATTTCATGCTTTTATTAATATTCAGGTAATTTTTACCACTGTGTTGCCTGCACCGCGCTATTTCGCTAAGGTGCCGGCACATTGTCAGAGCAAGAGGTGAGTATGCAATATTCTGTATTGGGCAGCAGTAAGCTTAAGGTGTCCCGGGTGTGTTTGGGCACTATGACCTGGGGCTGTCAGAATACGCAGGCCGATGCCGATGCGCAGTTGAATTATGCCCTGGCACACGGCGTTAATTTTATCGATACCGCTGAAATGTATGCCATTCCGCCCACAGCCGATACCTATGGCGCCACCGAGCGGATTATCGGTAACTGGTTAAGCCGTAACCGTGCGCAGCGCAGTAATATTGTGCTGGCCAGCAAAATGGCCGGTAGCGGCCTGGGCTATATACGCGGTGGCGGCGATATGACACCGCAAACCCTGCTGCAAGCAGTGGATGACTCGTTAGCGCGACTGCAAACCGATTACCTCGATTTGTACCAGTTGCACTGGCCTAACCGGGTGTCACCGCATTTTGGTAAGCATCGTGTTGGCCGCATTGGTTTTAGCGACATTAACAGTGCTGAACAAACCGAACAAATGTTGGGCTTGCTGCAGGCGCTGGACAGTTGTGTGAAAGCCGGCAAAATCCGCTTCTGTGGTTTGTCTAACGAAACGCCGTGGGGCATCAGCCAATATTTGCAGTTAAGCGCTAAGTATACGCTGCCGCGCATGGTGTCAATCCAGAACGAGTTCAGCCCGCTGCACACAAAAGACTGGCCGTATTTAATTGAACAATGCCTGCATGAGAATATTGCTTATTTACCCTGGTCACCACTGGCCGGTGGTGCGTTAAGCGGCAAATATTTGGCCGGCGCACGGCCGCAGGGCACGCGTTGGAGTATGCTACAGCGCAATGGTTTATTCCGTGATACGCCGCAATCCAATAACGCCATCGCCGCCTTTACCGGGCTGGCCAACAGCCACAAGGTGGCAGCCACCAGCCTGGCACTGGCCTGGGTTAATCAGGTAGAGGGTGTTACTTCGACCATTATCGGTGCTACTGCCATGGCCCAGTTAGAGCAAAATATTGCGGCTTTTACACTGCAATTAACCCCGGCAATGCAGGACGATATTGCGCTGTTTTTACAGCAATACCCGGCTGCATTTTAGCCGGGCTAACCCGGTTTTAAGCATGCGTCGCATGGTTGGCGCCAACGTGCGGCGGTTTTACCACCAATACATCACAAGGTGTATGTTCACTGAGGTAATGCGCGGTATCACCCAGCAGGGCCGAGCTGATGTCATGCATATGGCTGTTGCCGATAATGGCCAGTTGACTGTGCAGCTCTGTTACCGTGCGGGGAATTTCATCATCAGGCAGACCCTCATTCAGATGCACGCAATGCGGTGGCAGTTGGTGGCTGTGAATATAGCTCTGCAGTTTGTGCTGATGTTGTTGTGCTACATCAGGTAGGGGTACAAAGCCGCTGCTTTCGTTATAGGGCAGGCTCATGGTGAAATTGTCGCTGCAATAGCAATTAATGACATGCAGTTCGTGTTCGCTGTAGCAGCTTAACGCATTACCAATATCCAAAATGGCGTTATTGAGTGTGATATCGCGCGGCTGATTATCCACATCAAGACATGCCAGAATATTCATCTCTGTGGCGTTGGTACCGGCTTTGACCAGCCAAACCGGTAGCTCGCAATCGCTTATTAAGTAATGCTCCAACCCGGTAGAAAACAGTGACAATAAACTGCGCCGGCTTTGTTGTTGGTTGATTACCATGCTGATATTGCTCTGCGCAATCAGACGCGCGATGGCCCGCTTTTCGTTTTCCCGCCATGAAATAACGATGTCTGGTTTAATATCACTACCGGTTAGCCTGCTTACCTGCTGCCAAATATCCTGCTGTTGTTGCTGCACAAAAGTCGTCAGGTCGTCGTCGGCAACGCTGGTATCATAATGCGCGCTGTGTAACTGCTTATAAAATGATTTAAACACCGTAACTTTACTTTGGTGCTGCTCTGCCAGCGCTATGGCTCTGTTCAGGGCAACGTTATCGTTGCAGTTATCAGGTTGTATTACCAATAAGTGGTTAAAGATGCTGTTCATAATGATGTCCGGTATCAGGTGTTAACAATAACGCGACTACGTTACCTGCGCTGTGGCTTTGGGCTGCGGCGTTGCCTGCCCGATACTGTTATAAGCGTAAAAGAGGGGGAAACAGCGACATATAGAGTTGGAAAAAACGCTAACCGGTGCACAGCAGCATAGTGTAGTTACAAAATTTGCCGCAGCCAGGCTTTGGCAAATCGGGTGTTACGCTCAATGGTTTTGCTTGATACCTGATACAGTTCTGCGATTTCAGCGGTGTTTAATCCGGCAAAAAAGTGCAGTTCCAGTATATCGGCTTTTTGCGGATCAAATTCTGCCAGTGCATCCATAGCTTTGTTCAGCATAAGAATGTCGACATTGTTTTCTGTCGGTTGACACTGGCCTGTCAGTGTCAGCAATGTTTGGCCATCGCCGCGTTTTACGCTGTTACGGGCGCGGGCGTGGTCTACCAAAATACGCCGCATCATACGGCCCGCCAGACTGAAAAAGTGCAAGCGGTTGCTGTAGTCAACGTCGCTCTTGAGTAAATTGATATAGGCTTCATTTACCAATGCGGTGGCTTGCAGCGTATGTTGTTGGCGCTCATTGCGCATAAGTTTCGCCGCCAGACGATGCAGTTCGTTATGCACCAGCACGGTTAGCCGCTCCAGCGCCGCCTTGTCGCCGCTTTGCCAGCGATCAAGCAGAATGGTCAGTTGCTCAGGTTGCTCAACGGTAGACATGTCGTTATTTTCTGCCAGGCTTTGGTGACTTAAAAGTATAGGGCTTTTCTCCCGCTCTGCTGCTGAAATTCTAAACAATACAGCAAGGGGGCTGCGGGCCAGGCAAAAAATCGCATGGATAAAGCGTATTGGCAGCAAATAGAGCAGTTATTTTATCAGGCGCTGGATAAGGCAGAGCCTGAACGCAGCCGTTTTCTGCAGGCGCAATGTAGTGGGCAGCCGGAACTGTTAACAGCAGTATCGCGGTTACTTGCCGCTGAAGGCGAGACATTAAATGTTGATGCTGTGCTGCAACATGAAGCGGCAGACCTGTTGGCCCCGATCGACTTAAGCGGTGATATTGTCGGCCGCTATAAAATAGTGCGTGAATTGGGTAGGGGCGGTATGGGGGCCGTGTATCTGGCCGAGCGGGATGATCAGCAGTTTACCAAGCAGGTGGCGATTAAAGTAAGCCGGACAAAGCTGGCTGATCCTGTTTTGCAACAAGCGTTCAGGACAGAGCGGCAAATTCTGGCCGATTTAGAGCATGCGGCGATATCCCGTTTACTGGACGGCGGTACCACAGCACAGGGTATGCCGTATCTGGTTATGGAATATGTCAATGGCGAGCCTGTCGACAAGTACTGTAACAAGCATAACTTATCGCAAACGGCCCGGTTGCAGCTGTTTGTTAAAGTGATTAATGCTGTGGCTTATGCACACCAAAATATGGTGGTGCACTGCGATATAAAGCCATCAAATATTCTTGTTACCGGCAATGGTGAGCCAAAGTTACTCGACTTTGGTATTGCTCAGTTACTTACCCGGTCCGGACGTGATACGGCGTCATCCGGCAATGCCGGTCTGACGTTTTGTTATGCCAGCCCTGAACAACAGCAAGGTAAGGTACCCTCAGCATTAAGTGACGTTTACGCTTTGGGGGTTACTTTGCATGTGCTGCTGTGCGGCACATTACCGCAGCACGATAGTGGCATAAACGCGGCATTGGCAGAAGACTTACGTTGTATTCTGCAACAGGCGATGCAAGCGAAAGCGGCACTACGTTATAGCTCTGCAGATGCGTTAGCCGATGATATAAAACGCTTTTTGGGTAAACATCCGGTAAAAGCCAGACCCGATAGTTATCGCTACCGCTGTTATACTTTTATCCGCCGCAATACTGCCAGCAGTGCGTTGGCGGCGGTGGTGTTGTGTGCTGTTGCCGGCTTTAGTGTGGCATTTTGGCAGCAAGCTCAGCAAGTCAGACAAGAACGTGATTTGGCGCGGGTGCAGCGCGACAAAGCTGTGGCAATCAGCCGGTTTGTCAGTGATATGCTGTCGGCGGTTGATCCCTTTACCGCACAAGGGCAACCGCCAACAGTATTGCAGTTGCTTGACCAAAGCAGCCAGAGCTTAGAGCAAAACCCGCAGCATGCACTGATACAACAGCCGGAGGTTGAGGCCGCTGTGCGCCAGGTGATAGGCAGAACCTATTTTTCATTAGGGGAACTGCGCTCAGCACAGTCGCATCTGGAGCAGGCTAAAAGGTTGGCCGAGCAGCATCAGTTTGCTGCTACCGAATTATATTTATCAATTATTACCGCTCTGGTGAATGTCTATAAAGACCAATATAGAACGGCAGAGGTACTGAGCTTGTCTTACCTGGCATTTGGCCTTGCCGGTCAGCTGTATGGTGCCGGGCATATCAACACGTTGGCAACGTTAAGCGATTTAGCCAGTGCTTATCACACCGCCGGCGAGCTGGCGAAAGCAGAGCAAATGTGGCAGCGTCTTTACCACGAAAGGCTTAATCTGCTGGGCCCGCAGCACCCTGATATCGTGAACTCGTTAACTCACCTTGGCATTATTAACCATTGGCTTGGGCGGTATGATAAGGCTGAGCAGTATTATCAGCAGTGTTTGGATAAGGCTGCTGAGCTTATGGGCATAAAACACCCCGCTACGCTGCAATGTATGAGTGTGCTGGGTTCACTGTACGAAACCTCCGGTCAGTACAGCGAAGCTGAGCCGTTGATTAGCCGCCACGTAGCCCTGGCACAGCAGGTGCTGGGAGCACGTCATCCCGATACGTTAAGGTCGCAGCATAATCTGGCCGACACTTATCGTGGTTTGGGCCGGTTAACTGAGGCTGCAGAGTTATTTCGCACGGTGCTGGCACTGCGCACAGAGGTGTTGGGTAGCGACAATATTGAAACGCTGCAAAGCCGGATGAAATTGGCGCGGGTAATGTTGTTACAGCACAATGCTACTGAAGCCGAAACGCTGCTGACACCGGTCTACAGTAAGATGCAGGCACAATTAGGTAACGACCATCCGTCGGCACTCACTGCCGGCCAACTGCTGGCCGATACCTATCTGGCACAGCATAAATATCCGCAGGCGTTAACGTTATATCAGCAAATTCTGCAGCAACGCACAGCAAAACAGGGTAATCATCCTGACTCGGTTGATATTCTCGCTGCTATGGCTCAACTGTATTTTCAGCAGAACAATAACGAAGCTGCCATGCAAATGTTGCAGCAGGCCGCGCAATTAGCACAACAATTTCCGCGAAAAAATTTTAACAGGCTGCAGCAGATAAAAGCCACGTTAACGTTAAACCAGATTGCTATATAACCGGCATTGCGTTAACGGCTTTAGTACTTAACTCAGCCGGCAGTTGATTTACAGCGTCTGGCTTGTGGTGTCCGGTAGCCCGGGCAATACTGTGAGTTACCTGCCGCTTTGAGCCTGACTATGTCATTGCTGGAATTTACCTCTGATACCACCGATTTATCTGTTGCCTATCATGGTCACCATGCTATGGCGTTGGTGTTGTTGTCGTTACTTATCGCCATTCTTGCGGCTTATACCAGTTTCAGCCATCGCCATTTAATGCAAAGCTCTGTCAGCGCTGTTTCACGCCGGCTGTGGCACAGCAGTGGCGCCGTAGCAATGGGGCTGGGCGTTTGGGCGATGCACTTTACCGGCATGATGTCGTTGCAGTTACCGGTTGAGGTGAGTTATCAATTGGGGCTGACGCTGTTGTCGGTGTTGCCCGCTATAGCGGCGGCCTATGTCACATTAAAAGTGGTGGCAGCACCGGTACAACGCTTACAGCATATTCTAACCGGCGGCCTGTTAATGGGCGTCGGTATCGGCACTATGCATTATACCGGTATGGCGGCGATGGTAATGCAGGCGGAGCGCTTGTACCAACCGCTGATGTTTGCCGTGTCTATTATAGTGGCAGTGGTGTTGGCCACGCTGGCGTTGGGGGTACGGCCCTGGCTGGCGGGCCTGATACGCAATAAAGCCGTGCAGGAGTTGCTCAGCTCGGTGGTGATGGGGCTGGCTATTGCCAGCATGCATTATGTGGCAATGCATGCCACTGTGTATCTGCCGGCTACAGAGCTAAGCGGTGACGGCGGCATCAGCATGAGCAAGCAAACGCTGGGCACGCTGGCAGTGGTGGTGGCGGTGGCTATATTGCTACTGGCCACTGTTGCGGTAATGATGCGCCAGCGTATTACTTTTGCCGAACAAAACGTTGATGTAGCGACTGCCAGGGCCAGTATGGCGGCGGCGCGCCTGCAGCGTATTGCCTCTCGTGTGCCCGGGCTGGTGTACGAGTTTCATCTTAGCCACGACGGCGCTTTTACCTTTCCTTATGCCAGCGAGGCTATTTATGATCTGTACGGTATCAGCCCTGAGCAAGCAAAGCGTGATGCCACTCCGGTGCTGAATGTAATTCACCCCGATGATCGTGATGCCATGATGCAATCTGTTTACAGCTCTGCACAACAGTTGTCGCCCTGGCGTCACGAATACAGAGTGGTGCGTGCCGATGGCAGTGTACGCTGGTTATTCGGTAATGCTGTGCCGGAGCGGGATGGCAGCGGTGTAAGCTGGAGCGGTTTTATTACCGACATTTCACAGCAAAAAGCCACTGATGAGCAAATTTATCAGTTGGCGTTTTTTGACAGCCTGACCGGGTTATTTAACAGACGCAAAATTCAGCAAAGCCTGCAGGAGCTGTGCAGCCAGCTAACAGCAGCATCCCGCAGTGCGGCCATCGTATTGATTGATATCGATAACTTTAAACGTTTGAATGACACTCAGGGCCATAAAGCCGGTGACGAATTGCTGAAACAGCTGGCACAGCGGTTACAGCACATGGCGCCGCCCGGCAGTGCATGTGGCCGTTTCAGCAGCGATGAGTTTGTAGTGTTGCTTACCGGCTTACCCTTGCAACCAGCGGAAGCGAAACAGCAATTACAACAGTTTACCGCGGCCATGCAAACAAAGCTGCAACAGCCGTATGCCATCAGCAACCATGTTTATCACAGCAGTGTCAGTGCCGGATACTGTGTATTTGATGATGCCAGCGTAACGGCAGATGAGTTGTTAAAACAGGCAGATATTGCCCTGTCGCATGCCAAGGCTGCCGGAGGCAATTGCCAGCGCTTATTTGAACCGGCTATGTATCAGCAAATTCAGCAGCGTTTTGCCATGGAGCTGGCGCTGGGCTCGGCGCTGCAATTACAACAGCTGAGTTTGTACTATCAGCCGCAGGTTACTGATACCGGCGCTGTGGTTGGGGTAGAGGCACTACTGCGTTGGCAGCATCCGCAATGGGGTTTTGTATCGCCGGCCGACTTTATTCCGTTAGCAGAAGAAACCGGCTTAATAGACGATATAGGTAACTGGGCACTGCAACAGGCCTGTCGTCAGTTGCAGCAATGGCAGGCGGTGCCGCAACTGTCGCAGCTGACTATGTCGGTTAATATCAGTGCACGGCAGTTTTATCTGCCGGAGTTTGTCAGCACCGTGCAGCAGCTGTTACAGCAATACCGTTTTAACAGTGGCTGCCTGATGTTAGAGCTCACTGAAAGCCTGGTACTGGCCGATCTGGACGATGCTGTCGCACGGATGCAGCAGATAAAGCAGTTGGGGGTAAAGTTTTCCATGGATGATTTCGGCACCGGCTATTCATCGTTGTCTTATTTGTCGCGCCTGCCGTTTGATGAAGTAAAAATAGATCAGTACTTTGTCCGCAGCGGCAGCTCCGGTCAGCCGAAAGACTGGGTAATAGTGGATGCCATTATTGGTATTGCCAATACCTTTGCTATGAAATTGGTTGCCGAAGGTGTGGAAACGCAAGCACAGCGCAATTTACTGCGCCAAAGCGGTTGTAACTGTTATCAGGGCTATTTATTTGCCAGGCCGGCGCCGGTTGCTGAAACCGAAAGCTGGATCTGCCGTCAGCCGCGCGTAACGATGTAGTGCAAATTATATCAATAATACCGCCGTACCACGGCGGTGCTTCTTATTTAAATAATACCGTCGCTGTGCGCCGGTATAGGGGGCACGCCAGTGTCAGGCCGCGCAGCAGCATAAATACGCACAGCGCCAGCCATAGGGCATGGTTACCGGCACTTTGTGTCAGGGCATAACACAGCAAAAAACCGCCGAAGGATAACAGCATGCTGTTACGCATAGCGCGCCCTTTGGTAGCACCGATATAAATACCGTCCAACAGGTAGCTCCATACTGCCAGTAAGGGTAGGGCTATCAGCCAGGGCAGGTAATGCTCTGCGGTAGTTTGCACCACAGCAATAGAGGTAAGCGCGCTGATTAATGCCGGGCCGCCCAGCCAAAACAGCAGGCTGAACACTATACCCAGCAGCAGGCCCCACTGTGCCAGTATGGCAAACAACAGATGCAATTCGTTGTGATCTTTTGCCCCCACGGCTTTGCCGGTCATCGCTTCAGCGGCATAGGCAAAGCCATCCAGTGCGTAAGACATCAGCATTAAAAACGTGATCAGCACCGCATTGGCTGCCACAATGTTGTCGCCAAAGGCGGCGCCACGAAAGGCAATAAACACAAACACCAGTTGCAGGCACAGGCTGCGGATAAAAATATCGCGGTTAAGCGCAAACAGGCGGCCATAACCGCTAAGTTGCGGCAGGCTTAACCGGCTTAGCGCGCCAAGCTTTTGCTGCTGCCATACCCTCCGTGCCAGCACCAGGCCAACCAGCAGCGTGCTGTAATCGGCAATTACCGAGGCGGCGGCCACACCGGCAACGTTCCAGCCCAGCCCCAACACAAACACGATATCCAGCACGATATTAATACTTTGGCCCAGTAACAGCAGCCACATGGGGTAGCGGGCATTGTGCAGGCCTAAAAACCAGCCCAGCAGCACCATATTCAGCAAGGCTGCCGGCGCGCTCCAGATGCGGACATGAAAATAAATCCCCGCCTGTTGCAATACGTCACTGCCGGCCGCGCTGAACCATTGCACCAGCGGCCACACCACAGGATGCAGCAGCAACAACAGCAATGCTAATGCCAGCGCTACCATAGCCCCTTGCAGCAAGCCACTGCGTATGGCCGGCTTGTCATCGGCGCCAAACGCCTGCGCCGTTAAACCGGTGGTGCTCATGCGCAAAAAGCCCAGCAGTAAAAACAGCAGGCTAATCACACTACTACCCAGCGCCACACCACCTAAATACCAGGCATGGTCAAGATGGCCCACCACGGCAGTATCTACCAGTGACAGCAGCGGTATTGTCAGGTTAGAGGCAATCATCGGCAGGGCAATTAACAGTACCTGCTTTTGTTTCGGCGGGAAAAAATTTAGCAAAGCGTGTGTATCATCAAGCAGTTATCAGTGTTTGGTATAGTAGCACAGGCGTACACTGGGGGGGGCAGTAACCATAGCGGCACAACAGCTATTTCTTTGATGTTGCCGGCAGATCTTATGGGTAAAATCTGCTGACATACCAGCTCGCCGGTTAAGGTGTGATGCTGCGGTTGAGAAACGCCAACATGGCGGCGGCGATTTCATTGCAGTGTGTTTCAATGGCAAAGTGCCCGGTGTTAAGGAACTGCACCTCAGCGTTTGGGTTATCACGCTTAAAGGCATTGGCGCCGGCCGGCAAGAAGAACGGGTCGTTCTCGCCCCAAATAGCCAGCAGCGGTGGCTGGTAACGGCGAAAATAGTCGTGCAGCCGACTGTACTGCTTCACATTCTGGCCATAGTCGAGCAATAAATCCATCTGCACGTCCACGCCAATACGCTCTATTGCTGAGTGGGCTAACTGGTAAGTTTCCGGCGCAAGCAATGAGACATCTGTAACACCTTCAGTGTACTGCCACTTGAGCATCTCTGCTGTATTAAAGCGGCGCAGCGCTTCACGGTTTTCCGCTGTAGGATTAGCCCAGGCTTTTTGCATATCAGCCCAGCCGGCACTTAAGCCTTCTTCGTAGCCATTGCCATTTTGGCTGACTATGGCGGTGATCTTCTGCGGGTTATTTACTGCCAGGCGCCAGCCCACCGGAGCACCGTAATCGAATACATACAGGGCATAACGGTCCAGCTTTTTCGCCACGGTAAAGGCATCTATAACGGTGGCCAGATTGTCAAAACTGTAAGTAAAGTTAACGTCGCTGCTAACGGTTGTCTGGCCGAAGCCCGGCAAGTCCGGCGCGATAACATGATATTTCGTTGCCAGTTGCGGTATCAGCCGGCGGAACATATACGACGAGGCACCAAAACCATGCAGCAGCAATACCGTAGGTGCCTGTACTGAACCGGCTTCGCGGTAAAACAGCTTTACACCCTGCATATCGATGGTCTGGTGGTGCACCTGTGGCGGATTTTCTGCACTGTTGGCATACAAAGAAGCGGTTAAGCTTGCTGCGGCAAGCAGCATTTTTGGCGTTGTCATGATGGCTCCATATAGTTTGGCTTGAGATTAATTTAGTAACCAGTAAAGTTGTAAGTTAGTGGTTATGGTGTAAGTTTGGTGTATTTGTGCTAACCTGTCAAATTAATTTTTAGGGGTTACTGTATGGCTACTTCTGCACAACCGCACGACGACAACCTGAACGCCGCCCCCATGCTGGGTGATCACCTGGCGATGGACTTGCTTAATACCGAAGCGCGTAACGACGACAAGACGGTTGAATACTGGCACAGCGATGCGGATGTACTGCGCTGGCTGGCACAACACAACATTTTTCCGGCCGCAGGGGGCGACGCATTTGCCGCGGGTGAATTGCTGGCGCAGGCCAAAACATTGCGCAGCCTTGCCAAAGGCTTGATTAGCGCGTTTAAAGCAGGAAAGTTGCAGGATATCAGTGATTTAAATGAGTATTTGCATGCGTACCACAGTGTGCTGCATTTAGCGCGCGACAATAACGGTAAGCTGGTGTTAAGCCGTATAGCCAGCGGCGCAACTATAGCGTCGCTGCTGGGGCCGGTAGCAGAAGCCGTTGCGCAGTTGTTAGTTGAAGTGAATGTTGAGTTGGTTAAACAGTGCGAACACCCGGACTGTATTTTGTGGTTCTATGATCGTACTAAAGCGCATAAGCGCCGCTGGTGCAGTATGGCGTTATGCGGCAACCGCTATAAAGCGGCGCAGTTCAGAAAAAGAAGCAATGGCTAAGCCGGCCCAAACAAAGGCGTTATTAAACTGATATTGCTTTGTGCCCGGCTTGCGGCAGATATCGCAGCTCAGCAGCAAACCGGCGCTGGTCTTATTCGGTAAATGTTTCGATAGTGTATAGTTGCTGCCCTTTACATTAAGCCGTCGCCGGAGAATTATGACAGGCGTTAATAAAGCCGCTGCTACGTTAGCGGTTGCCGCACCTGCGGCACTGGCACTGCCGGTGGTTGGCGCAGTGAGTTTTGTGCATTTGCTAAACGATCTGATCCAGGCGGTTTTACCGGCCATTTATCCGATGTTAAAACAGCAATATCTGCTCAGTTTTACCCAAATCGGCCTGATCACACTGATTTTTCAGCTTACTGCGTCGCTGTTGCAACCCGCCGTAGGCTTTTATACCGACAAACACCCTAAACCCGGCTTATTGCCGCTGGGTATGCTGTTTACGCTGCTGGGGCTGGCCATGCTAAGCCTGGTAGACAGCTTCGGCATGCTACTGCTGGCGTCAGCGATGATTGGTTTGGGTTCATCCACCTTTCACCCTGAGGCATCGAGGGTGGCACGTATGGCTTCCGGTGGCCGCTATGGCCTGGCGCAGGCGATGTTTCAGGTGGGCGGCAATGCAGGTTCGGCGCTGGGGCCGTTACTTGCTGCACTGATTATTATTCCACGCGGCCAGGGCAGCATAGGTTGGTTTTGTTTATTTGCCATTGTCGGCATCATAGTGCTGCAGCGGGTTAGCCGCTGGGTTATTGCCTCGCATGCTACGGCGGCCAAACGCAGCAGTGTGGTTGCGGATAACGGTTTATCAGCACGGCAAACCAAACAGGCCTTGCTGGTACTGGCGCTGCTGGTGTTTTCCAAGTACGTGTATATGACCTGCCTGAGTAACTTCTATACTTTTTATCTGATTGAAAAGTTTGCCGTATCGGTTGCCGACTCGCAGTTATTTTTGTTTCTGTTTTTGGCCGCTGTGGCTGTAGGTACCGTAATTGGCGGTCCGGTAGGTGACAAAATAGGCCGCAAACCGGTGATCTGGGTGTCTATCCTCGGCGCGGCACCCCTTACTTTACTGTTACCTTACAGCAACCTGTTTGGCGCGGCAGTGCTGACAGTGCTTATTGGCCTGGTTATGTCTTCGGCGTTTTCGGCCATTATTGTGTTTGCCCAAGAGCTTGTGCCGCGCAACATCGGTATGATCTCAGGTATTTTTTACGGCATGATGTTTGGCTTTAGCGGCATTGCCGCCGTAGTGCTGGGCATAGTGGCCGACGCCACCAGCATTACCTACATTTTTAAGCTGTGTGCCTGGTTACCGCTACTGGGCATGCTGGCAGTATGGCTGCCGGATATGCGCCGGAGTGTGGCACAGTAGCAAGCCAAGCTTTCTGAAGGCGTTAATACGACGTGGCCTTACGCAAAGTGATTTTCAGCAGGAGATAGGTAGTAAATCGCTGGTATCGCAAATTCTAAGCGGCAAGTGCTCTGTACCGCCGGAGCATATCGGCGCTTAGTCAAAGTTGCTTGGTATACCGGCGGAGTTGTTTGTTTGATATCGTCGCATTACCGGAGCTGCAGCTAAGAGCTGCCATCTGACGATGAACAGACAGGATATTTAATCAGATACTTTGGATAAAAGCTCTGATAGTTTTGAGCATAAATATGCTATGGCACCAGAGTGAAATTGAATTACGTATATCGGACTTGTTTATATTCACTCTCTCCCACATCTGTATATATTGCGGTCAATTCATTCTTTTTGGGGGAGCACAAGCACATGGCATTGGAAGCTGGCGGTTACGCCGAAAAACTGGGAAATAGGTATGAAGCGAACTGGATCGCATACCAGCTTCTGAGATTGCTCGATGAGAAAATCCTTTCTGTAACTGTTGAACCTCTTGGTGATGATGAGGCGGGAACAGATGTAATTATAGAGAATAAAGATGTAAGTCTTGAGCATCATCAATGTAAAGTTGGTTCAGGTAATGCTGAATTTTGGTCAATTAGCTTATTGGCTGAAAAGGGGATCATTCGGCATGCTGCTGAGCATATATTTAGAAAGGGCCGTGAATTTCAGGTAGTGTCGCCACTAACATCAAAGCTGCTGTCAGATTTGCGCGATACTGCAATGAATAGTCCATCTGATATAGATCAATTCTACCAACATCAAATTAAAAAAAGTAAAGAGCGAGCGAAAGCTTTTAATGATCTTTGCAGGCACCTTGAACTAGAAATTTCAAGCTCAACTGATTTGAACAAGGCAAGAAACTTTTTAAAAGGATTTTTGGTTACCCAATATGTAATTGATAGGTATTCCGAAGATCGGCTCAACGATATTGCGAGCAGATTGTTTTCCGGTGAACCAAAAAAGCTTGTCAGCTTTTTGAAACATTATGCTGACGATGAAAATAAATTGCGGGGAAAAATTACGTCTGTCCAACTAATCCATGATTTAAAAGACGCTGGGTTTGAGCAAAAGCCGCATTTAGGTGATGGAAGAATTACATCAGTTCTTAACACTCTAAATATGAACTTCGAAGAATCCATAGCGCCCTACCTGATATCAGATGCTGTAATACCTCGACCTGAGCTAAGCGATATTCTCGAATCTACTGAAGTCAATGCTGTTACATTGGTAATGGCTGAGGCAGGAATGGGGAAGAGCGCCTTGCTGCTCGAGCTATATAAAACGCTGGAGTCAACTGACAATGTAGTTCTCTCTATTAGATTGGATAGAGTAAAGTTGGAATACAGCACTGATGCTTTGGGTAAATCTTTGGGCTTTGAGTTTTCTCCTGTACATACATTAGCAAAGTATGCTGGTGACAAAAAAATAGTATTGATATTAGACCAATTGGATGCGATTCGCTGGACAGCCACTCATTCAGATAATGCGCTTTTTGTATGCAAGGAGTTAGTTAGGCAAGTTATCGATTTACGAAAAGAAGGGGTTAATATTTGTATAGTATTTGCCTCTAGGGATTTTGATCTTAGCGAAGATGTTGCTCTAAATTCTTGGCTAAACTCTATCAGCGGTCAGCTAAGCAAAGTTAGCATTTCGAAATTACCAGATTCGGCTGTTGCTGGTTTGGTAAACCGATTTGAGAATTTCAGTACATTACCAGAAAGCAAAAAGCAAACATTAAAGATACCTTTGTGGTTGAGCATATATTTATCAATTGCAAAATCCAGCGGGACAGCCCCTGACTTCACAAATAAATTGGAGTTAGTAAAGCGTTACTGGGATGACAGAATAGCAGAAGCTGGCAAGATTGTTGATGGACATCTGGTGCAACAACTTATAAGCGAAGTACTGCAGTTGATGATGAAAAATTCAAGGCTTTCCATAGCCGAAAACTCACTGAATAATGTATCTCCTCCAGCATTAAAAGCTTTAAAGTCTATAGGATTGCTAACGAGCCAGAATAAGCAGGTTAGCTTTAGGCACCAGGCTCTTTTTGACTATCAGGTTGGTATTAGATTGTTCAATGCTGCCCTAAACTCTCAGCAGACCTTTCTTGACGAAATTGGTGACTTGTCACTGCAGACACTAACCCGGCGCGAACATTTAAAATACGCATTAAGCATGCTGCTTGCAGAAAGTCAGAAAAGTTACTGTGATACCGTAAGCTTACTTCTGAAAAGTGAAAATATACGATTTCACCTAAAGTATCTTGCGCTTAACTCGTTAAAGGAGCTAAAGCCACTGAAAAGTCCGGGTAAGAAACTAATAGATGAGATTGTAGCTTCTAACACCTTGTTATCGTATTTCATTTCAATTACGTGTTTTGGTAACTCCGAGGTCGTTCGATATTTGACTGAAAAAGGATTTTTATATCATTGGTTAAAAACATATGATGACGAATTCGTCGGAAAAGTAATAAGGATTTTGCAATCTGTTGCTGATAAAGATCCTGATATAGTTCTTGAAATAATTCAGCCATTTATCGGTATATCAGAAAAATGGAACAAAAATGCTTATGGTGCATTGTGCTGGGATATCGAAATGGATTCAGATGACATGTTTGATATCCGAAAAAATCTCTTAAACCTAGGTTGCAATGCTGGTTTTATCAATTGGAAAGCTCTGGCAAGCCAAAAACCACAGAGAGCATTAGAATTACTGGAAATGCTACTGGAACGCTACAGGGAAGTGTTAGGAACTTCAAGATATCTATCTGATTCCAAAGTAACGAAGATGTCTGAACGAGACACTTTCTATGAATCTGATCTTGAATGGCTTGATAGAGTAGTAAACAAAATTCCACAGCAAGCGCTTGCTGTGCTTTTAGCCAAAATTGCTTCAATAGCTAATGCGCAGGATGAAGATGCCTCCCAGCAAACCTGGCTTTACAAAGACAAGCATTCTTACTATGACGCACCGGAGAGCATCACGCACTGTACATTTACACTCATAGAAAAAGTAGGCGAAAGGTTAAGTGAACAGATTGAAATTTTTAAAGAAACACTTATTCCTTATATGAATTCAACCCATCCAGTAGTTAATTATTTATTGGCTAAATTGTTGGCGAATTACCCTGTAACGGAAGCAGACACTGTTATTGCGTGGCTGCTAGAAGTGCCTCAAAAAAAGTTGAGTTGTGGCAATCCTTATTTCGAGCCAGCATGGAAACTTCCCGGTGTTCTTATTGGTAAATTCTCACCTTATTGCTCAGATGATTTATTTGAACAGCTTGAAGAAACAATATACAAATTTTTTCCTGTGCGCTCTCTTGAAAAATATCAATGGCGACTTGAAGCCCGCCGGCGAGGAATGTATTACTCATATTGGGGAGAATTACAGTACTTTTTAATACCAACTCTTGCAAAAAATAGGACGTCTGCCAAATCACAGCAATTAATCAAAGTTCTTGAGAGAAAATTTGCCAAATATACTGACAGTGATTTTTGTCATGCTTACAGCAGTAAAGGTGGTATGGTCACTTCGCCTTTACCTTTGGGTAACCTATTGTCAAACGCCTCATGGAGAAAAGTAATACTTTGTGCTCCAAAGAGAAGCAATAGAGGAACTTGGAGACAAGTTGGAAAAGATGTCGTTCAAGAATCAAGTGTTGAACAGTTTGCGCGTAGCCTTGAGCATGCAGTTGTTAACCAACCCGAAAGGTTTGCTCGTTTTGTATTGACCCTCCCCAAAGGCATAGAATCCGAATATATAGAATGGATTTACTATGGCCTTGCTAATAAAGATAAAAACAAAGTACATGAATGTTACCTGGAAGAATGGGAGCGATGCCCGACGCATTTGTTAGAGCAGGTTATCAACCACTTTGGAACTGAAGGCTTTGAGTATCAAGTTGTGAGGATATATCAAAGTCGGATTGCTGATGCAGGATGGTCGGAAAATTCAATTAACGCTCTAATCAATATTTCAAAATATGCCAAAGACCCGGAGCCAGGAGCGCTAAATGTTGAGATTTGGGGAGCAAAGAAGGATCTAAGTTTGATAGATGTCCGCTCGTTAGCTGGCAATTCTATAAACTGTTGCAGGGGTGTAGCCTATAGTGCTATTGGGGCTCTGTATTGGAAAGACGAGAAGTACGCGAATCAATTAGCATCGTCTTTGGATGACGCAATCAGAGATCCTCACCCTGCAGTTAAGTATTCTGCCTGACGAATCCCCACGAATGGCGTAGATAAAACAAATAGTTAGAAGCGAAGGGAACATTCATGGCAGTTTCCGATCTGATCTTTCGCCAAAAACACCTAACCATGAATGCTGCCATGAATGTAAAAA
>Ga0208645_1000137_pt1 | contig 110812 bp, 94 predicted proteins | sample VirMetDEL_Sep_01_FD_184519 | JGI IMG/M metagenome (GOLD analysis project Ga0208645, IMG submission 184519) | Aqueous microbial communities from the Delaware River and Bay under freshwater to marine salinity gradient to study organic matter... | ecosystem: Environmental > Aquatic > Marine >...
TGATGCGGGCACGAATGCTCTACACCACGAAGCACAAGAAGAAGGCACCGACTGCGAAGGTCTCTCCTTTCTACAAGAAAACCATCGGTTACGGACTGCCGGACTTCGCAGAGGAACTCAACTACGGAGTCGATCTATCAACCATCTGAGGGTGGTATCAGATTGATGGGGTGAAGGTGCCCCATCAACCATTAAATCCGTATACCCACAAATCGAAGAACGCAAGCATGCCGCTAATCGGTTCGGCATGCTTCGCCAAGGTGCTCACCACCTCTTCACGCCAACGACGGTCACGTTCATCAAGGCACGCCACTATCAGCGCATCCTTGGAAGGGAAATGACTGTATAGCGTCATTTTGGTCACGCCCGCCAACGCTGCGATCGCCACCACACCGGTAATGTGGACGCCCTGCGAGACAAAAAGAGTTAGCGCGGCATCAACCAGGTGCTTACGGGTTTTATCCATTTGTGAACCCTCCGACGTGGGTGTGTCGTTGACTATACCGACCGGTAAGTTTTGATAGACACCAATCACGACCCCAATGCCGGGCAGTTACGACATGGGAGGCAAGCGGGACACAGCCACAGACAGCGAGGTAGTCTGGAAGTGACGCGTGGAAAAGGCTTCGCCGTTTTCCACCCTACGTTCGGTAACATTGATGCGTCGGCGGCGGTGTGGGCAGGTGAGATGGCGTAGGGTGGATAACGCTTTGCTTATCCACCGATACGGACCTCCCGCCAACACAACGCTCAAGGATGAGCCGCCATGTCCCGCTACCGCCGCGCCCACGTCCCGGGCGCCACGTATTTTTTCACGGTCAATTTGCTCAACCGTCGCAGCGATCTGCTGGTCCGCCATGTCGACTTGCTACGCGAGACGGTGCGTGCCACACGCGCACGCCATCCCTTCCACATCGATGCCTGGGTCGTTCTGCCCGACCACATGCATTGCGTCTGGACGCTCCCGGATGGCGACGCTGACTTCGCCCTGCGCTGGAAAGTCATCAAGTTCGCTTTCGCCCGACGACTGCCGAAGACCGAAGTACTGACGGCAACCCAGCGCTCCCGCGGCGAGCGTGGAATATGGCAACGGCGCTACTGGGAGCACCTGATTCGAGATGAACGGGACTACCGGCATCACCTCGACTACGTTCATCGGAACCCGCTGAAGCACGGCCTGGTGGAGCGCGTCGTCGGCTGGCCCTACTCGAGCTTTCATCGAGCGGTCGCGGTCGGCGTGTATCCGCTTGATTGGTGCGGTGATGAGGTAGAGGGGTTCGCCGGTGATGCGGACTGACGCGTGGAAAAGGCTTCGCCGTTTTCCACTCTACGCTGCGGCGAATTAGCCAGTCAGCTCACACAACCCACCCGGCACCTTCATGACCCACTCCCTCACCGCCCGAACCGTAGGGTCGTCCCGACGGCTCTCCGGATAAACCAGATGAAACGGCTTGCCCGGCATCTCCGGCCCGAACGGCTGCACCAGCCGCCCTTCTCTCAATTCATCCTCGATCAACTGACGGCTCATCAGCGCCACGCCCTGCGCGCCGATGGCGGCTGAGATGGCGTGGGTCTCGTCGGAAAAGACCAGCCCGGCGCTGACGTCCAGCCCCGGCACGTTGGCGAGCTTTTGCCATGAAGCCCAATGAATCGGAGCCGAGGCGGCACCCCGGGCGTGGAAGTGGATCAGCGGGTGGTTGGGCAGGTCGGCGACGTCGCGAAGGCCCAACAGCGGGCTGCAGACCGGGACGAAGGTGTTGTCGATCAGCTTCTCCGCCACCAGCCCTGGCCAGCGCCCGTCGCCGTAGCGGATGGCGATATCCGCCGTAACGCCATCCAGCGCCACCGGCTCATGCGAGGTGTGGAAGCGCAGGTCGATATCGGGATGCGAATCGCGCAGCAGGCAGACCCAGGGGACCAGCCAGCGCACGGCAATGGCCGGCGTGGTGCTGAGGGTGATCGCCTGCCGGCACGGCCCCGCACTAAGGCGTTCGACCGTGGCGCTAATGCTGTCGAACGCGGTCTCCAGCGTCTGCTGCAGGTCACGGCCTTGGGCGGTGAGTTCCAGCTGCCGGGGTTTGCGCAGAAACAGCGCCACGCCGAGGGATTCTTCCAGCGAGCGAATCTGGTGACTGATGGCCGTAGCGGTGACATTCAACTCCTCGGCGGCCTGCTTGGCGCTCTCGTGGCGGGCGGCGGCTTCGAAGGCACGTAGCGCAGAAAGTGAAGGTAACCAGCGGTGCGCCATGGCTGAGTTTTCCTCATCTGTAACCGAAAGAAATGGTCGTTTGTCGCCTATGCAGCCTAACCCTAGGCTGGATCTACCGCGAATGACAGATGAATTCAGTCACAGAGGAGACCCACCATGACGCACCTTCTGCATCTCGACGCCAGCGCCCGCCCCGGCTTTGCCGGCAAAGACGAGCACGGCTCCCACAGCCGTAATCTCACCCACCGTTTCGTCAGCCAGTGGCTGGCCCGCCGCGCGCAGGACAGCGTGACCTACCGGGACATCGGGCAGAACCCGCCCTCCTACATCAGCCATGACTGGATCGCCTCCAGCTTCACGCCGGAAGAACGCCGTGAGCCTTGGATGACGGAAACGTTGGCGGAAAGCGACCGGTTGGTCGATGAGCTGATCGCCGCCGATGTATTGGTCATCGGCACGCCGCTTTACAACTTCGGCATGCCCGCCGCGCTGAAGGCCTGGATTGACCTGATAGTGCGGCCGGGCCGGACGGTCGATGTCGACGAAACCAAACTACCTGAACCTTACGTACCGTTGCTGGCGGACCGACCACGGCATGCGGTCATCCTCAGCGCGAGGGGCGGCATCGGCTTTGGTCCCGGTGGGGAGATGGCGCACATGAACCACCTGGAGCCGAATCTGGTGACCGCACTTAATTTCATCGGCATCACCCGCATCCACCTGATCGCCATCGAAGGGCAGGAAACAGGCGGCGACGTGCTGGCGGCCTCAGTGGCCGAGGCGTTGCATCAGATGGATGTGTTGGTGGCGGAGCTTCAGGGGACGCTTGACGCGACGCCTCTGAGCCAGCCCTACGAACGACAGGCTGAGGCTTGCTGAGCGCAAACTACGGAGCAGGTGCAGCAGGCGTTGGGCGATTCCAGCCTTGAAGACCAGCTCCAGACAAGGAGGTCGCACGCTGCCGGCCAGCTTGCTGCAACGCCGCGTGCTCAGCGAGAGCTGTCCATGCGGCCACCGGTACTGCATCGACGAAGCACGCCAAACTGCTTCGATAGCCGCTGCAATCTCCGTCGGCTAAAAACAAGAAGCCCGGCGTTCGCCGGGCTGGGTGTCACTGCAGTAACTTTTACTTCTGAGTAACGGTAGCCATGTTGTTCGAACCAGCCTGGATGATAGAGGCCAGATCACCCACGCCAGACTGCATAGCGACAGCCATGTTGCTCACGCCGCTTTGAACGATATAAGCATCGTTGTCGGTGCCGGATTGGGTGATGTCGGTGTTGTTCGACTGACCGTACTGGTCGACATTGGCGTAATTACCACTGCCTTTTTGCTCAATCTCAACGTCGTTGAAGTCACCCGTCTGGAGAATATCTGCGACGGCCAGATCGCCTTGGGTAACGAGCAACTCGTTGCCTGTTCCGATCTGGTCGGCATTGACGATACCAGTATCTTTCTGGCTGACGGTGGCGACGTTGTCGTTACCGTTCTGAGATACGTCTGACAGGTTGTTATTACCGTACTGTCCGACATTGGCCTTGTTGTCATTACCGGCTTGGGTGATATATGACCAATTTCCATTGCCACCTTGCTTCAGGGTGGCATCGTTGCTAATGCCGTTCTGAGTAACCAAGGAGTAGTGGCCGCCGCCGCCACCGTGAGTAACCTCGGCGTTGTTGGCTTCGCCGGTTTGGAAAACGAGCGACGCGTTGTTAGCCGCAACTTGTTTGATCTCGGCGTTGTTCGCGATGCCAGATTGAGCGACCGTGGAGTCCGAGTTCACGCTGTTTTGTGAAACAGCAGCCGTGTTCAAATTGCCCGACTGGTAGACACCGGAACGGTTGTCGGAGCCAGCTTGATAGGTAGTACCGATGTTGCCTTCACCGTCCTGGAAGACGAGAGCGAACTGGGTGTCGCCCTTCTGAGTCACGGTAGCCTGTTGATTGTTGCCATCCTGGTCTACATAGGCTTCGCTGGACGCGGCCATGGCATTGGCAGCAGCGGCAGAAATAAGAAGGGCGAGCAGGGTCTTTTTATTGAACATGGTGTAGCTCCATTCGGGATAGTGGTTCACATCCTGTTCCCACAACCAATCCGCCGAGGATTGGGGAATACAGACCTGTTGCGGCGCGGCATGCGCAACATAGCCTGCGGCTTCTCCGCCAACCATAAACCGAACGGTTGAATCTAACTGCCTCGCGCCAGCTAACGAATTGCTAGGTGAAGTTGGGGGCGAAGCTGCAGGCGGCGCTTGCCAGGGCGCCGGTGAGCTCCCATCAACAGAGGCAGATCGAACCCGTCTAGCAACACAGCCGCCCCGTTCGCCCAGTTATGAGCAGAAGCCAGCGCCAATCTCAGGCGTCGGGAGCGCTGTCCGGCGTGGTGAAAGGGCATCGGCGGGATACGAGCTTGAGTGCCGTGTCCACGAAGGGCATCACGATCAGGCTGTAGAGCGTCAGGTAGCGGTGCGAGTCGCGTTCGGCGGTGCCGAATTCGATGGGTTCCGGCACCGGGGTGGTGACGTACAGGGTGCCGAACATCCAGTCCCACAGTGACAGGTTGGTGCTGAAGTTCTTATGGAAATGCCGCGGGGCATCGCTGTGGTGAATCTGATGCTGGGCTGGGCTGTTGAAGATGTGTTCGAGGCGCGGCCCGAATGATAGCCATACATGGCTATGCCGCAGGTTCGAGGCCAGGCCGTTGAAGATGAATACCAGATAGGTCACACCGAACAGGGTGTAGCGGCTGATCTCGCCACCGCAGACATACCAGAACGCACCAGCATAGGCGCCGAGGAAAACCAGGTCTACGAGCCTGCCGACTACTTTTTCCAGAAAATGGACGCGGCTCGCCGTCAGCGGAACCATCACCGGCGCCGAGTGGTGGACCTTATGGAATTCCCATAACCAGCTGCAGTGAAACGCGCGGTGAACCCAGTAGTGGGTGAAGTCGCTGATCAGGAATACGCCCAGCCCGTAAAGCAGCGCCAGTGACAGGTTGTGCCCGACCTGTGGACGTTCGCCCCACAGGTTGGTGAAGAAGCTGATGTAGTCCCCAGACCGCAGTATGTAGGGATCAACCAGGCCTACGATGGGGACCACCAGCAACACCTTTATGACGCCGCGCACAAAGTAGTAGCGGTAATCGAGCAGGGCCGAACGGTGCAGGTGCACCCGGCTACCACCGATGAACTGCCAGAACGAATGTGCGTCAGTCATCCCGCGGCTCGATCGGTAACGAAACAGGCCATAAGCGGTTGCGTAGGAAATGGACAGGAACAGCACGCCGAGGCGGCCGTTCAGATCAAAAACGCCGAGGAACTGCTCGATCAGCGGTTCGGCGAGATAGCGATGGAGGGTTTCAAGAACGCCCATTGCCTGGCCGCCTCAAAAAAATAAGTCGCGGATTATAGGGCCAAGCGAAACGGCTCGTATATGCGAATCTTTATCAGCCGCAAGAACAGGTATCTTGGTCTTCGAGGCCGCTTGTGGGAAGAGAACTGACGGCGTTACGTGCGCCGGCCAATACGGCCCCTTTTGAATCGGCTGCCAAGTCGCGGGGCAAGCAATAGCCCCTGAAGTCGCGAACTGCAGTGTACCGGGGCGCTTCTGGGCAGGTGCTTGGTGAATGAAGCAGCCATCATTGCCGCAGCGTCCGGACGCGGCTTAGAGGGAGGCCGCGCCCGGGCAACGACAGGCGCTGGGCAGCGGTAACCGGAGGAGCCACGATTGAACGATTCAACGCGCGGCCTGCTCCTGGTGAGCAGCGGCATCGTCGTACTCAGCTTCGATGGCCTGTTGGTGCGCCTGGCACAGGCCGATGGCTGGAGCATCGTGTTCTGGCGGGGGCTATTGATGTTTCTGGCGCTGGGTGCGTTCTCGCTGTCGGCCAAAAGCCGGGCGAGTCTCAAGGCGCAACCGCTGATCAGCGCCGCCTCGGCCTTGCTGCTGGCCTTTACTTCGATTTTTTTCGTGCTCGCGGTCATCCATACCACGGTGGCTAACGTGGTGGTCGTGCTCAGCACGGCGCCCCTGTTCGCCGCCCTGTTCACACGCTTTTTCCTGGGCGAGTCGGTGGCGCTGCACACCTGGCTGGCCATCGGCGTGGCGGCGTTGGGGATCATGGTGGTCTTCGCCGGAGCCTTCACGGCCACAGATCTGGCCGGAAACGGTTATGCACTGTTGTCCTCGGCAGCAGTAGGCGCCAATCTCACCCTGCTGCGCCGCAACCCTGCCATCGAACGGATGCCCCTCATCGCGCTCGGCGGCCTGGCGGCTGCGCTGATTGCCTGGCCCAACGCCGAGCCGTTGGGCCTGGAGATGACGAGCTACTGGGCGCTGGCAATCATGGGCCTGATCCAAATGCCGCTGGCCACGCTGTTGATCAATAACGCGACCCGCTATCTGCCCTCTGCCGAAGTGGCGCTCTTCTATCTATTGGAAAGCGTGCTGGGGTCGCTGTGGGCCTGGTATTTCCTGAACGAGACACCCGCAACTTCAACGCTTTATGGCGGCGTGCTGGTCATCGCGACACTGGTGGTTCACGCCGGACTGAGCCTGCGTCGGCGCCCCGCATCGCCCGGACCGTCCCGCCCCGGCGCGAAGCCTTGCCTGGTAGCGGACAAGTGACCGGCAAGGGAGACGCCATAAGCGCCGGGTGCCGCCTTTAAGTCGCTGCGGGACCGCGACCACTCCGGCCGCTTATCAGCCGCAGATCAGCCGCCGATAAGCGCCGAAGCGCGGAAGACTGAGCAGCGACAGCGGATCAAGACTTCCCCAGACCGATACGGCCCCTGGAGAAACTGCCAATGGCGTTTGGCTGATCGCCCGTGAGGTGACGTGCCTCGAAACACCCGGTGTCCCTGTAACCCGCGTCCTTGCGCAATAAAGCGCATTGGTCGGAAAAGTACGGGGCCACCTCAAGGCTTGACAGACCCGTGCCGATAAAGTCTTGCCGGCCGCGACTCGCCAGCGATCGATTCGACGAGGAATCGGGCGTGCGCGGCCGCGAAGCGCACTGGATTGCGCGAGGGTTCCCCGAGGGACGAAGCGCAGGTCGGCGTGGACGTCTTGATGAACTGGCCAGAGGCCGTTTAACGATGAAAATAAAACACAAACTGCTAGCAAGCTTTCTGGTCGCGACGCTCGTTCCGGTCCTTGTCGTCGCCCTGTTCACCATCCGCAACGTAACCGAGGAGGCCAAGGTCCAGTTTCAGGAAAGCAGCAGCCTGGACGTCCAGCTGGTGAACAATACCTTCGTGACCCTGTTCGATTCGGTCAGCCATACCGTGTCGGCCATGGCCGACTTTGCCGCCGTCCGGGACACCGAGGCTGGCGAGCTGACCACCTACTTCGGATCACCCAGCAAACCCGGCGCCACCGCCACGGCCAACGGGGGTCGCGAAAAACAGATCTTCGATTACTTCTCCGGTATCGGTAACAACAACCCGAACTTCGGCTACGTCTACATGGGCGACGCCCAGGGTGGCTACGTAGAGTGGCCGGGCACAGCAGACTACGGAGACTGGGACCCACGCGGACGTCCCTGGTTTACCCTGGGCAAGGACGCCAATTTCCAGCTGACGCGCCTGGATGGCTATTACTGGGAACCGGACGACGCCGTCTACGTGTCGGTGATTAAAGCGTTCAAGGACCAGGCTGGTAACTTCGCAGGGGTCGTGGCGACGGACGTGTCGCTCAAGGTACTGACCGACATGGTCCAGAAAACCCGCTTCGGCGAGACCGGTTTCTTCATGCTTGTCGAGAACAGCGGAACCTTGCTGGTCGACGGCCACCAACCCGAGAACAACTTCAAGAAGCTCAGCGAGCTGCCAGGCGATTACGTCGCGAACATCGCGAACACAGAGAACGGCCTGATCGAGGTAAACATCGATGGCGTCGACTATCTGGCCAACGTCTTCACCTCGCCGACCCTGGGCTGGAAATTCATCGGCTTCATGCAGGTCGACGAAATCCTGGCCGGCGCGCACAGGCTGGCCTGGCTGACGCTGGTGGCGTGCGCCGTGCTGGTGGTGTTGTTCGGTATCGCCGGGGTGGTATTTGCGAACCGCATCGTCACCCCGATCAATCTGGTCAAGGACGGGCTGCGCACAATCGCCCAGGGCGAAGGTGATCTGACCCACCGCCTCCCCGTGCTGGCGCGGGACGAAACCGGGGAACTGGCCAAGTGGTTCAACCAGTTCATCGAGTCGACGCAGTCGATGATCACTGTCATCAAGGACAACGCAGTCAGTATCGACAGCGTCTCGAGCCAAACCAACGAGCGCACCACTGCCATGTCGGACAGCTTGCAGCGCCAGTCGAGCGCGGTGGAGCAGATCGTCACCGCCGTCACCGAGATGGCCTCGGCGGCCAACGAGGTGGCACACAACTGTGTCAAGACGGCGGAAGTCTCCGCGCAGGGTCTGGACGCGACGCGCAATGGCAAGGAGGTGATCGCCCGCAGTACCGCAGGGGTGAACGATCTTGGCGCCAGCATTCAGAGTTCGAGCAAGGTGATTCGAGAGCTCGAGCGCGAAACGGTGAGCATCAACACCATCCTGTCGAGCATCCAGCAGATCGCCGAACAGACCAACCTGCTGGCGCTCAACGCGGCCATCGAAGCGGCACGTGCCGGCGAACAGGGACGCGGCTTCGCCGTGGTGGCCGACGAGGTGCGTAATCTGGCCAGGCGCACTCAGGATTCAACCGGCGAGATCAACAAAATACTCAACCTGCTGGTCAGCCGCATAAGCGAGGTGACCGCGAGCATGGATCGCAGCCTGACCGAATCGAGCAAAGCTATCGAGCTGTCCGGTGAGGTCATGGGAGCGTTCGAAGAGATCGAGAATGCAGTCGAGATGATCCGGGACATGACCACGCAGGTCGCCACTGCCACCGAGGAACAGCATCTGGTCACCGAGGACATCAACCGGAACGTGGTGGCCATCAGCGACGCGGTTGCCCAAGTGTCGAGCCAGGCCTCGGAGGTCGAAAGCTACTCCCAGCAGCAGCGGCAACTCAGCAGCGCACTCCGGCAGCTGGTCGGGCGCTTCCGCACGCAGTAACGCTTGAAGCGGCCAGCCCTTCGGGGCTGCCCCGCTCGGCTGTGACAGGGTTACGCGTTGGCAGAAGACGACCGCGTGCCCAACGACGCTCCTTGCGCTGATGGGCATCCCGGCGTCGACCCCAGACAACCGGCAAAGGCAGCGGCGCCCTATGGTAAGCGCCCGATCACGTCTTACCCGGAGCGCCCCATGGCCAACCCACCGATCACCGTACTGCGCGATACCCAGCCCATGCCTGTCGTCGATGCCTGCAAATGGGAGCGAATCGAAGGCGAGCCGCACACCGTCAACCTCAATGCCTACACCTCCGATGATGGCAGCAAGATCATGGGGACATGGATCTGCACGCCCGGCAAATGGCGCGTGGAATACGTCAAATGGGAGTACTGCCACTTCCAGGAAGGCTACTGCATCATCACGCCCGACGGCTTGGCGCCCATCCACCTCAAGGCCGGGGACATCTTCGTGGTGGAACCCGGCATGACCGGCACCTGGGAAGTTGTAGAGACCGTCCGCAAGTACTTCGTGTTTGCCTGAATGACCGTGCGCAGGCCGCGCATCGACTCGGTGCTACGGCAGCGTCGGCCGAACAGCTGAGCTGTCCGCCAGCTGCGCGATGGGCGGGCCAGGACTGGACCGCCGGAAGGATCAAACGGAGCCGCTCGCCGCGGGCAACCGCTATGGCCGCCCGCTCTGCGTCGAGGTGCATGACAGCGTCGGCGGCGCCTCGAAGGCGCCGCCTTATTGCCTCACGCTGAGAGCTTCTGGCTGAAGTTATCGGCAGGTTTGCCGATGTCGAGCCGGTCCGCGTTCATCACCTTGTCCCAGGCTTTGACGAAGTCCTGCACGAACTTCTCGTTGCCGTCTGCCATGCCGTAAACCTCGGCCTGCGCACGCAGCTCCGATTGCGCGCCGAAGATCAGGTCCACGCGGGTGGCGGTCCAGGTGGGCTGGCGGGTCTTGCGGTCGAGCCCCTGGTAGCGGTTCTTGTGCTCGGTTGCGACCCACTCGTTCTGCATGCCCAGTAGGTTGACGAAGAAGTCATTGGACAGTGTCCCCACGCGGTTGGTGAAGACGCCCTCCTGGCCGCCGTCCGCATTGGTGCCCAATACCCGCATGCCGCCCACCAGCGCAGTCATTTCCGGCGCGCTGAGGCGAAGCAGGTGCGCCTTGTCGACCAGCGCTTCCTCGGGCGCCATGAAATGCGACTCGTGGTAGTAGTTGCGGAAGCCATCGGCGACCGGGCGTAGCGCTTCGAAGGATTGCGCATCGGTCCACTCTTCCGAGGCATCCATCCGACCCGGTGTAAACGGCACGGTGACGTTCACACCGCCATCCTGAGCCGCTTTTTCGATCGCGGCGCAGCCGGCCAGCACGATCAGGTCGGCCATGGAGACCTTCTTGCCACCGGTTGCCGACGCGTTGAACTCGGTCTGGACCTCGGTCAGTTTTTCCAGCACACGAGCCAGCAGGGCCGGGTTGTTGGTTTCCCAATCTTTCTGCGGTGCGAAGCGGATACGCGCGCCATTGGCGCCGCCGCGCTTGTCCGAGCCGCGATAGGTCGATGCCGAAGCCCAGGCCACCGACACCAGTTCAGACACGGAAAAGCCCAATCCCAGAATCTTCTGCTTCAGCGCAGCGATATCGGCTTCATTGATCAGAGGATGGTCACACTCGGGAATCGGGTCCTGCCAGATCTGCGTTTCCTGCGGCACCAGCGGGCCGAGGTAGCGGCCAATAGGCCCCATGTCGCGGTGGGTCAGCTTGAACCAGGCCTTGGCGAACGCATCGGCGAATTCCTCCGGGTTCTCCAGGAAGTGCCGCGAGATCGGTTCGTAGATTGGATCGAAACGCAGTGCCAGGTCGGAGGTGAGCATGGTCGGCTGGCGTTTCTTGTTCGGATCGAACGGGTCCGGCATGACCTCCGGTGCGTCCTTGGCGACCCACTGGTGCGCGCCGGCCGGGCTCTTGGTCAGCTCCCATTCGAAGTTGAACAGGTTCTCGAAGAAGTAGTTGGACCACTGGGTCGGCGTCTGGCTCCAAATGACTTCGAGGCCGGAGGTGATGGCGTCTGCGCCCGCTCCGGTCTGGAACCGACTGCGCCAGCCCAAGCCCTGATCTTCGATCACAGCGCCTTCCGGGTCCGGGCCCAGCAGCGAGGGGTCGCCAGCACCGTGGGTCTTACCGAAGGTGTGACCACCGGCGATCAGCGCGACGGTTTCGTAATCGTCCATCGCCATACGGGCGAAGGTTTCACGAATGTCGATCGCCGAGGCTTTCGGGTCCGGGTTGCCATTCGGGCCTTCCGGGTTCACGTAGATCAAGCCCATCTGTACAGCGCCGAGACCCGGGTGCAACTGACGTTCGCCGCTGTAGCGCTCGTCCCCCAGCCAAGTGCCTTCAGGCCCCCAGAAGAGTTCTTCCGGCTCCCAGGTGTCGGCACGGCCGCCAGCGAAGCCAAAGGTTTTGAAGCCCATGGATTCCAGCGCCACGTTACCGGTGAGCACGTAGAGGTCGGCCCACGAGAGGTTGCGCCCGTATTTCTGCTTGATCGGCCACAGCAGGCGCCGGGCCTTGTCCAGCGAGGCGTTGTCCGGCCAGCTGTTGAGAGGAGCGAAGCGCTGCTGACCGCCGCCGGCGCCGCCACGGCCATCGGTGATGCGGTAGGTCCCGGCGCTGTGCCAGGCGAGCCGGATGAACAGGCCGCCGTAGTGGCCGAAATCTGCAGGCCACCAGTCCTGAGAGTCAGTCATCAGGGCATGCAGGTCAGCGATCACCGCATCAAGATCGAGGGATTTAAACGCGGCCGCGTAGTCGAAATCGCCACCATAAGGATTGGAGCGCGGCGAGTGCTGGTTGAGGGAGTTGAGGCTCAGTGCCTCGGGCCACCAGTCTTTATTACTCGGGCGTTTGCGTGGCGCACCCGCGCCGTGGCCGAACGGGCAGCCGCCACCAGTGTTTTCTCCAGTTTCAGCATTCATATTCTGCTCCTTAGGGTTGTCGTTGACGCGTTCGAGCGCCGTTGAACAGAACTTAGCAAACAGTCCCAGGCAGCCTGAACGACATAGTTAACGGATGTTTGTCGCCATAATCTTTAAAAAGCTTTAAATATGCTGCCATCAAGCGGCCTATAAGCGCGCCGCGGCATGCAAAGCGGTGAACAGCATATTTGCCTATCGCCACGATAGGTTTGCCCTCTATGTCACTGCGGATAAGTGGGAATCCTTCTTCTGCGTCGTCGTTCACGTGTGACGCCCGGTACAATTCGGCGTTCCACCCCGTTCGGAGCCAAGCCCATGTTCACCCTCGCCCACCTGGATACCCCACCGCCGGAATCGATGGAGAGCCAGCTGCTGCAGATGGTGGTGGACTATCTCAGCGACATAAGCCCGGTTTCGCTTCCATCCAGCAACCCGCTGTATCAGCTGTATCAATACGTGGTGGGCTTCGAGGTGCATCGCTATCTGGACAGCATGGACGGCGCGCAGAACGGCAAGCCCGAACTGATCATGGCGCTGGACGCCGAAGACCCGGCGCGTCTGCTCGGGTTTGCGCTCTATCTGCCTTACGTGGACGACCCAGAGGCCAGTGCGCTGCTCTATCTGGCGGTGCAGTCCAGCCATCGCCGACAGGGCGTCGGGCGGGCCATGGTCGAGGCGATGCTGGCGCGCTATCCGCATGGTGAAGTGGCGTGCGTGGCGAGCAAGGTGCCGTACTTTCAATCGCTGGGCTTTCAGCCGTTGGCGGCCCGTGGCCCTCAGGTCGTCATGAACACCCGGAGCCAGGCGTCCAGCGGTCTGGTGGCGGTGCAGGACCTGGTGCCCATTTTCCAGTCAGAGGAAGTTCGCCAGATTCATAACTACCTGGTCAAACAACACGGCGCCGAAGCCATGAGCGACGCGGAAAAAAGCCGCGATCAATTACTCGATGAGCTGGCTCAACAGGCGATTCATCTGACGCAGACGTCCTCGACGGCCAATCGTCTGCATTGATTGCCTGCCCAGCGCAGCCATACGCCTCATAACTTCACACAGGCAAAGATCGCGTTGCCGGACGTCCCGTTCCAGGGAAGGATCTTTTCGTAATCGTGCTCCAGCACATGCACGTCGAAGTACGGCTGCAACAGCTCGCTCAGCTCGGCGAAACTCACCGCCACCATGCGATGCTCGTCGTGCCATGTCTGACTTTGCCCTGCTGTCGTCCTTTCGATCCGCAGTTTCAACAGCTGTTGCTCGCCCGCCCCAGCGTAGTGCCAACCCGAGCTGAAGCTGAACAACCCGTCGGGGTGGTTAGCTTCGTGCGCTACGAATGACGCGTTGTCGATGGCGTGCTTGTCGACGGCGTTGAAGCAGAACAGCCCACCGGTCGCCAATGCGCCATGCACGCTGGCGATGCAGGCCTGCAATCGTGCGATTTCGGCACTGTAGTGAATCGAATACAAGAAGCAGGTGATCAGATCGATCGGCAGGCCCACGGTGAAACCACACATGTCCTGTCGGGAGAAGCGAGCGTCCGGACAGCGAAGAGCCGCCCTGTCCAGCATGGGCTGATTGATGTCGAGCCCACTGCTCTGATAGCCAGCATCAAGAAAGTGCCGTACATGCGGACCAGTGCCACAGGCGAGATCTAGGTGTCGGTTGCCGCCGTTACCGAACAGCTTCTGCAGACGATGGACACAGTGGCTTTGCGCGCGGTAGTCGATATCGGCGCACATGAGGTCGTAGTAACCCGACAGGTCGGTATAGATGGCGGTGCCGGGCATGATGGCCTGAGGTGCGAGGGCTGGATGGGGCGCGCATATTATCCCGGCCGACTGGAAATCGCCTGGCAATTACGCATGAGCTGGCACGGCGGCCCCGCCCTGCCGACGGCCAGCGCGTCCCGTTTGATTCCCCTTCAGTAAGTTTGCACGGGCCGATGATCGATAGCGTTCAGACCGGGGCGACCGGCCCCGCGAGTCTGTCCAGGCACAGCTGCTCCATGCAGCTGGCCCAGGCTTGGGTACGATCCGCTTCGAGCTGCACCAGCATCGCGTAGCGGCGTCCGCCCCATACCGAAAGATGCAGCGCTTCCAGGGTTGCCGGAGACGGACGCGCTGGCAGATCGGTCGCCACGTCGATGACGCGCTGCCAGGCACCCAACAGGTCTTCGTAGACCCGGCGCTGGTGCTTGGGCTCAGCCACCAGCGTTTCCAATTCGAGCATGTCCGGATGAAACCAAGGCAGCTGCGGCTCGACTCCGGCAAGGGCGCGCACCAGTCGCCGGATGCGCTCGGGCCAGGCAAGCGCGGTCGGCGCTACGGCTTGCGCATCGATGGTTTCCAGCAGCTGCTCGACGCAGTAGCGCACGTAACCCGAGTGCAGCGCGTGTTTGCTGGGGAAGTAGTCATACAGGGTGCCGATGGCTACCCCGGCTTCCAGCGCCACCGCTCGGGTCGTCAATCGAGACCAGCCGTCGCGCTGCCATATCCGAACATAGCTGTCGAAAATCGCCTGAACGGTGACCTTGGCGCGCTGTTGAGTAGGCCGCTTGAGCGGTTTGGCGCTCGGTAATCGTGTGTTCATGAAATCCGAACCCGGCGGTGAAACGAAAGGGCTACAGTCAATGCCGTCCATTTACGAACCCAAGGTGCCATTGATGAGCGTCATCCGCCAGTTGCAGAACAACAAGAAAAACATGGAGCAGACTCGCCTTCAGACCCAGGCGCTGCGAGAGCTGAAACCCGGCGAAGCCCTGCTGCGCATCAGCCGACTGGCGCTGACGACGAACAATGTCACCTACGCCGCATTCGGCGAGACCCCACACCTGCGCTACTGGGACTTCTTCCCGACGGGCGATGCCGAGTGGTTTCACATGCCTGCCTGGGGGTTCGCCGAGGTCGTGGAGAGCACCGTCGATGGCCTGGCGAAGGGCGAGCGATTCTATGGCTTCTGGCCGATCGCCAGCCATCTGGTCATGCAACCGGTGCGGGTCTCCGAGCGCGGATTCTACGACGGTGCCGAGCATCGACTTGAACTCACGTCAGCCTACAACCAGTACCAGCGCATCAGCAGCGATGACGCCTATCGCGCCGAGAGCGAGAACTACCAGATGTTGTTGCGCCCGCTATTCATCACCTCGTTCATGCTGGCCGACTTTCTCGATGACAACGCCTTCTTCGGTGCGCGTCAGATCCTGGTGTCCAGTGCCTCAAGCAAGACGGCGTACGGGACTGCGTTCTGCCTGCAGGACAATCCAGCCGTACAGCTGATCGGCCTCACCTCCCCGGGCAATATCGATTTCGTACAACGCCTGGGCTGCTACCGCCAGGCGCTTGGCTACGACCAGCTCGCCTCGCTGGACCCGAGCGTGCCCACGCTGTACGTGGACTTCTCGGGTAGCGCCAGCCTTCGCCAGCAGATCCATGGACATTTCAAAGACGCTCTGGTGTACGACTGCTACGCCGGGTCTGCCCAAAGTCATGAATACAGCAAACGTGACCAGACGTTGGCCGGACCGCAACCACAGCCCTATTTCGCGCCTTACCAGATCAAGAAACGCAACGCCGACTGGGGGCCAGCCGAGGTGACACGCCGCTTCAACGAAGCGCAGCTGGCCTTTATCGCTCGGGTGAGCGATGCGCATCAGCCCTGGATGCAGGTGAACGAGCACGCCGGCCTTGAGGTGGCACAAACGCTGGCCGAGTCCTTGATCAAAGGCGATATCAATCCATTGGAAGGCCACGCCGTGGTCCTCGACTGATCCTCTAACACTGCCGTTTTATGGTGTGCCAGCCGAACGTATTGAGCGTGCGGCTGGAGTCTATTGCGCAAGTCGCTAGCCTGACTATCAGACTGGCTCTGAGGAGCAATGATGACTGGCGCCGAGATCACCGATTGCTACCAAGGCTACATCGCCTGTTTGAACAGCCAGAACTGGCCGGAGCTGGGACACTTCGTCCATGACGAGGTGCATTACAACGGCAAGTTCGTGGGGCTGGACGGCTATCGCCGGATGCTTGAAGCGGACTTCCGAGCGATTCCCGATTTGCAGTTCACGATTGGCCTGCTCATCGCCGAACCGCCCCACGTGGCGGCGCAGCTGCTGTTCGACTGCACGCCCATAGCGGACTTGTTCGGCTTTGCAGTAAATGGAAAACGGGTGGCCTTCACCGAAAACGTGTTCTACGCGTTCAGCGAGGGAAAGATCCGGAACGTCTGGTCCGTGATCGACAAGGCCGCTGTTGGCGACCAACTCTGATCGAGTGGACCGTCAGAATGCGCTGCGATTGACAGACTGAGCCGGTGCTGGCGATTCCCGGCGCACCTGATCGTCAAACGCACCGGGAGCAGGATTCAAAGCCGGTTGTCGTGCAGCCCGGCGTAGAGGCGGGTCATTTCGTTGAGCTGACGGAACATCGATTCGGCATTCACCGCCACGATGGTGGGCACGAACTGCTTGGAGGTGAATGCCTTGCTCGCGAACTTCCAGCGGGCGTCGGTCTTGCGCAGGGCTTCGGCGATTTCCGCGTTGGGCGCATCGGCTGTCTGCAGCTCAGCCATGATGACGCCGAACTCTTCAACCGAAGCTGCAAACTCCTTTTCAAGATCCGGATCCTGCACGCCCCAGGCACGGGCCATGTAGAACATGGCGGTGCGCTGGGTCAGCACACGGTTCCAGCCACTGCGGTTAATCGAATGCGACGCGGCATCGCCATTGTGTTGCTCGAACAGATCGGTGACTTGCTGGGTCTGGCGAACCAGCTCTTCGGCCTTCGCCAGTACGAGCGGAGCCTGGGCCTTGTCCGGCGTACTGGCCGCCAGAGCGCGGTAATCAGCCCAGGTGCGTTCCACGTCGTTCAACGCAACGCGAATGGCGTCACTCGGCGCAGCCGCCTTGAGCTGGGCATGGTGATCTTCGAACAAGGCCAGGCTTGCGGCACGTTGTTTGGTGGCTTCGTCCACTTTCACCCCGGCGCCGATCATGAGGTAATCCTTGGCGACGATCTGTCCCAGGGTGCGCTGCAGACCGGCCATGTTCATGATTTCCAAAGGTGCCATATCCGCCCAGCACGTCGCACTCAGCAGGCTGCAACCCAATAGCAGCGCGCGCAGAGATTTCTTGATCAACACGGTAAGTCCTTTCTGGTTTTGAAGATGAGCGCAGGCCGCTTGTGCGGTCAGCACCTGAGCCCGCCGCAAACAATAGCGTTGATGCGCCGCTCAGCCCGGCATTGGATTCGCCCAACCTTTCTCGAACCTTGCAGAGGCCGGAAGCTACAGCGCTGCGTGCTGGAAGTGTGAAGCGATGCACCATAAAACGCAGGACTGAAAGCAAGCGTCAAAGAAGCTCGCCCGTGTTGCACCCTAAAATGCCCATCCGCTCACTTTGCCGGCGGCTCGTAACGTTATTGAATTGACCCGAGGGCTTCTTCGATGAAAGCGCTGCGCAGGCTTTTACAGCTCATCATCCTGAGTGCGGGAGGGATTACGCTTGCCGCGCTCATCTCAAACCCAACCGCCCGATTCTCAGACATCGCCGCATTCTCAGGCTTTGTGGCCTTACTCCTCGCGTTGACACTGGCACTGAAAGGACACACCGAAAAACGGTTAGATCCAAGTCACAAGCTCAGCTTTAGACCCATTGGGGTAGTTTTGATCCTGCTAGGTGCATTTGGCGTGTTTTATGGAACAGGCTTTCTTGCTAACGGGCAATCACTGCCGGATGGAAGCGGCCGATGCGGGTCAATCTGCGGCCTCATTCTTCTTGTTTCGCAGTTGTTTGGTGAGTCAGTCGCACGACTTGCGGCCTTTGGCCTCTGGGCAGGGGTGGGCCTGTTTTTTTTTATCGGCCTTCAGATGGCAAAAACAAAACCCGCCTGAGGATACGCAAGAGTTCACGATCCCCGCCTGCGCGACGTGCTTCTCGGCTGCAGCTGATCCAGCGCGCTGGAGTTTTGCCTCGCCCAGTCGTAGATCATTTCGATAGGTTGGACCATCAGCTTGCCGAGCGGTGAGAGCGCGTAGCTCACCGCTGGCGGGACGGAGTCGAGCGTGTGGCGTTCGATCAAGCCGCTGGTCTCCAGCTCTCGCAGCGTTTGCACCAGCATCTTTTTGGAGATTCCCGGCAAGCTGCGATGCAGCGCACCGCTACGCGCCACTCCGTCGTGGCGGGCATGCAGGGTGTGCAGAATCATGCTGGTCCACTTGGTCGAGAAGATCTCGAGCACGCGTCTTGGGGCGCAATCTTCGCGCCATTGTTCTTCGTCAGAGCCGGGTTGCATGGGGGCTGGTTACCATTTGGTGCCGACTTGGATCGGCATTTTCGAGTGAGTAAGGTGCAGGCCTGTTTCGCTTTGTGGGGTTCTGAACATGACAAATCAAGCACTGGTGGTCGGCTCGAGTGGGATCGTTGGCAGCGCGGTGTCTCGCCTGTTGGCCGAGGAAGGTTGGTCCGTTGCCGGCCTGGCCCGGCGGCCGAGCGAGGAATCCGGGGTTACTCCGATCAGCGCAGACCTGCTGGACCCGGCCTCGCTGGCGTCCAAGCTTGGCAGCGTCGCACCGACCCATGTGTTTCTCACCACCTGGGCGCGTCAGGCCAACGAGGCGGAGAATATCCGCGTCAATGCACTGATGATTCGCAATGTGCTCGAAGCCGTTCGAGCCTCAGGCTCGGTTCGCCATGTGGCGCTGGTCACCGGCCTTAAACATTACCTCGGCCCATTCGAAGCCTACGGCAAGGGCGCGCTGCCACAGACGCCGTTTCGTGAGGAACAAGGGCGACTCGACGTCGAAAATTTCTACTACGCACAGGAAGACGAGGTATTTGCGGCGGCCGAACGCGATGGCTTCAGCTGGAGCGTTCACCGCCCCCACACCGTCACCGGAATCGCAGTCGGCAACGCGATGAACATGGCAACTACGCTGGCCGTGTACGCCTCGATCTGTCGTCAGACCGGTCGGCCCTTCCGCTTTCCGGGCTCGGAAGTCCAGTGGAACAGCCTGACCGACATGACCGATGCGGGCCAGCTGGCACGGCACCTGCACTGGGCTTCGACTACACCGGCCGCCGCCAACCAGGCCTTCAACATCGTCAACGGTGACGTGTTCCGCTGGAAGTGGATGTGGTCGCGCATTGCGGAGTGGTTCGGCATCGAGGCGGCGCCTTTCGACGGTCAACCCGCTCCGCTGGAGCAGCAGATGGCAAACGATGCCGAGGTCTGGGCAAAGATTGCCAAACAGTTCGGTTTGGCTGAAGCGGATATCGGCAAGCTCATCTCGCCATGGCACACCGATGCCGACCTGGGTCGGCCTATCGAGGTGGTGACAGACATGTCGAAGAGCCGAAAGCTCGGGTTTCTGGACTATCAGGCAAGTGACGACGCGTTCTTCGCCGTGTTCACCAAGCTGCGCGCCAGCAAACTCATCCCCTGATCGGAGCCGGGTACTCCGGGCCCACCGACAATTGGGCTGTCCCGTATACTCGCGCGTTTTCTGCGCGAGTCTTTTCCAGTGAGCAACAAACGTTACGCCTGCATCGGCCTGAGCAATCCGAAGTCGCCTTCCAATGTCGGCGCAATCATGCGGGCGGCGGGCTGCTATGGCGCGGCTTCGGTGTTCTACACCGGTACTCGTTATGACCGCGCCAGGGATTTCGTCACCGACACCAAGAAAGTCCATCAGGACATTCCGCTGATCAACATCGACGACCTGCGCAAGATCCTGCCACTCGGCTGCGTGCCGGTCGCTGTGGAGTTAGTCGAGGGTGCTCGCGCCCTCCCCGAGTACACCCATCCGGATCGCGCGCTGTATATCTTCGGCGCCGAAGATGGCTCGCTGAGCAAAGAGATCCGCGACTGGTGCGAAGACGTCGTTTACATCCCCACCAACGGCTGCATGAATTTGGCGGCGACGGTCAACGTGGTGCTCTACGACCGCCTGGCCAAGGGCAACAACACCCGCTCGGGCCCTGGGTTCGGACGTCAAGCTCAACAAAGCACTTAATCGAATGCTAGGGGCACGGTTGGGCGAGCCATAGACACAGTGACCTGCGGGCGAACCGGCAGGTCGCAAGGATAAGCCGAGCTAAGTCACGCCGGCTTCATCATCACCAGAATGAAGCCGGCGACGATACCGGCCACGGCAATTGCCCAGCCGATCCGATGCGCACGGTTCTTTTCTGCTTGCCGAACAGGGTCTACTGGCTTTTTCTTTCTCACGATCTACCTGCTTTGAAAAAAACACGACTGCTGACTAGCACGTTGCGCTACCGAGCTTAAGGCGCGTCTTTTTAGGCTGGGCCGATCGAATTGTCCAGTACGCTGCTTGGCGAAGGGCCCTCTGCAACCAATGAAACAGGTGCCGCCGGCTATCCGAGCGGGCTCTCTCCAGCATTCGGCTCGTCTTTGGGCTCTACCGTTTCCTCCGGGTCGTTTTCGCCCGAATCAGGCGCGTCGCCATATTCGTCATAGTCCGGTGGGGTCAGGCCATCCTTGAGTGGGTTGTTAGGGTCGGTCATGTCAGTGGTCCTGATCTGTTACGTGAAAGATGAACAGCTCAGTTGTTCGAACGCTCCTCTCTACGAAATGTTCGCAGACGACCGATCAGTATCCGAAAATACTCGCCATCGTTAGGTCAGGCGTTGCGTTCGTGCGGCACCGGTTAGGGCGCACCGAAGAGTGCGACCCAGTAGATGCCCGCATCGCTCTGCGGATCCACCGCATAGGCTGCACCCAGCTCACTGAATTGCGGGTTCATCAGATTGGCGCAGTGTCCCGGATTCGCCAGCCAACCTTCGACGATCTGGCGGGGTCGATCCAGCGCGGCAGCGATGTTCTGGGCGACCGGCGCACCGGGATAACCGGCCAGCTCCGCCCTGTCGCCCGGCGTACGTCCATCCCGATCCAGGTGGCTGAAGAAGTTGCCGTTGGCCATGGCTCGGCTGTGGGCCTCGGAGAGGCCGGCAAGCGTTGTGTTCCAGTTAAGCGGAGCGGCTGCAGCGAAGGGTCTGCCAGCACACTGGCGCGCGCTGGCACGCACGCGATTGATTTCGTCGAGTAGCGCCTGGCCTTCTGCCTGCGCGTCTTTCAAGTGCCCGCCGAGCATCGGCCGCGCCAGCACGATGCGCCAGTCGCGCCCCTCGCGACTGACGCCGATGTCGGCGTATTGCGGATCGAGCACCACGCGACAGAAGCTTTCGCGCAGCGCCTGCATCGCGGCTTGTGCATCACGCGGCCCGGACAGGCTGACGGCCTGTACATTGGCCATGGGATAGCCGTTGCGGGCCAATGAGCCCTGCAGATCACCGGCGCCAGTGGCAGGCAACACCAGGCGCGGGTCGGACGAAAGGGCCGTCAGCTCCTCACTCGCCCGGTCTTCGCAACGCTGTACTTCACTGCGGTAGGCGTTGATCGTCTCGATCAATTGCGCCTCCTCCGCTGCGCTGGACGCAATCGCCATAGCGCTGCCGGTGAGCGTTACCAGAAGCAGTGAGAGGGAAAGCAGGCGCATGAAGATCTCCAGATAGCACGGATGCGGACACTGAAGATGCACCGGGCACGCCCCGGAAGTCGAGCCCATGCGGCGAACCAACCCCTTGAACCAGGGACATGCTTGCCGTTCCGCACCTTCCGCAATCTATAATCGTTCTTATTTGCACCGGAACCCTGCATGTCCTCCTGCGCAGCTCGTCAGATACTGGCGATCGAAGACGACCCGATCCTCGGCCCTCACCTGAAAACGTCTCTGGAACATCGTGGCTTTCACGTCACCCTCGCCGATGACGGCCCGACCGGCCTCGCATTGGCCAGCGAAGCGACGTATGACCTGATCCTGCTGGATGTGATGCTGCCTGAACTCAGCGGCATGGAGTTGCTGACCCGGTTGCGCGAGCAACGCCGCACACCTGTGCTGATGATGTCAGCGTTGGGCAACGAGGCGCACCGCATACAGGGCTTCGACAGCGGCGCCGACGACTACCTGCCCAAGCCATTCAGTATCGAGGAGTTGCAGGTGCGCATCGCTGCCATCCTGCGGCGGGTGGCCTATGAGCGCAGCGTACCTGCAACGCCGAATCAGGATGCGGTGCGCTTCGATGACCAACGCAGCGACCTGCTGTACGAAGGCCGATGGATCGGCCTGACGGCCACCGAATATCGACTGATGAAGGTCCTGCACGACGCCGCTGGCGAAGTGTTGAGCAAGCCGTTTCTCTACCAGCAGGCGCTGCGCCGCGGCTATTCACAGCATGATCGCAGCCTGGACATGCATATCAGCAATATCCGCCGCAAGCTGGCGCGCGAACAGGTGGCAACCCTGCGCCTGGAGTCCGTGTGGGGCAAAGGCTACGTGCTGGAACTGCAGGCGAGCTGATGCCCAATCGTCATTCGTTGTTCTGGCGCCTGGTGGTGCTGGTTGCCGGGTTCTGTCTGTCGATGATCTGGGCCAGCGGCTACGTGAGCCGTTATATCGATAGGACCAGTTCATTTCTGTCTGAACAGGCGCGCGACACCCTCACTGGCTATGCGAGCGAAGCTCAAGCCGCTCTGCAAGCGGGCCCAGAGGCGATGGCGCAATGGCTGGCGGTGATGAAGGACCGTGGGCCGACTTGGCTGGTGGTGGTGGACGAACAGCTGCAACCTCTCGGCGGTCAGTCCTTGAGCGACGAGGAACGGCAGAGGCTCACGTTTGTGCGGCACTACGACTGGCCTATGAGCAGGCGCTATGACGGCCTGCCCCTGGTTTCCGTACCGCTGGAGGGCACCGGTGCCCAGTTGATCATCCAGCTGCCGGAACGCTTCCGCCCCTGGCGTAACCATGCGTTGCTGACTGCGGGCGGTGTGTATCTGCCACTGGTGTTGCTGTCACTGCTGTTCTGCTGGCTGCTTTATCGAATGCTGGTTTCACCGCTGGACCGCCTGCGCCGACAGGCCAACGCATTACGCGGTAACCGCCTCGACTCATTGCTCCCGCCCTCCATCGCGCGGCGCAACGATGAGCTGGGAGAACTGGGCCGTTCACTGGAGTACCTCACGCAGCGCCTGCGCGACTCGGTCGCTCAGCAGCAACAGCTGTTACGCGATCTGTCCCATGAGCTGCGCACGCCGTTGAGCCGGTTGCGTGTCGCCTGCGAGAGCGAGCTGAGCGCCGGAGACATGCGCAACCGCACCGAGCGTGAAATCAACAGCATGCAGCAACTGGTCGATAACACCCTGGAGTTCGCCTGGCTGGACAGCGAGCAGCCCCGCTTCGAGTGCGAGCCTGTGGATGTGGCGGCGCTTTGGGACCTGCTATGCGAGAACGCATGTTTCGAGGCCGGCTGGCCGCGTGAACGCATCCAGGCGCAGATACCGGAAGGCTGCCAGGTGCTCGGCAACCTCAACGCACTGGCGCAGGCCATGGAAAACATCCTGCGCAATGCCATTCGCTATTCCCCCGCGCACGGCGCGGTTTGCCTCACGGTCGCTCGAGACGGGGACAGCTGGCGTCTGCGCATTCAAGACCAGGGCCCAGGCGTGCCAGAGGCGAAACTGGCCGTCATCTTCAGGCCCTTCGCGCGACTCAGCGCCGCCCGCCCGGGAGGTGACGGCTTCGGGCTGGGCCTTGCCATCGCCCGCAGCATGGTGGTGATGCAAGGCGGTGCGATCTGGGCCGAGAACAGCCAACCCGGCCTGCGCCTGACCATTCGGTTGAAAACTGTATAGATTGTAAATGCGCTTTACTCTCAAATGAGAATACTTAGCATTGCGGTCGGCTTGCGGCTCGCACCGCGGCTCACATGCATGCGCCATGTCGTTCATGGCCGCATATGACGTAAGTTTTCTCAGGGAGATGGCAGTACATGGTGACTTTCAATCGGCATCGGCTGGCTTGCGCGATCGCGGTAGCAACCTGGGCGAGCTTGCCAGCCAACGCTGCAGAACCAGTCGAATTATCGAACGTCGTCGTGACCGCGTCAGGTTTCGAGCAACAGATCAAGCAGGCCCCCGCCTCCATCTCTGTCGTCACGCGGGAAGAACTGGAAAACAAATCCTATCGCGACGTCACCGATGCCCTGCGGGACATCCCGGGTGTCGTTGTCACCGGCGGCGCCAGCTCCAGCGATATCAGCATTCGCGGTATGGCGTCCAAGTACACCCTGATCCTCATCGACGGCAAACGCATGGAGTCACGCGCGACGCGTCCCAACAGCGATGGCCCTGGCATCGAGCAAGGCTGGACGCCGCCCCTGGAAGCCATCGAGCGCATCGAGGTGGTGCGTGGGCCGATGTCCTCCCTGTATGGCTCCGACGCCATGGGCGGCGTGATCAACATCATCACGCGCAAGGTAGCCGACACCTGGCGCGGCGGCGTGCGGACCGAAAAGACCTTCCAGGACCGCTCCGATTCCGGTGATTACCACACCCTTAACGGCTATCTCTCCGGGCCCCTGGTCGACGGCCTGCTAGGGCTCCAGGTCTATGGACAGACGTCTCGCCGAGACGAAGATGACATCCCTCGCGGGTTCAACGAGCAGAAAACCGACAGCGCAACGGCCAAATTATCGTTCACGCCGAACGAGGCCAACGACATCGTTCTGGAAGTGGGCAAGACCGAGCAGGAACGCAACGCCAGCGTAGGCCGGTCCGGTACGGGTAACAGCGATTCGCTATCGGATTACGACCGTACTCATTACTCGTTCAGCCATACCGGGCGCTGGGATTCGGGCCAGTCGGAAAGCTACGTGCAGCAGGAGCGCATCGAGAACCCGGGTCGCGAGATGGAGCTGGAGAACAGCGTCTTCAATACGCAGACCTCGCTCTTCCTGGGTGACCACATCGCCACGCTCGGCGGCCAGTACAAATACGAGGATCTCTCGGACAAGGGCAACCAGTTGGCTGGCGCCGAAGACGTGACCCAACTGACGCGCTGGTCCTGGGCGCTTTTCGCCGAAGACGAGTGGAGCCTGACTGACAGCTTCGCACTCACCACCGGCCTGCGTATGGATCGCGACGAAAACTACGGGACTCATTGGTCGCCGCGCGTTTATGGCGTATGGCAAGCGGCCGAGCAATGGACAGTAAAAGGCGGCGTATCCAGTGGCTATCGCTCGCCGGACATTCGCGCCGCGGTGGATAACTGGGGTCAGATCACCGGTGGTGGCCGGGGCGACCCGGCCGTGATTGTGGGCAACTCGGCGCTCAAGCCAGAGGAAAGCCTGAGCCAGGAAATCGGCGTGCTGTGGGACAGCCTGAACGGTTTGTCGGCCGGCGTGACACTGTTCAACACCGACTTCGAAGACAAGATCACCGAGCTTCGCCGTTGCTCGGACACCACCGGCAATGCGTCGGGCCAGTGCGTCGTCAATGGCGAGGCGTACCGCTTCATCAGCGATCGCGTAAACGTCGACGAAGCACGCATGCGCGGTGTCGAGGCAACCTTCGACTGGGCGATCACCGAAACCATATCCCTGGGCGCCAACTACACCTATACCGAATCGGAGCAGCGCAGTGGCGACTTCCGCGGCGAGCCGCTGAACAAGATGCCCAAGCACATGTTCAACACCATGCTGGACTGGCAAGCCAGCGACCGCCTCGGCACCTGGGCGCGACTCAATTACCGCAGCGAAACCTCCGAGTACCTGTCGCGCACCAGCATGGCGGAAAGCACCCCTTCCTACACGCTGGTTGACCTGGGCGGTACCTATGACGTGAACCGCAACGTCAAGCTGCTTGCTGGCGTCTACAACATTTTTAACGAGCAGATTGAATACGACAGCTACGAAACCGTGCTCGACGGGCGTCGATACACGGTCGGGATGAACGTTTCGTTCTGAGGCGTGATGGATGAAAGAGCCGCCCTGCCCGCGCAAGGCGGCTCGCTTCGCTCCAGTCTCGCGCTAACCATTGCCAAGTTGGACCGAGCACATGGGTGATACCCGTCTCGGTTCATCCCAGCATCAGTGCCCGGCCGACGCTTGTGACGGTTGGGCATTTTTTCGTACGACCTTGCTCGGAATTCCGTCGTGACCCGTTCTGCCAATCAACCGCGAAGCGCCTGGCCTGCCATCGCGGCCCGCACCGCACTGGCCCTTCTCGGCGGTTACGCCTTCACCTACGCCTTTACTGCCGCGCTGGCGCGACTATTGCCGCTTTACCCGGTGGACGCCGTCACCGCTGCTTCGCTGCTGTCGTTCGTGGTGTATCTGGTGTTCATCCTCTGGGCGTTCGCGTCAGCCTCGCTGCGGCGGGTGCTGGTGGCCGTAGGGGTCGCGATCCCCTTGGCCATCGTAGGCTTCTGGCCGCAGCTGATGGAGGTGCTGGGATGAAAGGTAGCCTGACGCAATCGATGTCCTGGCTGCATACCTGGTGCGGGCTTCTACTCGGCTGGATGCTCTTCGCCATCTTTCTCACCGGCACCCTGGCGGTGTTCGACAAGGAGATCAACTGGTGGATGCAGCCTGAGCTGAGCGATCAGGGGCTGTCACCTGCCGCTGCGGCCAATGTGGCGCAGCGCTGGCTGGCAGAGCGTCACCCCGACGAAACGAACTGGAATATCAGCCTGCCCACCGCGCGTGCGCCCGATCTGGCCGTCTCGGTCGGTGAACGGCGCCGGGGTGGCGGCGGTGTGACCCACCTCGACCCATTGAGCGGGGCGACTGTCGAGCCGCGGGAAACCATCGGTGGCAACTTCTTCTTCCATTTCCATTACACCTTGCACCTGCCGCGCACACTGGGCGTATGGGTGGTGGGGTTCGCGGCCATGGCGATGCTGGTGGCGCTGATCAGCGGCATCATCATCCACAAGAAGATCTTCAAGGAGTTCTTCACCTTCCGTCCCGCCAAAGGCCAGCGATCCTGGCTCGACGCGCATAACGCCAGCGCCGTCCTGCTGTTGCCGTTTCACCTGATGATCACCTACACGGGGCTGGCGATCTTCTTTCTGCTCTATATGCCAGCGGCGGTGAATGCCCTGTACGACGGTGATCGCCAAGCCTATTTCCGCGATGCGCAATCGGGCCGAGCAGCCGAGCAGGCGCCGCGAGGCGAAGGCCGTGGCAGCAAGGCCGTCTCGGCACCGGAGGTGCCGCTGCTCCCGCTGAGCGAAATTGTCAGCCGGGCCGAGGCCCACTACGGTCAGGGCATGACCGGCAGCCTTGCAGTGAGCAATCCCGGCCGAGCCAATGCCCAGGTCACGGCGCGCCCCGTGCTGGGCAACCGCATCGAACTGACCAAGGGCGAAGGCATGGTCTTCGACGGCGTCAGCGGCAAACTGATCCAGGCGCCGGAGCCGTCACGCACCAGCCAGCTGACCCAACGGGTGATGGCGGGCCTGCACTTCGCGCAGTTCGGCGGCTATCCGATGCGCTGGCTGTACTTCATCTGCGGCCTGGTCAGCTGCGCCATGATCGGCACAGGCCTGGTGCTCTACGCGGTCAAACAGCGCAAGCAGGCCAAGGCCAACCCGCAGTTCCTGCGCGTGGTAGAGAGCCTCAACGTAGCGGTAGTCGCCGGGCTTTTGCTGGCCTGTATCACGCTGTTGTGGGCCAACCGGCTGCTGCCGGCAGAACTGGCCGCACGTCAGAACTGGGAGCTGCGGCTGTTCTTCGGCGTCTGGGCGCTCAGTTGGCTGCACGGCTGGCTGCGCAAGCCGTTGTCAGCTTGGCGCGAACAGCTCATGGCCGCTGCACTCCTGGCTATTACCCTGCCGGTCCTGGACCTGTGGAGCGCCCAGGACACGCTGGACGTCATGCGACTGTCCCTGCTAGCAAGCGTGGCTTCGATGGGCCTGCTGCTAGGCTGGACCGTTTGGAAAATCCCGACGGTCATCGCCGCCCGAAATGCCCGTTCGGCTCGCCTTGGTCGCCCCGCTGCCGGAGCCTCCTCATGAACGCTTCCGCACTGTTCGCCAGCCTTCTGCTCGCTTACGCCGGCATGCTTGGCTTTTGCCTGGGTAAGGAGCGTCACTGGAAGCAGTTGGTCAATCCGCACGCGCCAACCTGGCTTCGTCGGCTATGCGCGCCATTGGGCGGGCTTCTGCTCGGTCTCGCGATATATGCGTCCTGCCAGGTCTGGCCCGGCGGCATGGCGGTGGTTGGCTGGTTCGGCCTTATCTCACTGGCTGGCTTTGCCTTGCTGTTATTACTTCCCTACGCGCCGCGCCTGGCCGTGAGCCTGCCGCTGTGGGGAGGACTGGTTTGGGCAGCCGCTGCCCTCACCTGACCACCGGACAAAATCGCCTCTCAACCAAGCACCGACAATAAAACCGACGTTGCTGTATCGTGAGTCCATTGCTGCGACAGCATTCTTCCTGCAAGCGGGGCGGCCTTTACGCCCTTCCGCTTACATGGCTCGCCGAATCTTGACGCCTCTGCCACCCCGCCATGTGGTGTGGCGTATTCACGAGGCCGTACGGCGATTTGGCAGAAACCGGCAATCGGTTTCTCGTTGTTCCGAAAGCTTGCCGCCGTGGTTCCTCTCGACAGGATCCGGCGCCTCTACGCCTGCTCCCCTATATCCGCTAGTCGGACAGGCGCACATGACCTCAGTTTTCCGTCACATTCTCGGACGCCACAAGCGCTCGCCCCTCTGGAACGACCGTGCGCCCGTGCGCGACGAGCTGTTCGGTATCGAACGGCTGGAACACCACGCCCGTAGCTTGGCCGCGGCCCAGCCCGTCACCGACACCCCACCCGCCGTCATGCCACTGCACGCGCGGCTGAACGACAACGCGGCGGTCTTGCTGGCAGCTTACCGCGCCAGCGCCGCGGAGCTGGAAAGTGGGCGCAGCGTGGTGCCCGCCGCAGAATGGTTGCTGGACAACTATCACCTGGTCGAAGCGCAGATCCGCGAGATTCGTGACGACTTGCCACCGGGCTTCTACCGCCAGTTACCGAAGCTGGCCGAAGGCCCCTTCACCGGTTATCCCCGTGTGTTCGGCATCGCCTGGGCGTTCGTCGCCCATACCGACAGCCATTTCGACCCCGAGACGCTGCGCCGCTTCATCAGCGCCTACCAGCAAGTCCAGCCGCTGAGCATCGGTGAGTTGTGGGCGGTAGCGATCACCCTGCGCATCGTGCTGATCGAGAATCTGCGTCGGCTGAGTGACCAGATCACCGACGGACGTGCCACCCGTGCTGCGGCCGATGACATGGCCAACCGGTTGCTGTCGGCCGTCTCTGCGAAAAAAGCGCTGGAGGACGAAATTGCCTCGCGTGGTAGCGCGCCGATGTCCGAAGTGTTCGCGGCGGAGCTCGCCAAACGGCTACGCGACCAGGACCCGAACACCACACCTGCTCTGGGCTGGCTAGAAGAGTTACTGGGTCAGCAGGACAGCTCCATCGATCAGGTGGTGCAGCATTCGCAGCAACGCCAGGGCGCGTCCAACGTCAGTGTGCGCAACGTGATGACCAGCATGCGGCTGATCTCGGATATCGATTGGACCGAACTGTTCGAGAGCGTCAGCCTGGTCGACGAGCGACTGCGCGCCAGCAGCGCTTTCGCCATCATGGATTTCCCCACACGCAACCTGTACCGCAGCGCTATCGAACAACTGGCGCGTGGCTCCAGCGCGACCGAACTGGACGTCGCCAGCGCCGCACTCAGCGCCGCAGCGGCTGCCCCCACGCACGATCTCGCGCAGGACGAGCGCGTGGGCGATCCGGGCTATCACCTGATCGGCGAAGGCCGCCTGGCCCTAGAACGCAGCATCGGTTTCAGCCCGCCGCTGGGATTGCGCCTGAGCCGATTTCATATACAGCTCGGGATCGTCGGCTATGTCGGCTCGATTCTGCTGGTGACCGCGCTGCTGCTGTCGCTCGGCCTGCAAGCGCTGACCAGCGTCGGCATTGGTGCCGGATGGCTCGCACTGCTGGCCGTGGTCGCATTCCTGCCGATTACCGATGTGGCCACCACGCTGGTCAACCGTGTGGTGACCTGGCGTTTCGGTGCCATGACCCTGCCCGGGCTGGACCTGACCGCGGGTGTGCCGCAATCGCTACGCACCCTGGTCGCGGTCCCCACGTTGCTGACCAACGAAGCGGACCTCCTGGAGCAGATCGAGCGCATCGAAGTGCATCACCTGGCGGGCGCTGGTGGTGACCTCACCTTTGCGCTGCTGACCGATGGGCTGGATGCCGAGTCGGAAACCATGCCTGGCGATGCGCATCTGCTCGCCATCGCCGTTGGCGCCATTGCCGCCCTCAACGAACGCTATGGCCCGGCACCTGGCGGCAGCCGCTTTCTGATCTTGCACCGCCGACGCCAGTTCAATCCCAGCGAGGGACGCTGGATGGGCTGGGAGCGCAAGCGCGGCAAGCTGCATGAGTTGAACCAGCTGCTGCGCGGCGCCACCGACACCAGCTACATGCCATTGGCCGGTTGCACGCAGCAGGTGCCCACCGATGTGCGTTATGTGATCACGTTGGACGCCGACACCCGGCTGCCGCGCGATGCCGCCATGCGCCTGATCGGCAAGATGGCGCACCCGCTCAATCGCCCGCGCTTCAGCGCTTCCGAACAACGGGTGGTCAACGGGTACGCGATCCTTCAACCACGGGTCACGCCATCGCTGCCGGTGGGTCGTGAAGGCTCGTTCTACCAGCGGGTGTTCTCCAGCCCAGGCGGCATGGACCCTTATGCTGCCGCCGTCTCCGATGTCTATCAGGACCTGTTCGGTGAAGGCTCGTACACCGGCAAGGGCATTTATGACATTGACGCGTTCGAGGCGGCGCTCGCCGGTCGGGTACCGGAAAACACCATGCTCAGCCACGACCTGTTCGAAGGCGTCTTTGCTCGTGCAGGGCTGGCAACGGATGTGGAGGTGGTCGAGGAATTTCCGTCACGCTATGACGTCTCCGGTAAGCGCCAGCACCGCTGGACCCGTGGCGACTGGCAGCTATTGCCGTGGATATTCGGCGCCCGCAGCGGCGCTCAGGCGCTGCCGGATATTGGCCGCTTCAAGATGCTCGACAACCTGCGCCGCTCATTGGTCGCACCGCTCACCCTGCTCGCATTGACGCTGTGCTGGCTGCTGCCTCTCCCGGCCGCGCTGGTTGGCACCTTGCTCATACTCGCGACGATGGCCATTCCCGCTGTACTGCCGATCTGCTTCGCGCTGCTGCCCGCTCGCAGCGGAATCTGCGTGCAAAGCCATGTACGAAGACTACGCGACGACCTGCGCATGGCTGCCTCGCAAACCGGGTTGACCTTGGTCTTTTTGCCGGACCAGGCCTGGCGCATGGTCGACGCCATCGTGCGGACGCTGTCTCGCTTATCGTCCCGACGCAATCTGCTGGAATGGACCACTGCCGCCCAATCGGCCATCAGCCCGCGCCTGAAGCTCAGCGGTTTCTATCGCGGCATGGCCGGCGGCACGGCCTTGGGCGTTGGCGCTGCGCTGTTCGCGCTGCTGATCGCTCCCGGCTCCTGGCCCGTAGTGCTGCCCTTCGCCCTGCTCTGGCTGGGCGCACCCGCCATCGCCCTGTGGGCCAGCCGCTCACCGCGCATCGCACCCCGACAGACGCTCGCCGAACCGGACGCCGAGGAGCTGCGCCTGATCGCTCGACGCACCTGGCGCTTCTTCGAAACCTTCGTCACGCCGGCCGACAACATGCTGCCGCCGGACAATTTCCAGGAAGACCCCAAGCCGGTCGTCGCCCGCCGGACCTCGCCCACCAACATGGGCCTTTACCTGCTCTCGGCTATCACCGCGCGTGATTTCGGCTGGGCCGGCACCCTGCAGACTCTCGACCGTCTGGAAGCAACGCTGGACAGCATGAGCCGTCTGCAGCGCCACCGCGGCCACTTCTTCAACTGGTACGCCACCGAAGACATGCGGGCGCTAGAGCCGCCTTATGTGTCGGCCGTGGACAGCGGCAACCTTGCCGGCCACCTGATCGCCCTCGCCAATGCCTGCGAGGAATGGCTCGACGCACCCACCGCACCGAATGCACGCGCGGGCCTGCAGGACACCCTGGTATTGATTCGCCAGGCTATGACCGCGCTGCCGTCCGCCAGTGGCGAGCGTGGCCGTCCACTTTCCGAGCTGCTCGACGAGATCAGCGCGCAGCTCGACGAGGAGCAGGCGCTCGATACGCTGTCCGCGACGCTACAGCAACGGGCCGAAAAGGCCGCTCGCCTGGGCCTGGAACTCTGCCCGCCGGGTGAAGACGACGAGTCGTCCGACCTGCGATTCTGGATCGACGCATTGGGCCAGACCCTGGCCGAGCACGCTCGTGACCGTCAGCTGCAAGGCGAAACGCTGAGCGATGCGCAGAACCGCCTGCGCGAGCTTTCGCGCAGCACCCGGCAGATGGCGCTGGAGATGGACTTCGCCTTTCTGCTCGACCCCGAACGCAAGCTGTTGTCGATCGGCTACGGTCTGGCTGAAAACAGCCTCGACCCCAGTTGCTACGACTTGCTGGCATCGGAAGCGCGTCTGGCCAGCCTGTTCGCCATCGCCAAGGGCGACGTGACCACCCGTCACTGGTTCCGCCTGGGTCGCACCGCGACGCCGCTGGGCAACGGCTCAGCGTTGATTTCCTGGTCGGGCTCGATGTTCGAATACCTGATGCCCTCGCTGGTCATGCGTGCGCCGGCAGGCAGTCTGCTGGAGCAGACCAACAGCCTCGTGGTGCAGCGCCAGCAGGATTACGGCAACGACCGGAATGTCCCGTGGGGCGTATCGGAGTCGGCGTATCACGCCCGCGACATGGAATTCACCTACCAGTATTCCAACTTCGGCGTGCCGGGCCTGGGCCTCAAGCGCGGGCTGGCGGAGAACCTAGTCATTGCGCCCTACGCCACCGGCCTTGCCACCATGGTCGACGCTCCGGGCGCACAAGCCAATTTCCGCCGCATGGCGGAGATGGGCGCGGTCGGCCGTTACGGTTTCTACGAGGCACTGGACTTCACCCCGGCGCGACTGCCGGACGGCCAATCGTTCGTCATCGTGCGCAACTACATGGCTCACCATCAGGGCATGACCATCGTCGCCATCGCCAACACCCTGCTGGACGGGCCGATGCGCGCCCGCTTCCATCGCGAGCCGATGATCCAGGCCTGTGAACTGCTTCTGCAGGAGCGCATGCCGCGTGACGTGGCCATCGCCCATCCGCGCGCCGAAGAAGTGAAGATCCGGGCTGTCGAGGGCAGCGGCGATCCGCAAGCCCTGCGCCGGCTCAACGCGGCCGCCGCCGGAGCCGCCCCTGTCACCCATCTGCTCAGCAATGGCCGCTATGCCGTGATGCTCACCGCCGCCGGAGCGGGTTACAGTCGCTGGCGCGATATCGCGGTCACTCGCTGGCGTGAAGATGCCAGCCGTGACGATTACGGCTCGTTCATCTTCGTCCGTGATACGGCAGACGGCCGCGTCTGGCCGGCAGGCGGGCAGCCCATCGGCAGCGATGCGCTGAGCCATGAGGTGATATTTGGCGAGGATCGTGCCGAGTTCATTCGTCACGACAAGGACCTGTCCACCATCCTCGATGTGCTGGTGTCCGGTGAGGATGACGGCGAAGTACGCCGCGTCTCGCTCGCCAACAGCGGCCCTGACGCTCGTGAGATCGAGCTGACCTCCTACAGCGAAGTGGTGCTTACGACGCCATCCACCGACAACGCGCACCCGGCCTTTGCCAAGCTCTTCGTAGTCACCGAATACCTGCCAGAGTTCGGCGCGCTGCTGGCCACCCGACGCCTGCGCAGCGAGGGCGAACGCCCGATCTGGGCGGCGCATTTTGCCGTGGCCGAAGGTGAAGTCGTGGCCGACCCGCAGTATGAAACCGACCGGGCCCGCTTCATCGGCCAGCGGCCAAGCGTGGCTGCTGCGGCGGTCGTTGCCGAAGGGCTGGCGCTGTCGAATACGGTGGGCACCGTGCTTGATCCGATCTTTGCGCTCAAATACCGGGTCAAGGTGGCGCCGGGCAAAGTCGCCCGCGTTGCCTTCTGGACGCTGGTTGCGGAATCGCGGGATGAGCTGCTCAACCTGATCGAAAAACACCACGATCGCAGCGCCTACGACCGCGCCAAAACCCTGGCCTGGACACAAGCACAGGTTCAGCTGCGTCACCTGGACATCAAGCCGGCCGAAGCCGCCGACTTCCAGCGCCTAGCCGCGCCGATCCTCTATGCCGATCCGCAGTTTCGTGCGCCCTCGGCGGCCATCATCGAGGGCGCTGGCGCTCAGGCCGGTCTCTGGCCGCACGCGATTTCCGGTGACCTGCCCATCGTCCTGCTGCGCATCGACGACATTCAGGACATCGCCCAGGTTCGCCAGCTGCTACGCGCCCACGAATACTGGCGCATGAAGCGCCTGGCGGTGGATCTGGTGATTCTCAACGAGCACGCCAGTTCCTACCTGCAGGACTTGCAGATCGCTATCGAAACCGCCGTGCGAAGCAGCCAGTCGCGCCCGCGTTTTGGTGCCGAACTTGCTCAAGGCACGGTGTACATGCTGCGCGCCGACCTGCTGAGCACCGAGGCGCGTGCGTTGCTGCGCAGCGTGGCTCGCGTCTCGCTGATCGCCCGCCGCGGGCCGATCGCCAATCAGCTGACCAACCAACTGGTGGCGTCTCAGGCGCCGGTCATGCCGCCACGTCTTGCCGACCGGCGATCGACTGGAATGGCGACGTCAGCTGCCGCACGTTCCTCGGCCGCCGATATTTCCCAGCACCTTGAATGCTTCAACGGGCTGGGCGGTTTCGACAAGAATGGGCGCGAGTACGTGACGCTGCTGGAAGCGGACGCCAACACACCCGCGCCCTGGATCAACGTGATCGCCAATCCGCAGTTCGGCTTTCAGGTTTCCGCGCAGGGCAGCGGCTACACCTGGGCCGAGAACAGCCGGGAAAACCAGCTCACGCCCTGGTCCAACGACCCGGTCACTGACCCCTGTGGCGAAGCCTTCTATGTGCGCGACGAGCAAAGCGGTGCGCTGTTCAGCCCGACCGCACAACCGATTCGTGATGGCGGGCTGTACGTCGCACGGCATGGACATGGCTACAGCCGCTTCGAACACCAGGCCGATGGCATCGCCATGGACCTGCTGGAGTACGTGCCGCTGGCCGATCCCATCAAGATTTCCCGCCTGACCCTGCGCAACCTGTCGGCCGTGCCGCGCCGGTTGTCGGTCACTCGCTACAGCGAGTGGGTGCTCGGTACGGCGCGCGGCGCCAACGCGCCCTTCATCATCACCGGGCACGATGACAGCAACGGCATGCTTCTCGCCCGCAACCCCTGGAGCAGTGCGTTCCCTGGGCGCGTAGCCTTTGCCGACCTTGGCGGTAGGCAAACCGGCTGGACGGCCGATCGCCGCGAATTCCTCGGCCGCAACAGCGGACCCGCTACGCCAGCGGCGCTTCTCGCGGGTGCGACGCTGTCGGGTATCACGGGCGCCGGCATGGACCCTTGCTCGGCCTTGCAGACAAGCGTCGAACTGGCTGCCGGCGAAAGCATTGAGATCGTCGCCTTTATCGGTCAATGCCCATCGGCAGAGGCTGCGCGGGCACTGGTCGAGCGTTATCGACAGGCGGATCTGGATGCCGTGCTGCTGGAGGTCACCGAGCACTGGCGCACCGCAGTGGGTGCGATACAAGTGAAAACGCCGGACCGCACGATGGACATCATGCTCAACGGCTGGCTGCTGTATCAGACCCTCGCCTGCCGCATCTGGGCGCGCTCGGCGTTCTATCAGGCCAGCGGTGCATACGGTTTCCGCGACCAGTTGCAGGACGGCATGGCGCTGACCTTCTCTCGGCCTGAGGCCACCCGCAGCCACATTTTGCGCGCGGCCAGCCGCCAGTTCGCCGAGGGCGACGTGCAACACTGGTGGCTGCCGCACTCCGGCCAGGGCGTGCGTACGCGCATTTCCGATGACCGTGTCTGGCTATCGTTCGCCACGGCGACCTATATCCAGGTCGCGGGCGATCTGGCGATCCTCGACGAGCCAGTCACCTTCCTCGAAGGGCCGCTACTCAAACCCGGCGAGCACGATGCCTTCTTCCAGCCGATGATGGCTGGCGATGCCGCACCGCTGTTTGAGCATTGCGCGCGCGGCCTTGACCAGTGCCTGGAACTGCACGGCGAACTCGGCCTGCCGCTGATAGGTGGCGGCGACTGGAACGACGGTATGAACCGCGTCGGCGAACACGGCAAGGGCGAAAGCGTCTGGCTTGGCTGGTTGCTGCTGCGAACCATCGAACTGTTCGCGCCGCTGGCCGATCAGCGAGGCACAGTGGCTGACGCCCAACGCGCCGATCGCTGGCGTGAACACGCCGTGGCGCTTACCGACTCGCTGGAAGAAAAGGCCTGGGATGGCGAATGGTATCGCCGCGCAACCTTCGACGACGGCACCTGGCTCGGTTCCAAAGACAGTGACGAGTGCCGCATCGACTCCATCGCCCAGTCCTGGGCGGTCTTGTCAGGCGCAGCCGATCCAGCCCGCGCCAAGCAGGCCATGGCTTCGGTGCGCAAGCACCTGATCCGCGAGGACGAGGGGCTGGCGCTGCTGTTCACGCCACCGTTCGACAAGACCGAAAAGGAGCCGGGTTACATCAAGGGTTATCCAGCGGGCCTGCGCGAAAACGGCGGGCAATACAGCCATGCGGCAATGTGGGCCATGCTCGCCTTCGCCAAGCTCGGCGACGGTGATGCGGCGTGCCGCATGTTCAAGCTACTCAACCCGATTAACCACGCACTGACACCTGAAGAAAGCCGACGCTACAAGGTCGAACCCTACGTGGTAGCGGCGGACGTCTATGGCGTCGCCCCGCATAACGGCCGCGGCGGCTGGACCTGGTACACCGGTGCAGCCGGCTGGATGCACCGCGCCGGCGTCGAGGGCATCCTCGGTATCCGTCGTGAAGGCGAATGGTTGATCGTCGACCCGTGCATCAGCAGTCAGTGGCCCGGCTTCGAAGCCACCATCACCCTGGGTGAAACCCGCTACGCCATTCGCGTGGAAAACCCAGCCCAGGCCAATAACGGCATCAAGACGGCCCAATTGGATGATCAGGCACTCGATTGTGCCGACGGGTATGTACGGCTTGCGCTGGATGGGGAGCGGCATCAGGTGGTGTTAACCCTGTAGAACGCAAGAATGTACCGGACTCGATGCTTCCCCTGATCCTCACCCGATAAATGTAGAAATCATCGGGCGGGGGTCGGCCGAGCCGCAAGGTATTGGTGCCGAGCACGGAGTAACGCTTGGAGGGACGTGTCAGAGGAGCGTAACGGCCAGATAGTTTCGCTTCATCAGCAACGTGCAGCTCGATCGTCTGCAAGCTATCTGGAACTTCCCAACTCTGCTGCTCACCCGAGGCGGCAGCAGCAAGGTCTACGTCAGTCCTGCCTGGCCGACGGTGGAGCCGCCAGACAGGACTTGTCGTTTACCAGTTATAGCTGACCTTGGCCGTGATCTCGCGGCCAGGGTTGTAGTAATCCGCAGTGCCCGAGCCGACTACGTGCTGCTCATCCAGCAGGTTGCTGACGTTGATGGCTAGATCGGTGTCTTTGAGGAGCTGGTAGTTAAAAGCGGCATCAAACAGCGTGGTGGCATCGCTTTTATCGCTGTTGGCAGGATTGAAGTAGTACGCGCCGGTATAGCGCGCACCCAAACCGACGCTCATTGTCGTGCCTGGCAAGTTGTAGTAGCTCCACAGTGATGCCGAGTGCTTGGGCGCTGCTTCGAACTCATTGCCCTCGAGTGAGGCGCCGCTACGCAACGTTCCGCGGAGCACCTCTGATTCCATGTAGGAGTAGCCACCGATCAGGCTCAGGTTGTCAGTCAGTTCAGCTTTGGCTTCCAGATCGAGACCGCGCACCCGCGACTCACCGATGGTTTCCCGTTCGATGGTGCCATTGAGCTGTACGACGGCGACGGTGATGTCTTCCTGGGTCAGATCGTAAATGGCTGCAGAGAACAGTGCATTCATGCTCGTGGGCGAATACTTCACCCCCACCTCATACTGCTTCCCGCGCTCAGGGGTGACGCCGATGGTTGGCGGCGCGACGGATTCCACCATGCTGACATAGGTGGAAACTTCGTCGTTGACAATGTAGGTCAATGCCCCGCGAACAGAGTTCTCCGAGAAGTTATCCGAAGCTTTGACGTCGGTGATGTCGGTGCTTGTAAGATCCAGTGAGTCGTTGCGGATACCACCCGTAACGATAAAGCGCTCGAAGAAGGACAGGTTCTGCTGCACGAAAACCGACTTGGTGGTGTAGTCCTGTTTATTGCGGCTATAGGGCACCAGTCCGACCGGAGCACCGCCGTACACTGGATTGGCGATGTCGATGGGAGAAACGCCTTGATAGACAGAACTATCCTCGGACGAAGCATCGCGATACTCCACACCTGCCATCGTGCTGCTATCTATGTTTTCAAAACGGGCATCGTACTGAAGCATCAGGTTGCCATTTAGCTGATCGGCTTCGGTGTCGGTACCAAAAGCATCACGATTGAGTAACGTTCCAGTCCCCGTGCCGTTCAGGTAAACGTAGCCAAAATCATCAGTTAGCTCGCTGTAACGCAGGTTGCTGCGCAGCACGAAACCATTGTCGAAATCGTGCGTGAAGTTGCCGCTTAGACTGGTGCGTTCGACATCATGAAAGTTGTAATCAGGCTCGCCATAGAATTTGCTGCGGTCGTACTCCTTATCTTTTGGATAACCGCCGCTGTTTGGCGTACTGGTTGTCTTGAGATAGTCGAGAATTACGGTAGCCGAGGTAAATGCCGTCGGTGCCCAAGTCAGGCCACCCATCAAGAACTTGTTGTCGTCCTCGGAGTGGTCGTACTCGCGATCGCTGTCCTGGATCTTGCCCGTGAAGCGGTAGGCCAAGGTCTGATCCTCGTTCAACGAGTCACCGACATCGATACCGGTTTCAACATGATTGAAGGAACCGTAGGTCACATAGCCCTGGCCAAACTTATCGAAGCGCGGCTTTTTGCTGACGAAGTTAACGGAGCCGCCCGGATCAGCAGGCCCGAACAGCGTGGAGTTGGCGCCACGCAGAATCTCGATGCGCTCATAGGCGAAGGGCTCTTCGCGGACGCCGCGCATGGAGCCGAGGGTCAGCCCATCACGGTAAGTCGTGGCCTGGAAGCCGCGAATCTTGAAGTAATCGTTGCGGTCATCTGTACCGTAAAAGTCGGTGATGACGCCCGGGGTGTATTGCAGCACCTCTTCCGTGGTGCTGGCACTGCGCTGCTCGATTTCCTTTTGGGTGACCACCGAAACCGAAGCTGGCGTGTTGAGAATGCTGGTAGGAACCTTACCGCCGACCCACAGCTCCTGAGCAACGACCGTACTGGAGTCGTCACCCGCAGAAGCATTGGCATTAACGATGATGGGCGCCAGGCGAAACGGCTCTTCAGTATCCGTGCGGGCCGACTCTTGCGCGCTAACGCTCAAGGGAGCGGCTACCGCAAAGCACAGAAACGCCGTGGTGGTGCGTCGCCAAGGTGTCTGCGCCTTGTAAAGCCCGGCCTTACTACCAGTCATGCTTGAGGTCCTTTGTATTTAGTGGGTGGCAGCCGCGTCTTCTGATTTTTGTTACATCAGGTCACATTGAGTCGCGAGCAACGGATAATAATCAATCGCGAATGAGATAAGTAATCATTTATTTAGCTAAACGAAAAACTTTCTCGTCCACATCACTAAATCTAGTGAATTTACTTGGTTAGGTAGCCGCCTCTCGCCGTAGCGCGAATTCCCGATTCAGAGGCGTTCATCATCGCAATCGATAGCCGGGACTCGATCACTCGCCCGGCGGCCAGTCCCAAACCGCCCGCAAGCCTTTACAATGCGCGGCTCCATCTGCACCCGGTCCGCGCTCATGTCCCTGCCCCAACATCATCTCGAACTGCTCTCCCCTGCCCGGGACACGACCATTGCGCGCGAAGCCATCCTGCATGGCGCCGATGCGGTGTACATCGGCGGGCCGAGTTTCGGGGCGCGGCACAACGCCGAGAACAGCGTGGCGGACATTGCCGAGCTGGTGAAATTTGCGCATCTGTTCCACGCACGGGTATTCGTCACGATCAACACCATCCTCCATGATGACGAGTTGGAAGCGGCGCGGGCGCTGATCTGGCAGCTCTACGAGATCGGTGTCGATGCGCTGATCGTGCAGGACATGGGTGTGATGGAAATGGACATCCCGCCGATCGAACTGCACGCCAGCACCCAGACCGACATCCGCACCCTGGAGCGCGCCACTTTTCTCGACAAGGCCGGGTTCTCACAGCTGGTGCTGGCCCGCGAGCTGAATCTGCAGGAAATCCGAGCGATCAGCGATGCTACCGATGCGACGATCGAGTTCTTCATTCACGGCGCCCTTTGCGTGGCGTTTTCCGGGCAGTGCAACATTTCTCATGCGCAAAACGGCCGCAGCGCCAACCGTGGCGATTGCTCCCAAGCGTGCCGCCTGCCCTACACGCTTAAGGATGACCAGGGCCGCGTCGTTGCCTTCGACAAGCATCTGCTGTCGATGAAGGACAACAACCAGAGCGCCAATCTGCGGGCGCTGGTCGATGCCGGCGTGCGCTCGTTCAAGATTGAGGGGCGCTACAAAGATGTGAGCTATGTAAAGAACATCACGGCTTACTACCGCCAGCGCCTCGACGAAATTCTCGCAGACCGCCCTGACCTGGCCCGCGCGTCCAGCGGCCGCACCGACCATTTCTTCGTACCGGACCCGGACAAGACCTTCCATCGCGGCAGCACCGATTACTTCGTGACCGACCGCAAGATCGACATTGGCGCCTTCGACTCGCCGACCTTCACCGGTCTCGCCGTGGGTGAAGTGCTCAAGGTCGGCAAACATGACCTGACCGTGCAGACCCGTGAGCCGCTGTCCAACGGCGACGGCCTCAATGTGCTGATCAAGCGTGAGGTGGTGGGCTTCCGCGCCAGCGTGGTCGAGCCGTTGAAGCAATTCGAGGAAGACGGTCAGTCGCTCTGGCAATACCGCGTGGAGCCTAACGAGATGCCCGACGCGATCCGCCAGCTACGTCCGAACCATCCGCTCAATCGCAACCTGGACCACAACTGGCAGAACGCGCTACTCAAGACATCCGCCGAGCGCCGCATCGGTGTGCGCTGGCTGGCCAAACTGCGCGCCGACGAGCTGGAGCTGCACGTCACCAGCGAAGAAGGCGCCTATGCCAGCGTGTCGCTGGCCGGCCCCTTTGGCGAAGCGAAAAAGCCGGAGCAGGTGCCCGGCCAGATCGCCGATCTGCTGAGCCAGCTGGGCACCACCATCTACCACGCCGAAGAAGTGGGCGTGGATGCGCCGCAGGCATTCTTCATCCCCAACTCGCAACTCAAAGCCTTGCGCCGTGAAGCCATCGAGGCGCTGACCGAAGCCCGCGAAGCGATTCGGCCGTTAGGCAGCCGTAAAGCGGTCAGCGTACCGCCGCCGGTCTATCCCGAATCGCACCTCTCTTTCCTCGCCAACGTCTACAACGAGAAAGCACGCGCCTTCTACCACCGTTACGGCGTGCAACTGATCGATGCGGCCTACGAGGCCCACGAGGAAACCGGCGAAGTGCCGGTGATGATCACCAAGCACTGCCTGCGTTTCTCCTTCAACCTCTGCCCGAAACAGGCCAAGGGCGTGACGGGCGTGCGCACCAAGGTTGCGCCGATGCAGCTGATTCACGGCGATGAAGTCCTGACGCTGAAGTTCGACTGCAAGCCCTGCGAGATGCACGTGATCGGCAAGATCAAGGGCAACATCCTCAACCTGCCGCAGCCGGGCAGCGCCAGCAGCGTGGTCGGCCACATCACCCCGGCCGACTTGATGAAGACCATCCGTAGCAAGCCGCACGCCTGAGGTAGATCATCCGCGGTTGCCGACGTGCAGCCGCAGCCACTCTCCACTCAGTTAAACCTTGTGAGGCCTGTCTGCAGTCCGGTACGTTCGACATGCCCGCTCCAACTGACGGGCCAGAACAATAACCGCGGCCTTTCAGGCATGCCCTTGCAAGGAAACACCATGAGATCTCTGATTGCGGCTGGCATCTTGCTGGCCAGCGGCACGGCCTTCGCCGCGCCCTCCTCTTCAGTGCTCGATGAAGCCCAACAGCGCGGTACGCTGAAGGTCTGTACGACTGGCGACTACAAGCCCTACACCTTTCTGCGCGACGACAAGCGCTACGAGGGCATCGACATCGCCCTCGCCGAGTCACTGGCGAAGTCCTTGGGCGTCAAGATCGAGTGGGTACCGACCACCTGGAAGACCTTGATGCCAGACTTCCTCGCTCAATGCGACATGGCCGTGGGCGGCGTCTCCATTTCACTCGAGCGGCAAAAGAAGGCCTTCTTCAGCAATCCGATCACCGTGGACGGCAAGATCCCCTTCGTCCGCTGTGATGAAGTCGAGAAGTACCAGACCATCGAGCAGCTCAACCAGCCCTCGGTGCGCCTGATCGAGCCGCCAGGCGGCACCAACGAAGCCTTTGTGCGTCGCGAGCTGCCCAAGGCGCAGCTGGAGCTGTTCCACGACAACACCGTGATCTTCAAATCCGTCGCCGACAACAAGGCCGACGTGATGATCACCGACTCGTCGGAGGCGCAGTATCAACAGCGCAACTACCCGACTCTGTGTGCGGTTAACTCCGACAAACCCCTGCAGTACAGCGAAAAGGCCTTCCTGCTGCCGCGCGGTGATGTGGCATTTAAGGCCTACGTTGATCAGTGGCTGCACCTGACCAAGGCCACTGGAGAATACCAACGCATCGCTGACGCCTGGTTGGCCAAACCGAGCGAGTAAGCGCGCCGGGGCGGACCCGAGCGATCGGGTCCGCTGTGCATTACACCGCTCGGCTTGCACCATCCCCGGTGCGCGAGCGCTGATCGCTGAAGCACAATTGACCTCGAAAACTTACTGGCACCGATACACTCTTAATGGCGCCGCGCCTTGCCGTTCCGTACGGCGCTGCCCGAATCCCTCATGACGAAGACAAGGATCGACGATGCTCATCAGGCCAGCCGTTTGGTTGTTCACCCTGCTTACGCTCGTAGCACTTGCAGGCTGTACCACTCCGCGATCGAAGACCCCCTCACCGCAGGAAGCGCCCACCGAGGCGGGCGTGCTGATCGGTTCAGGCAAGGCCTCGTATTACGGCAACCAGCACCACAACAAACTGACCGCCAGCGGCGAGCGCTTCGACCAAAATGCGCTGACTGCGGCTCATCAAACGCTGCCGTTCGGCACTCGGGTACGGGTCACCAACACCCGTAACAGCCAAAGCATCGTGGTGCGTATTAACGACCGCGGGCCGTTCGTCCGAGGGCGGATTATCGACCTGTCGAAAGCGGCGTTTGAGCGCATCGCCAGCACTCGCGCCGGCGTAATCCGGGTGCGCTTGGAGCGGGTCGACTGACGCACACGCACCGAACGACGTTGGTCATCAAGTATGGAAGTGGCGTGCCGATAGAGAGGTTACGTCCACTCAGCTTCCGGTGCTTTCATGTTCAACAGCCACCTCAAAAAACAAGTCGAAGACCAGGCTGTAGAACTGTCGCTGCTCCGGCAGCTTCGCGATCAAATGAACGCAACGATGCTATCGATCACCCTCGACACCGAGTTTCGAATGGTGGCCGTCAACCAGAAATTCGCGCAGACGCTCGGCTACAAGGTCGAGCAACTGCAAGGCCGCGCCATGGCGGATATCGTCCCGGCCTATGTAAAAAGCCTGCCCTGCTTTCATAATTTCCGAGCGGCCGTGTCCAAGCTCGAACCCGTCAGCGACGACTATCGTTTTCTGCGCACCGACGGCAGCCTTGCCTGGTTGCACATCGATTGGTATCCGATCCTGAACGTCCAAGGCAAGTTGCTGCACATGAGCGGGTACGCCCGTGAAGTGACGAAAGAGCTGCAACTGGCAAAGGAGAACGAAGCGTTCATAAAGGCGCTGCTGCGTTCTACCGCGGTCATTCAGTTCAATCTGGACGGCACCATAGTTTCAGCCAACGACCAGTTCCTGCAAGGCATGGGCTATTCGCTCAAGCAGATCGTGGGCAAGCACCACAGCATGTTCTGCACTCCGGAAGAAGCGTCTTCCCAGCAGTACAAGACCTTCTGGCAAACGCTAAATCGCGGCGAATTCGTTGCGAACCGCTTCAAGCGCATCGACAGCATGGGCCGGGACGTCTGGCTCGAAGCGACTTACAACCCTGTCTATGACACCGAAGGCAAGCTGTGCAAAGTGGTCAAGTTCGCCAGTGTGGTCAGCGATCAGGTCGCACGTGAGGAAGAGGTACGGGAGGCAGCGAGCATCGCCTATGACGTGTCGCGCAAGACCGACACCAGCGCCGAGCGCGGCGCCGTGGTGGTCAAGGATACGGTTGCGACCATGAAACGCATCGCCGAGGAGGTCGAATCGGCCACCCAGGGTATCGAGGCGCTGGGCCAGCAATCGCACCTGATCAGCTCCATCGTCCAGACCATTGGCGGCATCGCTGCACAAACCAACCTGCTTGCACTCAACGCCGCCATCGAAGCCGCACGCGCCGGTGAACAGGGTCGCGGGTTTGCCGTAGTCGCCGACGAAGTTCGCCAACTGGCCGGCCGCACCAGCGCCGCTACTGAAGAGATCGTCAGTGTGGTGCAGAAGAACCAGGCGCTGGTCGACGAAGCCGTACGGGAAATGGCCAACAGCCGGGAGCAAGCAGCCCAAGGGCTGTCGCTGGCCAACCAGGCGGGCGAGGTCATCGTCGAGATCCAGGACGGTGCCAAACAGGTCGTTAGCGCGGTGGGTCGCTTCGCCAACGAACTGCATTGACGGGATGGCTGGCTACGGTACGCCAGCCCCCATCATTGACGGCTGATACCGGAATCGACATCGCCAGGGATTGGCGTCAACGGAGCACCCAGCTCCTCGGCCAAGCCTAACCCGCGCAGCAACGAGGGATCACTGACCCGCTGCCCCCTTGCCCCAGCACGTCAGAGCGCGGCGCTACCCACCGGTCTGGCGAAGCGATAGGTCGCAAAGCAGCACAGCACGACGCCGCTCAGGGCCAACAGACCGCCAACGATGCCAACATCGCTGAGGCCGAGATGAGCGGTGACCAAGCTGCCCAGCAGTGCGCCGCCGCCAATGCCGACGTTGTAGATGCCTGAGAACAAGGCCATGGCAACATCCGTCGCATCGGAGGCGAGGTTCAGTACTTTCGCCTGTAGTGCCAGGCCAAAGCACATGCCGGCGATCCCCCATACCACCACCAGAGCAGCCAGCAGCGAGCTGTCGCGTGATGCGGGCAACAGCAGCAGCAGGCACATAGCCATGATCGAAATCGCCGCGATCAGGAAGCCTTTAGGATAACGGTTGCTGTAACGGCTGAAGAGCACCGTCCCGAGAATGCCGGCCCCACCGAACAGCAGCAGCAGCGCCGTGGTCATGTTGCCACTCAGGTGCGCGATGGTTTGCACGAAGGGTTCGATATAGGTGTAGGCGGTGAACTGCGCGGTAATCACCAGCGCGGTCAGAACATAGGCTGCCACCAGCGCTGGCCGCTTGAACAGCATCGGCAAACTGCGCAGAGAACCGGAATTCTGGCTTGGAAGCAGCGGTAAGGTGCGCGCCAGGCAGAGCACGACCAATGCAGCGACTACTGCGATCGACAGGAAGGTGGTACGCCAGTCCAGCAGCTCGCCAACAACCCGCCCCAGCGGAATGCCCAGGACCATGGCCAGCGCGCTACCGGTCGCGAGTAAGCCGAGCGCCTGCGCCTGCTTGCCGGCAGGGGCGACGCGCACCGCCAGCGAGGCGGTGATCGACCAGAACCGGCGTGTGAAAGCGCGATGCCGATGCGGCTGATCATCAGCATGCTGAAACTCGACGCTACGCTGGAGACCAGATGGCTGCCGATGAACACCACGAACACGAAGATAAGCAGGGTTCGCCGCTCGACATTGCGGGTCAGCAGCATCATCGGCAGCGACATCAGCGCGACCACCCAAGCGTAGATGGTCAACATCAGCCCGACCTGAGACGGCGGCATATCGAACGACCGACCGATGTCGCTCAACAAGGCGACCGGGACGAATTCCGTCGTGTTGAAAATAAAAGCGGCCAGGGCCAGCGCGATAACGCTGAGCCAACTCCCGCCGTGGGAGCTTTGCGATTCGTTCATGTGCGACGTCTGAAAACTGCTGTTCACTCGGCAACCGCAACGCGCCAGGACGGCAAAGTGCAGTGTGACGAAGAAGGTGTAAGGGATGGCCGTTCCATCACCTGCCACAACGCAGATCGCCCGCGGCGCAGGTAATGCACGCAGGATGGCAGCGTAAGCGTTAGAGGTGCGAAGAGGGACAGCTGGAGCGGCGCGGATTCTACGCCTGCAGTCGGTCGATGTCAGGCCGGAAAAGTATCTGGCGACCGGTGGAAGCCCCTGCAGCGCACCTGTAGCGAATTGCGCGAACCCCGTACGACATGGGCCAGCCGCAGATCGCGCTGTTAACACATACGACACGGACAAGCCGTGGATCATGCGTTTGTAGGAGCCAGCTTGCTGGCGATCCACGCCTGCGCGGTGCCGAAAAGATCGCCAGCAAGCTGGCTCCTACAGGGGGCAACGCCAGCGAAGGTAGTCGTGGCGCTGCGTGCGGATTTCTGCCGTCGGTCGCTGTTAGGCCGAGCAGGCATCTCGCGACCGGTGGCAGACCTGCCCCGTACCTGTAGCGAACTGCGCGAACCCTTACGACATCACACTGTTGTAGGAGCCAGCTTGCTGGCGATCCACGCCTCTGCGGTGCCGAAAAGATCGCCAGCAAGCTGGCTCTTACAGGGGACAACGCCAGCGAAGGTAGTCGTGGCGCTGCGTGCGGATTTCTGCAGTCGGTCGCTGTTAGGCCGAGCAGGCATCTCGCGACCGGTGGCAGACCTGCCCCGTACCTGTAGCGAACTGCGCGAACCCTTACGACATCACGCTTTTGTAGGAGCCAGCTTGCTGGCGATCCACGCCTCTGCGGTGCCGAAAAGATCGCCAGCAAGCTGGCTCCTACAGGGGGCAACGCCAGCGAAGGTAGTCGTGACGCTGCTAGGGGCGTTCAGGCGTGAGCGTTATCGATTGAAGTAAGCGCGGGCGCGCTCGACCTCGGCAGCCGTCGGCTTGTAGCTGGTCCACTGATCCTGCTCTTTCTTCTTGTAGCGAATCACACCTTGCGCCACGTCGAACTCGTAGAACGGATAGACCTCCCGCAGGTTGTAGAACGCGGCCGGCGCGAAGAACAGGATGTCAGCGACAAGATAGCCACTGTTGAACTTGAGCGGGACGATCCCGTACATCGGTTCCATGCCGTCCTGCGTAGCGCGGAAGCGGTACTGACCGAAGCTGGTCGCCTTGTAGGTCTTGTTTACGGGTTTTTTCAGTACCAGCGGGGCATCGTCGTTGATCTTGACAGCGAGGCTCGGGTCGCTGGAGCGCAGCGAAGTGGTGGCAGTACAGGCGGACAACAGCGCAGCGAGCAGCGGCAGTGCCAGGAGTAGCTTGGTTTTCATGGTCATTCCCTTGCAGATGGTAGGCGTGAACGGCCATGACATCCCTACGCTGGGGTGCTGCGGCCGTCCGTGGCGGGCGGCACTATAGGCCAGCGCAAATACATGGCCAAGCGCCATCTAGCGATACAGCGCCTTTACCGATCATCGGTCACCACCGGACGTCCACTCGGCACTCTGCCGAAACTTTCCCGCCAGGCACCAGCCGTACTTACAGAACCCACTTTCATGTCTGGAGTACCTATGGCTTATCCGAAGATCCACGCACAGAAACAGGACCGTTTGCCCGGTCAGGAACGCGAGCTGCAGCCACCGGCCGAGTTCATTCGCGACAGTTACAAGGGCAGCGGAAAGCTCGCTGGCAAGGTCGCATTGGTCAGCGGTGGAGACAGCGGCATCGGCCGTGCGGCAGCGGTGCACTTCGCCCGAGAAGGCGCGGACATAGCGATCATGTACCTCGATGAGCATCAGGATGCCGAAGACGCCAAGCGCATGATCGAAGCCGAGGGGCAGCGCTGCCTGCTGCTGCCAGGCGACATCCGCGACAGCAGTCACTGCAACGACGCGGTGGAGCAAACGGTGAAGACCTTCGGCCAACTGGATGTGCTGGTGAACAATGCCGGACGCCAGGAAGTCCAGACGCGGCTCGAAGACATCACCGATGAGCAGTGGGAGAAGACGTTCGCCACCAACATTCATGGCTACTTCTACCTCACCCGTGCTGCACTGCCTCACCTCAAGGCTGGCGCCTCGATCATCAACACTACGTCGATCAATTCCTTTATCGGCAACCCGATGCTGGTCGATTACACCTCGACCAAGGGCGCCATCGACGGGTTTACCCGCGCCCTGTCGCAACAACTGATCGAACGCGATATCCGCGTCAACCAGATCGCTCCCGGCCCGATCTGGACCCCGCTGCAACCGCCATCGCTGGGCAAGCACGACCCGGAACTGCTCGAAGACTTCGGCAGCCAGATGCCAATGGGGCGCTGCGGCCAGCCATCCGAGCTAGGCCCGGCCTACGTCTATCTGGCATGCGAGGACTCGTCCTACGTCAGCGGCCAGACGATCCATATCAACGGCGGCAAGGTGGTGAATGGCTGAGCCGGTCACCCATATGCCCATCGGGCCGCACCAATTGCCGGCGCGGCCCGCTCAGGTACCAGGCGTCCGAATCATTGGGTAATGACCCGCTACGGAACCATCTTCCCGGCTCGCCCGCCCAACAATCAGGACGGCACGCGCTCACCTGACCGGTCGAGACGCTCGCCGCGTATATGAACCGCAGCCAGGCCTGCATACCCAAGGTGAAGTCATGCCCCAGATCCTCCTAGCGGCGTTTGATCGTTACGCCGAAGCCGAGCACGTCAAAACTGAGCTGATGAGCAAAGGGATAGCCAACGACGCCATCCAGATTTCAGCCTCCTTCAACCCCGACACTGTGGACAGCAGCCGCGTGGACGTTATAGGCGAAGAGCCAGGCGATGACGCTACGGTTGCCGATAAGCTCGGCAGCTTCTTTCACAAGGTCTTCGGCGATGATTCCAGCCAGCATGCCGGTCGTTACCCGGAAGCTGCTCGACGGGGATCGACCATCGTGACCGTCACGCTGGATACCGATGATGAAGTCGCCATGGTCGAAGAGTTGATGGAGCGCAACGGCGCGATCGATATCGACGAGCGCAGCGCCAGCTGGGGTGAAGAGGAAGCGACCCCTGTCACCGCCAGCACCGAAACACTGACCACCGGCTATCCCGATGCCACCTCACTCAGTGTCGACGAACGCGAACTGGACGGAACGGCCAGCGGTGACCGCGGCGCCGTCGACGGCTCGATTCCCGGGCGTGCCGAAAACGACAAGGCCGGGCGGCGTGACAACACGGCTGGGCGTGTGCGGATCGTTCCGCGCTGAGATCATTTGCCGACCCGCGCAGGTCAGCCTCCATCTTTTTGAATAGCGGCTGACCTGACGCAACCGACCGCAACCTACGGTCGCATCACTGCGAGACAAACACCTCGTCGAGCAGTCTGTTCATGGCCTGAAATGCCCGCTCGGCCACTTCCGGATTGAACTCGTTGCGCCCAGGCACGTTGGCGTATGGGTCCGTGAAGGAATGCACGGCGTTGCCATAGATGTTCATCTGCCAATCCACATCGGTGGCTTTCATCTCGGCGATGAACGCATCGACCTGTTCTTCCGGCACAGCCGGGTCGTCGGCACCGTGCAACACCAGCACCGGTGCCTTGATCTGGTTGGCGTCGTCCGGGTTCGGCGTATCCAGGTTGCCGTGGAACGAGACAAAGGCGTCCAGATCGGAGCCGGACCGGGCCAACTCGAGCACTGCACCGCCGCCAAAGCAGAAACCGATCGCCGCCATCTTGCCGGTATCCAGCGCCACCACCTGCTGCGACCTGAACGCCTCGACCGCAGCCTGGGCCCGTTTGCGCATCAGCGGCCGATCGCCACGTACCGATGTGGCAGCCGCCTTGGCTTCATCCGGATTGGATGGCCGCACCGCCTTGCCGTACAGGTCAGCCATGAACACGACGCACTTATCCCCCGCCGCGCGCGCCGCCTTTTCAGCGGAGCGCTCGGTGACGCCCAGCCAGTTGGGCACCATCAGCAAGCCGGGCCGCGGCGTGGTGACCGAATCGTCATAGACGAGCAGCCCCTCATAGGTTTCACCGGCGATCTCATAGGCATGTGGCTTGACCACCACCGCCGCTTCGGCGGCACCGACCATCCCGGCCAGCGCCAGGGCAATACACGTCTTGTTCATGGAGGCGTTCCTGCTCAGTGAGACGACTGTTCAACGGTAGCGGAAAACCCAGACCGTACCGGCTGGCCTTACCCTCAGACCATTTCGGTTTGTGTCGCCACCTTGCGAGCAGAGTCAGATCTGCTTGAGGCGATGCTGCAGTGCTAGCGCATTAGCGGTCGCCGCCCCGCTGGCGGTGTTGTCGAAAATGCACCAGCTGGTTGTGTCCGCTGGTTGCGTAGCGCTTCGCTCGGCCAGCCGCTCGGTCAAACCGTCGAGCCAATCTTCACCATAAGAGGAGTAGTAGATGCGCGGCGAGCCATGCAGACGGTAATAAGTGAAGCCATCCCAACCGCCCGGCTCGGCTGCCGCCGGAAAGGGTGCCGGGTCAGCCGCGACCCGTGCAATTCGAGCGTCCTGAAGCACCGGCTCGGCATCGAGCCAGCTCGGATGGCGCGGCTCGATCGCCACCAACCCGCCATAACGTGCTCTCAACGAGTCGATGAACGCTTGGGCGACGCTCGGTTCGTAAACCAGCGAAGGTGGCAGCTGCACCAGCAGGCAGCCTAGCTTGTCAGCCAAATGGCCGCACTCGTGCAGAAACTGTTCGATCAGTTGATCGCAGCCATTCAGCCGCCGTTCATGGGTGATCTGCTTGGGTACCTTGACGCTGAAACGAAAACCGACCGGCACGCTTTCCGCCCACTTGACGTAGGTCGTGGGCCGATGGGCACGGTAAAACGAGCTGTTGATCTCGACAGCGGGTAAACGAGCCGCGTACCGCTGCAGGTGCGTGCCCTCCGCGGGAAACGCCGGCCATTGCTCACGCGGCAAGCTCCAGCCGGCGGTGCCGAGCAGAACGGAGGATTTTTCGCTGGCGATACTCACCGGACCGCTCCCGTTACGTTTCGCATCCCAGCCGTCTACTGACTGAACACAGCGGCGCAGGCAGCGGGAAGACGGCGACTTGGGCTGGCCATTGCCACGGGGCGCGGGGTCGGGAGGATCGCTTTACAGCCCTCGCCCGGTGGCGGCGGTGGCTGGTCGACACACTCTGTCGAGCCCTCCGGACAGCGCAGACGAACATGCAAATGTTCGTCATGAAACGGCCATGGGCGGATGCGCTGCAGCCAGGAGCGGTCGTCCCACTCACGCTCGCAGAGGTCTCGTTTGACCGCGGCATCGACGAAGATGCGCGTCACCCGCTGATCTTGCGCGGCAAGGCGGATCAGCTCGGCGTGCTGATCGGTCCATCGTTTGCTGTCCAGTTCCCCGGTGGTTTCGTCGACCAGGATGGGTTGTTCGAGGCCCTCGCGCTCGCTGCGGGCCAGCGGCGGCAGGTCCAGACGAAACCAGATGTCGACGTCCAGACCGCTCTGGTGGCTAACATGCCCATAGGACATCGGGCCGCCGCGCGGCTGCGCCATATCGCCGACGAGCATGGGCCCGATGCCAGCCCCATCCAGCCGGTGGCCAAGGTCCTGGATGTAATCAAGCAGAGCGGGATGTCCGTAGTGACGGTTACGCTGCAGATCGACTGTCTGGTAACCCTCGCCCTCGGGCGGCAGCTGTACCGCGCCAGCCAGACACGCCGCGCCATGCTTACCGATGATTCGCGGCTCGCCGGGTAGCGGCTCGGTGACGCTGGACCAGTCCCGGTCCGCCGCGCTGACCGCAGAAACCATCCATCCGGCCAGACCGCAGGCCGCCAGTGCCCGCCTGCAAAGGTGACTCGACATGCTGAGGTGTTCACTGCTCATAGCGACTTCGGGGTCCTTGTATCGATCTGAATCTTGCATCACCGCTGCTGACGAGAAAGCCATTCCAGCCCAGGCCGGTAAAGCATGTCGTGCTCGCCTTCGAACAGCACCAGCTCGGTCGGACCCGACTTCATGTACAGCAACACATCAGCATCCGCCTCGGCGAACTGCGGGAATTCATCGCTGCCCTTGGCCGATCGTTGACGCAAGGCATCCGGGACCTGGCGAGTCTCCATCAACTGGTCGATCTGCTCCTGAGGGATTCGATCCTCTTCCTTCGCCAGGTCGTTGAAGGCATGAAGCGCCTGCTCAGGCGGGACAGTGGTGTCATTGATGCCGTGAGCGATGAGTACGCGAATATTGCCCGCCACCTCCGGCACATAGCTACTAGGGCTGCGCTTGCGGCATTCATCAAAGGCGCTGGAGCCCTGGGTCGGCTCGCCGCCACAGGCCTGCTCGATTTCCCCGGCGTACTTTTCGCCGCGCGCTTTGTTCCACTGGTGCCAGGTCACCAAGTCATAAACCGGCACCCAAGCCGCAACGCCGGCAAACACATCGGGATTACGGCTCGCCAGGTGCAGTGCATTCATCGCGCCGCCCGAATAGCCGAGCAGATAGATTCGAGACTCGTCAATTTCAGCATGTTCGCGTGCATATTCGAGCGCGTCCTGCATGTCAGAAATCGCCAGATCGGAGGCGGTCGACTCGGGACGACCATCGTTCTGACCTCGGAAGTTCGGGTGAATGAACACCCAGTCGTTCGCAATCGCGAACTGGCCCAGCGGAATGTCGATGTTCTGCAGGTAATCGGTGCTCCAGCTGTGCAGCACCATGAGCAGCGGCTTTTCCTTGTCTGAATCTGAGTCGTAGAACAACGCCGCCTGCTCACTATCGTCGGCACTGGATGGGATCTTGATGTCTTTTATTTCCGGCGTTGCTTCACGCCAGCGCGAGAGTTCGGCTATCGCCAGACCGCCCGGATAATTGGTGACCCGCAGGAGATCGCTGGGGTGCTTCAGATCCTCGGCCTGAACGCTCCCGACGCCAGCACCGGCCAGCATCAACATCCCGAGCATGACCGCACGGATGACCCGCCCAAACAGATTGTTGGCGCGCCATGAAGGACCATCGCCCACTGGAACAGCCTGTAGTGAGTAGCTGCTTTCTCCGTTGCGAAGCACCATAGTCGTTGTCTCCCGCGAGTCGGTATCGGGCGTATAGGATTTGCGACTCCGAGCAGCCCCATACGTTCGTCTGCGAGCCGACGCATGGCCGCCTGCCGTGCCGCTCGTATTGCGCGGCCCGATTGTCCAAACTTGCAGGACCCCTGATCAGAGAGGCGTCGATCATGCGCAAGGCCGAAGCCAAACACCGCCACACCCACAAACTCGAAAGACTTCAGCGCTTTTTGGACTGGGCCAGCGAGCGCCATCCCGATTTCGTACTGAAGAAAAATCACCAGGAAAAATGGTTCAGCACCTACCTCGGCCATCAGCCACCCGAAATTGGCCGTGCAGCGCGGTTGTTCTGGCTTGGGCTGGACGAGCCTACGGTCGAGGCGAATCTTGAGCACGCCGAACCGACTGGCCTGATCGGCCGCCTGCTGAACCGGGACGTGAACGATTTCAGTTGTACCGTCGATATCTTCGGTATTGAGAAATCGCTGGATTGCGGCCCGGTGCAGAACCTGCTCGAACCCGAATTTGCGCTGCGCATCGACGATAGCGAGTCGACCGAGGACTTTGAACGCAACGTCTGCGCTGCGGTGCAGGCCCTGGTCCGGGATCGCCTGCATGTCCTGGAAAAGCCGTTCACCAGCCTCAGCGAAGAACACAAAGCCCAATGCCTGGAGCGCCTGCCCGTGCGGCTTTCACGCCTCGACGATTTTGCGGCGCGCGCCGTCGACATCGTCAACGAGGTCAAACACGAGCTGCGCTATGTGGTCGAGCTGCGCCACGGCGAGGTCGCCCTGGACATGCAAAGGCGCATTCCGGGCGGCCAAGGCCATGTGCTCAGCGAGCAAGAAGTCGCGCAGCTCAAAGACGAAGACCGTCAGGCCATGAATGCCAAGTTCGAGATGATGATCGAGGAAGCGCAGGACTTCGATCTGCAGCTGCTGGGCGAGAAGCGCCTGACCGAAGTCTTCATAATGGAGCCAAAAAAGCTGCGCCGGACCATCCGTTTTGCCCGCGAGGACAATCGCGAAAAGATGGCCTTCGCCGTGCTACTGGAGAACAACCCGCGCTTCGTCCATTACCACAAGCTCTACGCCGCGCGGCGCATCACTCGCACCTGGACCGCCCTGCTCGGCCCGACCAACAGCGGCAAGACTTACCAGGCGATCCAGGCCATGACCGGCGTGACCCACGCCATCTACCTGTCGCCGCTGCGCCTGATGGCCCTGGAAAACCAGGAACGCATCGAATCCATGGGCGTGCCCTGCTCGTTGGTCACCGGCGAAGAGGAAATCATCCGCGAAGGTGCGACCCACTATTGCTGCACCGTCGAGGAATTCGCCCGCTTCCGTCACGAGTCCTGGGACGTGGTGGTGATCGACGAAGTGCAGATGATGGCCGACTCGCAACGCGGCTGGGCCTGGGTCGATGCGCTGGTCAGCGCCTACACCCAGGACCTGATCATGACCGGCCCCGAGCTGATCCAGCCGTCGCTGAAAACCCTTTGCGACCTCTGCGAAGACCAACTGGTAGTCAAACGCACCAAACGACTTTCACCCGTGGACGTGGCGCGCCGCTCGACCAACCTCAAGCAGCTCGATGCCGGCTCGATGCTGGTCGCCTTCAGCCGCAAGACAGTGCTGGAGCTCAAGGCGATGCTGGAGATGACTGGCAAGAGCGTTTCGGTGGTCTACGGCGCGCTGTCACCGGAAGTTCGCCGCGAGCAGGCACGTCGCTTCCGCGAAGGCGAAGCAGACCTCATGGTCGCCACGGATGCTGTGGGTATGGGCCTCAACCTGCCGGCGCACACGCTGTGCTTCTACACCGACGAAAAGTACGACGGCATCCAGAACCGCCAGCTGAAGGTGCAGGAGGTCAAGCAGATCGGCGGCCGCGCCGGGCGCTTCGGTCATCACGACAGCGGCCTCATCACCGCGCTGGACGGGCAGACGCTGCAGTCGATCAAGCGCCTGTTCCACAGCTCGGACTTGCCGGTGGACCTGACGCAATTTCAGGTCCGACCCTCCATTGAGCACCTGCAAGCCATCTCCGAACTGATGAACGAGCCAAGCCTGTTGCGGGCCTGGCTGACGTTCAACCGCAACATCAACTATGGCGACGAATTCATATCGATCCTGCCCGACGAGCTGGCGGAATGGATCAAGCTGATCGACGACCCGACCATCGACCTGCCGTTGCGCTGGATCTTCGCCTGCACGCCGATTCGCGGCGGGCTGGACAGCCCGGCCGCCGTTTTCGCCCAGCAGTGGTTGAAAAAGGTCGCGCAGGACAAGGAGATCCCATTGCCGCGGCTGATCATCGATGCCGACCTGGCGACGCTGGAAAGCTCGCTGCACGTCATCGAAACCTACCTGCATCTGGCGCGCACGCTGCCGGCACACTTCCCGGCGCTGGAGCAGGCCGAAGAGCACCGCAGCCTGCTCAACGGTGCGATCACCCGTGAGCTTTCACGCCAGCGCAAGCCACGCAGCTCGGACCGCCGCCGCGGATCCGGCGACAACCGCAATTGCAAGGGCTGTGGAAAGGCGATGCCGATGGCCGCACGCAAGTTTCGGCTGTGCCAGAGCTGTTTTCGTGAGCAGCGCTAGGCCAGTTTTGGCGCTTGGCGGAACCGCCGCTCAGGCGCCCACCACGACGTCACTCAGGTACCGGTGCTAGCCCATGGCGGGCAGCGAGGCTGGCAAGCTGCGGCTTCGGCCCTTAGGATGCGGCAGGTCTATAGCGTGACCGGGGCCATTCAGAGCCTCGTTACGATGGCCATTACCGAAAGCCATGGAGTCAGGGCCGATGTCGATCATTATTCAGTTGCGCAGGCAGCTGGCGGCGGTTACCAGCCGATTTGGCTGGGCCGCACTTTTATTCGCGCTCGCGGTGCACGCCGGCGTGTCCTATCTCGGCCTGCGCCTGTTCGCCGAGGCGCCGCTCACCGAGCTGAAGACCTTCGTCTACTTCTATCTGACCACCGCACTGACCGTCGGCTACGGTGACTTCTCGCCGCAGACTGCTGGCGGTCGCATCTTTGTTTCCACCTGGCTGATGGTCGGCGGCATCGCGCTGCTGACCGCCGTCATCGGCAAAACCACCAATTCCATAATTGCAGTCTGGAGGAAAGGCATGAAAGGCAAAGGAACGTTCGCCACCTGCACGGGCCATACCGTTGTGATCGGCTGGGAAGGCGAAATCAGCGAGCGTGTTGTCGAGCTGCTGCATGAAGACGAAACCTCCAATGACCACCTGATCGTTATCTGCGACACGGTGCTTGAAGAAAACCCGATGCCAGGCAAAACCGAGTTCATCCATGGCGAGAGCCTGTCGTCCCTGGCACTGCTGCAGCGCGCCGGGGTGAAAGGGGCCGAACGCACACTGGTGCGCACCGGCTCGGACGACCTGACGCTCGCGGTCGTGCTGACCATCAACCAGCTCAATCCGGTCGGTCATGTGGTTGCCCATTTCAGCAGCAGCGAGACCGCCCGACTGGCGCGCAGCTATGCGCCCAAACTGGAATGCACCTCCAGCATGGCCATCGAGATGCTGGTGCGTTCGTCTCAGGACCCAGGCTCCTCGGTGATCATCAATGAGCTGCTGAGCGTTGGCCAGGGCGCGACCCAATACCGCCTGCTACTGCCCGAGAGCTACGAAAGCACGGTCGGCGCGCTGTACAAGCAATTGAAAGACCGGCACAACGCGACGCTGATCGGCTACCGCGCCAAGGACCAGACCCAGCCGACCATCAATCCGTCCAACGACACCCCGGTACGCGGCGGCGAGCTGTTCTATATCGCCAACACACGCCTCGCCGGCCTGGGTGACGCAAGCTGAGCATGACGCTGCGCCGAGCGGACATGCGCCTGTAGGGCCGAACGTGTTCGGCCCTCCGAACGCCAATGAGCCAAATGAAGCCCCGCGGGCGTTGACTCACCTGGCCTGCCATCGACGACACCCGGCTCTCGCTCCCTCCATCTCGGGAATCAACCCCGCCATCCCGGCTCTGATTAAGACAGTCTGAGCAATCGGGAGGCACCATGAGCGACCCACACGATCTGCAGCGATTCGTCGACGCCCAGCAATCGATCTACGACCGCGCGCTGGCGGAACTCAACGTTGGCCATAAGCAAAGCCACTGGATGTGGTTCATCTTTCCGCAGATTGCAGGCCTCGGCCACAGCGACATGGCGCGACGCTACGCCATCAAGGATGCGGACGAGGCGGCGGCCTATCTAGAGCACCCTCTGCTCGGGCCTCGCCTGGAGCAATGCGCGCAAGCACTGCTCGCCCATGCCGAGCGTCCGGCACGGCAGATTCTGGGTTCGCCCGACGACATGAAGCTGCGCTCGAGCATGACGCTGTTCGCTGCCGTTGCGCCTGAACGGGAGACGTTTCAAGCGGTGCTGGATGCGTTCTTCGCGGCCGATCCCGACTCGGCGACGCTATCACGCTTGGATCGTTAAGCGGCTCGGGCGCAGACCTCCGATAGGCGGACCGAGGCCGGTACGATAGGCTTCTCCCTTTATGGCAGGTCCGCCGCCCCTTACAGGTGCACAGATGAATCTCTCGCTGTTCAGCCGTTACGCTTTTTTCGTCCTGTGCGCTGCCACTGCCGTGCTGTGCCTCCCTTTCCTAAGCCACCCTTGGGTGTGGCCGTTGTTCGTCGTCACGGCGCTGCTGACCCTTATCGGCATTCGTGATCTTCGCCAGTGCGAACATGCAGTTCGGCGCAATTATCCGATCCTCGGCAACATCCGATACCTGGTCGAAGGCATCCGCCCGGAGACTCGTCAGTACCTGCTTGAAAGCGATCAGGAGCGCGTACCGTTTTCCCGCGCTCAACGCTCGCTCGTTTATGCACGGGCGAAAAACGAGGTGGATGACAAACCCTTTGGCACCCTTATCGACGTATACGAACCGGGATACGAATGCATCGGCCATTCGATCCGCACCGCAGCGGTCAGCGATCCCGAAACCTTCCGCGTATCGATCGGCGGGCCGCAGTGTGAGCAGCCCTACTCCGCTTCGGTGTTCAACATTTCAGCGATGAGCTTCGGCTCGCTCAGTGGCAATGCGATCCAGGCGTTGAACCGAGGCGCCAAGCTCGGTGGCTTCTACCACGACACAGGCGAAGGCAGCATCAGCAGCTACCATCGCCAGCACGGCGGGGATCTGGTCTGGGAACTGGGCAGCGGCTATTTCGGTTGTCGAACCGAAAGCGGTGCATTCGATCCGGATCGCTTCGCCGTTCAGGCACGGGATCCGCAGGTCAAGATGATCGAGATCAAGCTGAGCCAAGGCGCCAAACCAGGGCACGGCGGCATCTTGCCGGGGCGCAAGGTCAACGCGGAAATCGCGTCCACCCGCGGCGTGCCGGAGGGCGTGGACTGCATTTCCCCCGCGAGCCATAGCGCCTTCAGCACACCGTTGGAGTTGATGAATTTTATCGCCCGTCTGCGCGAGCTGTCCGGCGGCAAGCCGGTCGGTTTCAAGCTGTGCATCGGCCATCCGTGGGAATTCGTCGGCATCGTCAAGGCGATGCTGGAGAGCGGTATCTATCCGGATTTCATCGTGGTCGACGGCAAGGAAGGCGGCACGGGCGCGGCGCCCGTCGAGTTCACCAACCACATCGGCATGCCACTGCGCGAAAGCCTGCTGTTCGTGCATAACGTGCTGGTCGGCTGCAATCTGCGCGAGCACATTCGCATCGGTGCCAGCGGCAAGATCGTCAGCGCCTTCGACATCGCCAGTGTCCTGGCCATGGGCGCCGACTGGGTGAACTCGGCTCGTGGGTTCATGTTCGCGATCGGCTGCATTCAGTCGCAGCATTGCCACACCAATCGCTGTCCCACCGGCGTTGCCACCCAGGACCCGCTGCGCCAACGCGCTCTGGTGGTTCCGGACAAGGCCAATCGAGTGTTCAGCTTTCACCGCAACACCGTGCACGCACTGGCCGAACTGCTTGCAGCTGCCGGCTTGTCACATCCTGCCGAACTGGGCCCGCATCACCTGATCCGGCGCGTCAGCTCTACGGAAATCAAGCTGTTTTCGCAGCTTTACTATTTCGTCCAGCCCGGTGCGCTATTGAGGCCAAAGATCGACAGCGAGTTCTTCGCCAGGATCTGGAGCATGGCCCAGGCAGACAGCTTCGAAGCCATGCCGCAGAAAACTGAGCGTGGGGCCGCGCAGGTCGAGGAACCACTGATCAGTTAACCCCTCCAACCAGCGGATCGCAGCCAGCCTCCGAGCTCGTTGCGATCCGACTGCGTCAATGGCCATGCTTTTGTCGGCCTGCAAGTTCCAGCGGCTGCCACATCAAAACCTGGTCGCCAGCCGCTCAGGCCATCATTTGCGCGCCGGAAATTTGCCACTCTCGACAGACACCACGCTGTTTCGTCAGCTTTCCGTTGAAATGTTCAGCTTTTTACTTTGACAGCCCGTACTTTTGACTTTAAGTTTTCACTTCCGAACATTTCCGAACCCTCGCAGTATTCGGATCATAAAAACAACAGTCCCACAAAGAGGTTCTGCGCATGAGTAACCCGTCCACCCCGACGCTTCGGGGGCAATGCATCGCCGAGTTTCTCGGCACCGCCCTGTTGATCTTCTTCGGTACCGGCTGCGTGGCGGCACTCAAGCTCGGCGGCGCAGATCTAGGTCTTTGGGAAATAAGCGTTATATGGGGTATCGGCGTCAGCATGGGCGTCTACCTCGCAGCCGGTGTTTCCGGTGCTCACCTGAACCCTGCGGTATCCATTGCGCTCTGGCTGTTCGGCACTTTCGAGCGTAACAAGGTGCCGGCCTATATCCTCGCCCAGACCGCCGGCGCCTTCTGTGCCGCTGCGTTGGTTTATGGACTTTACAGCAGCCTGTTTTTCGATTTCGAACAGGCCCAGCAGATGACTCGCGGCAGTGTTGCCAGCCTCGAACTCGCATCGGTGTTCTCCACCTACCCGCACCCGTCGCTTTCGATCGGCCAGGCGTTTCTGGTGGAAGTGGTGATTACCGCTATCCTGCTGGGGATGATCATGGCCCTGACCGATGACGGTAACGGTCTGCCCCGCGGGCCGCTAGCGCCTCTGCTGATCGGCCTGCTGATTGCGGTGATCGGCGGCGCGATGGGGCCGCTGACCGGGTTCGCGATGAACCCGGCACGCGACTTCGGACCCAAGCTGATGACCTTTTTCACAGGGTGGGGACAGGTCGCATTCACCGGCGGCCGGGATATCCCCTACTTCCTGGTCCCGCTGATCGCCCCGGTCATTGGCGCCTGCCTCGGGGCCGCTGGTTACAAGGCACTGATCTGCAAGCATCTACCGGGCGTTGGCGGTGCTTGCGCTGTTCCGGAACCGGAACCAAAACCAGAGGCCGACCGCTACTCCAAACACGATGTCACTGCCCAAGAAGCTCGTTAAGGAATCGACACCATGAGCAATCAGAACAACAAGCAATTCATCGTCGCCCTCGACCAGGGGACCACCAGCTCGCGGGCCATCGTGCTCGACCGCAACGCCAACGTGATCACCATCGCTCAGCGCGAGTTCGCACAGATCTACCCGCAACCAAGCTGGGTCGAGCATGACCCTATGGAAATCTGGGCCACCCAGAGCGGCGTGTTCGTCGAGGCGCTGGCACAGGCCGGCATCACCAATGAGCAGGTTGCTGCCATCGGCATTACCAACCAGCGCGAAACCACCATTGTCTGGGACAAGAACACCGGCCGGCCCATCTACAACGCCATCGTCTGGCAGAGCCGCCAGAGCACCCCGATCTGCGATCAGCTCAAACGCGACGGTATGCAAGACCATATCCGCAAGACCACGGGCCTGGTCATCGACCCCTACTTCTCCGGCACCAAGATCAAGTGGATCCTCGATCACGTCGAGGGCAGCCGTGAGCGCGCGCGTCGAGGCGAGCTGCTGTTCGGCACCGTTGATTGCTGGCTGATCTGGAAAATGACCCAGGGCAAGGCCCACGTCACCGACTACACCAACGCTTCGCGCACCATGCTGTTCGACATCCACAAGCTGGACTGGGACCCCGTGATGCTGGAGACGCTGGATATTCCGCGCGAAATGCTGCCCGACGTACGTTCCTCGTCCGAGGTCTACGGCCATGCGTATCTGGGCTCCGGGCAGAGCACCGGCATCCCGATTGCCGGCATTGCTGGGGATCAGCAGGCGGCGCTGTTCGGCCAGATGTGCGTTGAACCCGGCCAGGCGAAGAACACTTACGGCACCGGTTGCTTCCTGCTGATGAATACCGGCACCAAGGCCGTGCAATCCGAACATGGCCTGCTCACCACCATCGCCTGCGGCCCTAAGGGTGAGGTCAACTATGCGCTGGAAGGCGCCATCTTCAACGGCGGTTCGACGGTGCAGTGGCTGCGCGACGAGCTCAAGGTGATCAACGACTCGCTGGACTCCGAATATTTCGCCACCAAGGTCAAGGACAGCAATGGCGTTTACCTGGTCCCGGCCTTCACCGGTCTCGGTGCGCCTTACTGGGACCCGCGTGCCCGCGGCGCTTTGTTCGGTCTGACGCGGGGTGTAAAGGTCGACCACATCATTCGCGCCGCGCTGGAATCCATCGCCTACCAGACCCGCGACGTGCTCGACGCCATGCAGCAGGACGCCGGCGAGCGCCTGCGTTCACTGCGCGTGGATGGCGGTGCAGTGGCGAACAACTTCCTCATGCAGTTCCAGGCCGACCTGCTCGGCACCCAAGTCGAACGCCCGGAAATGAAGGAAACCACCGCTCTCGGCGCTGCCTACCTGGCAGGCCTGGCGACCGGTTTCTGGAGCAGCCTGGACGAGTTGCGCAGCAAGGCCACCATCGAGCGCGTGTTCGAACCGGCCTGCGACGATGAGAAGCGCGAAGCACTCTATAAAGGCTGGAAGAAGGCGGTTGGCCGCACCCGCGACTGGGAAGAGGAATAAGCCTCGACGTCCAAACGCACCACACCTCGCGCCCGGCCCGGGTCTTAACCGCGCCGGGCGCGCTTATTCGCAAACGAACAATTCTTTAATCAAATCCCAGACTGCGGCATCCTTCACGGCATATCGATAAGAAGGAAGCCTCCATGAGTCTGGCCCCACGACAGCAAAGCATTCTCGAACTGGTCCGCGAACGCGGCTACGTCAGCATCGAAGAGCTGGCGCAGCAGTTTGCAGTCACGCCCCAGACCATCCGCCGTGATATCAACCAGCTAGGCGAAGCCGGCCTGCTTCGCCGCTACCATGGCGGCGCCGCCCACGATTCCAGCGTACAGAACACCGCCTATACCCAACGCGCCCGGCAAATGCGCGACGAGAAGCGCCGCATCGCCGACGCCATGGCTGCACACATTCCCGATCAGGCGTCGCTGTTCATCAACATCGGCACCACCACCGAAGCCATCGCCCACGCCCTGCTCAACCACCGCGACCTGAAAGTCATCACCAACAACCTGCACGTGGCGAGCATCCTCAGCCCCAAGGAAGATTTCGACGTGCTGATCGCAGGCGGCAACGTGCGCAGCGATGGAGGTGTGGTCGGCCAGGCCACGGCGGATTTCATCGGTCAGTTCAAGGTCGACTTCGCATTGATCGGCATCAGCGGGATCGATGAAGACGGCACCCTGCTGGATTTCGACTATCAGGAAGTACGCGTCTCGCAGGCCATCATCAACAACGCCCGCCAGGTCTTCCTCGCCGCCGACTCGAGCAAATTCGGCCGCAACGCCATGACCCGCCTCGGCTCGCTTGAACAGATCGACATGTTGTTTACCGAGGCCCAGCCACCCGAGGCGTTTCTCGAGTTGCTCAGCCGGCACAAGGTAAAGCTGGAAGTGACTGGCTGAAGCGTTCGTGTCGGTGTTCGTCAGCCCGCGGCAAGACCAACACCGACCCGCCCTCAGCTGCACCATGCGCCTGATGGCGCACCTCGCGCCGACTCTTGATTTGACGGTGGCTAATACCTGACCTTGCAGTGGCGGCACCGGTGGGCTGAAGCCCACCCTACTCGGCCGCAGCCGATACGTTCGTGCCGGTTCGTCAGCCCGCGGCAAGACCAACACCGACTCGCCCTCAGCTGCACCATGCGCCTGATGGCGCACCTCGCGCCGACTCTTGATTTGACGGTGGCTAATAGCTGACCTTGCAGTGGCGGCACCGGTGGGCTGAAGCCCACCCTACTCGGCCGCAGCCTACCCTCTAACTGACGATACCTTCGTGCCGGTGATCGTCAGCCGCCGCAGCAGCAGGGTGGGCTTCAGCCCACCAATAGCATTGCCATAACCTCTCACGCCTACACTGACGGCGCGCATTCGCTGACCGGCATTATCTCAATGCCCGGCTAAGCACCAATTAGCTGTTCGTATCGGTTCGATTATTTTCTTTTGATATAAAAAATGAACATCAGCTCTAGAGCGTCATTCATATGTGCGCTAGGATGTTCACATTCGAAAATTAATGTTCGTTCTTGAGGAGAATCCCGTGACTGAGACCGTCTCCGAGCTGTACGACATCGCTGTGATTGGCGGTGGCATCAATGGTGTAGGCATCGCTGCTGATGCAGCCGGACGCGGCCTGTCGGTGTTTCTGTGCGAGCGTGATGATTTGGCCAGCCACACGTCATCGGCCAGCAGCAAACTGATTCATGGCGGCCTTCGCTATCTGGAGCACTACGAATTCCGCCTCGTGCGCGAAGCCTTGGCCGAGCGTGAAGTGCTCCTGGCGAAAGCGCCGCATATCGTCAAACCCATGCGTTTCGTCCTGCCGCATCGTCCGCACCTGCGCCCCGCGTGGATGATTCGCGCCGGGCTGTTTCTCTACGACAACCTTGGCAAGCGCGAGAAGCTGCCTGCTTCGCGCGGCCTGCGCTTTGGTAGTGAAAGCCCGCTCAAGCCCGCCATCAAGCGCGGCTTCGAATATTCCGATTGCTGGGTCGACGATGCGCGACTGGTCGTGCTTAACGCCATGGCTGCGCGGGAAAAAGGCGCGCACATCCACACCCGTACCCAATGCCTGAGCGCCAAGCGTGCCGGCGGCATCTGGCATGTCGAACTGCAGCGTCAGGATGGCAGCCGTTTTTCCCTACGCGCCAAGGCGCTGGTCAACGCGGCGGGGCCTTGGGTGGCGCAATTCATCGGTGAGAACCTGCAGCAGCGCTCGCCTTACGGCATCCGCCTGATTCAGGGCAGCCACATCATCGTGCCGAAACTGTACGAAGGTGAGCAGGCCTACATCATGCAGAACGAGGATCGGCGCATCGTCTTCGCCATCCCCTATCTCGACCGCTACACCATGATCGGGACCACCGACCGCGAATACCGCGGCGACCCGGCTACGGTCAGCATCAGTGAAGAAGAGATCGCCTATGTCCTGGGCGTCGCCAATAGCCATTTCCGCAAGCAGCTGAAAGCAGATGACATCGTTCATACGTTTGCCGGTGTTCGGCCGTTGTGTGATGACGAGTCGGATAACCCATCGGCGGTGACGCGCGATTACACCTTGTCTCTGGCTGCCGAAGAGAAGCAGGCGCCCTTGCTCTCAGTGTTCGGCGGCAAGCTGACCACCTACCGCAAACTCGCCGAATCGGCGATGGCTCAGCTCAAGCCATTTTTCCCGAAAATGGGCCCAAGTTGGACCGCCAAGGATACGTTGCCTGGCGGGGAAGACATGACCACCGCCGAGGTACTTGCTGCTGAGTTGATGGCCGAGGTGAAAGGCATCGATCAACCGCTGGCCAAACGCTGGGCGACCCTCTACGGCAATCGCGTTTGGCGCATGCTTGGCGATGCCCGCTCGATGGATGCACTGGGTGAAGACCTCGGCCAGCACCTGTATGCCCTGGAAGTCGACTACCTTCGTCGTGAAGAATGGGCGACGCAGCTTGACGATATCCTCTGGCGCCGGACCAAGCTCGGTCTGGCATTCGATGAGGCTGACAAATCACGCCTGGAACGGTATCTGGCCGAGCGCCCCACAGCCGAAGCCACGCGTAGCAGCAACGCTGCCTGAGTGTGACTCGCGAGCGGTAGCGAACGGAGTCTGTTAGCGGCAGGCTCCTGCCTCCCCTTCCCGTCAACAACGCACCGCCTACGGCGTGCAATCCGCACGAAATGACGCTGCGCGGGCGCAGATAGCATTGCTATCGTTGAGCCCACTGACCGTTAGTCTCCCTCTGCCGTTGCGGTCATCAAGTAGTCACAGCCGAGGCACACCGTCGAGCCACTGACACGCTCACGGGAGTTGCCTGATGACGATGAACGCCGGTGCCCTGGCGGCAAAATCCTCCACTCCGATTACGCGTCAATGGCTGTCCTGGCTGCTGGTGGTCACGCTGATCTATCTACTGCTGGCTGCGGTCGGCGCGATTGGCGACGGCTTCAAGGCCGCGGTGGGCGACAACGCAAAAGAACTGTTCGCTTTCGCCACCAACCCCTTTGTCGGGCTGATGATCGGCCTGGCTGCCACGGCGCTGATTCAGAGTTCCAGCACGGTGACCTCCATCATCGTGGGCATGGTCGCCGGCGGCCTGCCGATCCCTATCGCGATTCCGTTGATCATGGGCGCAAACATCGGCACATCGCTGACCAGCACCATTGTCAGCCTCGGCCATATCCGCAGTGGTGAAGAGTTTCACCGAGCCTTCGCTGCGGCCACGGTGCATGACGCCTTCAATATCACAGCGGTGGCCATCCTGCTGCCGCTGGAGTTGCTCTTTCATCCACTGGAGCGCACGTCACAGGCGCTTGCGGGCCTGCTGGTGCATGACAGTGCCGGCGTCGACATGAAGAGCATGAACTTCATGAAGACCATACTGACCCCTGCCAGCGAGCTGCTCGAAGCCAGCGTGTCCTGGCTGCCGAGCAAGGTGTGGGCCGGCGTCGGGCTGATCATCATCGGGATCGGGCTGATCCTCTTCGTGGTCCAGGCCATTGGCAAGGTTCTGCGCAAGGTGATGGTGGGTCGCGCGAAAGACATCATGCATGCAAGCGTCGGACGCGGACCGGTGTCCGGCATTGCCTCCGGAACGGTCATCACCATACTGGTGCAATCGTCATCCACCACAACAGCACTGATAGTGCCGTTGGCCGGCACGGGCGTGTTCACGCTCCGGCAGGTCTATCCATTCACCCTGGGTACGAACATTGGCACCTGCGTCACCGCCCTGCTGGCCGCCACGGCAATCGCCGGCCCCACGGCAGAACTGGCGATGCAGATTGCGCTGGTGCATCTGATGTTCAACCTCCTGGGGATCTCCATCATCTACGTGCTGCCGTTCCTGCGCGGCGTGCCTCCGGCGATTGCCAACTTCCTCGCGGACCTGGCTCAGCGCAACAAGTTGTATGTCGGGGCCTATATCGGTGGCGTGTTCTTCGGCCTTCCTTTGCTGCTTATCGGCGGCAGCCAACTCTGATCCTGCCTGGAGCCAATCATGCAAAGCGAACGCCGCATCCAGACCGAGAACCGCATCCGCGAACTCCGTGAATCGCTGAACGAACTCGAGGCCCAGCTCGAACGCATCGACGGACAGGAACAGCAAGCGCAACACCGTGAGATCGACCATCTGGATGACTACATCAATGCCGTGGACACGCGCTTCAACAGCCTTCAGCTGTTCTGGACCACGCTCAAGGCTGACTGGCTGAAACCGAAATCCTGAGCCGGTAGAAGGAACTCTCCATGCACATCTCCAAATCCAGCGCTCGGCTGCTGATCAGCCTATTGCTTGCCCTGCACACCACGCTCGCATCAGCCGAGGGAGCAACGGAGGCAGCGGCATCCGAAGGGCTGCTCATCGACGGATCGAGCACGGTTTACCCGCTAACCCGTGAAGCGATAAAACGGTTTCAGCGTGCCCGCCCCGGTCATCCGATCAACGTTGAGTTTTCCGGGACCACCGCGGGTTTTCGTCGCTTCTGCGCCGGCGAGACGGATATCAATGATGCGTCGCGCGAAATGAACGCCGAAGAACAGGCAGAGTGCGCCAAGAATGACGTCCGCTACCGCCAGATCCCCCTGGCCATGGACTCCATTGCGGTAGTGGCACATCCCAGCAACCACTGGGCGAAAGACATCACGGTAGATGAACTCAAGGCCCTATGGGCACCGGATGCAGAAGGTCGGGTCACGCGCTGGAACCAGATCCGCCCCGAATGGCCGGACCGCCCCGTGAAACTGTTCGGACGGGGTCAGGATTCGGGCACCTATGATGTCTTTACCCGCGAGATCGTCGGCGCGACGCACCGCAGCCGTCAGGACTACACCGCCAGCGAAGACGAGGAACAGCTGGCCAACGGAATTGCGGCAGAGCCCGATGCGCTCGGCTTCTTTGGCATCGGTGCGTACCATCGGCATTGGGACGAACTGAAGTTGCTCGCCGTGGACAACGGCAACGGACCGGTTTACCCGACGCTCGCCACGGTCAGCGAAGGACGCTATCAGCCACTGACGCGCCCGCTGTTTGTATACCTGAACGAAGAGAGCCTGCAGCGCAAACCGATCACCCGCGCATTCGTCGAACACTATCTGCAGGGGTTGCCCGGCTGGATTCACTTCACCGGCTACATGCCTCTCAGTGCCGAGCAATACGAACGCAGCCTGGCGATCCTGCAGAACTCACCGGAGCAGCCCTCGCCCGAGCCGAACTGAGCCGATGCTTGAATCGCTGAGCAAATCCGGTAGGCTCGCACCTTTCCCACTGGAGTAGACCCACATGGCACGAGCCACCGCCCGCCACATCCTTGTTCCTACCGAAGAAAAGTGCAACGAGCTGAAGGCTGCCATCGAAGGCGGTGCCGATTTCGCTCAGGTTGCCAAGGACAATTCCACCTGCCCGTCCAGCCGTCAGGGCGGCGACCTGGGCTCGTTCGGCCCCGGTCAGATGGTCAAGGAATTCGACACCGTGGTTTTCAGCGCCCCGCTCAATGAAGTCCAGGGCCCAGTGAAAACCCAGTTCGGTTATCACCTGCTGGAAGTGACCAGCCGCCAGGACTGATCCCTCGGCCCCCGCACCTCAAATGCGGGGGCGCCGCTCTTTGCTGTCGATGTAAAGAAGCGCCCTCCTCCAAGCAGCACCTCCCCCACCTTGACGATCACGCCTGCAGACGGAAACGCCCCGTCAACGCCTTGAGCCCGTTCATGCTCTGCATGATGGTGTTGCCTGACGCCGCCGTGTCGTGCGTGGCGCTGGCTGCCTGATCGGCCACCTGGGCGATACGGGTCAGCGACTGATTCATGTCCTCGGCAACATGCGACTGCTCCTCCGCCGCCGTCGCAATCTGGTTGGTCATGCCGCGAATGGTCTGCACCGCGCCGACAATCTGTCCCAAGGCATGTTGCGCCGCTTCGATCTGTGTAAGCGTTGTCGTGCTGCTCTGCCGTGAAGCGTCCATGGCTTCGCCGGCACGTGTAGCCTGGCTCTGAAGCCGCTCGACCAGCACACTGACTTCCTTGGCTGAATCCTGCGTGCGGCTGGCCAGGCTGCGGACCTCATCTGCCACCACAGCGAAGCCGCGGCCCTGCTCGCCCGCGCGTGCAGCCTCGATGGCAGCGTTAAGCGCCAACAGGTTGGTCTGCTCGGCGATGCCACTGATGACGTTGAGGACCTTGCCGATTTCGTGGCTGTCCTGCACCAGCTGCTGCATCACGCCGGCCAGGCCATCGACATGCCCGGTCAGGGCGCGAATAGCCGTAACCGATTGGTTCATCACTGCGTTACCAGCGCTGGTTTCCTGCTCGGCGACGTCGGCGGCGCTGGCCGCTTCGACAGTGCTCCGCGCGACTTCCTGCGAAGTAGCGAGCATCTCGTTCATGGCAGTGGCCACCTGATCGATCTCGGCCTGCTGACTTTCAACGTTGCGCGCACTGTCGCCCGCCAGACTTGCCATGCGCACGCACTGACCATCAGCGTCATCGGCGGCCTGGCGCACGCCACGGATCATCTCGCCAACCTCTCCCAGCAGACGGTTGTAAGCAAGGGTGATCATGCCGATTTCGTCGTCCGCATGGCGCACCTGCATAGGCGAAGAGAAGTCGCCCTGGCTAACCTTCTCCAGCCGCTCACGGAGCTGATCGACATGCAGCATCAACCAATTCATGCCAGCCACCCGACCGAGGACAACCAATAACAAAATGGTCAGAGTCGAACCCATCGCAACCCAGAGCTGCTGGGTCGTATTGCGGTTCACTTCAGTCGAAATCAGAGACACCACCTCGTTGGAGGCGGTGAGAATCTCATTGGCATCCGCGGCGACCGTTTTGAGATCAGCCTGCTGGCCAGCGGCCAACAACTGTACGGCTGGACGATAGCGCTGCCAGATCTGGTCGACGCGCTGCAGATGAGGCTTGGCGCTGGCCAGCTCCACCGGGGCGATGCCCTGGCTACCATCGCCATTGAGCAGGAGACGATGAGACTGCTCGAAGCGCTGGATGGTTTTATCCACCTCAGCCGGGCCACCGATGCCCTGTGCGGCCAACAACGCCTCTTTCATCATCTTCTGGCTGAGCATGCGCTGGGCACCGGCCATGTCGATCTGGCTGGCGTCCTTACTGGACATGAACAGCACGCCGGCCGTTAGCGCCGCGCAAAGAAAGATCAGGCTGTAGGAAAAGAAGAATTGCTGATTGATGGTACGCAGACCCAGCCCGCGCAAGAGAGATTGAATGACGTTCGCCAAGGTGCTGGTCATGGGAGATATCCAACTGCAGGAGAGGATGCGACACAGTCGACAGAAAGGATCGCGATTACACACTTCTCGGCTGCAGCCGAGGCAACTTGATAGCCATAGAAAAACTTTCGCAAAAGCCCGCCACACAAGGGTTTAAGCCCATTTTAATCGCTCATGACCGGCCAGTCGGCGCCTTGATCCAGATCACTAAAAAGGCTGATAAATGTGGTTTTTTGGCTCAACCGAACGCCACATAACGACTATGGTCAGGTAATGGCAGGGCTACATGGCTGCCACCCATTTCATTGAGGACTCGTCATGTTTCATGTAACCCGCATTGGTGATAAACGCATCGACGTGGATTTCTCCGGCAAACTCGACAGCAGCGAGATGCGCTTTGCGTTGGACGAACTGCTGCGAAAATCAGAAGGCATCAGTCACGGCCAGATGCTCTATCGCATCGGCGACTTCGATGTACCGACGCTGGGCGCGATGGGTGTCGAACTGGCACGAATCCCCCAACTGTTTCGCTTCATCCGCCGTTTCGATCGCTGCGCAGTGGTGTCCAGCAAGGAGTGGCTACGCAAGGCCAGCGAGATCGAGGGGGCACTGTTTCCCGGTTTGACGATCAAGGCCTTCGACGAAAACCAGAACACCGAAGCGCACAACTGGCTGGAGAGCCAGAACTGAACCCGCGCCTTCACCAGCGGCCTAGCGAGGCGTGCCGAACACCTGTGTCCAGTAGCTGCCGGCGGCGCTGGACTTATCGATCGCATAGGCCGCGCCCATCTCGGTGAAATCCGGGTTCATGATGTTGCTGCAGTGCCCAGGGCTGGCCAGCCAGCCGGCCATCACCTGCTTCTCCGAGCCTTGCCCAGCCGCAATGTTTTCGCCGATCCGCTGCCAGCTATAGCCGGCACGGCTGGCGCGGTCGCTGACCTGACTGCCATCCGGAGCCCGATGGCTGAAGTAATTCTGCGCTGCCATGTCACGGCTGTGGGCGAGCGCGGCATCGCCCAGCTTGGAATTCCAGATCAGTGCGGGAGCAGCCTTGAACGAACGGCTGCCGCAGGTTCGCGGCTTGGACCGCGCTTCGTTGACCCGTTGCAGAATGTTCTTGCCCACCTGCTGCCAGTCGCCTAGATCAGGCGACAGCAGCGGCTGGGCCAGTAGCACCTGCCAGGTGTTGCCCTTGCGCGACACGCCGATCTCAGCGAACTCGTGACTACGTAGCGGCTCGCAATAACGCTGCTTCAACGCTTGCATAGCTGTTTTCGCGTCCGCCGGGCCTGCAACGGACATGGCCTGCAGCTTGGCCGGTCGATAGTCCGCAGCTTGCAGCGCTTTCTGCAGCTGAGCGCCGCTGGCGGCCGGCTGCACATTCAGTGCCTCGTTCGGCGCCAGAGGCCCGACAGTCTGACCCTTGCCATCCCCACAACTTTCTTCCGCCTCACGAAATTCGTTTATCAAGCCAATCAATGGGTGAGGTTCCTGAGCTTGTGCCTGGCACGCCAGGCTTGACGCCATTACCAGCAGAACGCCAGCGGCTGCGCGGGACGGCTCCATGCATGCGGAGGCGTGAAATGGAATCGCGTTAAATGGGCTCATGGATCACCTGTCAGTCTGCGTTAAAGATGCTGACCACGATCCACTGCAAGCGATCCTCTCTCTCGCACATTGCCGCGGCCAGGCACGTGGCGAAGATGCGATGATGCACAACGAAGCCAACCCGTGACCCTGCCCGGCCGATCACACTCATGACGCTTTCTGACTTTCTGCTGTTCGCCCTGCCGGCGATCTTTCTGACCGGCCTGTCCAAAGGCGGCTTCGGTGGCGCTCTGGGCGGGATCGCCGTACCGTTGCTGGCCTTGGCAATCTCGCCGAAACAGGCCGCCGCGGTAATGCTGCCGATTCTCTGTCTGGCCGATGTGGTGGGTCTCAAGGCCTATGTCGGTCACTGGGACAAGGCGAACCTGAAAGTGATGATGCCCGGTGCGTTGATCGGCATCGCGCTGGGTTCGCTGACCTTCGGCATGCTCGACGAGCGCATGATCGGGCTGATGATGGGCGCGATTGCGGTCGGCTTCGTGCTGTTGGGTCTGTTCACCAACAACGACAAGCCGCGACCGCTGCAGCGGGGTCGCGGTACGTTGCTTTCCTCGATTGCCGGTTTCACCAGTTTCGTCGCCCACGCCGGCGGGCCGCCCATCATGATGCACCTGCTGCCGCAGCAGCTGGACAAGCTGCGCTATGTGGCGACCATCAACCTGTTCTTCCTGATGACCAACGCGATCAAGCTGATTCCCTATGCCGCACTCGGCCAGTTCAGCCGCGAAAACCTGTTGATCAGCCTGACGCTGGCACCAGTGGTGCCGTTTGGCGTCTGGGCCGGGCTCTGGTTGCACAAGCGCATCGACCACAAACTGTTTTACCGAATCGCCCGCGTGGGCATGCTTCTGGCCGGGCTGCAGCTGATCTGGAAAAGCCTCTGAAATTGCAGCGGCTACGACCGGCCGCCCGGTTTTCTGAACGTTTTGCGCGCATGCCCAGTCGGATTCAGTGAACCCAATGCAAAGGAGTCATCCTCATGCTGAAGTTTCTGGGCAGCACAGTAGGCATCATCTTTCTGATCGGTCTGTTGGTTGTGATCGGCTTGTTCGCGCTGATTTTCTAACGCCAACTGAAGACGATCGCATAGCAACCACAGTCCCTCGGTACGCACAACCGCAGGTTGCAAGTTTCATCAACAGGCCGCCGCCAACCCGGCGGCCTGTTTGTTTACGGCTACGGCATTTCAACCATGATGACCCTGTCTCCTCGCCTCGTGACTGCTTTTCCCGCCCTGCTACGAACGCTTGGCCTGCTGGCGCTGCTCTGCGTCGCAATGCTGCCGACATCACACGCCTGGGCGCAGGAAGGGGTCGCGACCGTGCGCCTGGACGGCCGCGCCCTGTTTCGCATCGGCCCCCACGAAGAGCTTGAAGCGCGCCCGCGAGCACGACAGATCGAACGGCAATTGGCGGCTGTGCTGGAAACGCCGAAGGGCATCACGAAAGCGCGCATCGAGCCCACCGAAGCCGAGGACGACGACGGCCTGCAGATCAGCGTGGCCGGCCGCCCATTGATGGTGGTCGCACCAGCTGATGCCGAAGCCAATGGACAACCGCTCGACCGGCTCGCCCGAGACTGGGCAGCGATACTCGACCGGGCCCTGGCGACGGCTGCCAAACGCCGCGATTCGGACCGTGGGCGGTTTATAACCTCGGTACAGTCGAGCGTCGAAAATGCCTTTGCGCGCCTGCTTGAATCAGCGATCAATATCATTCCGCGGGTACTGGCCGCCCTCCTAGTCCTGCTGCTGTTCTGGGGGCTGGCTACTGCTGTACGCGCGCTCATGAAGAAGATTGTGAGCCGTCTGGCCAACGACCTGACCGTCGAAAATCTGGTCCGGCAGGTGAGCTACTACGCGATATGGGTGCTCGGCATCATCGTTGCCGCAAGCGCCTTTGGCTTGGAACCGAGCACCCTCGCCACCGGGCTTGGCCTGACCAGCCTGGCGCTGGGTTTTGCCCTCAAGGACATCCTCTCCAACTTCGTCAGCGGCCTGCTGATCCTGACGCTGCGGCCGTTTCAGCTGGGCGACCAGATCATCATCGGCGAAACCGAAGGCAGCGTGGAGCGCATCGAACTGCGCGCCACCCAGATTCGCACCTATGACGGGCGCCGGGTACTGGTGCCCAACGCCGAGACCTTCACCTCGCGCGTCACCAACAACACAGCGGCGCCGATCCGCCGCGGCAAGGTGGTCTGCAAGCTGTATTACGGCATCGATATCGACGCTATCAGCGCGGTCATGCGCGACGCCGCCCAGCAGACGCCCGGTGTGTTGGCCACTCCGCACGCCGAGGTGCTGCTCAACGATCTGGGCGAGAGTCAGCTGGTGTTCGACGTCCTGTTCTGGTGCGACTCGCGCCGCTCGGATTTCGTTACCACCGCGTCGGAGGTGCGCAAGGCGCTGGTCGCCGCGCTGCGCTCGGCCGGAATAGGGCTGCCGGACCAGGCGCGACAACACATCGTGGTGCATACGCCGAAAAGCTGACCGCCCAGCGCGTTGAGCACTTGCTGCAGCCTGGCCGCTATCGAGCCGAGATCGGGGATATAACCGGAACCGTGCCCGCCACCCGCGGTCGAGTGTAGGTCAGCGCGCTATACCGCGGCGAAGACAGTACGAGACAAAAGGTCCGACTGAATGAGGCAGTTACTGCAAAACGCTGTGCTGATTAGCGCCACGGCGCTGCTCATGGCGGCCTGCTCCGACGACAAAAAAACCGAGCAAGCCGCACCGCCACCGCCACCGCCCAAGGTGGAGGTCGTGACGGTCGATCCCAAGCCGATCCCCAACATCATCGAACTTCCAGGGCGCGTCCAGGCCATTCGCATCGCCGAAATCCGCGCGCGGGTCAACGGCATCATCCAGGAACGGCTTTACGAAGAAGGCACCGACGTCGAGGTTGGCACGCCACTGTTCCAGATCGACCCACGAGAGATGCGCGCCAACCTCAAAGCAGCCAAGGCAGCGCTAGAGCGTGCCGAAGCCACCGCGTTGAATGCAGCGCAGGACGTCAAACGCTACAAAGGCCTGGTCGCCAAACAGGCCATCAGCCAGCAGGAATACGACACCGCTTTAGCCACCTTGCGCACCGCCAAAGCGGACGTATCGCAAGCCGAGGCCAACGTGCAATCGGCCGAGCTCGAACTGGAATACACCACCGTCGAGTCCCCCATCGAAGGTCGGGCCGGGCGCGCACAGGTCACCGAAGGCGCGCTGGTCAGCGCCAGCGAGGGCACCCTGCTGACCACTGTGGAGAAGTTCGACCCGGTCTATGTGAACTTCGCCCAATCCAGCTCCGATCTCCTGCAGATCCGTGCACGGCTCGCCTCCGGCGCCCTTGAGCTGCCGGAGGGAGGCCGTGTGGAGGTCAAGCTGATCCTAGAGAATGGCCACGAATACCCGCATCCCGGCTACGTCAACTTCTACGCCATGAGCATCGACGAGAACACCGGCACCGTGGCCTTGCGCGCCGAGTTCCCCAACCCGGACAGGCTGCTCCTACCCGGCCAGTTCGTTCGCGGGCGCATCAATGCCGGCATCCGGCCGAATGGCGTGCTGATTCCGCAGCGTGCCGTCATGGTCAACGACCAGGCCGCGCGCGTGCTGCTCGTGGGCGAGGACAACAAGGTCGTCTCGCGTGAAATTGAGCTCGGCGAGCTCCAGGGCAGCAAATGGGTCATTCGTGAGGGGCTGAAGGCAGGCGAAGTAGTGATCGTCGAAGGCGGCGGCAGCGTCCGCAGCGGCGCAGCGGTACGCACCACGCCTTACCAGCCTGAAGGCCCACCGGAAGCGCCAGAGTCCTCCATGGCGACCGAGTCCAGCCAATGACGCCGGCGTTCTTCATCCGGCGACCGGTCTTTGCCTGGGTCATTGCGCTGGGCATCCTGCTGGGTGGCGTGTTGGCCCTGCGTTCATTGCCCGTCGAGCAATACCCGAGTATTGCCCCGCCGACGCTGCGCATCAGCGTGACCTACCCCGGCGCAGACGCATCGGTGCTCGAAACCAACGTCACCCAGGTGATCGAGCAGGAGCTCAATGGCGTCGAAGGCTTCCTCTATATGGACTCGTCGAGCCGCTCCAACGGCAGTGCGTCGATCGAGCTGACGTTCGAGGCCGGCACCGACATCGACATAGCCCAGATGGAGGTGCAGAACCGCCTGAGCCGCGTCGAGCAACGCCTGCCCGAGGAAGTCCGCCGACAGGGCATCCAAGTTTTCCAGGCCTCGCAGGATTTCCTGCTGATCATCTCGCTGTTCTCCGAAAACGGCACCATGAGCACGCTGGAGCTCGGCCATTTCGCGACCACCCAAGTCCTCGACGAGCTGCGCCGCGTGCAAGGCGTGGGTGACATCCGCGAGTTCTACACCGCCTATGCCATGCGGATCTGGCTCAACCCGGATCGGCTGGCCAGCTTCGGCCTTTCCGCTGCCGACGTGCTGGCCGCGGTGCAAGAGCAGAACAGCCAGTCCGCAGGCGGTGCATTGGGTGCCCTGCCGCTGGCCGAGGGCATCGAGATCAACGCGCCGCTGGAAACCCGCGGTCGCTTCAGTACCCCGGAAGAGTTCGCCTCGATCATCCTGCGTGCTGGCCCGGACGGTTCGGCAATACGCCTGCGCGACGTCGCGCGCGTGGAGCTTGGCGCGCAGAATTACACATCACGCAGCGAACTCAACGGCCAGCCGGCAGCGGGCCTGGCCGTGCAGCTGTCGCCGGGTGCCAATGCCCTGGATACGGCGGCTGCCGTCAAACAGCGAATGCGAGAACTGGCTGAGGGCTTCCCGGAGGACGTCTCCTGGACGGTACCGTTCGACTCGACCCCTTTTATCGCCTCATCGATCCAGCAGGTGGTCGTCACGCTGCTCCAGGCAATGGCATTGGTGGTGCTCGTCATGCTGCTGTTTCTGCAGAACTGGCGCACCACGGTCATCCCCACCATCGTCATCCCAATCACCCTGGCCGGTACTTGCCTCGGCCTGTGGATCGCCGGGTTCTCGATCAATCTGTTGAGCCTGTTCGGCATGGTCCTGGCGATCGGCACCCTCGTGGACGATGCCATCGTGGTGGTGGAAAACGTCAAACGGATCATGGACGAAGAGCAGCTGCCGCCCTATCAGGCGACCGTCAAAGCCATGGAGCAGGTGACCGCGCCCATCATCGGCACGACCCTAGCGCTGATCGCGGTATTCGTGCCGCTGGCGTTTTTCCCGGGCTCGACCGGCGGCATCTATCGGCAGTTTGCCGTGACACTGTCGATTGCCGTGGCCACCTCGACAGTTCTGGCGCTGGTGCTGACACCCGCACTCTGCGCAGCGTTGCTGAAACCCAGCCAGCCGGACAATGGCAAGCCTGGACTGGGCCAGCGTATCTTCGGTCCATTCAACCGCTGGATGGAGCGCACCACTGACCACTATCACCATGCGGTCGGCGGCATGCTCGCGCGGCCGATCTGGTTTCTACTGGCCTTTGTCGGCTTGCTGGCGCTGACGGCCTTTCTCTACCTGCGAATGCCCAGTGCCTTCCTACCGGACGAAGACCAAGGGTCGTTGATGACGGTCATCCAGGCCCCCGCCGGCGCGACGGTCGAGCGCACCGAAGAAGCCATCGAACAGGTCAAGGCGTTCTATGCCGATCATCCGTTGGTCGACGACGCCATTACGGTCTACGGCTTCAGCTTCTTCGGCCAGGGCCAGGCCCATGCGATGTCGTTCGTGCGACTGATCCCGTGGGAGCAACGCACCGAAGAGGGCAGCTCCGCCCAGGCATTGGTACGCGAAGCCATGGGCCGTTTCTCTCAGATCAACGAAGCCCGCGTGTTCGCCCTGAACCCGCCCTCGATTCCCGGACTGGGCGTGGCCGGCGGATTCACATTCAAGCTCGAGGACCGCGGCGGTCTGGGCTACCAGGCACTGCTCGATGCGCGCAACCAGTTGTTGGGTAAGGCGAGCGAAAGCCCGGTGTTGCAGAGCGTTCGGCCAGAAGGTGCAGACGACGCTCCGCGCCTGCGGGTCAACATCGACCGTATCAAGGCCCGTGCACTGGGTCTGTCGATCAGTGAGGTCAACGCGACACTGGCTATCGCTTTCGGCAGCGCTTATGCCAACGACTTCAACCGTGACGGTCGCGTCCTGCAGGTGCTGCTGCAGGCGGATGCGCCCTATCGCATGACCCCTCAGGATGTGCTCGACCTGAAGGTGATCAACGACGAGGGCGAAAGCGTGCCATTCGGCGCCTTTACCACTGTGGAGTGGACCGAAGGGCCGACTCAATTGCAGCGCTACAACGGCTACCCTGCCCTGACCTTGTCCGGCAGCGCCGCGCCCGGTTCGACCACCGGTGAAGCCATGACCGAAATGGAACGACTGGCGAGCGAGCTGCCCGGCGGATTCAGCTACGAATGGACCGGCGCCTCGCTGGAGGAACAGCAGGCGTCCGGGCAGGTCGGTATGCTGCTGGGGCTGTCATTGCTGGTGGTGCTGATGGTATTGGCAGCGCTGTATGAAAGCTGGACAGTGCCCATCGCGGTATTGCTGGTGGTGCCCTTCGGCGCGCTGGGCGCCGTGCTGTTCGCGATGATTCGTGACCTGCCGGCGGACGTCTATTTCAATGTCGGCCTGGTGACCATCATCGGCCTGTCGGCCAAAAACGCAATTCTCATCGTCGAGTTCGCCATCGAAGAGGAAGGCCACGGCAAGAGCTTGACCGATGCCGTGATGAACGCGGTGCGTCTGCGTTTCCGCCCGATCCTGATGACGTCGCTGACCTTCATCCTTGGCATGCTGCCGCTGGTGTTGTCCACCGGTGCCGGCGCGGCTGGCCGCGTCGCGGTCGGTACTGGCGTCATCGGCGGCATGATCGTCGCCACGCTGCTGGGCCTGTTCTACATCCCGCTGTTCTATCTCTCCGTCCGTCGCTGGCTGACCAAGCGTCGCCCGCCGACTGCCGAAGACAAGGCGCACCCAGCCGAGGAAGAGGAGGCGCCAGACAATGCCTAGGTTTGTGCCCTTGCTGCTGATCGGCGCCCTAACGGGCTGCCAGCTTGCGCCGTCCCATGAGCCACCGCCCTCACCCAGCGCTGCGCAGTACCCGGCGGATTATCAGCCCATGGACGGCGAGGTGTTGGCCAACGAGATCGGCTGGCGCGAGTTTCTTGAAGACCCACGCCTCGAGCTGTACATCGAAACGGCGCTGCAGCGAAATCGGGACCTGCAGATCGCCGTAGCCCGAATTGAAGAGGCCCGCGGCCAGTTCGGTGTACAAGGCGCCGACCGCTACCCGACGCTGGCCGCAACGGCCGATGCCAGCCGTGGCCGCTTTCCAACCGGTAGTGCCGGTCGCGGCTCCGCAGGCGGTGCGACCTCGGGAACATCGACCGGCCAGATCACTGAGCAATTCTCCGTAGGGCTCGGCATCTCAGCATTTGAACTCGATTTCTGGGGACGGGTGCGCAACCTTACCGAGGCTGCACGCGCGCAATACCTTTCGACCATCGAGGCACAGCGGGCCTTCAGACTGTCATTGATAGCCGATGTGGCCTTGACCTACCTCGCTGTGCGTGGCGCTGAGGCGCGCATCGAACTGGCCGAAGCGACCCTGCAAAGCCGCCGCGACGGCCTGCGCATTGCGCGCGTGCGCTTCGAGGCCGGGATCACCTCGGCCTTGGATCTGAACCAGGCACAGGCGCTGCTGACCCAGGCCAAGACCGAGTTGGCCAACCTGCACCTGGTCCGAGCCGAGCAGGTCAACTACCTCACCCAGCTGATAGGGGGGCCGCTGCAACAGCCGTTGCCGGAGCCGCTGCCGCTGAACGAACAGATCGAACCGCTGCGCCTGGATGCGGGACTACCGTCGGAGCTGTTGCTGGTACGCCCGGACATTCTGGGCGCCGAGCTGGACCTGCGAGCGGCCCGCGCCAACATCGGCGTGGCGAGAGCGGCGTTCTTCCCGCAGATCTCGCTGACTGGCAGCTTCGGCTATATCTCCAATGAGCTGGACAACCTGGTCAGCCGCGACAATCGCACTTGGAGCATCGGCCCGAGCCTCTACCTCCCGCTGTTCGACTTCGGCCGCAACCGCGGCAACCTGACCGTCGCCGAGGCGCGGGAAAACGCGGCTGTGGCGCAGTACGAAAGCGCCATTGAGACCGCCTTCCGCGAGGTAGCCGATGCACTGGCAGGCCGCCGCTGGCTCGCAGAGCAGGTTGCCGCGCAAGCTGAGAACGTCGCTACGCTGCGCCGTATTGCCGACCTCGCCCGCGAACGCTACGCCGAAGGCGTGGTGAACTACCTTCAGGTGCTCGATGCAGAGCGCAACCTGTTCGATGCCGAACAGGCGTTTATCCAGGTCAGGCGTGCTCAGATTCAGAACCTGGTGAGCCTGTACATCGCGCTGGGTGGCGGTACCGAGGGTCCGTCGCCCGCGGTACCAACCGATACGACGCAGCGGGCCGCGACCTCTGGTCGCTAAGGCCCGGAGCAGCGCGCTTCCCGACCTGCGGCGCCGAATCCTCGACGTGTCATGGTGGTCCAAAAATCACCACGTAATGACTAGAGGAATTGAAATGGGCCTGTTCGACACGATCAAAGAAAAACTCGGCATGGGCGGCGTGAGCAACGAAGCGCACAAGCCGGTCGATCCGAACAACACGCCGAACCAGCATGCGCCGGATACCGTGGTTGATTCGGAGCGGCCGACCGCTGCACACAACGCTACCACCACACCGCCTGGAACTGCGCCCAGCCCCGAAGGGGTGGCTCACTCGACGGGCCAATCAACCAGTGCTGTGGATGTCCCAGCAAAGCTCGACGCAATGGCTGCCAACCATCCAGAGCCGTTGAACTGGCGCACCTCGATCGTCGATCTGCTCAAGCTGTTGGGGCTGGACAGCAGCTTGGAATCGCGCAAGGAACTCGCCACTGAATTGGGCTGCCCGTCAGACAAGATGGGCGATTCGGCCCAGATGAACAGCTGGCTGCATCGCACCGTGATGCACAAGCTCGCCGAACATGGCGGCACCGTTCCACCTGAACTACGTACCTGATAAAGGTCTGGGTCTCGCCGGGTGCTGGTCACTCGGCGGGCACTGATCGCCAGCAAGCTGGGCTCCTACAAGACACCGCGCACACCCGTAGGAGCGAGCTTGCTCGCGATCATCCTTCAGGCACCTCGTGGCACCGATAGCCCGCAAACCCGGATCGCCAGCAAGCTGGCTCCTACAAAAACACCGAGCACACCCGTAGGAGCGAGCTTGCTCGCGAACAGCTCCAGGCGCCTCGTAGCACCGTTAGCCTGCAAACAGGGGTCGCCAGCAAGCTGGCTCCTACAAAAACACCGCGCACGCCCGTAGGAGCGAGCTTGCTCGCGAGCAGCCCCAGGCACCTCGTAGCACCCTTAGCCCGCAAACCCGGATCGCCAGCAAGCTGGCTCCTACAAGAACACGCGCACACCCGTAGGCGCGCGAGCTTGCTCGCGATCAACCTTCAGGCACCTCGTAGCACCGTTAGCCTGCAAACCCGGATCGCCAGCAAGCTGGCTCCTACAAAAACACCGAGCACACCCGTAGGAGCGAGCTTGCTCGCGATCAACCTTCAGGCACCTCGTAGCACCGATAGCCCGCGCGCCCCCGGTTTCGCCAATAACCAAGCTGCCAATGCGAGATCAGCTAACGGCACGTTCAATCGTCGAGCGATGGCCCGATCATCTCCGCCAACTGTGGATACACGCCTGGACAGGCGACGAGATACGGATTGCCAAGCAGCAGCCCGTCGTTACGGAAGAAGTCGTTGACCCGACCGCCCGCCTCTTTCACCAGCACCAGACCCGCCATGCAGTCCCAGCTTTTCAGCTCGGTCTCGTAGTAACCGAGCAGCCGCCCCGCTGCCACGTAGGCGGTCATCAGCGCGCCGGAGCCATTGCGGAAGAACATGCCGCCTTCGGCCAGCAGCTTTTCCATGAACGGAATGAAGTGCTCTTTCCCGCGGGGATGAAAGGTGCCAGTCGCGGTCACGCCTTGGCCGACGTGGGTCGCCGCGCTGACTTTCAATGGGGTGTCGTTGACGAAGGCGCCCTTGCCCAGGCAACCATAAAACAGTTCATTGTGGTTGGGGTCGGCAATCGCACCGAGGTGCGGCTCACCGTCAATCAGCAGGCCGATCGACACGCACCAGTTATGCAGGCCGTTGACGAAGCAGGCAGTGCCATCGATCGGGTCGATGACCCAGACGCAGCGGGCGCCCAGATCGGCCGAACCGCTTTCTTCCCCCAGGAATCCGTCCTCGGGAAAAAGCTGGATCAGTCGCTCGCGGATAAAGGCTTCGATCTGCTTGTCGGCAATGCTGACCACATCCTGCAGGTCGTCGCCTTTGTGTTCGATGGTCAGTGCCTCGCGCTTGCGGTAGAAGTCCATGCCAAGCTGCGCGGCCTCGAGGGCAAGGGCTTTGGCGCTGGCATAGCGCGCGTCGATATCGAGCAATTGCTGGGAAGTCATGTCCGTCCTGTGAAGCGGCTGCGCGGTAGTCGCGCGGAAAGGCGGATTCTAGTCAATCGATCGCGATGGGCATACAGAACGCCTTGGCTCACTGGCGCGCCAAGGCGTTGTCCACCTGACCTGACCTGACCGGCCAGGCGGAGCCGCCCGTTCTGACTCAGGGCAATTCTTCGCCCTGCTCGTGCAGGCGCACGTTGAGTTCATCGACCACTGGCGCCCATTCGGCGTCGTCCATCAACAGCTCCTTGAGAAAGGCGCCCTGAGCTTGGCTCCAGAATGGCGCCTCGGAGACTTTCATATGGTTGGGAATCGGGCGGTGGCTGGCGATGAACGCATCGATGCTGGCCGGGTCCGACGGCAGGCCGAGCTGTTCGAAAAGTGTACCGAGATCTTTGTTAGGTAATTCCATGAGCGGGCTCCATCAGGCTATGCAGAAAAATTCGACCGCCTCGCTGGCGATCCCTGTTCTAGATAGAGACGATGGAGTACCGCACAGTTCAACCCGAAGCCGGCAAGGAGCCAATGCCAGCGCTTTGTGAGTATCACGAGGGAGTCAAAAAACCCGCCGCAGCCAATGGGCTGCGACAGGTTAGAAAGGGTCAGGCAGCCCTGTCGAACAGCTGCCGTCCCTGATCGAGGCACTGATCGACCAGCCACTTGCCATGGGCGATGGATGCCCGCTGTGCCTGTTCGAGTTCCGCCATGAAGGCGTGCCCAACCGGAAGCGCCATACGCCGGGTTGTCTGCCCCTGGGAATTGCTGATACGGCAACCGCCGGCCCAAGGGGTCGGTGTGCCGGGATGTTCCATTACCTCCGCGGTAATGACGTGATCACGGTACTCACACTGCATCATGGACATGGTGTCACCTCGCCTGCTGGTGGCACGGGTTAGCCACTGGAGCTCGCCCACGTGCCTGATGATCCCCCTTTTCGTCATCCAATTGCCGCACATTCCCGAGCGCACTACGGCGGCCCGGCATCCAATGCAGCTCCATGGGGTATAGCACAGGCACGAACGCTCAGAGGCCCGGCCATCGGATCGACGGGGTCACGTGAGACCAGATGATGGCGAGGTGTAGCGAGGGGGCAGGCTTCGCGGGGCGATGCCTGCCTGTTGCGAGAGGACGTTAGGTATCAGAGCTGCGCAGCTGCTCGTCGGCAAGGAAGTCTTCTTCCAGCAAGGCGTCGCGACCTTCCACTTCCAGGGTCTCGCCTTCCAGGGGAGTCGGCGCCGAGGCGCGCTTGCTGCGCAGCTTACCGAACTGGTGACTCAGCGCGTTGTTAAGCTTGTCGATGGCGCCATCGACCGCCAGCTCAAGCGAGGCTGCTTTGTGCGTAACGGAAACGGGTTGTTGGCCCTTCGGCCGTGCCTCGATCTGGCAGCGCTTGTCCTGCGCGCCGGCCTTCACGCCGTTCTCGTCGTTCAGGTGCACCACGACGCGGGTGACCTCATCGTCGAATCGATCCAGCTTGTCGGCAACACTGCCACTGACCCAATCTACGAGACGGGCGCTGCCTTCGATGTGGTTATCGCTATGAACTTGGATCTGCATATGCTCTTCCTTCTACGCGATCTGGTAACCACCGTTCAGCCACAAACGGCCTGATCTAGGAATGCCACTATTGCGCAGAATAAGCAAGGCCAAGAAAGTCGCGTTTCGCTTGTGATCACCGGCCTGATGCGGCCGGATCGTTACCAGACGTAAATCAGCTGCCAGATGCCAGTTTCTTCTTCGGGTAGATATCGTAACGACTGGACTTGCCCTCCAGGCTGTAGCCCGGATTTCGCCCGTCGATGGCCGGCGCCTTGCGTGGCCGCTTCACCACCACCCGGTGGCTGGCCAGCGCCAGCGCCTGTTCGAGCAAGACGCCCGCATCCAGATCATCACCAACAAAAGGCCGGAACAGGCGCATCTCCTTTTTCACCAGTGCGCTTTTTTCCCGGTGCGGAAACATCGGATCGAGATAGACGACCTGCGGCGGTTCGCCCTGCCAGTGCCCCATCAATTCGATGGCGTTGCCCTGCTGCAAACCCATGCGTTCGACGATGGGCCGCACCTCGGCATCATCGCGACCACGCCTCAGACCGTCTTCCAACAGTGCGGCAATCAGCGGCTGCCGCTCGAATAGCACCATTTCGCAGCCCAATGTCGCCAGCACGAACGCATCGCGCCCCAGGCCAGCCGTCGCGTCCAAGACGCTGGGACGGATGCCGGACTGGATGCCAACCGCCTTGGCGATCATCTGCCCGCTGCCCCCGCCGAACTGTCGACGATGCGCAGCACCGCCTTCGACGAAATCCACCCGCACCGGCCCTGGCGCGTTCGGCCCGAGCAACTGCAGCTGCAGACCGTCTTCCCCAAGCTGGAGCGCGAACTCCGCGTCGTCCGCTCGCATCGGCAAGCCCAGCCGCACCGCCCAGGCGTCAGCCTCTTCGGCGAATCGAGGAGCGAGGGCTTCGACGCGAACCAACGGAGAAGAGGCGGTCATAGGAAAACTCGGAAGCGGAAAAACGCCGCATTTTGCCAGAGGCGACGCCGGGCTGCCTCAGCGGCACATGCCGAAACCGCCCATATCCACATGAAAATGATCGTGATGGGCAGCGTTGTACTCCGGGCTCAGGGTGATCTTGAACGCATCACAGGCGGCTGCCTTGACCTCGCGGAGAAAGCGCGCCTTATCGTCGTCGCCATTCCAGTCCCGCGCAACGGTGATGCGCGTGCCATCTTCCAGGCGGAACCCGGCCAGATCCAGCGCATTGGCCGAGGCGTGCTGACTGCGCCTGTTGCTTCGCGCAATGTTGCGGCAGGCAAAACTGCCGAAGTGATCGATTCGAGCAACCGGTTGACCGAATATCCGCTGTGCCGCAGGCTGCAGACCATGCCGTTCAAACATCGCATACGCTGCGGCCAGAGGACAGGTGGCCAGGAACGCGCCGTTGAAGCGTACCGCCGAACCGCTGACGCGAACGGCGTTCTCGACCGGGCAGCCAGGCTGCGGCGTGCTGTCGGGCACGGCCACATAATCCAAGTCGGACGTCTGCAAAGCCTGTTCACACAGGGCACGATCCTGCTGCAAGCGCTGCAGTTTGAACGAGGTCAGCAGGTTTGGCGCCTCGCGGATGTCCAGCGGTGCCCAGGGGTCCCACTTCGCCGGAACATCGACGTGCCCGCGCCACACCGCGTAGGCAAACCCAGCCAGTGCGACGAGCAGCAGCAGAAAGAAACGGCCAAATGTCATAGCCGTTTCGGCAACGTTGGGACATGAAGGTTGCAGCGCTGGCGATTGCGGCCTGTGCTGTCAGCCTTCCCCAGCCACGCCGAGCAGGGAGAGCTGCGACTCGGTTTGCATGGGCGGCGCGGCCAGCGGTGGCAAGCCGGGTAGCCGCTCGCTGAGCTGCTCATGGAAGCGCATGGCCAGCTCGGGCGCCAGGCGATTGTCTGGGGTATGCAAGTAGACGTGTGGACGCTTCCCTGCTTCGATCCAGTCCGCGACCTTGCCTAGCCAAGGCGCCATGAAGCGGTCATTGGCCTCCAATGCCGGATGCCCGACGAAGCGAAGCTGCGGAGACTCGCTGAACGCCGCCGGCCGCACCGGCAGCCGTGGCTTCTTGCTCTGGGCATGCAGCAGCGCCGGATCGCTGGACTGGCAGCTGAACAGCGCGCGCGTGTCCATGCAGATCCGTTCGACGCCCCGCTCATGCAGCAACCGGTTCAGCGCCCGCTCCTCCTCACCCTTGGCAAAAAAGGCGCTATGGCGTACCTCCACGGCAAGCGGTCTGTCTAGCGTCTCGATCAGTTGCGCCAACTCTGCCAGCCGAGCAGGGCCGAACGAAGCAGGCAACTGCAGCCAGAATGGCGTCACACGCGCGCCAAGCGGTGCCAACAAGGTGCGGAACGACCGGATCAGATCTTCGACTTCGTACAGATTCGGCGCCTGACTAATCTCGCGAGGCAGTTTGGCGCAGAAGCGAAAACCCTCAGGCATCAGCGCTGCCCACCGCTCGATCTTCTGCACCGAAGGCCAGGCATAAAGCGTGGTATTGCCCTCGACCGTGTTGAAGACGGAGCAATAGCGCGCAAGGTATTCACTGGCGGGCAAGCCCGGCGGATAGAGCGAGCCACGCCAGGCGGCATCGTTCCAGGAGGGACAGCCGAGAAAATAGGGAAGATTCAAACGCGGTTCACTAGCAGGCCGTTGAAAAACGTGGGCGAGGCAGCCAGTGCAAGGCAAAAACAGGCGAAAAAGCGGAGTTTACGAGTTGTAAATGAGCATTTTGAGCCTGTTTTTAACGCAGCAATGGCAACGCAGGTAGTTTTTCAACAGCCTGCTACGCCTCAGGCATAGAGATCCAGACCTAGCACTTCGTGAGCGTCGAGGTCAGCCGTGAAGCTGGCGGTGGTGCCATAGCTCTGCAATGCCTGGGTGGCGCGGCTGGTAAGCGGTCGCTCCATCATGGCTTCGAAGCGCGCCGGCATAAAATCACCGGAGATAACCGAACCGTAGTCAGTCGACTCGCTTTTATTGCGTCGTGCGAGGTGTTCGTAGGTGGCATCGGCTTGGCTAGCCGGTGTAACGATGGACTCGCGTGCCTGCTCCGCAGCCCTTTCGCTTTCACGATAAGGGACCGGCGCACTGCCAGGGTGGGCAGGACGTTCAATGGGATAGGCAGAGGGGGCGAGACCGTTAAGGCGCATCATTCACCTGTTCAAGTTCGCCGACTCTAGCGAGCCGCTCCGCAATTGGCAATGCCGCTTGTCACCGAGGGGCCTTGGGAGTGGCGACATTGTCACGCAGGTAGATCGGCTGGGCCTGATCGGCTTCCACCGCTTCCCCACGCTGCCAGGCAAAGCCGGCCAACGTAAGCAGATCCAAAGCATGCGGTAGCAGGGTCGCGTCGCTCGCGGAGGGCTGAACGGCGAGACGCGCGCCATAACCCCAGCCCGTACCCGCACCGAACCATTGCCCTTCGCTTCCACGGGGAAGGCTGACCTGTTCCGGTGGCAACACCGCTTCGCTGCCGGCCAGCTGCATTTCACCCTGCTGCGCCCGATAGCAACCCCAGTAGACCTCGTCCATGCGGGCGTCGATCGCCACCGCCACCTGCTCCGCACCCTGTTCGCGGTAAGCGCGCTGGGCGATGGTTGCCAGGGTCGAGACTGGCAGCACCGGCCGCTCCAGGGCGAACGCCAGGCCCTGCACCACACCAACGGCAATACGCACACCGGTAAAAGCGCCGGGACCACGGCCGAATGCCAGGGCGTCTACTGCCGACAGCACGATGCCCGCCTCGCTCAGGAGCGTCTGGATCATGGGTAGAAGACGCTGGGCATGCAGCCGCGGAATCACCTCGTAATGGCTCAGCACCTGACCGTCATGCAGCAGCGCGACGGAGCAGGCTTCGGTGGCGGTATCCAGGGCCAGCAGCGTGGTCATCAGATGTTCCGGTCAGCAGTAAAAAGGGCGGCGATTGTAGCAGTTGCGCTTGTGTCGATTGAACAATGACGGCCCCGCCGTCCTGCAAATCTGGGGGGAAACGAAAACGGCCCGCAAGCGGGCCGTTTTGGGAATCAGGCGATATCAGCTGAGCGCAGCCATCACCTTCGAGGTGATCTCTTCCACGGAACCGACGCCTTCGACGCGGCTGCACTTCGGCGTGCCTTGGGCCGCTTCGAGGTTCTGATAGAACGCAACCAGCGGCTTGGTCTGGGAATGATAAAGGCTCAGGCGATGACGGATGGTTTCTTCCAGATCGTCCTTGCGCTGAATCAGCTCTTCGCCTGTCAGGTCATCGACGCCAGCCACCTTTGGCGGGTTGTGCTCGGTGTGATAGACGCGACCTGAAGCCGGATGCACACGGCGACCGGACAGGCGACCCACGATCTCTTCATCGTCTACTGCGATTTCCAGCACGTGGTCCAGCTTGACGCCGGCATCACGCAGCGCTTCGGCCTGTGGAATGGTGCGCGGGAAGCCATCGAAGAGGAAACCGTTGGCACAATCGGGCTGCTGCAGACGCTCCTGGATCAGCGCGATGATGATCTCGTCGGAAACCAGACCACCGCTATCCATCACGTCCTTGACCTGCAGGCCCAGGGGCGTGCCGGCCTTGACCGCTGCACGCAACATGTCGCCGGTGGAGATTTGCGGGACGGCGAACTTCTCGGTGATGAAGCGTGCCTGTGTGCCTTTCCCGGCACCCGGCGCTCCCAGCAGAATGACGCGCATGGAGTGAGTCCTCAAGTTTGCAAAGGGATGCCGCCAGGATCGATGCAACGCACCCTCACCTCTGGCGAATCAAAAATTCTGGTTTGCCGCCATGCGACAAAAGGTTGAACACGATACACAGCGCACAGAATGCAGACAAGCGGCGCCATTTGCGTCTTGGCATGCCGATCCCGCGCGGCGTGCGGTGCCGATAAAATACCGCTCGCTGCCCACGGTGGCGGTTGCCAGACGCCACCTGAGCGAGCCTGCGAAGGATCAGCCAGTGTTGCGCAGCCCTGCGGCAATACCCGCGACGCTGACCAGCAAGGCCTGCTCCAGAGGGCTTTCCGCCGGGCTTTGCTGTTGCCGTGAACGCGCCAGCAGTTCGGTCTGCATCAGATGCAGCGGATCGAGATAGGTATTGCGCAGACTGAACGCCTCCAACGTTGTAGGGCTGTGCGCCAGCAGCTCTGACTGCCCGGTCAACTCAAGCACCGCCGCTACAGCCTGCGACAATCTGTCACGTAAATCGCGCCCCAACGGTTGTAGCTCTGCGCTGACCAGTCGCGCGTCGTAGCGTTCGGCTATTTCCGCGTCAGCCTTGGCCAGGACCATTTCGAGCATGTCGATGCGGGTGCTGAAAAACGGCCAGTGCTGGCGCATTGTCTTGAGGCGTTCACTTTCGCCTCGGTCCAGCGCCCCGCGCAGCGCCTGCTCCCAGCCCAGCCAGGCGGGCAGCATTAGTCGCGTCTGGGTCCAGGCGAAGATCCAGGGAATCGCTCGCAGGCTTTCAACCCCCCCCTCCCGGCGCTTCGATGGGCGACTACCCAGCGGCAGACGCCCAAGCTCCTGTTCGGGCGTCGCCTGGCGGAAATACTCGACAAACTGCGGGTGATCGCGCACCACGCTGCGGTAGGTCGCCACGCCGTCCGCTGCAAGCTGCTCCATGGTTTCGCGCCAGTCCGGCTCGGGCATAGGCGGCGGTAGAAGGGTCGCTTCAAGCACGGCAGCAAGATACAGGCTGAGGTTCTGCTCGGCGATATCCGGCAGGCCGAACTTGAAACGGATCATCTCGCCCTGCTCGGTGGTGCGGAATCGCCCCGCTACCGATCCGGGTGGCTGCGAAAGAATCGCCGCATGCGCCGGTCCGCCGCCACGCCCAACCGTACCGCCACGGCCATGGAACAACAGCAATTCAACCTGATGAGCGCGGCAGATCTCGACCAGGCTTTCCTGCGCACGGTATTGCGCCCAGGCAGCCGCAGTGGTGCCGGCGTCCTTGGCCGAATCCGAGTAGCCGATCATTACCTCTTGCGGGCCGTGGAGCCGCTGACCATACCCCGGCAACCCGAGCAGTTTGTCGATGGTCGGCCCGGCATTGTCGAGATCGGCCAGCGTCTCGAACAGCGGCACGACCCGCATCGGCCGTCGCAGCCCAGCTTCCTTGAGCAGCAGCTGTACGGCGAGTACATCCGAGGCGCCCCTGGCCATGGAGATGACATAAGAGCCGAGCGATGAAGCTGGGGCCTGCGCCACCACGCGGCAGGTATCCAGCACTTCCGCCGTTTCGGCCGAGGGTTGGAAGTTCGGAGGTAGCAAGGGCCGACGGTTGTTCAACTCCGATTGCAGGAAGTCGAGACGCTGCTGCTCGTCCCACTGATCGTAATGGCCGATACCCAGGTAGTCGGTAATTTCGGCCAACGCGGCAACATGCCGGGACGAGTCCTGGCGGACATCCAGGCGCACCAGAAACAGACCGAAGGCAGCAGCCCGGCGCAACGTATCGAGTAAGTCGCCATCGGCGATCATGCCCATGCCGCAGGCATGCAGCGAGTGGTAACAGAGCTCCAACGGCTCGCACAGGTCCTGATTATCGAACAACACTTGCGCTGGTGCCGGCTGGTCATGCGCGATAGCACCGTTCGCCCAGTCACGCGTGGCTTGCAGGCGCTCGCGCAGGGTCTTGAGCAAGGCCCGGTAGGGCTCGGCCGAATGCCCGCTGCGGCTGAGCAGTTCATCGCTGGCAGTCTGCATCGACAACGCCGTGATCAGGCCGTCGATATCGCGCAGGAACAGGTCTGCCGCGACCCAGCGTGCCAACAGCAAGACCTCACGGGTCACCTTCGCCGTCACATTGGGGTTGCCGTCACGATCGCCGCCCATCCAGGACGCGAAACGGATCGGCGCGACGTCCAGCGGCAGGTGCAGACCGGTGCTGCGTTTGAGTGCTTGATCGGTCTGGCGCAGCACGTTCGGCAGCGCTTGCCACAATGAATTTTCGATAACGGCGAAGCCCCACTTCGCCTCTTCTACCGGTGTCGGTCGGCTGCGACGAATCTCCTCGGTGTGCCAGGCCTCGGCCACGAGCCGCTGCAGACGCAGCTCGATCTTGGCCAGTTCTCCTTGGCCAAGATCGGTGTGGTCCCGCGCCGCCAATTGCGCGGCGATGGCGTCGTACTTCTGGATCAGGGTCCGTCGTGAGACTTCAGTCGGGTGCGCGGTCAACACCAGCTCGATGTCCAGGCGGCCGACCTGGCGTGCCAGAAACTCCTGACCGAAGCCTTCACCCTTCAGGCGCTCGAGCAGGTCACCTAATGCACCAGCTTCGGTCGGGGCCGCTTCGTCAGGTCCACGCCTGCGCACCTGGTGATATTGCTCGGCGATATTGGCCAGGTTGAGAAACTGGCTAAAGGCGCGGGTCATCGGCAGCAGCTCGTCATCGCCCAGCCCGTCGAGCGTGTCCTGCAACAGCTGGGCCCCATCAGCCGAGCCACGGCGCGCGCCTTTGGCGCCCTTGCGAATGCGCTCGATCTTGTCGAAGAAGGCATCGCCGTGTTGCTCGCGAATTGCATTGCCCAGTAGCTCACCGAGCAGATGAACGTTTTCGCGCAAACGCGCGTCGATCTTCGCCATGTTCGCCTCTCTTTTACAGGCCGCCGCATCGGACGCACGTAAACAATGCTGCCCATGCTGAACGGCTACGCTGTATGAACCGTCCAAACAGAGTGCACAGCGTCTACGACGAAGACAAGGCATAGCAGAACAAGCCTGTCGATGCTGGCTCGTAATACCCGCCAATATCGCTCGCCAAGCGAGCTAAGGATGGAGCTAGATGAAAATTTCAGAACTGGTCCGGGAATGGGAAAGCAGCGCCACCGGCCGCATGAGCGCCGCGCAGTACACCATTCCGCTGGATGTCGAAAGCGCGGCAAGGCTGGCAGCGCTTGCCGAGATGTATCCGAAGCGCAGCACTGAAGAGCTGTTAGGCGAACTGGTGGGTGCGGCTCTCGAAGGGATCGAGACCAGCCTCCCCTACGAGCAGGGCTCCAAGGTGATCTCGACGGACGAGCAAGGCGACCCGATCTATGAAGACATTGGGCCAACGCCGCGCTTCCTGGCCTTGTCACGCAAGCATCTTGAGCGCCTGCTTGCCGAGCGCGCAGAGCAAGCCTGATCGATTTTGAACGTTGGCACCAACGTCAAATGGGCGTACCGAGGTGGCGTGCCATGGTCCCCTCGCGCCTGCTAAATGGCTCTAGGCAGCCCTTTTCTAATCGTTGGGCTTGTTTTTACTGGAACGATTACGCCCAGCCGGCCTCACAAAAACATGCCCGTTTTAATTGCTGACCGCTCCTGACGAGTTCAAAGCACAGCCTAACGGGCACTGTTCTCGATATCCCATCCGATATCCCACTGGAGACTGGCCATGAAAATGAACACCATCGAAAGCCCTCTATCGCGATTTCAGCTGCCCAAGCTGGCAGCCGTTGCACTTGGGGGCCTGTTGCTGGTTGGTTGTGCCGGCAATCCACCAAACGAGCAGTTCGCCGTAACCGAATCGGCCGTGCGTGGCGCGATGAGCGCTGGGGCCACCGAATACGCCCCTGTGGACATGCGCGCCGCTCAGGAAAAGTGGAAGCAGGCCGAACTCGCGATGCAGAAAGAAAACTATGAGGAAGCCCGTCGACTCGCCCAGCAGGCCGAGTGGGACGCCCGGGTTGCAGAGCGCAAGGCACAAGCCGCCAAGGCCCAGAAGGCCGTTGAGGACGCTCAGAAGGGGATTCAGGAGCTGCGCGAAGAAAGCATGCGCGGCCTTCAGCAATAACCCCCTTCCCTTCCGCACTCTCATTTAGCAGAGGATGAATCGACATGCATAAGCTAGTAGCCATCCCCACAGCGATCGCCATGAGCATCGGCCTTGCTGCTTGCTCGTCGCAGCCAAACCAGAATCTGGAAACGGCACGCAGCGAGTTCTCGTCACTGCAGAGCAATCCGCTGTCACAGAAATACGCCGCTCTGGAAACCCAGGACGCCTCCAAGCAACTCGACGAAGCCAACAAGGCCTACCTGAACGACGCGGATGAAGAGCGCGTCAACCAGCTAGCCTACCTGGCCAACCGTCGGATTGACCTGGCCGAACAGACCATCGAACTGCGCAAGGCCGAGCAAGAGATCGAGCAGGCTTCCACGCAGCGCGCACAAGCGCGGCTGGAATCCCGTGAAGCGATGCTCAAGCGTCAGCAGAACGAGATCCGCCAGCTACAGCAGGATTTGCAGGCCAAGCAAACTGAACGCGGCACCCTGGTGACCTTCGGCGACGTGCTGTTCGACCTGAACAAGGCTGAGCTCAAGGCTGCCGGTATGCGCGACGTTCAGAAGCTCGCCGAGTTTCTCAACGAGAATCCGGAGCGCAAGGTCATGGTCGAAGGCTATACCGATAGCACAGGCTCCGATTCGTACAACCAGCAGCTATCCGAGCGCCGGGCTGAAGCGGTGCGCCGCGCGCTCGTCCATTCCGGTGTAGAAATCGATCGAATCCAGACCGTCGGTTACGGTGAAGCGTATCCGGTTGCGAGCAACGACTCGCCTGCCAGCCGGGCGAGGAACCGCCGCGTCGAGGTGACAATCTCCAACGATAATCAGCGCGTGGCACCGCGTTCATCAATGGAGTAATAGCGGTTCGAGCCGCACCGGTGACACCGAAGCCCGCCGTTATGGCGGGCTTCTTATTTTGCAGCTTTGAACAGCGACGCTATGGCTTGTTTGCCGGTGCCCTCTCGGTTGGTACCTGCTGGCCCATACAGCGGATCGCACGCCTGCGATTGTCAACCAGCACGCCGGACAGGCCCTTCTGCTCGGTATCGAAAAGCACCAGCACGCCGTCTATGCACTCTGCAACCTGTGGCGCGGGTTTGAGCGAGACCCGATAGTCTTCGCCGGGAACGGTTTTGAGCATCGTGTAGTCGGCCAGCAACAGCGCGTCTTCCGGCTTGGCGATGTGCACATAACCGTAGTAGGACAGCACCGCAACGGTGCCGATGACGCTGCCGATAGCGGTGAGAATCAGCGGAATGGGGTTGCGTTCGGACATGACGGGTTCGCCTGATCAAAGAGCCGGCATTGTCGCAAAAATAACGGCTTATGCGCGAAACCCGCTCGCTGCCTGCGCCGATCATTCGAGGTAGTGCCCTTCCGCCAGCGCCGGCTTGCCGCGAAAGTGCCAGCAAACTTGTTTGGCAGTAATCGTCCACCATTGCCAAGACGAATAGCTCTTCCCGCTCACACGCTAACCATCGAAGGTTATTCAACTGCTGCGCTGCCATGCTTGCCGTTGCACGCGAGCGTCCACCTGCCTTCAATAGAACGAGCCCGACATGGTCCTATCCGCCAGCCCCGACGCCCCCGACCTGAACCAAGCCTTCGCTGCAGTCCCAGACCTGATCGCTTATTGGGCCAGGCATCGGCCGGACCAATCGGCGCTACTTCAAGATGGGCGCCGCCTGAGTTACGCAGAACTCGACACCTTGATCAGCAGCGTCGCCGCCGCGCTGCAGCGTGACGGTCTGCTGCCCGGCAACTCGTTGGCGATCTGTGCCTACAACTCGATTGAATACGCCGTCGTGTTTCTCGGCGCGTTGCGCGCCGGCGTAGCCGTGGCACCGCTGGCGCCCTCGGCCAGTGCCGAAAGCCTGCTGACGATGCTGGCTGACGCCGCGCCCCGCCTGCTGTTCGTCGACACCCATGCGGCCCAGCATCTGGAGCCGGTGGCAGCGCGCCTTCCTTGCCCAGCCCTGCGCCTGGAGCAGACGCCAGAGGACGGCTTGTCCGCCTGGCTGAGTGATGCAGCGCCGGAGCCCGTAGCGATCCAGCCGGGATGGGCGTTCAACATCATCTATTCCTCCGGCACCACCGGCGAGCCCAAGGGCATCGTGCAATCGCATGCCATGCGCTGGGCCCATGTACGCCGCAGTGCCGCCTACGGATACGGCGATGACGCCACCACGCTAATCTCCACGCCGCTGTACTCCAACACCACGCTGGTGGCCTTTCTCCCAACGCTGGCCCTGAGCGGCTGCGTTGTACTGATGAGCAAGTTCGAGGCTGGCGAATACCTGCGCCTGGCCCAGCAGCACGCCGTGACCCATACAATGCTGGTGCCGGTGCAGTACCAGCGGCTTATGGCACGCGAGGACTTCTCGCAATACGACCTCAGCCACTTCCGCTACAAGATGTGTACCAGCGCGCCGTTCGGCGCGGCGTTGAAAGCGGATGTTCTGGCTCGCTGGCCGGGCGGGCTGATCGACACCTACGGGATGACCGAAGGCGGCGGCACCTGCATCCTCGCCGCCCATGAGCATCCGGACAAACTGCACACCGTCGGCAAGCCAGCCGAGGGGCATGACATCCGCGTGATAGATGATGCGGGTAACGAATTACCCGAAGGTGCTATTGGCGAGATCGTCGGGCATTCGCCAGCGATGATGACCGGCTACCTGAACAAGCCGGACAAAACGGCTGAAGCCGAATGGTTCGCCCCCGACGGCAAGCGGTTCATTCGTACCGGCGACATTGGCCGCTTCGATACTGAAGGCTTCCTGACGCTGGTCGACCGCAAGAAAGACATGATCATTTCCGGCGGCTTCAATCTCTATCCAAGCGATCTAGAGGCAATACTGCGTGATCATCCGGCGATAGCGGACGTCGCCGTGGTCGGCGTGCCATCAACGCGCTGGGACGAAACGCCGGTGGCCTTCGTGGTGCTTTCGGAGCGTCAGCCGGAGGCGCCCGGGGCGCTGCTGGACTGGTTCAACAGCCGCGTGGGCAAGACGCAGCGACTGGCCCGGCTGGAGCTGATCGACGAGCTACCGCGGAGCGCCATCGGCAAAATACTCAAGCGGGAACTTCGCGATCGCTACCTGGCCGAGCATGGAGCAGCTGATTGATCGCCAGCGACTGACCCATCGCCGCAATTGCGGTACAACCCATTGCTGCGGCTTGCACGTGATGGGATTCGGAGTGCAATTACTCACGGATCGTATCGAGTGGGGGCCGCGTCCCGGCGAGCCCCGCCCTTAATTTTCAGCCGCAGCTGGTCAGTATCCGCGCTGGATGTCGATCACGCCGCTGATAGATCGCCCGCCTTCCAGCGCCACGATCTTGTCCGTGATCTGGGCAATGGTCGCTTCGCGCAAGGTTCGCGCCGAGACATGCGGAGTGATAGTGACCTGTGGCATCTCCCAGAACGGATGCGACGACGGCAGCGGTTCTTCCCGGAACACGTCGAGCACTGCTCGGGTCACCTTGCCCTCTTCGATGGCACGGCAAAGATCCTCGTCGACCAGATGCTCGCCGCGCCCAACATTGATCACCACTGCGTCAGGCCTTAGCCGCGACAGCAGCGAGTGGTCGATCAGATCGCGCGTACTGTCGGTCAGCGGCAGCGTGTTGACCAGCACGCGCGTTTCAGCGAGGAAGTCATCGAGTTGCACCTCGCCAGAAAAGCTGCGCACTCCGTCTATGCCATGTGCGGAACGCGACCATCCCATAACCGGGTAATCCAGCGTCGCCAGCGTCTTGGCGACCCGCTGGCCGATATGCCCGAGCCCGAGCACACCGATCGGCCACTCGCTGCGCTCGATGGGCCGCCGTAACTTCCACTGTCCGGCCGCCTGCTGCTCACGATAGGCGTCCATGTCGCGACTGATGCCTATCACGTGATAGGCAACGTACTCTGCCATCTGCACCGCCATACCGGCATCTTCGAGGCGAACTATCGGGATATCGCGCGGCAGGTTAGGTATCCGCACCAGCGCATCCACGCCTGCGCCAAGGTTGAACACGGCCTTCAGTTGCGGCTCCTTGTCGAACAGCGTCGCGGGCGGATGCCAGACGATGGCGTAGTCAGCGGCGCAACTCGGATTGTCCGGCTGCCACACCTGGATTTCGGCGTCTGGCAGGCGTTGCTGGATCAGACTGGTCCAACGCTCTGGCTTGGGGTCGGCGGCGACGAAAAGGATTTTCATGGTCACTCAGCTTTATTCCTTGGAAGACGTCCGGAGCGCGCTAGCGTAGCGCTATATCGCATAGACATGACCATTGGCTTCCAGCAGACGCAACAATGCGGGCCAGGTCAGTTTGGCGGCGCTGCCCAGCTCGGCCGATTGCTGGCGAGTCGTCTCGATGGCAGCCGCTGAAGGCATATGGGTCGGGCCGCAGGCCTGAGCGCGCACCTGAATCTCGCAGGCCTTCATCAGGAAATAGAGGTAGGTGAAGGCTTCGGCGACCGTGCCGCCTGCCGTCAGCACGCCGTGGTTGCGCAGCATCATCATTCGTTTGTCACCGAGGTCGCGGATCAGCCGCTCGCGTTCGCTCAGGTCCAGCGCGACACCTTCGTACTCGTGATAACAGAGGTGATCGAGGCAGAGCATCGCCGTCTGGCTCAGCGGCAGCAGCCCATCGCGATGCGCCGAAACCGCGACCCCGTCGGCGGCATGAAGGTGCATGACCGCACCCGCATCTTCGCGGCCCATGTGTACCGCGCTGTGGATGGTGAAACCGGCCGGGTTGACCCGATGCAGGCTGCCGCTCTGAACGATCTGCCCCTCCTGATCGACCTTGACCAACGACGAGGCGGTGATCTCCTGAAACAGCAGACCGTAGGGGTTGATCAGAAAATGGTGTTCAGGCCCCGGTACACGGGCGGAGAGATGGGTGAACACCAAGTCATCCCAGCCGAAATGCGCGACCAGTCGATAGGCCGCGGCCAGATCCTTGCGCACCTGCCATTCGGCTTCCCGGTTCGTAGCGGTTGAATCTTGCATAGCATCTGCTCCGTTGATTTCGAAGGCGCCAGCCGGCGCGTGGCCTTGCAATGGCTTCGCTGCCGTCAGGCCTGCTCGGTGCTGGCGGCGTGTTTGCGGTTTTCTTCTTCCTGCAGTGCACGCCACATCAGCTTGCCCGTGGAGGACCGTGGCAACGACACGACGAACTCCACGTAGACCGGCGCCTTGTAAGCGGCCATCTCAGCCTTGCACCAGTCGATGATGTCCTGCTCGCTGACCTGCCCGGCCTGCCCTTCGCGCAGCACGACGCAGGCCTTGACCGTCTCACCACGCTTGGGGTCGGGCCGCGAGATCACGCAGCACTCCTGGATCGCTGGGTGGCGGTACATCAGACTCTCCACTTCCGACGGCCAGACTTTGAAGCCGGACGCGTTGATCATCCGCTTGACCCGGTCAACCAGGAAGAAATAGCCCTCTTCATCGTAGTAGCCCATGTCGCCGGTGCGGAAAAACCTGTGGCCGTCCAGTTCGATGAATGCGCGCTCGGTTTCTTCCGGACGGTTCCAGTAACCCTGGAACAACTGCGGCCCACGGCTGATGATTTCGCCTACCTCATTGGGGCCAAGCTCTTGCCCGGTATTCAGATCGATGACGCGGCTATCGACATCGAATACCGGAATCCCGAGGCACTGCGCCTTGGGTCGCGGCACCGGGTTGATATGAGTGGCCGCGATGGTTTCGGAAAGCCCATAGCCTTCGATGTAACGCAGGCCGGTAAGCCGATGCAGCTTCTCCTCAACCGCTTTGGGCATCGCGGCGCCACCGCCCCCGACGCTGACCAGGCTGGACAGGTTGTAGTGCTCCAGGTCCGGATCGGAGAGAAAGTCGATGGCCATCGTGGCGATATTCACCCAGCCGGTCACGGCGTGGCGCTCGATCAGCTGCGCCGCAACCTTGCGGTCCCAGCGGGTCATGATCACCGCGGTGCCGCCGTTGTAGATCGGCCCGCTCATGGCGCCCTGCATGCCCGTGACATGAAAGTAAGGCAGTGTCGCGAGGATTACCGATTCGCTGGTGCTGTTGGTCCAGATGATGCGATGGATGATGGTCGCCATCGCCGAACGATGGGTATGCATGCAGCCCTTGGGCGCGCCGGTGGTTCCGGAGCTGTAAGGGAACACACAGAGATCGTCCGGACCGGCCGTGTGCGGACCGGGTGCGTGGCCGGCCGCGATAGCCTCGCGCCAGGCGGTGCCGCCTGAGAACGTCGGCGCGGCGACGGGCGCCTGCACTTCGGCCGGCAGCGCCAGGTCGGTGGGCTGGCGGACATACTCCGAGTAGGCCGCAACGATTACCTGACGCAGCTGCGCCGTGCCGACCAGCGGTGCGATGAAGCCGGTCAGCTCCTGTCCGCAAATACATACGGCCGCGCCCGTGTCGTGCAGGTAGTGCTCCAGCTCGGCGCTGTGGTTCATCGGGTTAACCGGTACCACCACCGCATCCGCGCGCAGGATCGCGTAGTAGGCGATGGTGAATTGCGGCGAGTTCTGCATATACAGCAGCACCCGATCGCCCTTGGCGACGCCCAACTGCTGCAGGTAACCGGCCATCGCTTCGACTTCGCGCAGCAGTTCAGCGTAGGTGATCAAGGTGTCGTAGAAAACGATCGCCGTCTTGTCCGGGAAGCGGCGCGTGGAAATCTCGAGATTGGTGAACAGGCTGGTTTCCGGCACGCTCAGGTGCTTAGGCAGATCCTCGGGCCAGACCGCATGATGGCGAGTGAACATTTCTGAACTCCTGAATCGCTGTTAAAGGGCCAGGTCGGCCATGGCCCTTTCTTCGCCCCACTCGAGCCAGCCCCGGGTGTCGCGCAAGGGTGTGATCGCGATGCGCTTTTCACGCAGCGCAGCGACGTCGGCCTCAGGGGCGACGATATGTGCGGACGAATGCTCGAAGCCAAGCCACCAGTACGGCAAGCCGCGCCCATCACGCCCTGCCTGCAAACGCGGCCGGGTGATCGAGCCGCGCGATTGCTGGGTCATTCGCAGATGGCTGACAAGGTCAGCCGAACAAGCCGGGAAATTCACGTTCCAGCAACAGCCGTTTTCTTCACGACGCGCCCAGAGCGCACGGATCGTGGTTTCCGCGTAGGTGTCGACACAGGACCAATCGATCCCTGTGCGATCAAGAAAGGCCTGGCTCAGGCCGATGGCCGGAATGCCCAGCAGGTCGGCGCTGAGTACCGCGCCGAGGGTGCCCGAATAAGGCACCGAATCGCCGATGTTCGCCCCGCTGTTGACGCCGGACAGCACCAGATCAGGCGGCGAGTCCTGCAGCCATTCGGCCATGGCGAACATCACACAATCCGATGGCGTTCCGAGACGGCGAAACGCCGCTCACCATGGTGATACACCCGCAGCGGCGCGTGCACGGAAATGCCCTGACCGGTACCGCTCTGGTCGTGCTCGGGCGCCACCACCCAGACCTCTTCGGCCAGTTGCGCGGCGATCCGCTCGAGCAGCGCCAGCCCCGGCGCAGCGATACCGTCATCGTTGGTCAATAAAACGCGACGTAGCAACGGAGCGCTCATAGGGTGACCCCGCTGCCATTCTGGGCGATCCGCCAACCCGCTTCAGCCAGCAGGCCGGCGCGCTGGCCAACCTGCAACGCATCGGCATTGCTGGCATTGCCCTGCAACGCCCGCGCATAGACGCCCTGCAGGATCGCCGCGAGCCGGAACAGTGAAAACGCCACGAACACATGCCAATCGTCGATGGCGTCGCGCCCGCTCCTCAGGCAATACCGTTGCAGTACCTCTTGCTCGGACGGAATGCCCTGCTCCTGCAGATCGATGCCGATCAATCCGCGCAGTCCGTCGACACCCGCCGGCAGGTGATACGGCAAGCAGAAGTACGCGAGGTCTGCAAGCGGATGGCCGAGGGTCGACAGTTCCCAGTCGAGAATTGCCGCCACCTTCGCCTCATTCGGATCGAAAATCAGATTGCCGAGCCGGTAGTCACCGTGGGCAATGGCGCACTCGTCGCGCTGCGGCGCCTGCTCAGGCAACCAGCGCATCAGCTGTTCCATTGCCGGCATGTCGCCGGTCCGGGACGCCTGATACTGGCCAGACCAGCGCTTTACCTGGCGCGCGAAGTAGCCCTGAGCCTTGCCAAAATCACCCAGGCCCACCTTTTCGACGTCAACTTGATGGAGCTCGGCCATCGTATCAATGGCGGCCAAATGGATCGGCCGGCGTTCGGCGGCAGTCAGTTCGTTCAACGCTGGATGGCCGAAGATCCGTCCCTCTATGTGATCCATGACGTAAAAGGCGGTGCCGATAATGCTGTCGTCTTCGCACAGCAGGTGTACGCGTGGGACCGGAACAGTGGTGTGCTCGGACAGGGCACGGATCACCTTGTATTCGCGCTCGACCATATGCGCAGACGGCAGCACCTTGCCCGGCGGTTTCTTGCGCAATACGTAGCGGCGACCGGCACTTTCCAGAAGGTAGGTGGGGTTGGACTGGCCGCCCTGGAACTGCCGAACCTTTAGCTCGGGGCCCAATTCGGGCAGGTGCTGCCGAAGGTATTGAGCCAGCGCCGCCTCATCAAAACGATGCGCGGGAAGCACGTCGATCAGTTCGGGTTCGTTCATCGCTGCGCCCTCAGCATGCGGTTTCGCCGCCATCCGCGACGATCACTTGCCCGGTAATGTAGGCACTGGCGGGCGCCGCGAGAAAGACTGCCAACCCGGCGATGTCCACCGGTTCGCCGATACGCCGCAGTGGCGTTTTCTCGGCAGCTCGGCGGACTCGCTCCGGATCATCGAGCAAGGCCTTGGCGAAATCGGTACGTACAAGTCCCGGGGCGATGGCGTTGACGCGGATGCCTTTGGGCCCCCACTCCGCCGCCAGATTGCGCGCCAGCGCCGCCTCGGCGGCCTTGGATACGCCGTAGGTGCCGATCACAGTATTGCCGCGCAGCCCGGCGATGCTGGAGAGCATGATCACCGCCCCCTCCCCTCGCTCGGCCATCTGTGGCAACACCATGTTCGAGAGCCAGAAGGTGCCCTTGACGTTGGTGTCCATGATCTTGTCCCAGGCGTCGTCGGTCAGCTCGCTGGTCGGGCCATAAACCGGATTGGTGGCGGCATTGCAGACCAGCACGTCGATGCGTCCCCAAGCCTGCAGCGTGGTGTCGACCAGCCGCTGCAGGTCTTCCTTGCGACCCACATGGCACGGCACGGCGATGGCCTCGTGGCCAGCCGCGTTCAGCTCGGCAGCCACCGCTTCGCAGGCGTCAGCCTTACGACTGGAAATCACCACGCGCGCGCCGCAACGGGCCATTTCTTCGGCGATGGATCGACCGATACCGCGAGTGGAACCAGTGATCAGCGCCACCTTTCCGGACAGGTCGAATAATGGGTTGGTCATCGGACGGCATCCTTTTGTTGGTTTTGTCGGAGGCTCAGCGCTTGCTGGCGTAGTTCTTCAGTTCCAGCTTGGCGATGGTGTCCAGGTGTACCTCGTCCGGGCCGTCGGCCAGACGTAGGGTGCGCTGGTGCGCCCAGGCCGCTGCAAGGAAGCTGTCCTGGCTGACACCCTTGGCGCCGTGGACCTGAATCGCGCGGTCCAGCACCCGCAGTGCCATGCTCGGTGCGGCGGCCTTGATCATCGCGATCTCCTGACGCGCCACCTTGTTGCCGACGGTGTCCATCATGCGTGCCGCTTTCAGCGTCAGCAGGCGGGTCTGTTCGATTTCGATGCGCGAACGGGCGATGTCCTTGCGGATCGAGTCGAAGTCAGCCAGCGGCTTACCAAACGCGACACGCGAATGCACTCGCTCGCACATGGCTTGCAATGCCCGCTCGGCTACGCCGATGGTGCGCATGCAATGATGGATGCGGCCTGGGCCGAGCCGCCCTTGGGCGATTTCGAACCCGCGGCCTTCGCCGAGCAGCATGTTGCTGGCAGGCACCCGGACGTTGTTGTAATGGATTTCGGCATGGCCATTAGGCGCGTGGTCGTAACCGAACACGTGGAGCGCACGGACGATCTCGACGCCAGGCGTATCCAGCGGCACGAGGATCATCGACTGTTGCCGATGCCGCTCGGCCGAGGGATCGGTCTTGCCCATGACGATGGCGATCTTGCAGGTGGTGGTCATTGCGCCTGACGACCACCACTTCTGCCCATTGATCACGTATTCGTCGCCTTCACGGCGGATCTCGCAGGCGATGTTGGTCGCGTCGGATGACGCAACTTCGGGTTCGGTCATGGAGAAGCAGGAGCGAATCTCGCCGTTGAGCAGCGGCTTGAGCCACTGTTCCTGCTGCTCTGGCGTGCCGTAGCGCGCCAGCACTTCCATGTTGCCGGTATCCGGTGCGGAGCAGTTGAAGACTTCGGCGGCGACATGCGAGCGGCCCATGATTTCGCAGAGGTGGGCATACTCGAAATTGGTCAGCCCGGCGCCGTGTTCGCTTTCCGGAAGGAATAGATTCCACAGTCCCTGCGCTCGGGCTTTAGCCTTGAGTGTTTCGAGGATAGGCGGCGGTGCCCAGCGATTGTTGGCGGTGGCGACCTGCTCGTGAAAGACATGTTCGTTCGGGTAGATATGTTCATCCATGAACGCCGTGAGTTGCTGCTGGAGTTCCAGCGCCTTGCCGGTCAGTTCATACATTGCCGTCTTCCTTCTTGTTGTTAGGTGCGAGGAAATCCATCGGCACGCCTTGCGCTTGCTCGCTGCCGGAGCGCAGTCGGAAGGTCGCCTCACCAATCGCCAGCAGGCGATCATCTGCGTCGCGCACCTCACCAGAGCTGTTGAAAATGCGGGTCCCACCGGCACGTCGCCGACCAATGGCGCGTATCACACCGCCCGAGCATTGACCGGTAAAGGTGGTGTTGAGCACCAGAGTGATGGCCTTGCGAACGCGTCCCGGATAAGGGCAATAGGTGCCAGCTTCCGCGAGCACCACATCCAGCAGCGCAGTTATCACGCCGCCATGAAGCACGCCGGCCATATTCAGGTGGCAGGCCTGCACATCGAGCTCGATCACGGCTTCGTCTTCAGTCCAAGACACCTGACGATAGCCAAGCACCTGATGAAAGCCAGGCAGGTCGCTGCCTCCGCTGATCGGCAAATGATTCGTCCGGCTGTCGTCAACCGGCAGCTCCGTCTCCTGCCTTTTCATCGCGCCACTACCGCGTAGGCGCTAACAGCGACAGAACCGGAGCCTGGACATTGCGTCTGGATGTTTCTTGCGTCGAGGCGCATGGCGAGTCCTCTCGATTGTTTTTGTGGGGAGTCCTCTTCTCTTTGAAGCTGGCATGCTTGAAACACTGCGTCAATTCGGAATCCAGTTCCATCAGGCAGAATTATGATGCCCCACAAACAGAACCGTCTAAGCTCAACCTTTGCTGGACAGGCCACGATTAGCCAGTCGCAGGACGCCGAACTCATTATCGAGAAGGCCGCGATAGCCTTCTGCTAGCGCTTGAAAAAGCCCCGCGCTATGTTAGCTTTCGATCAGCTCTGCAAAAGTCAGTTCTGCTGTGCGAAACAAGCATGCGACGCACGTGATACAAAGATGGCCTCAGCCAGACAATTACAACAAGAGGACGCGTTATGAAATCCATGCTCAAAAAGCTACTCGTTCCCGCCGGCCTGGTAGCACTGGCGGTTTCCGCCATGGCTCCGCAGATGGCTGCCGCACAAGACGTCACCAAATGGCGCGTGCAATCGCATTGGCCGAGCGCCAGTAGCTCCTATCAAGACAGCCTCGTCAGACTCAAGAACGAAATCGAGCGGCGCACCGATGGTCGTCTGGAGTTGCAACTGTTCGAGTCCGGCGCGCTGTTCAAGCCGCAGGAAACCTTCAATGCCGTCAGCCGCGGTATCGTCCAGATGGGCACCATCTCCCCCGGTTACGCACAGGACAAGATGACCCTCGCCGGTATCGCCTCCGGCCTGCCCTTCGCTTTCCAGAATGTCTGGGAGGCCGCGTACTTCCATAAGCAGATGGGCTTCGAGGACATGCTTCGTGAAGAAGCCGCGCAACACGGCGTGTATTGGTCGACCGACAAGGTCTACCCAACTGAAATGGTGGTGAAGAAGCCGATCAACAGCTGGGAGGATTTCACCAAGCTGAAGATTCGTTCATCCGGTGCGCTGCAGAAGTTTCTCGACGAGGCTGGTGCTTCGACCACCTATCTGCCTGGCGGCGAACTGTACCCAGCGCTCGATACCGGCGTAGTTGACGGTGCCCATTGGGGTGCCGTGCAAGGTGCCGCCAGCATGAGCTTCTACGAAGTGGCGAAGAATCACGTGCGGCCAGCACTGAACATCGCCGGCACCGATGTGATCATCATCAGCCAGAAAGCGCTGGACAAGCTGTCCGAGCGCGACCAGGAGATCGTCAAACAGATCCTCGATGAGCAGTTCTGGTATCGCACCAACGAGTATCTGTATCAGGAACAGATCGCCCTGCAGAAAGCCATCAAGGAACAGGGCGTAACGGTCAACGTATTGCCGGAAGACGTTCAGGCTCGGCTCCGCGAAGTTGCGAAGAAGACCTGGGAAGAAGAAGGCAAACGCAGTGACAAGTCGGCCGAAGCCCTGCAAAAGCTCAAGACTTTCCTCAGTGACCTCGGCTACCAGTAAACCCCTCGCCTGACCCATCCTCGGCGCGATCACGCGCCGGGGGTGCGATTCGCTCAATCCTTGCTCGTGGGGCCTGTCATGCGCCTGATTCATGCCTACATCAACGGCATCACCCGGCTCAACGAATTCATTGGCCGCTGGGTGGCCTATCTGATCTTCCTGATTTTCATGCTGCTGCTGCTCGAAGTCTTCATGCGCTATCTGTTCTCGAGCCCGACCTCCTGGACCAACGAACTCGGACAGATGCTGTTCGGGGCCTATGTCGTGCTGTCTGGCGGCTATGTCATGGCGCACCGGGACCACGTCAATGTGGATTTGCTCTACGCCTCCTTCGGTCCGCGCACACGCGCTTGGGTCGATATCTTCACCTCAAGCATGTTTTTCCTGTTTATGGCCGCACTGCTGTATTTCGGCAGCTCCATGGCCTGGGAGTCGGTTCAAGGGATGGAAACCTCGTACTCCGCCTGGAATCCGCCGGTCTGGCCGATCAAGGCGATGATCCCACTTGGCACCTTGCTGTTGTTGCTGCAGGGGATCGCCAAGCTGCTGCAGGACATCCTTATTGCGCTAGGACATGAATCACCCAGCGACACCAGCCACGCGGGGGATGCGCAATGAGCATCGAAATCACCACGCTGCTGTTCTTCCTGACACTGGTCTTCTTTCTGGTACTCGGCTTGCCGCTGGCCTTTGTGTTGGGCGGTGTCTCGGTGCTGTTCCTTTACTTCACCTGGGGCGTTGACGCCTTCTATATGGTCGCCTCGCAGATGTGGGGCACCATGGAAAGCTTCACGCTGGTCGCCATTCCGCTCTTCGTATTCATGGCCATGCTGCTCGAACGAACCGGCGTAGCACGCGACCTCTATCGCATGATGCACCTGTGGTGCGGCGGCATGCGTGGCGGGCTGGCAATCGGCACGCTGGGGATCTGCGCGGTGTTCGGTGCCATGGTAGGCATCAGCGGCGCGGCGGTCGTGGCGATGGGCACTATTGCCTTGCCTGCGATGCTCGAACGCGGCTACGACAAACGAATGGTGCTCGGCTGCATCAACACCGGCGGCGGCTGGGGCATCCTGATTCCACCAAGCATCATGATGATTCTTTACGCGATGATCAGCGGCCAGTCGGTCGGCAAGATGTTCGCAGCAGGCGTCTTGCCGGGTCTGCTACTGGTCGCGCTGACCGTTACCTACGTGCTGGTGCGTTCGTTCCTGCAGCCCCATCTGGCACCCGCACTGCCGAAGGAAGAGCGAGGCAGTTGGGGCGACAAGCTGCGCGCGATACGTGCAGTGCTGCTGCCCATCGGCATCGTTGTCATGGTGCTCGGCTCGATCATTGGCGGCTTGACGACCCCGACCGAGGCAGCCGCGATGGGTGTATTCGGCGCGCTGATCTCCGCTGCCGTCTACCGCAAGCTGAACTGGCCGGTCCTGCAGGAAGCCGCCATCCGCACCTTCAAACTGACCGGCATGATCGCCTGGATCCTGTTCGCCGCCCACGCGTTCAGCTCGGCCTATCAGGGTATGGGCGCGCAGTCGCTGATCGAAGGGCTGATGATGGATCTGCCTGGGGGCCGCTGGGCCATCATCATCGTCATGATGGCGATCGTCTTTGTCATGGGCATGCTGCTCGATCCCGTCGGCATCATGCTGATCACACTGCCGGTATTCCTGCCGATCGTCGCTTCACTCGGCTTCGATCCGATCTGGTTCGGCGTGCTGTTCGTGATCAACATGGAAATCGGCTACATGACGCCACCGTTCGGGTTCAACCTGTTCTACCTGAAAGGCATCGTGCCGCCCGGCATCACTATGAAAGACATCTACTGGTCGGTCATACCCTTCGTGATCGTCAACATCATTGGCATGGGCATCATCATGCTATTCCCGGAGATCGCAACCTACCTGCCGAATACGCTGTTCTGACGACGGGTCGCTGAAACGAAAAAGCCGGAGCGAAAGCTCCGGCTTTTTTGTGCGCTCCGGTCAGATGATATTTGCGTAATCCGCTTCGATCCGATCCAGGCTCAGGTGATTGAGGAAGTTGGAAAAACACATCCAGGCCGACAGCGCATTCAGGTCCTGGAATTGCTGTGGCAGGTACTTGGGCGGCACCACCATGCCCTCCTCGACCAACTGGCGCAGGGTGCGCATGTCTTCTAGCGTGGTCTTGCCACAGAACAGCAGCGGAATCTGCTCCAGCTTGCCCTTGCGCACCGCCAGCTGGATGTAGTTGTAGATCATGATGAAGCCCTTGAGGTAGGACAGGTCCTTGGTGAAGGGCAAGCCATCGGGCGTCGAACCGCGGAAGACGCGGCTGGCATTGCCGTAGCTGTCTTCCTCCGAATAACCCTGCTCACGGAAGAAGCCGAACACATCCAGAAAATCCGCGCCCTCTTCGGCCATGTGGATGGCGCGGGTGCGGTTGGTGAGCTTGCGCAGGCGGGTCGGGTAAGACGCGAAGGCGATGACTTCCATCAGGATTGCGAGGCCTTCCTGGGTCACCGTCGACGACGGCGGACCTTTGGCGAGGAAGGTGCAGATCGGCTGGTTTTGCCCGTTGAGCGTGGTGCCGACATGCACCAGCCCCTCGTGGACCTCCAGCGCACGCACGTCGCGTTCGTTGAACATCGCATCGCTGCGGATTTTGATGTAGTCGGCGCCAGCGGCGGCATCGGCGAGGATGCCGTCGGACTCGAACACCCGGATCACGCCCTCGCCTTCACCGAACACCAAGTCCAGGCGACGCTGGAGCATATCCACCGCCTGCGGTGCGGTCAGGATCTTGGCTTCGTCTTTCAGGTCGCCGCGGTCGGCGATATTGTTCAGGTAATCGGAAAGCATCAGCCCGAGGTCGGCGAGCGTCGGATCACCGGCATGGAAGGCGTCCGAAGCGGCACCATAAAGCTCTTGGGAAATCAGGCCGAAATCGGCGGTGCCGCGGGCCTCGAGCATGCGGATCACCATGCGGTATTCCTTGCACATGCGTCGCATGATCTGTCCGACCGGGTTGAATTGCCCCAGCTGACGGGTGATGTCGCGCTCGATGTTCTGGAACTCTTCCTTCTTGGCGCTGGAATCGAAGCCCAGCGGACGGCCCTCGTAGTAGGCGCGGTCGACCTTGGGCAGCTCACGGCCGCCGGCGGCGAAAAAGCCCTGGCGGACGTTGTCGTCCCACTTCACCGCATCGAGCACCCGCACCGGGGTTTGCGCCTCGACGATGCGATCGGACAGGCCGCGCACCGTGAGTTGGTATTCATCCAGGTTGTTGCGGGTATTCATCCGTACCTCGTCAGTGATGAGCCGTCGCCTTCAAGTTATACACCAGCGGGCCATGGCAATCCGTGCCCGGTTCGCGAACGGCCCGCTAAGCGTATGGAAGTGTGTCGGCGGACATCGACCGATCTGAACCCGGCCGAAGAGGCCAGCTGGGTAACCCGAGCGATGCCGCTTAGGCCTGAGCATGACCTTGGCGGAGTCACCCTGTACCCCGCGCCGCGATCTCAACTCACAGTGTGGGTAAAGACGGCCGCTCGACCGAACATCCGAGCGGCTGCGCGCCATGGTCAGACTTCGGGACGCATGTGCGGGAACAGAATCACGTCGCGGATCGAGGGCGAGTTGGTCAGCAGCATCACCAGACGGTCGATGCCGATGCCTTCGCCCGCGGTCGGCGGCATGCCGTATTCCAGCGCGCGGACGAAGTCGGCATCGAAATGCATGGCCTCGTCGTCGCCAGCGTCCTTGTCACGGACCTGCGCGTGGAAGCGCTCGGCCTGGTCTTCGGCATCGTTCAACTCGGAATAAGCGTTGGCAATTTCACGGCCGCCGATGAACAGCTCGAAGCGATCGGTGACGCTTGGGTCGTCGTTGCTGCGACGCGCCAGCGGCGAGACTTCGAACGGGTAACGGGTGATGAAGGTCGGCTGCTCCAGCTTGTGCTCGACCAACTCCTCGAAAATCATCACCTGCAGCTTGCCCAGCCCTTCGAAGCCGAGCACCTTGGCACCGGCCTTCTTGGCGATGGCGCGGGCGGTGTCGATGTCCTGCAGGTCGGCGGCGCTGATCTCGGGGTTGTACTTCAGAATCGCATCGAACACCGAGAGCCGGGCGAAGGGCTCGCCGAAGTGGAACAGCTTGTCGCCGTACGGCACATCGGTGCTGCCCAGGACCAGCTGCGCCAGCTCGCGGAACAGCTCTTCGGTGAGGTCCATGTTGTCTTCGTAGTCGGCGTAGGCCTGGTAGAACTCGAGCATGGTGAATTCGGGGTTATGCCGGGTCGAAACGCCTTCGTTACGGAAGTTGCGGTTGATCTCGAAGACACGCTCGAAGCCACCGACCACCAGGCGCTTGAGGTACAGCTCCGGCGCGATACGCAGGAACATCGGCAGGTCCAGCGCATTGTGGTGAGTTTCGAACGGCTTGGCCGCGGCGCCACCGGGGATGGTTTGCAGCATCGGCGTTTCGACTTCGAGGAAGTCGCGCTCGTTGAGGAACTTGCGGATATGGCCGATCACCTGCGAACGAACACGGAAGGTGTGGCGAGTCTCCTCGTTGACGATCAGGTCGACGTAACGCTGGCGGTAGCGCTGCTCGGTGTCGGTCAGGCCGTGGTGCTTGTCCGGCAGCGGGCGTAGCGATTTGGTCAGCAGGCGTACGTCGGTCATCTCGACATAAAGATCGCCCTTGCCTGAACGCGCCAGGGTGCCTTCAGCGGCGATGATGTCGCCCAGGTCCCAATGCTTGATCGCTTCCAGAGTATCGGCCGGCAGCGTCTTACGATTGACGTAGACCTGGATGCGCCCTGTCATGTCTTGCAGGACCATGAAGGCGCCGCGATTGAGCATGATGCGTCCGGCAACCTTTACCGGGATCGCCGCTTCAGCCAGCTCTTCCTTGGCCTTGTCGACGTACTTCTGCTGCAGGTCATTGCAATAGCTGTCGCGACGGAAGTCGTTGGGGAAAACGTTGCCCTTGGCGCGTTCGGCAGCCAGTTTTTCCTTGCGCTGAAGGATCAGGCTGTTTTCTTCCTCGTGGACGGCGTGCTGGTTCAGCGGTTGTTCGCTCATGGTTTAAAAATGCCTGGATCGAATGAATGAATCCCGGGAGGGTGTGTTGGAAGGCGTTTCACTTCAGCCCACCATGGCCTGCCCCTATTTTGGTGGGCTGAAGCCCACCCTACATCTGGACACTTGGAACTCGAGTTGGGTGGGCCGGGCGGCGTTCCGCTTCAGCCCACCCACGCTGGCCAAGCTCAGTAGCGTTAAAGCCCTTGCTTCAAACTGGCTTCGAGGTACTGGTCGATGTCGCCGTCCAGCACCTTCTGACAGTCGCTACGTTCCACGCCGGTACGCAAATCCTTGATGCGCGAATCGTCGAGCACATAGGAGCGAATCTGATGACCCCAGCCGATATCGGATTTGGTGTCTTCCAGCGCCTGGGAGGCCGCGTTGCGCTTCTGCATTTCCTGCTCGTACAACCGGGCCCGCAGCATTTTCATGGCGGTGTCCTTGTTGGCGTGCTGGGAACGCTCGTTCTGGCAGGCCACCACAGTATTGGTTGGTACGTGGGTGATACGTACCGCCGAGTCGGTGGTGTTGACGTGCTGACCACCGGCACCGGAAGAGCGGTAGGTGTCGATGCGCAGGTCGGCCGGATTGATGTCGATCTCGACCCTGTCGTCGATCTCGGGCGAGACG